>Ga0208297_1000919_pt1 | contig 39410 bp, 34 predicted proteins | sample LMS_cellobiose_e_FD_187367 | JGI IMG/M metagenome (GOLD analysis project Ga0208297, IMG submission 187367) | Rumen-fistulated moose microbial communities from Alaska, USA - LMS_cellobiose_enrichment (SPAdes) (version 2) | ecosystem: Host-associated > Mammals > Digestive system > Stomach > Rumen... | reverse complement strand
TTGAGTATCAGCGATTTACCCCCCCCGCACAATGCAACACGACGCACTCATTGCCACTTCCGGCAACATAAACGACGCATTGCTGCGTGCTTCTCCCTCACATTGGTACATTTTATTTTGCATCTCGGCTGCAAAATTACAACATTTTTTAATACGGCAAACTTTTTTTTGAAAAAAAATTGTACTTTTACAAAAATTTTATAAAATGAGTTTTCCTTTGATAAAAAAAACGACAACAGGCAGTAAGTTATTGATATTCTTACTGTTAATCGTCTTCGGCATGGTTTTCGGGAGCGTTCTCGGGATGCTTGTCACCGGCATGACGGGAAGTTCTCTTTCGGAAGCCGGCACCATGCAGCTCATGCAGGCCATAAACCAAATCACCGGGTTCATAATACCGCCCTTGGCTTACGTGGCATTGGTGAAAGAAGAACCACTCAACGCCTTGGGATTCAAGAAGTTACCAGCATGGAGCCTGTTAGGGACAGTGGCGATGTTCACTGTGATTCCGTTCAACAACGCCTTGGCGGAATGGAACGAGAGCATGAACCTGCCTGAGACGCTACGGATGTTCGAGGACATGGCGCAACAGGCCTCCGAGCAGATGCTCAACGAAGGCAATTTCTTTGTCAACATCTTGATTTTCGGGGCTTTAGCCGCCTTCGGCGAGGAGCTTCTGTTCCGCTCAGTGATACAGAAAGCCCTTATCAAGATTTTCAAGAACCCTCATATTGGAATCGTCGTGACCGCCATACTTTTCTCGGCTGTCCATATAGAGTTTTTCGGTTTCTATCCGCGGCTCATGCTCGGTCTGATGCTCGGCTACATATTCTGGATGTCGAGTTCCATCTGGGTATCCATGCTGATGCACTTCGTCAACAACAGCACTGTGGTGGTGTTATATTTTCTTAACAACAAGGGAATCATCAACATAGATGCTGACCATTTCGGCAGCACCGACAACATTTTGGTTATTGCCTTGAGTTTGATGGTGACGGTCGCAATATTTTGGGCTTGCTATCGTTTTAAAGGCAAAAAATCCATTGTCAACTAATAAACAACACTAAACAAGAAGATGACAATTGACAGATTTTTCATACTGAAGTTCCTTAAGTTCGGCGTGGTCGGATTTTCCGGTGTGTTTGTTGATTTCGGCATCACATGGCTGTGCAAGGAGAAGATAAAAATCAACAAATACGTCAGCAACACCATCGGGTTTATCTGTGCCGCCACATCCAACTACATCTTGAACCGGATTTGGACGTTTGAGAGCGAGAACGCCAGCATCGCGACGGAGTACGGCAAATTCATGCTTGTTTCGGCCATCGGGTTAGGAATCAATTCGTTAACACTTTATCTCCTGACCGACAAGCTGAAATGGAACTTCTACTTAAGCAAGATTTTTGCCATCGTCATGGCGACGCTATGGAACTTCTTCGCGAATGTGATGTTTACATTCAGATAGGTGATGTCTGTTTTCTGCCTCAACCATTACCTGGCGGCAGCTTCCACAAGGCGGGACGGGTTGTGCTATCATAAAGAGAGTGTAATTTCCTGTTTTTTCATGTCTTTTATTTTGTTCCTGTAAGGATATTATTGTATTCTTCCTGATTCAGAATGACTTCCACAGCCATCTTCAGTTCGGGGTCGTCGTCAAGAGTGGCGATTATCCTGCCTTTTTGATAATAATAACGGCTCACTATTTCATATTTCATAAGCATTTCAATCTCATTTCTATGTTCGAGAAGGTCTTTTGTCTTCTCCTCCTCTATCTTCGCAACTACCTGATTCAGAATCGGTTGTATCTCATCAAGATAACCTTCAATTTTAGCGGTATTTTCGAGAGCCTTGATATCCATCTCGCTTTTCGAAGTGAATGTAAATCCTTCATCTTTAATGAATTGCATAAAATCATCGTATATTTCATCGGTTATCTTAAAATCTTTAGGCGATTTTATAGATTTATGATTGCTGTAGAATTTGTTTGCATATTTGAAGAAAAGGTTTTTTGCGAAGAGATGTGTAGTGACTGAAGACATCAGTTCCGGCTCTATCTTCACGTCAGGTTGTATGCCATGACCTTCATAAACGACTCGTCCATTGGCTGTATGGAACGGCTGTCCCAGTGTATCGGCGTTAGCGATGGTGTCGGCGGATTGTCTTTTCTTTTTCTTAGAGTAGTCGATTTCCTGTATGCAACGGTTACTTGGCAGATAGTAATGCGCCACCGTCACTTTTATCTGAGTGTTATAGCTCATAGGTAAGATATTCTGTACCAATCCCTTACCGAATGTACGCTGTCCCACGATGATGCCTCTGTCGAAATCTTGGATAGAGCCCGAGACGATTTCAGATGCTGACGCGCTGCCTTCATTAACGAGTATTACGAGTGGAATATCGAGGTCGAGAGGCTCGTGTTGGGTGAAGTGGTTATAGTTCTGCTGTGCCACTTTACCTTTTTGATACACAACGAGTTTATTCTTTGGCACGAACATATTCACTATCTCGACAGCCTCGTTGAGCAGTCCGCCGCCGTTGCCACGCAGGTCGAGGATGAAGCCTTTAAGGTCATGCTTTTTTTTCATATCGAGGAACACCTCTTTCAGTTCTTTGGCGCAGTCTTTAGTGAATCCTGTAAGGATGGCATAGCCCACGCCGTTGTCGAACACTGTTGAATAAGGGATATTGTCGATTTTTATCTTCTCGCGTTTCAGTTCTTTCACGATAGGTTCTTTCTCACCAAGGCGTTGCATCTTAAGTTTCACGGTAGTGCCTGGCTGTCCCTTAAGCAGCTCGCTCACTTCGCTTGATGTCTTGCCCGTCACGTCTATCTCATTGATTTCCAGAAATTTATCACCGGGGATAAGACCAGCTTTTGCAGCGGGAAAGCCCTCGTATGGCTCGGCAATCTGTGTTTTGTTCTCGAAATATTGTATTGTAGCCCCGATACCGCCGTATTCGCCTGTCGTCATAAGCTTCACATCTTCAATCTGTGATTCAGGTATGAACACCGTGTAAGGGTCGAGGTCGTCGAGCATGGCGTTGATAGCCGCCTCATTGAGTTCAGTGGGATTAATTTCATCAACATAATACATGTTGAGTTGTCTCAACACATTATTATATATATCGATGCTTTTTGAGATTTCAAAGTTGTTGTGCTTGGTCTGTCCGAACGCCGTGGTTGCGGTGAGAGCTAATGATATCAGTAAAAATTTTAAATATTTCATATCGTTTTTATTTTATTTTTTATTATTCAGTCGCCTGCGGCTCAAAAAAATCATAACAAAATCTATTTAAAAATCTTCCCAAATGGTCTTCCACTTATTAGATGCGACAAATCGCATCTCTACATTATTCTTACTTCTTGCTTTTTTTTTATGGTACCGGGTCGTATCCCGAGCCGCCCCAGGGGTTGCACGACGCCACACGTTTTATTGTGAGCCATCCGCCTTTTATCGCGCCGTATTTGCGTATTGCCTCGATGCCGTAGTTGGAGCACGTCGGGGTGTAGCGGCAGTTACGGCCGATGAACGGCGAGAGTGTGTACTGATAGATTTTTATCAGTAAAATCAAGATATTAGCCGGTATTTTTACAATAAATTTTATCATAACCTGTCAAGCAAACGTTTGGTCACCTTTTTTATTTTGTCTTCCATTTCATTATATTTCAAAATAACCGTGGCGGTGTAGATAAAAGCGACGTCGAGGGTTTTGTTAGCCTTTTTGCATGAGGTCAAGAGGACGGCTTTGTTTTTACGCCAGCCTTCACGGACGAGACGTCGCAGCTTATTGCGTTTCGCGGCATGATGAAACCTTTTTTTTGAGACTGAGACCAAGATTCGCGGGACGGCATCTTCCTGATTTTCAGCATCATAAAGATGGACGACAACCCTGAAAGGGTACAACGAGAATCCTTTTCCTTCTTCAAATAAAGATTGTACAGCTTTTTTTTTGTAAATACGCTGCGACTTCGGTAGTCGTTCGTTATATTCCAACACTATCTCTTTTTCGCTTTTTTGATTTCAGCATCAAGAAATTCCTCGATAGCCATGGCGATTGACGGTGCTGACGGGGTCGGGGCGTGGAAGCTCAACGTGAAGCCGGCGTCGGTGACAGCCTTAGCCGTAGAGGCACCGAGTGCGCCAATGGAAACGTCACCTTGCACGAAGTCGGGGAAGTTGATTTTGAGCGAGTCGATACCGGCCGGACTGAAAAACACCAGCATATCATATTTTGTGATATCGAGTGCTTTAAGGTCGGACGGTACAGTACGGAAAATCATCGATTTCTTGAAGTCGAGACCGGCTTCCGACATCATCTCGCCATAATCTTCCGTTGTCACGATGTTCGACGCTGGCAGGAAAAACTTTTCCTCACGATGTTTCTTCATTATCTCCACAAGGTCGGCAAACGACTGGTTCCCAAAGAAAATCTTTCTCTTACGGAACTGTATATAATGCTGAAGATACAAGGCTGTTGCCTCGTTTACGCAGAAATATTTCAAGTCGTCGGGTACCGTGTAGCGCATCTCCTTTGCGATGCGAAAGAAATGGTCAACGGCATTACGGCTCGTCAGTATAATAGCAGTGTAATTGGTGAGTTTCACGTGGTCTTGACGCAGTTCCGACACATCGACACCCTCTATCTTGATGAATTTTTCAAAATCAATTTTTACGTTATATTTCTTAATGATACCTTCGAAATGTGTCTTAGAAATATCGGCCGGTTTTGGCTGTGAAATCAGTATATTTTTTATCTTCATATTTTAAAACTATCTTACACTAAATCTATAATACACAATTAGTTGCAACCAACCGACACGCCATCGTAATGGCTACTGATATTGGTATAATTTCGAGGCTGCAAAGATACAAAAAAATATTGAAATAATTCATTTTTGACAAAAAATGAATCTCAAAAAATAATTTAGACAGTCTAATGCCTGTCATTACTAAGATTAGCGAGACTATTATAATCAAAAAAATTTTTTTCGGATAGAAAAGAACGACGAGACAGAGTAGCATCATCACTGTATTTAGCACTGTAATAGCGGAGAGATGCAATGTTTCTTGATGATTTACAGCTTTTTCAAAGCCGAAGAGCCAGCCAAGGAATGTTGCGATAAGATGCTGTATCACGAGGTATGCCGCTATAAAAACACATATTTCGAGATAAAAATCGAAGTTATTGTATAAGATGAGATTACCTGAAAACATCACCACTGTTTTTTGTAAGACAAGAGCGAGAAGAGCCACATACGTCATGACAAACAGCAAACCGTTGATACTCATCACGGGGTTCCATTCGCGTGTAGTTTTGCCGGTGTCACGCGACTTGTAAAAAGCCGTCAGCAACATCCTGAAACGTTGCGTGAAAACCTGTTTGTTAAACACCATCACGAATATTGCGGAGAAAACGACGACGAAGTTCCACGGCGGTGTCGCGTCGGCGACCACGCGCTCGTGAGGCTCAAGCGTAGAAGCGATGTTATTTATAACAAATTGAAAATCAAGACTATCGTTTATCAAAGCCGATTAATTTTTATTTTTGCAAAATTATTGAAAAAATTTGGATTTCTCAGATAAGATTTGTAATTTTGCGAAATATTTTTTTTAAGAATTTCTAATTTATAAACAACTGAATAATAATGGGACTTATTGAAGAAATCATTGCCAATGCGCAAGCCAACAAGCAGCGCATAGTACTCCCTGAGGGAGACGAGCCAAGAACATTACAGGCAGCCGACCGCATCATTGCTGACGGCATTGCCGACGTCGTTTTGATTGGGCCGGCCCGAAAGATTGCCGACATGACGAGCGAGTTCGGGCTGAAGAACATCGTCAAGGCGCGTGTCATCGACCCGCAGACCAACCCTGAGCGTCAGAAATACGCCGACTTGCTTTTCGAGCTACGCAAGGCCAAAGGCATGACGCCTGAGCAGGCATACGACTTAGCGGGCAACTTCATGTACCTCGGCATATTGATGGTGAAGGCTGATGAGGCCGACGGTCTCGTCAGCGGTGCGCGCAGCACCACGGGCGACATGCTACGTCCGGCGTTGCAAATCATCAAGACTGTGCCTGGCGTGACATGTGTATCGGGTGCGTTCACCATGTTTTTGCCCGAGGGATGTCCTTACGGCACCGACGGACGTATGGTGTTTGCCGACTGCGCCGTGACGCCTATGCCGACGGCGGAGCAGTTAGCGGAGATAGCCATCTGCACTGCCGACACCGCCAAGGCCATCGCCAAAATCGACCCCATCACCGCCATCTTGAGCTTCTCGACGAAAGGCTCGGCGAAACATGAAGTCGTTGATAAAGTCATAGAGGCCACACGCATCGCCAAGGAACGTCGTCCCGACCTCGTGTTAGACGGCGAGCTGCAAGCCGACGCCGCCATAGTGCCGTCGGTGGGCGCGAGCAAGGCTCCTAACAGCCCGGTGGCAGGAAAAGCCAACACTTTAGTGTTCCCGTGTCTCGAAGTAGGCAACATCGCTTACAAACTCGTGCAACGTCTCGCCGGTGCCGAGGCAGTAGGCCCTGTGCTTCAAGGACTTGCGAAGCCATGCAACGACCTCAGCCGCGGATGCTCCATAGACGATGTTTATAAACTCGTGGCGATAACGTGCAACCAAGCGATAGCACAGAAACAGAAATAACCGACAGCCATGCGGAATGGCAATTAAATGATTAAAAAATGAAGATATTAGTTTTAAATTGCGGTTCGTCGTCAATCAAATATCAGCTGATTGAGATGGACGAGAAACAGCACTCGGTGCTGGCGAAGGGTCTTCTTGAGCGCATAGGTCTCGAGATGGGCGAGTTCACACACAAATGGAACGGGCAGAAACACTACGAGCAGCTGCCTATTCCGAACCATACTGAAGGCATCAAGATTGTGCTTCAAGCACTTACGAACAAAGAATATGGCGTTATCAGCGACCTGAAAGAAATAAAGGCGGTGGGACACCGTGTGGCACACGGCGGTGAGAAGTTCACCCACAGCGTCCGCATCGACGACAACGTAATCAACATGATCAAGGAATTATGCGACCTCGCTCCGTTGCACAACCCGGGTGCGTTGCAAGGCATTGCGGCGATGCAGGCGGTGTTGCCCGGCATCCCGATGGCAGCAGTGTTCGACACATCGTTCCATGCCACCATGCCGCCAGAGGCTTATCTCTACGCCATCCCTTACGAATATTACGAGAAATATCGTGTACGTCGTTACGGATTCCACGGCACGAGTCATAAATTCGTGGCTGAGAAGGCGGCAGAACACGTCGGGAAAGACTGGAAAAACTGTAAGATAGTGACATGTCACCTTGGCAGCGGTGCCTCCATTGCGGCAGTAGAGAATGGCAAGTCGGTGGAGACCTCGATGGGATTTACCCCTGTAGAAGGTCTCGTGATGGGCAGTCGCACCGGCGACCTCGACCTCGGCGCGTTCATGTATATCATGGACAAAGAAGGCTACGGAACCAAAGAGATGAACACGTTAGTAAATAAGAAATCAGGTCTCGTGGGCATCACCGGCAACTCGCAGGACATGCGTGACGTGCGAGCCGGCCGCGACGCCGGCGACGAACGTTGCACCTACGCATTCAACATGTTCGCTCACCGCGTCAAGAAATACATCGGAGCCTACGCAGCCATCATGAACGGCATGGACGTCCTCGTGATGACAGGCGGCATAGGCGAGAACGCTTGGTTCATGCGTGAAGCCATACTCGAAAACATGGAATTCCTCGGAATTAAAATCGACAAGAAGACAAACGAGGACGTCATGGGCGACGCAGCCGTTATCTCCACTCCGGAATCAAAGGTTAAAGTGGTCGTATATCCTACCGACGAGGAGTATATGATTGCGAAAGACACCTTTGACTTAGTCAAATAGCCATTAGCCATTAGCTATTAGCCATTAGCCAATAGCCATTAGAAATTCTAAAAACTGCTAATGGCTAATAGCTTTTCACCCTCTGTCGTAGTGCGGCATCTCCTCAGGAATAATCATAGATAACTCCACGAGGCCTTTCACTTCGCCATTCTCATACCAAGGGGTCTGGTAGATTAGTTTTTTCTTTCCTTTTTTCGAAATAGTGTAAACGTTGGTCGCAGCATGTTCCAGCATGTGCCGGATGATCTGCTGCGAGCGTTCGTTATGGCATCCCATCATGTTCTTCCCGCGCACGTCGCCGTTAACTTTAACGGAGCTGTCGTTTTGATACACAACATTTCCATCTTTATCACTCACGGTGATGCTTACATTAATTTCACCGAAAAAATCGAAAATCATACTTTCCATAATTGCATTTTTTGCAAAAATAATCATTTTTGCATTAAAATAAAAAAAATACACTTTAAAATCAAAAAAAACGTTATATTTGCAGTCAATTTAGATGATTTGAAAAAGCTATACAATTATATTATCAAACAATATATCGGCACATTTATCTTTACGTTTTTTGTTGCCATCTTCATCCTTTTGATGCAGTTTTTATGGACTTGGGTCGATGAGTTCATTGGCAAAGGCGTGGAATTCGCGGTGATGTTCAAGTTACTTTTTTACACCTCTGTCACTTTCGTCCCGATGGCATTGCCTCTTGCCATACTGCTATCGTCGTTGATGTGTTTTGGCAATCTCGGCGAGTTTTATGAGCTTGTCGCGATGAAGGCAAGTGGCATCTCCACATGGAAAGTGATGCGACCGCTGCTCTATTTCTCATTGATAATGAGCGTGTTAGGATTTTTCTTCTCTAACAACGTGATGCCTGTCGCCAACCTTAAGATGCAGTCGATGCTATACGATGTGAGCCATAAAAAGATGACGTTAGAGATTCCGGAAGGCGTTTTTTACCGTGGCATCGACAAATATGTGATAAAGGTGGCGAAGAAGAGCAAGGACGGCAACTGGATGTACGACATCATGATTTACGACCATACCGACGACAAAGGCAACGTGAAAGTCACCGTTGCCGACTCGGGTTACATGGCCATGACGCCGAGCCAGCGCGAGATGATTTTCACTCTCTACGACGGCTATAATTACAACGAGGTGATTGAAGATAAAGACTATCGTATGCGGAGACCTTTCCAGAGGATGTCGTTCAAACGTCAGCTCGTGACGTTCGACATGTCGCAGTTCGACATGAAACACATAAATGAAGACGCCTTCAAGACGCATCAGACGATGCTGAATATCAAGCAGTTGAACATCGCGATAGACTCTTTGAATACAGCTTATGACGAAAAAGCTGACAACTACGACAAATCGCTGATAAACAGGTTCCAATATCTCTCTATGGAGGAAGATAATTTTGTGAAAGCCGACAAGAAAGTTAAGAAGAGACAGGGCGACGCGATGAGCAACGACACCATTGAGGTATTCAACTGGCCGCTGCTCAGCAACCTTCCGGAAAAGGAGCAAAGGACCGTGGCAGGCATCGCATTGGCAAACGTCAAGAATATGAAAGACAACATTTTTGTGAATTATAAAGACATGCAACGCGCGCGCATCAACATCAGGAAACACGAGCAGGTGCTGAACCAGAAGTTCACTCTCAGCGTGGCGTGTCTGCTTTTCTTCTTCATCGGGGCTCCACTCGGAGCCATCATACGCAAGGGCGGTCTCGGCACCCCGATAGTGGTTAGCGTAGTGTTTTTCGTGATATATTACGTCATCACCATCATAGGCGAGCGCGTGGCGGTGAACGGCGACATGTCGGTGTTTGTCGGCGCATGGATATCGTCGATAGTGCTCTTCCCCATAGGAATCTTCCTCACTTTCAAAGCTACCACCGATTCGGCACTGCTTGACGCAGAATCGTGGAAAAAATTCTTTTCAAAAAGACATAAAAAAAACGCAACGATATGAATGTCTTACTGTTATGCAACAAATCACCGTATCCGCCCGGGGAAGGCGGGCCAATGGCAATGAACAGCATCATCACAGGACTGCTCGACGCCGGCCATAAGGTGAGAGTGATGGCTTTCAACAGCAACAAATATCACGTTGATATTGACAGCATTCCTAAAGATTATATTAACAAAACAAAAATAAATTTCACTGATATTGATTTGACTATCAAGCCAATAGAGGCTTTCAAAAATCTGTTTTCAGATGAATCGTATCACGTGAAGAGATTTATCTCACAAGAGTTCACCGACAAGCTCGTCAAGACATTGAAGAAAGATAGATTTGACGTGGTGCAGCTTGAGACGATATACATGGCGTCCTATATCGACGTCATCAGGGCATATTCCGACGCCAAGATAGTGCTTCGTGCCCACAATGTGGAACATTTGATTTGGGAGCGCATGGCGAAGCAGACACTTTTCTTTGCCAAACGATGGTATCTCAACCATCTCGCGCGGACGTTGCGCAGATATGAGATTAGCGTTCTCGACAAGGCTGACGGCATCGTTGCAATAACGATGACCGACGCCAACTTCTTCCGACGCATCACCGTGACACCGGTGATAGACATACCTTTCGGCGTCGATATCGAAAAGTTCAACCCCGTGTTTGAAGTCGGCGAGACGCCCACCTTCTATCATATAGGCTCCATGAACTGGATGCCTAACGAGGAAGGCGTAAAATGGCTGTTGAAAAACGTGTGGAATAAGGTGACAGAACGTATCCCCGAAGCGAAACTGTATCTCGCAGGACGCAACATGCCGAAACGGCTCTTGAAGACGAAACAGAAAAACGTCATAGTGGAAGGCGAAGTGCCTGACGCTCAAGAGTTTGTAAACAAACACAACGTGGCGGTGGTGCCTTTGTTCTCGGGCAGCGGCATGCGTATCAAGATAATAGAGTCGATGGCTCTGGGAAAGACCGTCATCACCACCATGGTAGGTGCCGAGGGCATACAATATTCCGAATTTGAAAATATCATCATCGCCGACAACGAGCCGAAGATGGTTGAGAATATCTGCAGGCTGTATCAACACCCTGAAGAAGCAGAAGCCATCGGACTCAACGCACGTCGTTTAGTGGAAGATTTGTATGATAATAAAAAGATAATCAACAGGTTAACCATCTTTTACGATGAGTTGCTATCTAAAAGAGAAATAACAGTTTTAAACTAAATGAAGATTTTTGTACTATTATCGAGAATACCGTGGCCGCTTGAAAAAGGCGACAAGTTGAGGGCATACAATCAGATAAAGCAATTAGCAAAGAATAACGAGATTGTGCTCTGCGCGCTCAACGACGGCAACAAAGTGGATAAACAGGCGGCTTTTCAGGCGATGCGCCCCTATTGCGCTTCGGTGAATTTCATCGACCTGCCCAAAATAGGCATTTTCTTCAATGTGATAAGGTCGTATCTGCTCGGGCTCCCGATACAGTGTGGGTATTTCTACAGTTCCAAGGCAAAAAAGAAGATTCATCAGCTGATAGAGCATCATAAACCCGACATGCTCTTCGGGCAGTTGCTCCGCGTGGCACCGTATCTTCATAAAGAAAAAACACCTAAAACCATTGATTATCAAGATGTTTTCTCGATAGGAATGAAACGCAGGGCTGAGGTTGCGGGTATCGTCACGAGACTATTTTTCAAAATGGAATACAACCGTCTGCGTCGTTATGAGAACAAGATGTTCGACGAGTTTGACATAAAGACCATCATCAGTGAGCCTGACCGCTCCAATATCGACCATCCTAAGAGAGACGAGATACTCATCGTGCCTAACGGCGTTGACCACGACTATTACAAGCCTATGGAGCGTGAAAAAAAATACGACATCGTGTTCACCGGCAACATGGGATATGCGCCCAACGTCAACGCGGTGGAGTATTTAGCCTACGAGATATTGCCCAAGGTGTGGGAGAAGATTCCTGATGCGAAAATGTACATCGCCGGCGCACAGCCCGACCCGCGTGTGAGGAAGGTGGCATGCGATAACATCATAGTGAGCGGCTGGATTGACGACATGCGCGAGGCATACGCACAGAGCCGCGTCTTCATCGCTCCAATGCGCATAGGGACAGGACTGCAAAACAAACTCCTCGAAGCGATGTCGATGAAGATACCATGCATTACCACGTCGCTCGCCAACAACTCGCTCCATGCCGTCAACGGGAAGGAAATTTTAGTAGATGATGACTCGTCGGAACTCGCAGCCGACATCGTTTTTCTGCTGAAAAAGCCCGACAAAGCGGCAGAAATAGCAGAACAAGGATTTAACTTCGTGAACCGCGTCTATGACTGGGGTGCAGCCACCAAGATAATGGAAGACGCGATGAAAACCGTTTTACAAAGTACGGCTGCCACAGTGTGATAACCCTACAAAATGAATAACATATATGGCACAGACAGAGGAAAACAAGATAAAACGTCTCGGCAACCAACAGCCTAAGAGGTTCAGATATAAAAAACTGATGTAGGAGTTTGAAGTTTGAAGTTTGAAGTTTGAAGTTTGAAGTTTGAAGTTTGAAGTTAAAAGTTTAATATTATGAAAAGAATTAATACGTTATTAGTAGCTATTTTACTGAGTGTCAACAGTTTTGCCATTGATGTCTGGGACGGCACATCTGCTCCTTGGACTAACGGCAGCGGCACACAAAACGACCCGTATCTGATTGAAACGGCTGCCAACCTCGCTTATCTCGCCGAGAAAGTGAACGAAGGCTATCAGGCGCAAGGCATGGAAGTGTTTGCCCACACCTATTTCCTTATGACCGACGATTTGGATTTGAACAACATCAACTGGACGCCCATCGGCAACGTCAACATGAACATGCAAGGCTTTTACTTTGCTGGAATTTTCGATGGTTGGTATCATAACATCGACCATCTGAGAATTCAGTCGAGTGCCGATGTCTGCGGTTTGTTCGGAGGTTTGGGCGGAGAACAGGCTCCGCCACCAGGTTCGAGAACAGGAGTAATCCAACATCTTTCGGTAACTAACGGCAATATCACTTCGACTGGCACTGGTGCCGGAGGTATTGTGGGCGGCATGGCTGGCGAGGCATTTGTGTATCAATGCAGTTTCTCTGGCACCATAAGCGTGAGCAACAGCGGTTCCTACTGTGGCGCAGGCGGCATTGCAGCGGCTATGGCTGGAAACTCAAGCATCGACGAATGCTCGTTCCATGGAAGCATCACAGCGACAAACAACGGAGGCTTCACCGGAGCGGCAGGAGCAGGCGGAATAGTCGGCATCGCCATGGACCAAGCCTCGATAAGCCAATGCTACAACACCGGCAACATCATTGGCAACGCGTTCATGGTTAGCGTGGCGGCAGGCATCATTGGCGCGACATTGCAGGAAAACGATGTCACCGTTTACAGCTGCTATAATGTCGGAACCGTCAACGCGAGCACCAAAGGCGGCATCTTCGGGATGGTAAGCCCGATAAACCCGTTCAAGGAAGAAACGGAAATAAACGTCTCGAACTCTTATTATCTGAACACTTGTGGCGGCACAACAAGCTACGGCACAAGCAAGACATCTGCCGAGATGCAGACCGAGCAGTTTAAAAACCTGATTGACCAAAACGCACATAAATTCGTGATGGACAATGGCACCAACAACGGCTATCCTATACACGCCCTCACCGGATTCATACTCAACGACGCATCCGACATCACAGAGCATTCAGCCACATTGTCGGCTAATATACATTGTGGAAACCTCGCATTTTCAAGGGTTTATTTCTTGTACCAAGACATTGACGGCAATGATTATCATGAAATTGATGTCGCCACCGACGGCTATGTTGAAGCCGTAATAGGAGACCTTGAGGAGAACACGGAATATATGTTTTCTATGATTGTGGAATACGGCGACGGCAGTTTCGTGGGCTTCGACTGGTGCTATTTCACCACTGAGTTTGATAGCGTCGATGAAGTGGCTAATACCACAATACAGATTTATCCAAACCCTACTTCGGAATTTATTTTTATCGAAAGTATTGAACCTCAATCAGTTGCAATTTATTCCCTTGACGGAAGACTGATAAAAACCTGTGAAAACAGCAATATTATTGATGTTAGAGATTTGGATGCCGGATTATACCTTATTAGTATAAGAGACAAGCAATGGAAACTTATTAAGCGGTAAGCTCATCTATCACTTTGCCTGCCAACCGGCTCGTGCCGATGCGGAAATAATTCTTATTCAGCCACTTGTCGCCAAGAATGTCTTTCACTATATAATAATAGGTGAGTGCGTCGTCTATCGTTGACATGCCGCCTGCCGGCTTAAATCCCACCATCTGACCCGTTGCCTCGTGATATTCTTTTATCGCGTCGCACATCACTATAGCCGCCATCGGGGTGGCGTTGACGGCAATTTTTCCGGTCGAGGTCTTGATGAAATCGGCACCCGCTAAAATCGCTAACTCACTGGCTTTCCGAATGTTAGAAACACTCTTCAACTCACCGGTTTCAAGAATCACCTTCAGATGAACCGGAGCCTTGCAAATTTCGCGCACAGCCTGTATCTCGTTATAAACCTCGTCGTAATTTCCTTCCAAAAATGTACCGCGTGAAATGACCATATCCACCTCGTCGGCACCTTGCTCCACGCAGTATTCCACCTCTTTTTTCTTCAAGTCGAACGGCATCTGCCCCGACGGAAACGCACACGCCACCGTCGCCACCTTGATGCCACTGCCTCCAAGCAACGCCTTAGCCTGTCTCACAAAAGGGCTGTAAATACATATCGCAGGCACAGAGATACACATCTCATTTTTCTGAAAAGCTAATGCCTTTGCACAAAACTCGTTGATTTTATGGGAGTTATCAGAAGCCTCCAAAGTAGTGAAATCGATGCTCTGAAAAATAGTCTTCAACGCCTCTGTCCTGTCACAGCACGCTTTCTGCCTTTCAAGAATCTGCTCAAACCTCGTGGCAAGCTCTAATTCGGTGTAATTGTAGGATGTGAAATTCATAAAAATCTTATTTTTTGTAACTATGCAAAAATACAAATATTTTTCTTAACTTTGCAGCGAAAAAAATAAAGCCATTAGCTATTAGCTTTTAGCCATTAGCTAACGGCTAATGATTAGTGGCTAATGGCTAAAATATGAAAAAATATCTTTTAATAATCGCTTTATCATTTATCACGACAGCGGCATACGCACAAATCAACGATAACAACTTCAAAATCAACACTTTAAGTTTTGAAGTAAGGGCTGATTTCGACTGCTTCTCGCAGGACGACAGCGTATATTCGGGATTCACCGGAAGGTATCTCAACTTCATTTTGAAAGGCGACATCAACGAGCATTTTTACTATGTTTATCGTCAGAGAATCAATAAGATACAAAGCATTGCCAACTTCTTTGACGCCAACGATTATCTTTATTTAGGATGGCGTATCACGAAAAACATCTCGTTGACAGCAGGTAAAGAGGTGGTAGCGATGGGCGGCATAGAGTACGACCTCGCCCCTATCGACATATATTTCCACTCGCGTTCATGGGAGCTTGACTGTTATCAGTTCGGCACCAATGTCTCATACACCACCGACGACAAGAAGAACACTTTCACACTTCAGTTCACCAATTCTCCTTTCGGAAACGGGCTTTACAGTGGCTTGTACAACTACAGTGTGCATTGGCGCGCCAACTACAAGTATTTCGGTCCGGTGTGCTCCGTCAATATGTTTGAGGTGAACAAAGGCTCATTCCTCAACGTGGTGGCTCTCGGCACGACCTACAGCTTCGGCATTGTTGACGGCAGCCTCGATTTCCTGCACCGCGCCTCAACGGAGCAGAAGGAGTACCTCGGTCACGATTACACTTTCATCGGTCAGATTGGTGTCAGTCTCTTTAAAGAAAAACTTCATGTTTATGTCAAAGGAGGCTATGATTTCAACGATGCGCAGCCGGCAGAGACGCCTATCGAGACAGCCTTCGACCCTTACGTCACGCCGGGTACCGACATGACGACCTACGGAGGTGGTTTTGAGTTTTTCCCAATCAATGGGAACAAAAACCTCCGCATACACGCCTTCTTCGCCGTCAACGACACAAAAGGCAATGAAATATTGTATCAAGGCAATATCGGTCTGACGTGGAGGCTCAATTTTATAAATCGATAAAATAAATTAATCATGAAGATAAGACAATGGCAATTTCTTAAGAAAAGACGTTTAGAAGCTGGTATATTCCTCCTCATTTTCTGTCTGTTTTTCGGTTTACTCAGTTCGAGGATGGGCATGGCAAACATGTTGAACACCATCATGCAGACCTCTTATCATCTACTTTTGGAGACGGTGTTTTTCCTGATGGCGGTCTGCGTGGTCACCGGTGCTCTCGGCAAGCTCTTGGTGGAGTTCGGTGTGGTACGTCTCATCGAGTACGTCCTTCGTCCTTTGATGAAGCCTGTCTATAACCTGCCCGGTGTGGCGGCTCTCGGCGGCATCCTCACGTTCCTGTCCGACAACCCCGCCATCATCACTTTGTCGAAAGACAAATATTTCGCACATTATTTCAAAAAATATCAGCTCGCTTCGATGACCAACTTCGGCACAGCATTCGGCATGGGTCTCGTGGTGATATTCTACATGCTCGGTCTCGGTTTCCTCAAGGGTGCCTTAGTGGGACTTCTCGGCGCTGTCATCGGCAGCATCGTCTCCACACGTCTGATGCAACGCTGGACACTGAAAGCCTATCCAGAGCTTGACTCTTTCGAAAATCCTGACATCGACGGCGACGAGCAGAAAATATCGTTCAAGTCGCAAGGCAACGTCTTCATGCGCTTCATGGACGCTATCCTCGATGGAGGCAAGGAAGGCGTGAACATAGGCCTCGCCATCATCCCGGGCGTGCTCATCATCTCCACCGTCGTCATGATGGTGACGTTCGGTCCTACCAACGGCGAATATACCGGCATAGCATACGAAGGCGTGCCAATACTCCCTTATCTCGCAGGCAAAATCAACTTCATCTTCGATTGGCTCTTCGGCTTCAAGAATCCCGAGTTGATAGCCTTCCCCATGACATCACTTGGCGCAGTGGGTGCAGCACTCGGTCTCCTTCCGAAATTCATTGCCGAAGGCTTCATCGACAACAACGCCATCGCCGTATGTACCGCCATCGGAATGTGCTGGAGTGGATTCCTTAGCACACACACCGCCATGCTCGACTCCCTTGGACGCCGTGAACTTATCTCCAAAGCCATAGGAGCACACACCATAGGCGGTCTCATCGCCGGCATCTCGGCACATTGGATATATGTTTTATTAGCTCTAATATTCTGATAATGAATAAGGTGCGATTAGGGAAAACCGGCTTCACCGTCAACAAAAACGGCTTCGGAGCGTTGCCCATACAACGCATCTCGAAGGAAGAAGCGACGCATCTGCTGCGCAAGGCTTACGACAACGGCATCACTTACTTCGATACCGCACGTTTCTACACCGACAGCGAAGAGAAGATAGGCTATGCCTTCAAAGAGATGCGCGACAAAGTGATAATAGCCACAAAAACAGGTGCCACTAACGTCGAGGGATTCTGGAAAGACCTTGAGACAAGCCTCAACCTGCTCCACACCGACTACATCGACCTTTATCAATTTCATAACCTCGCTTTCTGCCCCAAACCCGACGACGGCACAGGACTTTACGAAGCGATGCTCGAAGCAAAAAAACAGGGAAAGATTCGCCATATAGGCATCACCAACCATCGTTTAAAAATCGCGGAGGAATCAATAAAATCAGGACTTTACGAGACTTTACAATTCCCGTTCTCATATCTTGCCTCTGAAAAAGACATACATATTGTTGAGATGTGCAAGGCCGCCGATATGGGATTCATCTGCATGAAAGCACTCTCCGGCGGACTCATCACCGACTCTGCAACGGCTTACGCCTATCTCAACCAGTACGACTACGTGCTGCCCATCTGGGGCATACAAAAAGAAAGCGAACTCGACGAGTTCATCTCATATCAGGACAACGCTCCCGTGATGACGGAGGAACGCTGGACGAAGGTTAGGAAGGACAAAGAAGAGTTATCGGGTGACTTCTGCCGTGGCTGCGGCTACTGTCTGCCCTGCCCCGCCGGCATCCACATCCCTGATTGCGCTCGCATGAGCCTCTATCTGCGACGCGCACCACTCAGCGTATATCTCGGCGATGAATATAAATCCAAAATGGAAAAAGTAAAAGGCTGCCTCCACTGCAACCAATGCAGGAAGAAATGCCCTTACGGTCTCGACACGCCAACACTCCTGCAAAAAAACTACGAGGACTTCCTGACGTTTTTGTAGCTTATCAACGTCATTTCGACCGGAATGAAATGGTGTGAATAAATCTCAGACATTAAAATTGATTTGTAATATTTAAAAGGCGGTTATTTCTCGCTAAGATTGAAATGACGTCGCATTTTTTCACTTTTATTGAAAATTTTTCTATCTTTGCGACGTTATTTCAAAAAATCCGGATTTCGTCATGATAAAAAGAGTATATAAGTTCGGTGGTGCCTCGGTGAAAGACGCCGATGCCGTGAGAAACCTCAAGAAAATCCTTGAGAATGAAGACCGTAGTGACCTGATGCTCGTCGTCTCTGCCATGGGAAAAACCACAAACGGTATCGAGAAGGCACTCAAGGAGTTCCGCGACAACGACGGACATCTGTCCATAGGGGCTCTTAAAGAATTGATGGAATATCATGAGAAAATAATGCTCGACCTCTTCGATAATGACGCGCAACATCCTGTGTTTGAATCAGTTACAAATCTTTTCCTTAATCTGTATCTAAATCTTCAGGAAACGGGATACGCCTATGATTATCAGTACGACCAAACTGTCAGCTTTGGCGAGATGCTTTCTACCACAATAATCTCGGCTTTTCTGAACGACAACGGCATCAGCAACAAACTTCTCGACGCGCGAAACTATATCATCACCGACCACAATTTCCGTGACGCCAACGTCGATTGGGACGAAAGCCGTCTCCGCATCGGGAAACTACAGCAGGAACACGACGGTACTATGTTTTTGACGCAAGGCTTCATCGGAGCGTCAACAAAACCCGTGGTCACCACCACACTCGGACGCGAAGGCTCTGACTACACGGGAGCCATCTTTGCTAACTTATTGGATGCCAACGAGTTATCCGTATGGAAAGATATCGACGGAGTACGCAACGCCGACCCCAAACGTTTTCCCCAAACAGAGAAAATTCCGCATCTCTCCTACTCCGAAGCCACCGAGCTGACGTTTTACGGAGCGTCGGTGCTGCACCCGAAAACGACTAAACCGTTGCAAAACAAAAACATCCCGCTGAAGGTGCGCTGTTTCCTCGACGCCTCGTTAGAACCTACCGTCATCGACGGTAGCGGCGAGTTCATCAACTATATGCCCTCATTCATAGTGAAAGACAACCAGATACTCGTCACCATACGTCCGCGCGACTTCTCGTTCATGAACGAGCAAAACCTCGGCGTCCTCTTCGGGATGCTCAACGAACTCAACATACACGCCAACATGATTCAAACTTCCGCCCTCGACCTGTCGCTGTGTATCGACGAAGACAAACGAAAGCTCAACGAACTTATAGCATTGCTGGAAAACTCGTTCATTATTAAGTATAACACTGGTTTACAATTATTTACGATACGTCACTACACCGACGGCATAGAGAAAGAGTTCATCGAAGGCAAAAAACTGTTCGTGGAACAAAGGAGCAGAAGCACCTTGCAGTTGGTGCTGGGAATGTGATAAAGTCTATTTCTCGCAAGGCGATTTGCAATACCAAGCCTCTACAGACACATGGCGTTTCGCCGAACACCAGTGGGATTTTGTCGGCGACGACACCGACGGCAATGTTTTTGAGAATGATGTGAAGTGCAACAATGCACTGACTTCAGACTCATACGACGGTTGGATTGACCTGTTTGGCTGGGGAACCGGTCAAAAACCGACATATACCATAAGCAAATCCGACTGGATAAGATATTTTGAATCACAAGGTGCAGTTTTTCTGCCGGTTTCATATAGTCGTGAATGTGATAAGGTATATAAACCTAAAGACAAAGGCAGTTGGGGCATAAAATATTGGAGTGCCAACCAACGTGACGAATGGTTTGGACCCATGCTTACCGGCAGCCAACTCCAAAAGTTTTTTGGTTTACCGGTACGCCTCGTAACCAACGCCTATTAAAATAGTATGAGACGCCACAATGTGACGTCTCTATAGGGGTTGTTTTGGGGCAGTTATTCCGCCCAATTCAAAATCTTCCGGAAATCATATTCCTCAGGATTCTCGACGAATTGTTTCGCACTTTCGTAGTCGGCAGGCGTGATGTATTGCAGGCAGTGATTGAAAATCAGTTTTGCCTTCTCGCCTTTCATGTTCACGAGGCGCGGTTTCACTTTACCATGTTCGTCTTCCACATCTTTGAGATACAACGGGCTGACCTCGCCTTTCGGGTCGGCGGTGACCATAGCACCGGTCACACCCAAATCGAACAGTTTCTTCACCCCGTAGCCGAGAATCGAGCAGTATTGCAGGTCGAAGGCACATGGGTCAACGCAGCGTATCTCATATCCTATCTCCACCGGGCGGCTCTTGATGTTCAAGCCGAGCATTTTCAGCCTTTGTTGCAGTAACATATTGAAGATGTGAGCCTTACTGACGTTGCCCAGCTCCGGATGACCATGCTCGTCGTAAGTGAAGTTCACGCCGGAGTTGTGTATTTCCTCGTCGGTCATGAAATGGAACACGCCTTCGCTCACGCTCGCCACGCCGTAGGTTATGCCCAGCATCTTACGTTTTATCATCGAGCTGATTATCAGTCTCAAAATCCTGTCAAAAGTGACTTCTGTCTTATAAAACATCTCCGGGATGACAATCATCGGGTAATGGCAAGCCGCGCCCATTCCGAACGCCAGATGTCCTGCCTCGCGTCCCATCGCCGACACCACGAACCAGTTGCCGCTCGTGCGCGCGTCCTCGTACACCGTCTGTGAAATCTTCACACCCGCTTCCTTGGCGGAATAATACCCGAAAGTAGGACTGCCCTCCGGCAATGGCAGGTCATTGTCGATAGTCTTTGGCACATGAATATTTTGGACATGTACATTATTGTTAATCAAGAACTTAGAGATACGGTTGGCCGTCGATGCAGTGTCGTCGCCGCCGATGGTGACTAACAGATTCACGTCGTTTTTCACAAAGAAATCAACGTTAAACTCCTCATCCTTCGGCTTGTAACGGCTCATCTGCAACGCCGAGCCGCCCATTTTCATGATTTGGTCGGCATAAAGAAAATCGATGTCAACCGTCTTAGGATTGGGTTTAAACAGGTTCTTATAGCCTTCATGAAGACCTATCACCCGAAAACCGTCTGTCAGAAAAGTCTTTGCCACAGTGCTTATCACCGTGTTGATGCCGGGAGCCGGACCGCCGCCAGCGAGAATAACTATTGATTTCATTTGCAATTAATTTAAAAATTCAAAATTTATTCAGAGATTTTAAAATTATAACTCAACATTCTAAAATTCAAAATTCAAAATTTTATGAAAATCACTCTGCAAATTTATTAAAAAATCTTTAATTCAAATTCAAAAATTTTCGTATTTTTGCAAAACTGAAGATAATACGGTTTTTAGATATGTATAGTTTCATTTCCGGCACCGTCGTTGAGAAGAGCCCTACCTACGTAGTTATTGATAATCAAGGGATTGGATATATGATTAACATTTCGTTGAACACGTTCACGGCTATCGGGGAGCAGGAGAGAATAAAACTTTTTGTGCATCTCGCGATACGTGAGGATGCTCATGTGCTCTACGGATTTTACACTGAGCAGGAGCGCGAGTTGTTTCTCCAGCTCATCACGGTGTCGGGCGTGGGATGCAACACCGCGCGTCTCATCCTCTCGTCGATGACGGTGAGAGAAGCCGTCGATGCCATTGCCACCAACAATATCAGGATGATACAGAGTGTTAAAGGCATCGGTGCCAAGACAGCCCAGCGTATCGTGGTGGATCTTCACGACAAAGTGGGCAAGATGGAGACAGGCGGCGACGAAAAATCACCTGCCGGATACAATACGTTGAAAGATGAAGCGTTATCTGCATTAATGGTCTTAGGTTTTAACAAGATTGCTGTCGAGAAGACACTCGATAAACTCTTGAAACAGATGGATAATCCTTCCGTTGAAGAGCTTATCAAAGAATCACTTAGGCTGTTGTAAAGTTATACTTATGATTTTCAAGAAGTTAAGAAATATCATCATAGCGATCTCATTGCTTTGCTCAGGCATCACCGTCTGGGCACAGCAGGCTGACACCACCTCCGTCAGGACGGAAGATTTGTTGTTTCCAATCCCGAAAGACGATGGCAACCCTTACAATCAAGGTGCTTCGTCGGGACTATATCTCGGCGACCCGTCGAACGTCACACGCACCATAGAATACGATCCCGTCACCGGACAATATATCTTCGTTAGCAAGATAGGCGAGTTCACCTACCGCGACCCGTTCACCATGACGCAGGAACAATATTCTGATTACGTTAAGAATCAATCAGTTAAGAATTATTGGAAAGAACGTCGCGAGTCGTCGATGGGTAACAGCAACGGCAACTCACTGATACCGCCCATCTACATAGGTGGCAAGGTGTTCGACAAAATATTCGGCAGCAACACCATCGACATCAAGCTGCAAGGTTCCGCCGACGTTACTTTCGGCGTGAAATACCAACGCCGACGCGACCCTTCGCTCACCGTAGCACAGCAACGCACCACCAACTTCGACTTCGACGAGAACATTCAGCTCAGCGCTTCCGCCAAGATAGGCGAGAAAATTCAGTTTAGGATGAGCTATAACACCAAGACACAGTTCTCCTTCGAGAATAAATTCACCTTGAAATATGAAGGCGACGAAGACGATATCCTGCAACTTATCGAGGCAGGTAACGTGAGCATGCCGCTCCGCAGCACCTTAATCACTGGTACCCAATCGCTTTTCGGTTTCAAGACAAAACTGAAATTCGGAAAGACGAGCATCACTGCCATAGCGTCGTACCAAGAAAGCGAGACACAGAACATCGCGGTGAGCGGCGGCGCACTGACACAGGAGTTTGAACTCGAAGGCATCGACTACGAAGAAAACCGACATTTCTTCCTCAGTCAATATTTCCGCGACCATTATGAAGAAGCCCTCGCCACCCTCCCTACCGTGACGTCAAGCATCAATATCACAAAGATTGAGGTGTGGGTGACAAATACCAACTCTAACTATGAAAACAGCCGTAACATAGTGGCATTCACCGACTTAGCCGAAGGAGAAGAACAATGGATATATAATCACAATAAAGTATCGCCTGTCTTCATGACTAATCAGGCATACCCCGACAACTCCGTCAACACTCTGGTAAGCAGCATGGACACTACGCAGATACGTAACCTCAACACCGTGACATCTTACCTCACAGGACAAGGCTACACATCAGGACGTGACTTTGAAAAGATACAGAAAGCAAGAAAACTGACTACATCGGAATACACCGTCAACAGAAAACTCGGTTTCATCACCCTGAATATCACTCTTAACTCCAATCAGACACTCGCAGTAGCCTATCAATACACTGTGATAGGACAAGATGGCGTGTTCCAAGTAGGTGAATTCTCTGACCAAGGCATCCAAGAACCTAACTTATTGGTTACCAAAATGTTAAAGAGTACAACCATCAACACTAAGGCTCCTATGTGGAACCTTATGATGAAGAACGTTTATAATATCAGGGCTTATCAGGTGTCGTCGAACAACTTCGTGATGAACATCCTTTATTTAGGCAACCAAAACGGCGTCGCCACAGGTTATTTCGCCGATGCCCCCGACGATATAAAAGGCAATTCGCTTTTGAATCTCATGGGAATGGACCGTTTGAACAGTCAGAACAACCCTATTGCTGGCGGTGACGGCATGTTCGACTTCATCAATGGGGCTGCGACGACAGGCGGTACCATCAACTCCTCGACGGGACGTATCTACTTCACCGTCCTTGAGCCGTTCGGAAGCCATATCAGGAATGTGATTTTCAAAGATAACCCCGAATTAGCCGACAAATATGCATTCGACTCGTTGTATTCTACCACCAAAGTCATGGCACAGCAATACACCGACAAAAACAAATTCCGTCTTGAAGGACGATACACCTCGTCGTCGGGCAGCGAGATAAACCTTAACGCGCTCAACGTGCAGCAGGGGTCAGTGAAAGTGACGGCAGGAGGTATGCCTCTCACTGAAAACGTCGATTACACTGTCGATTACACCCTCGGACGCGTGACGATACTCAATGAGGCATTGCTTAACTCGGGGACGACGATAAACGTCTCGCTTGAAAACAACACGGCGATGTCAACGATAAGAAAGACGTATCTCGGCGCGCGTGTGGAACACGAAATTAACCCTACTTTCATAGTGGGCGGAACAGTGCTACACCTCAGCGAACGCGCATATACCACGAAAGTGAACTATAACGATGAACCTATCTCCAACACCATCTATGGCTTCGATATAAACTACCAAACTGATTCTCAATGGCTTACAGATATTCTCGATAAACTGCCTCTCTATGAGACAAAGACGAAGTCGAGGATAACGGTTTCGGGCGAGTTTGCTCGTTTCATACAAGGCATCAACAAAAATTCTGGCCAGACAGGCACATCGTACATCGACGACTTCGAAGGTGCCAAATCGACAATCGACATGCACCAGTGGAACTTCTGGCATCTCGCCAGCACGCCACAGAACCAACCCAACCTCTTCCCCGAAGGCAACTACGTAGGATTAGACTACGGCAAAAACCGTGCCAGACTCGCATGGTACACCATCGACCAGTCGGTTTTTTACGACAGATATGGCAATCTTCTGCCATCTAACATCACCAACGAAGAGCTGTCAGACAACCGTGTGCGTCAGGTTCTGCTTACCGAGCTTTATCCTCAACGTGACATCCAGGCCGGAACATCGACAAACATGTCGGTACTTAACATCGCATATTATCCTAAGGAACGCGGACCTTACAACTACGACACCGACCATGTGAACAACGACGGGACGTTCAGCAATCCGGAAGACAGATGGGGAGGTATCATGCGCGCCATCGAGTCGTCCGACTTCAATTCCACCAATGTAGAATACATCGAGTTCTGGATGATGGACCCTTACTATCAAGGACAAGACCAGACCAACGTCGGTCAGTTGTATTTCAACCTCGGCGACGTGTCAGAAGACGTACTACGTGACGGACGCAAGGCATACGAACACGGCCTGCCCACCACCGCAGTAGTAGAGAACGTCGATACCACGATGTGGGGACGCGTGCCCTCACTGCAGGCTCTCGTCGATGCCTTCAACACCGACCCCAATTCCCGTCAGTACCAAGACGTCGGCCATGACGGTCTCGGCAACGACGACGAACGCTCGTTCTTCTCCAACTTCCTCAACACCATGAGGGCGAAACTCAGTGTGGAGGCATTCGCACGGCTCAATAGCGACCCCTCATCCGATGATTATCACTATTTCCGCGGTTCCGACTACGACAGCGACCCGCGCTATAGCAGCATACTCGAACGTTACAAGAAATATAACGGAAACGAAGGCAACTCACCTTCCGAGACACAATACACCGAAAGCTATACCACCAACAACAGCACCTTGCCCGACCAGGAAGACATCAATGGCGACAACACTCTCAGCGAATCTGAAAACTATTATCAGTACGTTATAGAACTCGATCCTGACAAGATGCAGACTGCCGGACAGAACTTCATCGCCGACATCCGCGAGGTGACGGTGCAGGTGGCAAACGGTCAGACAAGGTCAGTGAAATGGTATCAGTTCCGCATCCCAGTCCGTGAGCCAAGCAGAGTGGTAGGCAACATCGAAGGCTATAGCTCCATCAGGTTTATGAGAATGTTCCTCAAAGGATTCAAGGATGATATTGTGTTACGTTTTGCCACCCTCGACCTCGTGAGAAGCGAATGGAGGACTTATACTAATGCCATTCAGGCTCCTGGCGAATATCAGCCCGGCGACCAGACCAACCACACTATCTTTGAGATGTCGGCAGTCAATCTCGAAGAAAACAGCGGCCGTTATCCTGTGCCTTACTGCATCCCTCCCGGGATAGAACAAGAAGTATATACCGGTGCCACATCAACGGTGCGACAGAACGAGCAGGCGTTGCAACTCGCAGTAAAGAACCTCGTCGATGGCGACGCACGCGGCGTGTATAAGACAACGGAATTTGACTTCCGTTTCTACAAACGACTGAAGATGTTCGTCCACGCCGAGAGCATGTACGAGAACAACCCCGTCTATGATAACGAAATGACACTGTTCCTGCGTTTCGGCTCCGACCTCACCGACAATTATTACGAATACGAGGTGCCGCTTAAGATAACACCTTGGGGTACGTCGGTGACCGACGAATACGGCATCTGGCCTGAGTCGAATAACTTCGACATTGAATTTGATAAAGTGGTGAATGCGAAATCAAACCGTAACACCGCCATCGCTAATGGTAATAAGTCAGTGAAAATCAACAGGTTATACACTGAAATGGATGGAAAGAACTACATCAGAGTGTTAGGTAATCCTACCATCAGCGAAGTGAGAGCCATGATGATAGGCATCAGAAATCCTCAAGTTGATGGCGAGGTATCGCAAGACAAGAGTATCATAGTGTGGGTCAATGAGTTGAGAATGACCGACCTCAGCAGCAACGGCGGCTACGCCGCCACAGGACGCGTGGAGGCCATGCTCGCTGACCTCGGACGCGTGTCGGTGGCAGGCTCATATAAATCGGCAGGCTACGGCTCCCTCGAAACGAAAATCACCGACAACGAAATGCTCGCAACATCGTATTACAACGTCTCAACAGACATCGACTTCGGTAAATTCATGGTGCCCGACAAAACAGGCATCACCGTGCCAGTACACCTCGACCATAACAAAACTACCATCACACCGGAATATAACCCTCTCGACCCAGACGTGAAACTGAAACGCTCGCTCGCCGACCTCGACGAACACGGTAAGGACTCACTAAACAAACTCTCAAGAGATATCACAACACAAACAAACTTCAACATCACCAACATGCGTAAGACACGCGTCGGCACGAAGAAACCACACTTCTGGGATGTGGAAAACCTCAACGCCTCTTACGCCTACACCCATCAGGAACAAACAAATCCTGACATGGAATATAACCGACAAAAGACATACCGCGGAGGCATAGGATATTCCTATTCAACCAGTGCCAAGCCGTGGACACCATTCGCTCAGAAGAAATGGGCATCGTTGTCTTATATGCAGATTTTCAAGGACTTCAACCTTTATTATCTGCCGAAGAGCTTCTCTTTCAACACCGAGATGTACCGCCAGATTCACACACAGAAAATGCGTAATAAATCATCGGGACTGATTCTTACTAAAGAGACTGTCGCCAAGAGCTGGGACTGGTCGAGAAACTACGATTTCCGCTACGACCTTACAAAAAATCTTAACTTCACGTATAACGCCACCACGATAGCGTATATCTATGAGCCTGTAGGTAACCCTGACCGTAACACCGACGAATGGAAAGCCAACAGAGACACAATACGCGACGAAATTCTGAATTTCGGCTCCATCTCACGTTTCAACCAGTCAGTAAAGGTGAGTTACACTCTACCTATTAACAAACTGCCATTCTGCGACTGGCTCAGTTCTACAGCTAACTACACCGGCAACTACCGTTGGATTGCCAACTCACGCACCACGCAGGTGCGCCTCGGCAATACTATCGAAAACGATAACAATATCCAAATTTCAGCTACAGCCGACCTCACTAAGCTGTACAACAGGTCTGCGTATCTCAAAAACATATTGACACCACGACGCACCAACGACAGAAACAGAGGAAGGGGACGAAATGACGGGGAAAATAAAACCGACACTGTCACGAGCAAGAAAAAAGTCAATGTCGGAAAAGCCATAGCTGACAACACTTTACGCATTTTGTGCAGCGTGAAGAAAGTGTCGTTCACCTACACGCAGAGCAACGGCGTCGGGTTGCCGGGGTACATGAACACACCTAATATGTTCGGAATGAACTACGCCATGGCACCCGGTCTCGGCTTCGTCTTGGGTCAGAAGGCAGATGTGCTCAACAACGCTATCAACAAAGGATGGCTCAGCACCGATTCCACTTTCAACCAGCCCTACACCGAACGCCTCAGCGAGACATATAATTACAAGGTGTCGATAGAGCCTTTCACCGACCTCAAGATAGAGGTGATGGGAACGCGTACATACGCAGAGAACTTCTCCGAATATTTCCGCGCCGACGAGATGGGCATCTTCCAGTTCTTCACCCCGACCAACGGTGGCAACTTCAGCATATCGTACATGATGGCAGCCACCTCGTTCACGGACGGCGACGTGCTGTTTAAGAACCTTTGCGACTACCGTCGCGACATAGCAGACCGCCTCGCACACCAGAACCAGACATGGGTTGGCATGGGCGAACCTTATGTTGACGACGAAGTAGGAGGCGGTACTTTCCCGTATGGTTACAGCGCTTCATCGCAGGAAGTGCTCACCTACGCCTTCATAGCTGCCTACAGCGGAAAAAAAGCTGACCACGTGTCGCTACAACTATTCAACAAAGTGGCACTACCTAACTGGACCATCAATTTCACAGGCCTGACGAAAATACCGGCTTTGAAAAAAATCTTCAAGACCATCAACCTGACACATTCGTATAAATCGACGCTTGCCATCTCCGCATGGGCAGCCAATATCAACTATAACTCAAGCAACCAAATGGCCGTCTTCACAGGCACTAACACGAGAATACCCGAATACGACATCTCACAGATACTGCTCAGCGAACAATATTCGCCTCTTCTCGGTATTACACTTGCATTCAACAACTCATTGACACCCTCCATAGAATATAAGAAATCAAGAACGGTGACTCTCGGCTTCAGCAATAACCAAATAACGGAAGTCAATGGACGTGAGATAGTTATAGGCCTCGGATATACTTTCAAAAACCTCGGATTCAATATGTCGTTCCTCGATGGAAGCAACGCGAGAAAAGTCAGCAACGACCTCAAAATGAAACTCGACGTCGGATTCAGAAGAGACAAGACAACACTCAGAAGCATTGACGAGCAAAATAGTCAGATTTCAGCCGGACAAGACAAAATCAACATCTATCTCACCGGCGACTATAACCTCAGCCAGCGACTCGGAGTACAGTTGTTCTTCAAGTACGACATGACTAACCCATTCATTGCCAACGCATATAAAACGACAAACGTGTTTGCCGGACTCACAGCACGCTTCAGTTTGACACAATAAAAAATATTTTTTCAAATGTTAAAAACAATGCAATAAAAATTGTATTTTTGTAGCGAATTTTTGAATCTTGAATTTTAAATCTTTAAATAAAAAATATGAATATTCCATCAAACTTAAAGTACACAAAGGATCATGAATGGATCCGTTTGGAAGGTAATGAAGCTTTTATCGGCATCACAGATTATGCACAACATGAACTTGGCGACATCGTTTTCGTTGATGTTGACACCCTTGACGAGACTCTCGATGCAGAAGAGACTTTCGGGACGATAGAGGCGGTGAAGACATCATCAGAGATGTTCATGCCTGTAGGCGGCAAAGTCATCGAATTTAACGAGGCACTCGCCGACGCACCTGAAAAAGTAAACCAAGACCCTTACGGCGAGGGCTGGATTATCAAAGTTGAAGTATCCGACGCATCAGAGATGGATGCTTTGCTTGATGCAGAAGCATACAAAGCTCTCATAGGATAAACGTTGAAACGCCTTACAAGAAATATCTACCCCGGACTCATCTGCGGCACCATCATCATGGTGCTGTGCGGTCTGCCGGGGTCTTATTTCCCCACAATCAGAACGTTCTGGGATTGGCTCGGACCTGACAAGATACTGCATTCTGCCATGTTCGCGCTGTTTTCTTTCTCGGTAATATTCGGATACAGAAAACAATACTGCGAAAGAGATGACTCATACCGCAAAAAACTTGTTCTCATCACTTTAGGGATCTCATTTTTCTACAGCGGCCTCACAGAATTGCTTCAAACATACATTTTCAAGGGGAGATATGGTAGCGTTTATGATTTCTTGGCAGACGTAATCGGCTGTGTATTAGGACTTTTCATTTTTAAAATTATTTTTAGAAAAAAAATTGAAAAAAATTCACCTGATATTCAATAATTTTTGCTAACTTCGCAGCGTTATTTCAAAGAGATAAAAATAAGACATTATGGAAATAAAAAAATCGCCCAAGGCAGACCTTGACAGCAAAAAACTGACGTTCACCCTCATCGGATTAGTCATTGCTTTATTTGTCGTTTGGCGCGTCTTCGAATACAGAAGCTACGACAAACAGACACTCGACACCTTTGCAAGACAAGTGGAGGTTATTGAGGAGGAACTGGTTGAAATTACAAAACAAGAGCAGCCCAAACCACAAGTACAGGCACCGAAACCACAAGTAACACAAATCAAGGTGGTTGATGACGAAGTGGAAGTGGAGGATATCGATATCAACGCCGAAGTCTCACAAGACGAAGTCATTGAAGAGTACGTTTATGATGCTCCTGAAATCGAAGAAGAAGAAATACAGGAAGAGGAGGTCTTCAAAGTGGTGGAAGAGATGCCTGAATTTCCCGGCGGGACAGCGAAACTTCTCGAATATATCGCTAAGAACGTCAAATATCCTATGATGGCCCGCGAGAGTGGCATCCAAGGTACCGTGTTCGTGGGCTTCGTGGTCGAAAAAGACGGCTCCGTATCCAACGTCCAGATACTACGTGGTATCGGCGGCGGCTGCGACGAAGAAGCTATGCGCGTCGTGCAAAGTATGCCTAAATGGAACCCGGGAAAACAACGTGGAGCCTCGGTGCGTGTGCAATATATGGCCCGCGTGGTGTTTAAACTGCAGTAAAATTATCCTCATATAAAAAATTTTTTAAAGAGACACGTCAAAATGTCTCTTTTTTTTATTACTTTTGTGACATCGAATTTTTTTAAACAGGATAACATTGGATAAAAGCAAATATAAACTTAAACTGTTCGGTAACAAAGCTCTTCCAAGCTACTTGCTGGAAAAAAACAACGTAGTGCGTATAATACTCTTCACTACGATGTTCTCTTTGATTTTTATCAGTATCTTTCGCCCGTTCAACTCCGAGACGTGGATTCCTAACATCAACAGGGTCAATTACTTCATGTACTCGTCTCTCATGGTGGTGGTGGGTATGGTAGTGGTCTCACTAAGCCGCGTCGTGATGAACTTTTTCGTAAAAAAAGTGCAGATATCTTATCCCGATTATATCATCTGGCTTGTCGGAGAAGCCGTCCTGCTGTCGGTTTTCTACGTATTCATCGCTTATAAAGTGGGTTTTATTGATAATTATCTCAACGAACATCCCAATATGACACTGTGGGAATCCATCTTCGACATTTTCAAAAACGCCATCGCCAACACCGTGTGGATGCTTCTCATACCCTACACAATTGCTCTTCTTTTCCTTGATAATCAATATCTTAAGAAAAAAATCAAAGAACTTGGCGACAACAGCAACAATAATATCATTCATCTTAAAGATGAAAAAGGTGAAGTCCGCCTCTCTATCAATATCATGAACGTGCTCTACGCCGAGGCGGCAGATAACTACGTGATTATCAAATATATAAACAATGACAAAATATCAGATTTCCTGCTTAGGACAAATCTAAAAAAAATGTCGGAAGACCTGCACGACACCCCGATACAACGCTGTCATCGCTCTTTCATGATAAACATGCTCCACGTCACCTCTTTGAAAAAGGACATGACAGAGTTCACCATACAATTCGACACCACGAGCATCAAAGACATCACCGTGTCGCGCTCCTATCAGGAATCCATCATGGAGGCTTTCACAAAATATCAGAAATAATTGGTTTTGAAAAGGATTTTCTTCATATTACTCCTGCTGTCTTTTCTTCCCTTAACGGGAATGCGCGCGCAGATTAACCACAAGCATTACGTGTTGATGGGAAAGTTAGACCTCTCCAAGGAAGACTACGCCGCCGCGATTCTGAATTTCAACGTCGCCATCGGTGCCAAACCTAACGATTTCGAGGCGTATTTCCTTCGCGGGATATCAAAATACAGTCTTAACGATTACAACGGTGCTGTCGAGGACTTCACGCGTACGCTTGAACTTCATCCGTTGTATGTGAGAGCTTACCATTACCGCGGCGTTGCCAACGACAGGCTCTCTAACTACGCTGACGCCATTGCCGACTACAAAAGTGCCATCAGCCTCGACCCTTTCAGTGAGGAACTGCATATAGCGTCGGGGGCAACACTCATGCACCTCAACGACTACAAAAACGCAGTGGCAGAGTTCGACACAGCCCTCATCATCAACCCTGAAAACGCTAACGCCTATATCTCACGGGGCATAGCAAAACGCTATCTCAACGACCTCGACGGTGCCATCGACGACATGAACAAAGCTGTCTATAACGATTTCTTCAACATCGAAGCTGTGGTGCGACGCGGCATGATAGAACTCGAACGTGAAGAATATCAATCGGCTATGAACGATTTCAACAAGGCTCTGCAAATGGACAAAGACAACCCCTTGATATATTTTCATCGCGCCATAGCATATCTCAACCTCGGCGATACCTTGGCAGCTCTTGCCGACTACGAGAAAGTGAACAATATCGACCAACGTAATGCTCTCACCTACTTCAACCGTGCCATCATCTACTCTGTCCGCGAAGAATACGACGTGGCACTCGCATTGTATGATAAGGTGATAGAGATAAACCCACAGAATATCTACGGATATTTCAACCGTGGCATACTGTTTTACAAGATGAAACAATGGGACGATGCCGAAGACGATTTCTCTAAAGTGATAGAACTGTTCCCCGATTTCATCGACGCATGGATAAACAGAGCTGTCGTGAAATTCGAGAAAAACGACATCCTTGGAGCGGAACAAGACCAATATCGCGCCAAGCAGATAATGGCATTCGTGAGCGAAGACGAGGCTAACGTCGATTCTCTCTACAACCATTATTCTAAGATGGATTACAACAAAATCATCAATTTTGAATCGGATTTCGTGGACGGGAACCGTCAGAAAAGCCTCGTCCAGTTCTCTGATATCAATATCAAACCACGAGACAGTTTCATAGTTAGCCTCACCGAAAGCGATAATTTTTACCTCGATGCCACGTTGAGCCAGATTTCTGAAAACAATAAGATAAACGGCAAAATGGCATATATCGTCAGCGATTTGTTTAACCCGAATCATAAGTCGTACATCAACGATTCTATCATAAATAATATTGATAATCAGAATATTAGAACTTTTCTGAATGCCATGTATAACTTCGAGGTCTTCAACTATCAGCGTGGTGAGAACCTGTTCACGTCACTTCTCGACGACCCCGTTCTTGGTCTCTACGCCGGCATAAACCTCTCAGTATTGCAAAATGCAAAGGCGGAACTGATACTCAGCGATAAAAAATACGACAACTCCATATACATCACACAAAAAAGGTCAAACGAAATCATCATTCAAACACAAGAAAAACCTGATTATCAGCAGTCGCTCAACACTATCACCGAGATTTTGAATAAAAACAAAGAAAATCCATACGTGTGGTACAACATGGGCAATATTCATCTGCAAATGCAGGAATTTAACAAAGCCATCGACGACTATACCAAGGCTGTCCAATACGAGCCAAATCTGGCGGAAGCCTACTATAACAGAGCTTTGACACTTCTCTATCTTAATAATAAATCATTGGCTATCAAAGACTTAAGTAAAGCAGGAGAACTCGGGATAAAAGAGGCTTACGTGGTTATGAAGAGATTTACTGAATAATATTTTTTTAAATTAAAATACAGATTTATATGAAAAAGAAACTTTTAATAACGATTATCATCATCTTGGCTGTAGCCGGAATCTGCGTAGCGGCTTATTTCATCTGGTTTTCCGACAGCAAAAAGTATTATGAGCCTGAAATCATTGAGCCTGAAGTGTTTCATGATGTTGAGTTTGACACCGACCTGCTTATCGGACTTTGGAAAGAAGACGAACTTTATTACCGTTACAGCGACGACGGCAGTGCTGTCACATGGGACCTCGCCGACGACGTGATGGAAGACGAGGGCACTCAGCTTGACTGGACGCTGGAACATAACATCTTCACGCATTTTTACAAGATGGAAATCGGCGGCATCATCCCGAAAGTGTATAACATGAAAGTATTGGAGCTCGACGTGATGGAATATGACGACGATTACGGCGTGAATCACAAATTCACTAAAGTAGAAGAACTTGAACTGATAAACTGATTAGTTTATTTACTTCCTACGCCCTTTATTTTTATCACTTTAGGTGTCACGCCCTTGTATTGTGGCATTGTCATCCCTATTGACGCGTTGATATAAGTCGGGTCGCATACGTAATATTTCTTGCCGCCGTACATGAAGCCGTCGCCTTTGACTTTGGCGTCGTCGCCAAACCACACTGCCGTCGCAATGTGACCTTCGTACTGAAGTCCTATCACCTTGGCGTTGGTGTATTTTGTCACGAGCCACGAGAAGAGAGCCGCACGGTCCTCACAGTCGCTATAAGGATAGCCGATAACTTCTTCAGGATAGAAATATTTTTCATAACCGAATTGTTCTTCGTCGGTCTTATATTCAAATGCGGTCTGCACGAAATGCAGAAGCATCCCGATGAACTGCGTCGGGGTATATTGTTCTTTCAACTCGTTGAAGTTTTTCTGCAGCACCTGCTGTGCCTCTATTGCAATAGGCGACACGAAATATATAGGGAAGACCGTCATCGGGACATCATCGAGATATGCGATATGAGCTTTATTATAAGGCAAGGTCACGTCTCTGTCTTTCGTCAGTTTCAGCGTGCGCGTCACGTCACAGCTACCCATATTCAGATTCTTTGTGAAGTCAAGTCCCATCTGACGTTTCTCTGAGTCTTGCTTGCAGAAATCGTAGGAATAGACCGCTTCGTTAGCCTTTCCACCACCATAAACGGTATAATATTTCACTTTCGATTTGCCTGATTCATCGTCAGCAAAGCGGAAGAAAGTGTAAGAATATACCTCTTTGCTATTGTCGAGGGCTATGAGCAGGGTAAGACGTCCGGTGTCCCTGCCGCGCGCTAAACGTGTCTTGAAGCCGCCTTCGTTGCGAAGCATGTAAAAACAGAACAGCACGCGGTCATCAACGTTGTCAAACACTTTTTCGGAGACGGAACGCAGCAGGCAGAAATAGCCCCACTCGTTCAGCCCAAACGCATCGACAACGGACGTAAGCTCGTTCCACAAGGCGTGCGTTTCGTCCTGACATTTGGCGATATTTGTGAAATAATCGGCAACTTTCTTCTCTTCCACGCCGTCACTCTTGATTTTCAGCTTAGAATCGAATTTTATCGGCACCTCTCTACCGTAGAAATTGATTTTTAGGTCGGCACTGTTGTCGATAACATATTTTTTTGATGATTTAAAATCTTTTGCAGGCAAATCGACGGTACCTTTATCCGAAAGACGGCTTCTTTGCACATAATTATCGTTATCGTCATCATTGTAAGCCACCGCCATGGCATGAGTCACCTTAGGCAATTCCTCTTCGGTGGCATAAGAGATTTCTTTAGATACAATCTCCACGTTTTCATCAGTATTTTTTGCCACAGGTACCATTTGTACCTTAGGCTTTGTCATCGCCATCTGGTTCTTTGCGAACTCATTAAACAGCTCCCACTGCTTCGCCACAAACTCGGCAAACTCAGCGTTTTGCTGCGCTACGTAATCATCATATTCCTGACGCGCATCTGACACATACTGCTTATAGGTCTGGGTGTTTTCCTGAAGTTGTTTTTTTCTTTGTTCTATAAACTTCTGATATTCATCATCTTGCGCGAAAGAAGCGAAAGTTGCGAAAACCAAAATTATTGCAAAAACGATTCTTTTCATACCGACTTAAATTAATTAGCCTTGCAAAAATAATAAAATTTTCAAGTAAAAAATCATTTTTCAAAAATTTGTTGATAATTAGTTTGAATCAAATATCACAAAAAGCAGAAAAAACATTACTTTTGCAAAAAATATAGGCATCATGAATTTCAAACAGATTTTAAAAAAATTATCCAACAAATATATCATAGCGACGCTGATTTTCGCTGCGATTATTGTGTTTTTCGACCAATACAACATTTTTGAGCAAGGAAGAAGTTACCGTAAGCTTCGCAAAATCAAGAAGCAGGTTGAGTTTTACGACAGCGAGATAGAGAAGCAGGAGCAGACCATCCACGCCTTAAAAACTGATTCGGCTCTTTTAGAAAAAGTAGCGCGAGAGCAGCACAAGATGAAGCGTGACGACGAGGTCATTTACATCTTAGAGAAGAGATAACCATTGATAATCAAAGCGATAGAACACCATCTCATAACCCTCGTCTTCTTCTATAGCCTCTTCCACATATAGTCCGATTGTGTTGTCGGGAAGTACACAGAGCGACGAATAGCCCGACCAATAAGGCACCACCACCTTGCTATGACGCCACGTCTTACCTTCATCGTCAGAAACATACACTCTCACGTCACGGCGGTCGTTGCCGGTAGGCAGTGAATGCAGGAGCAATGTAGCGTTTTTGCCGGAACTTGTTTGGTATTTGATGATATCGCCGTTACATGCCGGACCGACAAGGTCGTCCCATTCCGAAGGCTCGTCGTTCCACGTTACGCCGTCGTCGTGTGAGATATTATACCAGCGTTTTCCTTGGTGGCGCATACTCATAAGGATGCTACCGTCTTGAAGCTCAACCACTTTTGCCTCATCGCCGCCCACCGAAGCCCTGCCTGAGACGTTCCATGTGATGCCGTTGTCGTCGGAATAGACCACGAAATTTGACGCCGCCCATTCGTTACTTTCATGGATGGCTGCCACGAACATGATACGACCTTTGCTTGTGAGGAGTCCGTTGCCCGAGGCGCAGAATGAGCCGCGCCAGTTTTTCCGTATTGAGTCATGACAGTCAATGCCATAGATGAAATGTGTTATATCTTCTGGCTCAGTCCAAGTGCGCCCACCATCATAACTCATTGATTTATAAGTCTTTAACGGTTTCTCTGGTCGTGATTGCCAGAAACCGACGCCACCGGCAAACACGCTAATGAGGCCGTTGTCGTCGTTGGTGTGGGCGACGGCGGCATCTCCGAAGCCGCCGAGGATACCCGTGCCTTTGGCGACGGTGACAGGCTCGCTCCACGTGCGCCCCATGTCCTCGCTGTAACGACACACCACGTCAATGTCGGAAGGCAGGTCACGGTCGTTGTTTTTACGTTTGTCGCAAAGGGTGACGATGGTGCCGTCTTTCGCGGTGATGACGGCAGGAATGCGGTATCTCGCAGAACCGTATTCCCCGGGACGAAACAAGGTGGCACGCTCAAAAAGAGGCTCTTTATCACAGCCAAATAAAACAAGCAACAGCGGCAGAAAAAGGATTATTTTCTTCATCTTCAAAAAAACATTAAATCACATAACACAAGACCATCCGAACTTCCGGACAATTTCTTCCAATAAGGTCTTATCACTGACAGGTATCGTTACGGAAACAGTCGCACATCTATTGTCGCGTTCTGCAATACCAGCAATGTCAAGGTCACATCTGGTCTGCATATTCATCCATATATCGGCAGGTATATTCAACATTCGCAAATTTTATTTTCATTTCATTTTCGTTTTTAGTGCTGCAAAGATAATATTTTTTTGTGAATAATTCGCAAAATTGATAATTTTTTTGTTTTTTCTTATTTTAATTTAATCTTGTAAAATTTTTGCTCTTTAGAACACACTTGAAGTTGTAATAATAAATAAGGTTTTTTTTTTAGTATTTTTTTAATCATATTTCTTGATAATTTTTTGTATTTTTGTGCGTTTAATTTTAATCTCAAAGATTTAAAAATTCAATGATTTAATAATTTATTTAAAAATTTAATTCAAAATGAAAAAATTAGTTTTAGTATTAGGTCTTGTGGCTTTTTTGATGACATCATGCTGCAACAAGCAAGAAAACAAAGGTAATTGCGAAGGCAAGGGCAATTGCAAGGACAAGAAAGAACAATGCGACAAACATCAGCGCGAGTGCGACCATCACGGTCAGAGACCCGGCGTATGCCCGGAGATGATGGCTGATTTCGACGCCATCGTCAACGCCCTTGTCAGCTGGGACAACCTTGACGAGGAGCAGAGAGCCGAGGCCATCAACATGGCGAAGACCGTCAAGGAGAAAAAAGACGCCATGGAAGCCAACATGCCTAAAGGCGACTGCTGTAAAGAAGGCAAGGACATGAAGAAAGAAGAGTGCAAAAAGCACGAAGGCGGCTGCTGCAAAGAAGGCAAGAAATGCGAAGGCAAACACGAAGGTTGCAAGCACGCTGAAAAATAAAAAATGTTTTTTCAGCGAAAAATGACAAGCGAAGCGGCTAAAAAATTTAGCCGCTTCGCTTTTTTTATTTATCAACTAAAATGACGACAGATTTTATCGGATTCTTAATTTAAAAAAATCAGCAAACCAAATGCAAATTACGAATATTTTCATTAAAAATGGAAACATTTCGGAAAAATTTTATAATTTTTTTTAATCACAATAAAAAATTGTGTATCTTTGCAGCGTCGTTTCGGCTAAAAATTCTTTATGAATCTTTGAGGACGGACGATAGGACATATAAATAAAGACGTTGAACTGACGTTTTATCTGCGGCATATCGAACTTCGCAACTTCAGTATTCCCCGCACGGTAAAGCAAAGTCATCGTCCATGACTGAGTTATATGAATGATGGTATGGTAATTACGCCAGAGTTTTCATATATACTGGCAGGCGTGGGCATCGGCATTGCTTATCCTCGGGGAATGGGCAATGCGAAGGCCTGATATGCGGGATAAGCAAAAGTTGTTTCCCGCGCTTCTTTTTTTATATACCTTTCATTTTGTTGAGAATAATGTTTCGGCATTCGGGAAGCTGCCAAGTTTAGAACCGATGTGCCGACGTGTATAGAACCGGCCATACAACGTTGCAAGACGTAGTAAACATAAGGAAATCAATCAGTTACAGAGACACATACATCCCCTGTACGCTATATGTACTTTTTAACATTTCACCCGATGGCTTGCCGTTGGCAGGGGAGCGGCAGGCCGTCTTTTTCAGAAACAAGAAGAAAGAAGGAAGAAAGAAGAATAGCCTCGGAGAGGCTACATCCTATTAACGCCGGGTGAAACCTGGCGGCAGATGTAAAGTAAACGAACAAACAGTTAAATAAACGTAAAACAAAAAATTTAAAAAATGGTAACAAAAATGA
>Ga0208297_1000918_pt1 | contig 39487 bp, 20 predicted proteins | sample LMS_cellobiose_e_FD_187367 | JGI IMG/M metagenome (GOLD analysis project Ga0208297, IMG submission 187367) | Rumen-fistulated moose microbial communities from Alaska, USA - LMS_cellobiose_enrichment (SPAdes) (version 2) | ecosystem: Host-associated > Mammals > Digestive system > Stomach > Rumen... | reverse complement strand
ACACCGTGCCGACGAGATACATGCTCAGGCCCACCGCCGCATTATCTGTATTGGTATCCACATTTGCGTTGTAGATTCTTTGTCCCAGTTCCATCATCACCAGGCAGGTGACGTGTTCGCTGAAGTCTATCCACCCCACGCGCGAGTTGCCGTAGTAGAACTGTCCGGCACCGGGGAAGAGGTAGGAGAGGATGCCGGCCAGGGCGGGCGACTTCTCGGGCTGCACATAGACGTACTGCACCCCGTCGCCCGACATCACGGGCGCGGGCTTCGCCGTCATGCCTGGCTGTGCCGTCGCCACACCTCTCCCAGTTACGGAATGTGCCGATGCCGCCTGCTGCGCCTCCACCTGCCGGGCAAGAGACGTCGCTTCCGCCGTTCGTTCGGCAATGTCGCCCGTGGCAAAGATGAACACCGAGCCGTCCGCCGTCTGCATGGCAATGGAGTCATTCACTTCGCCCACAACCGCCCCCTTCACCGTGGAGCCGTTCTTCAGGCGTATCACCTCCTGCTTGTTCTGGCCAATTACGGCCACGGCACACAACAGGAAAGCCATTGTTAAGATTGATTTTTTCATTGTTCCTTATTTAATAATTTGTCGGCAGTTAAATACTTGTGTCCCCTATCGGATTCGAATTCTCGATACGAACACGATACTATGTCCCCCGGCTTAAAATCCCATGGTTCAAGAACAGGGTCGTAACTCTGTTCTTCATCTATAATTTGGTAAGCATTTGCCCCTATCTGAATAGCCTTAACGGGAACAAAAACTTCTGTGCCATCTACCATTCTTACATATATTTCTACTTCTTTTCCCATACCCGTTCGGGCGGATTTGCAATCCGGCCGCGTTGAATAGAGGGATTTGACTTCGCCTTCGTCCGTTACGACTCGGCCATTCAAGTAAACTTGATGGCTCTCGCTGCTCCGTCCGTTGCAATCCCTCACCTTTTGCTCTGTCCGATATTTCCATAACTGTTCTTTTTGATTTCATCTTATTTCGCGTCAAAGATATTGATAATAGTTCAAAACCCAAAACAATACCATCTTTTTTCATTTAATCAGGCTGGGGATTATAAATCCCCTTCTCATCGCAGCCGGATTGCAAATCCGCCTGAACGGATCGATATTTTATTCTAAGTACCCGCATGAAAGTTTTGAGATTGCAAATCCGCCTGAACGGGATTACCAGTACCAAAGCTTTGCGATCAAATCATGAAAGGCTTCCCAAGGGTACTCGGAATAAATCTCATCATCTTGATTTTTTATTACCTTTATTTCCTGTCTTTCGGAACAAAGAATAAAGTAAAGACATAAGCCTTTGTAAGAAAAAACAAATTTTGTGGTTGACCATTGGTTGAGATTTCCAATGCCAAATGAACTGATAAGTTCATTCCATTCAGGAAGAAAATATGTCAGATAACTCCCCTCTTTGTTATATACCATTACACCCGATATTATATTCCTGAATTCTTTTGCGAGGGAATATCTTAAGCCTCTCCTTATAATATAATTAAGGGGGGTCGGAGGTCTGAAATACAAATGTAAGGAAGAGGAGAATTGTTCTACATCTTCAATACTATCAGCATACGTGTCAAAAACTGGAACAAAGACGAGTGTATCAATTGACGCTCTCATTTTATGTGCAATATGCTTATATAGAGCACTAAAGTTCTTCTCTTCTAAAAGGCGCGTTGCCTCGTCAATAGCAGGAATATTAATCCTTTCTCTTTCCTGTGCAAAAATTCTTTCTCCATAAGACGGTTTCGCACTACCATCTATATGCGCTATAACAAAAAGAAAGCATATTATAAAAACAGTTTTTTTCATCTTGTTGAAATAACATATAAAAACTTGACAGTATTAACATCGATTGTTTTCACCCGTTCGGGCGGATTTGCAATCCGGCCGCGTTGAGTAGAGGGATTTGCAATCCCTCACCATATTCTTCTTTTGCCCTGCCGTTCGTACGGGGAACAATACCTTCATTTCGTTCATAACATTCTTTTTTAAGGTTGTACAATGACTTCTATCAGTCCCCGTTCGCCCTGGTAATCGCGTGCCGAGCTGTAGAGATAGCTTTCAGGTCTATCGACTACTCCTCGCCTGACGGGGTTCATGTGGATATACTCCAGTTTCTGGCGATAGAACTGTCGCGTGGAAATAGTCTCCATGTAAGTGCCTTCTTGCCAGAAACGGAAGTTTGAGATTTTGCTATCCTTTGCTCCACGGAAACGGAATCGGTCAAGCATCCACTCCCTGCGGCTCTCCTTGGGGTTTTCTGAGATAGCGTTAACGACGCTCTTACTTGTAAACTTACAAAAGTCCCGAATAATATCTCCAATGGAAACGGCGCTGTCTTTTGTGCCAGTTATCATATGCAGATGGTTCGACATCAGCACCCAAGCGTAGATGTCAAGTCCTTTGTTTTGCTGGCAGAAAACAAGGGAATCCACGATGATGCGCTTGTAGTCGGGACGCGTGAACACGTCTATCCAATCGACAACGGTTGCGGTGATGAAGTGCAGCTCCTGCGTGAAGTCCGATGTGGTCATTATTCGTCCCATGTTTGCGGCTGTTCACAAGATTTTCGCGTCAAAGGTAATGATAAATAGTTCGAAACCCCAAACAATACCATCTTTTTTCATTTAATCAGGCTGGGGATTATAAATCCCCTTCTCAGTGCAGTCGGATTGCAAATCCGCATGAAAGGCTAGTGATTGCAAATCCCCTTCACGTCGCAGCCGGATAGCAAGAATCTTTCGACTACTTATGATTGCAAATCCGACTGAACGGGATATTTCCTAACCAAATCAGTAACAGGAAAGGCAATTCTGGAGCCTCTAAATTTTTTCAAAACATGATAAAATTCATCCCATGAAATTCTCTCAAATTGATGATAAAGCTTTGACTCTATGATCTCCAAATTGTTTTCTTCAGAGCGTATAAAATAGTAGTCACCCCAGCAATCAAATTTTAATAGATATTCAACTTTTGGATAGTTACTAAGATTCCATATTTGGATTCCCCAACTTGGATGAACAAAGTGATTTTCCCATAAGGAAAAAGTCTTCAAAAACTCTCCTTTGTCATTATAAATGAAGACATATCCAACACAATCAAATTTTTTCCTTAACTTGCTGTATTCATTGATGTTGAAGAGACCCGATTTAAGATAAGACTTTATTTTTGACGGTATGCTGGCGATTAACTCTTTTTTAGAAAGAGTTCTAGGACGATATAAATGAAGAGATTCTGTGAAACTTCTCTCGTCTTGAAAACTCTCTGAAAATACCATTAACTCAGGATAAAAACGCAGTGTGTCCATAGAGGCCTTCATTCGCCTTGCGACAAAGCTGTATAATTCCTGAAAATCCACCTCCTTTTGGTAACGTTCCATTTCGTTAAGTACAGGTATTCTTGACGGCTTATTCATTTGAAATGAAATGTCATTGCTCTCTTCACCGTTCATAACTGTACTATTTAGAAATAGTATTGAAGAAACAAGAATTAAAAACATAATAAAATGATTTTTATAACACTATCTTTTAAATACCTGTTGGTTGAATTAAAATAATGCGTATTTAATTTGCCCTATGGGCCTATGATTGAGAAGATTGAAATACTGCAACATGGTGAATGCCGTTACCTTGGCAGCCATTCTTGTGAAGAGGCCAGAAGGCTTCTTTGCATAGTTGCGTATCATCATGAGATGGTCATTCAGTTGAGAAAAGACAGTCTCAATTCTCTTCCTGAAACGTTTGTAGGCCCAAGTGGGGGGTGTCCAGTTTTTCTGGTTCAGCCTATACGGCACATCAAGGGTAATGTTGGCAGTCTCAAACAAGTCCAGCTGTACGGGAGCGCTCAGGTAGCCCTTGTCCCCGAGTATTGTACAGTCGTGGTACTCCCACTGAACATCCTTGAGATACTGCAGGTCATGCGCATTGGCTTCAGTCATGTCGTAGGAGTGTATGACTCCAGTGACACCACACAAAGCATGAAACTTGTAGCCGTAATAATACATGTTCTGCGATGCACAGTAGCCCCAAGCTGGTGCATGCTCCATATCATCCCTTCCCATCTGGCACCTGTTGGCACGCGCATTCTGGCACACCTTGACGGGCTTGGAATCGATGCTGAAGACATCCTCGCCTCCGTCAATAGCCTTAGCAATGGACTGACGGATCCTTTCTCCAAGCAACATCGTCTTCTTGCGACGTTGGTTGTACTGACGACGGGTAATCAGGTTTGGAATGGCTCCAGGACACTCCGAGTTCAACCTCTTGAAAAGGTAGTTCTCGCTGTCAATACTGAATGCCTCTGCTGTAATGGAAAGAGCTACCACCTCCAGGTCGGAGAAGGTGGGGACAACACCACAGCGAGTGACATTTCCTCTCTCGTTTACTTGATTTCCTGCAAATTTCTTGCAAATCTCAAGAATTTTTCCGAACTTTGCGACGAAGTTGCGCATATCTACGATATTAGTACTTAGTTGATTTGATGCCACTAAGGTACTAAAAATCATTGATATGTGCAACTTTTTAAGCATAAATATTTTACGAATTTAATTCATCCAACAGGTTTTAAATATATAAGCAGCATCAAAAAAGCTGGAGCCATGAAAGCACCTATAACCACCCGATGTGGGGTTGTAAGTACAATACCGATAATAGCTCGTATTACGAAAAAAACCATTGTTAAAAGTTCTATGAGCGATAGATTTTAATGCTAAAGCATGTTTTACATTAGTGCCAGCATTATTTTGAAAAAGCACGTATCTATTTCCGTTTGTAACCACTTCAGAAGATTTTAGAACTGAACTATTTTTAATTGGCCAACCACGAATGTCTAAAGTAGTTTCATCATTAAGAAGTTGTTCATAGATGCCTATATCAGGATATTCATTGCCTGGTGTTATCGATTCATTGTATATCCTATTCCAGGTGTTTTCATTAAGTTCAACTCCATGGGCTTTCATTGCACCCTCAATACATCTCCCATTTTTCACTTGGACCTCATTAATAGGAACATCATAAACGATTTCTTCGGAGAATGTTCCTTTCCAGAAATCGCCACCGTTTGCTTTGGCATCAAATCCTGCACAAACACCACCGATTATACCGCCAATTAAGCCACCACCCAATGCTCCTATTGCCCCCTGAAGAAGAACGTCATCTGGGCTAGAATTTGAGAGAACAGCATTTCCGACACCCGTTATTAACCCACTACCGGCACCAGTAGTTCCAGAAACGCAGAAACCATTTACAAAGCCAGATGGTGAGATTATTTCTGCTGTACTTGTTATGCCAGACAAGAAACTGCCACCTTGTATTACGCTGGCCATCCCTGCACCTATGCAGGCAGAAGCGGCTCCAGCCAAAGCTCCAACCGCAAAAGAGCCCCAAAATGCGCCAAAACTGTTTATATTCTTTGCGTTTGACGCTATATTTACCATACCTCCAATCCATGCAGCGAGAAGTATTGTCTCCCAAACGATTTCCCCACTCGGATCGGTATATTTCAGCGGATTATTCAGGCAGTAGGCATAGCGGTTATAGTTAAGCCAGTTGCCGTCGGCTTGGATGTAGTTGTCGGGGGAGAGGAATTGAGCGGTGAGTGGGTCGAAGACACGGCCGTTCATGTTGATGAGGCCGAAATCACCGAGATGCTCGTGCATGGTGTAGCCGCGGTTGATGTGGTACGTGTCCGCCTGCGTGTCGGGCAGTGTCCAGTCGTCGGGGTCGAGACGGTTGCCCCACGGGTCGTAGGCATAGCGGCGCAAGAGGGTGCCATCAGAGGAGACTAAAGCTGTCAAAGAACCCTGGGCATCGTAGTAGCCTTGCAGGATGGTTCCCGAGGGAGGTGAGGAGAGGATGCCGCTCTCGCTCCGCAGGGAGGCCGGCAAGACGTCGGTGAGGCCTTCATCATCAATGTCTGACGTATCGGCAGAGCGGTCAGCAGGGATGACCTCGTCGTTTACTACGATTGCTCCGTGGCAAAGGTACGCCAACTTCCGCAACAATCCAAACGAATCATAGACTTTTTCCGTTCCGTCGCCATAATAGCGTGTCTGGGTGTGGTTTCCGACGGTGAGGACGCTCTTTCCGCGTCCGCCCTGCGCAGCATAGCTGATGGCATACGAGGCCGCGCCGCTACCGAGGCTGACGGTCTTGACCTTGCCCCTGTCGGTGTAGGTGACGGCGACGGGGTCGGCCATCAGGCCGTCGGTTACGTTGCTAATGCCGGTAAGGGCATGGGGCTTGGCCGTCGGGGTATAGTTGAACGAGGCGTTCGTGCCGAGGTCGGACTTGGTGAGGATGTTACCCGTCACGCCGTCGTAGGTCATCGTAAAAGTGGTGTCGATGAAGTTAATGGGGTCAACAGCCATGCCTCTCATCGGGACGGGTACGGGTGACTGCACCCGCCAGTCGGTGAGGCGCTCCTTGTGGTCGTAGCCGTAGGTGGTCTTCTGGTGGGTGATGCCGTCCGTCTTGGAAACCATGTTGCCCGAGGCATCGTATTCGTAGAGCAGATGGATGATGTTCGGGGCATAGATGGAGAGGATGCGTCCGGCCTTGTCGTAGGTATAGGTGGTGGTGATGCCCGACTTCTTCTCCTGTAACACCTGTCCGCGGGCGTTGGTGGAAAGCAGCTGCCAGACATCGGTGTTGCCGAGTCGCTCCTTTGTCTGGTAGCCGTTGGTGTCATAGACGTAGTTTTCCGTGGCCACGGCGTCGTGGATGTGGGATGTGGGCAGGCTGTAGGAGCCGTAGGCATAGGTGTCCGTCGTCGTCACGCCCCCGACGGTCTGGTTGGTCGCCGTCAGGCGGCCATAAGTGTCGTAGGCATAGAGAGTTTGGGTGTTGTTGCCGTAAGAGATTTTTGTCGGGAGATTCTTAAAATAGATGTTGTCGTAAAAATATCTTTTGGTGGAGCTTTCAGGACCATTTGTAGTTTCCGAGTTCAAAAGACCGTTTGACGCATACGTGTAGGTGGTCGTGATATTGACATTGTTGACATTTTGCTGGTGTGTCACTGGCTGGTCGAAGGCGTTGTAGGTGTCGGTAATCGTTCCGGCGTCGGGATCAATGAGTAAAGTACGGTTGCCATGAAGGTCGTAGGCAAGCGTAATGGTTCCGCCGCCGTCGGGCTTGATGGTTTTTACCTGTCCTGTCGGGTAGTAGGTGTATCGGATGCTGCGGGAAGGTGCCTCAATAGGATCCATGCCAGGGTTTACTCGCAAGGGTTCGATGGATGGCGGCAGCAGGGACTCGTCGAGCATGGTACGGCGGATGACCATGCCCGTATTGTCCATGATGGTAGAATCGGTAAGCTCGCGGCTGACCGTCTTTGTTATAAGCCCGTTGTAGGAATAGACCAGGCTGTCCGTCGGAGAGAGGACGGAGGCGGTGCGTCCATAGACGTCGTAGGTGTAGAGGGTGGCGCTGTCGGCATCGAAGGTGCGTGCCAGCGCTTCGCTCCAGCCGGTGGCGAAGAAGGGTTCAGACACGTATGACGTAGAGCCATTGGCATTGTAGCCGTAGGCCGTGAAGACCTGCTTGCTGTTGAAGCCGATGGTCTTGCGCAGGAGAGGCTTGCCGGCGGCATTGTAATAGGTAGTGACAGGCGGCGCCTGCGAGGCGCTTTCCGTTATAGAGTACTTGACATCACTGCTTCCAGTTATCCAGGCATAGGTGGTTTCCTTTACGGTGCCGTCGGGAAGAATTGTCTTTGTCAGGCGGCCGAAAGCATCGTATTCGTATGAAGTGGTGTTGGATGAGTTGGGACAATCCACGCTGACAAGCTGGTTGATGTCATTATAGTGGTACGTGGTCTGAACGCCTAATTCGTCCGTTGAAGAGGACGGATATCGCCCGTGCCACAGCCACACGGTGCTGGTGGTGCGTGTCTGACCGCTGCCGGTGATGGTTTCTGAGGAGACGTGACCGAAGGGATCGTAGGATAAAACGTGTGTCAGGCAAAGAAGTGAATCCTGGTTTTCCACAACCCTTATGACATTGCCTTTTTCGTTGTAGTAATATTTTGTTTTTAGCTCGGCAGACTGCTCACTACCCAGCTTTCGCGTTTCAGTCTGTTCTGACACTCTGTTTGAGCACCACCAGTTCGCGACAGTCGAATATTTGAATTTTTGCGTGATGACTAAACTGCCTTTTGTCGTTTTGGATTCTTTTACGTTTCCGTCGGCATAATACCTGTTCAATTTAATTGTATTCAGTGAAGTGAGATTATCCGTTTCGACAGTTTCTTTTATAAAAGGCCAAACGCGTTTTTTATTGATGTCATAAACGAAAAGGGAGTCGGTGAAAACAACTGTTGAAATAGGAGAACCTGCCAATGTTTTCGTTTCTGTTTGGAATGGAATGAGATATGCATAAGTGGTATTTAGTTTCTTCGATGATATAGTCTTTAATATGTTCAGATTGTCCAGTACCGTCATTTTCTTAAAACCAAGGAAACCCTTACCTTGCCTATGGATGATAGCATCTTCATAATTGAAGGTTCTATTGACATATGGTGCTGAATAGGCAGAGACAACTGTCATCGGCTGACGGAATGTGTTATAGGGGAAGGTGATCGAAAGGGTGCTGGAAACACTATAGACGCTGGAGTTGGTAAGCGGTTTGTAAGTGAACTGATGGATGTTCCCAAAGCCGTCCTGCACAGACGAGACCAGATGGTGGCTCCCATTATAGATTTGTCTTACCTTCGCATTGCTTGTGCCGTCTTTGAAACAGAACAGGTCTGCCCGACCGTCGCCCGTGATGTCCGTGAAAGCCAAACCGTTTTCTCCCGTTATATCGGCCGGAACCATGCCGTTCCATGTAAAGGACAACGTCGTGAAGGAATTGCCCGTATTCAGTCCCACACGGCAACCCACGCTACTGCTACCGAACGTATATATCAGGTCGGGAAGGTCGTCTCCGTTGCAATCAGCGGCAAAAGCTTTCACAGGAGTTGACGGGAACAGGTCGGTGCGGACTAGCTCGAACGAGCTTGCCGTGGCCGCATACAGACGAGTTTCGAACATGCCGTCGTTCGGATTGCTGTCGTAGCCGTAGTAGATGAAGTCGGTACGCCCGTCAGCATTGAAATCAGCGAAAAGGAGCTTGTCATAATCAAGATCTAAAGCGATGTTCAGTTCTGCTCGGGTTACAGATTTTATCTCATGGAAAATGGTCGAGTTGCTTGTCTGCAACTCATATGTAGAAAAGCCGTCTGCGTCGCCAAAGAGTATTTCAGTCCGTCCGTTTCCATTGAAGTCCAAGGTCAGTTTGCATTTGTCCCTCACAATGGAAGGAGATAGAAAACCAGATGTGGGGAGATTTGATATAACTACTGCCCTTTCGACATAATTCTCCACATAATCATACATAACATCTGGTTCGTGCGTAAAGATGAGCTCGTCCCTGCCATCTCCGTCAAAATCTCCAGCTATTACCTCCTTTTGTTTTGTACTGTGCTTGTGGATTCCACTATCTGTAAAACCATTTCCGGTACTTAAAAGACATCGGGCGTGATAGTTCAGCCCAACCTTATATACCCCTGCTATGTCCATCTTTCCGTCGCCGTTATAGTCAAGTGGAGTTAGGGAAATAAATTTACAATCAGAACTTATGTTGCTTAGATCAATTGTTAAAGATGTAAAGGATGCTACGCTTCCATTTGATGTGTTTTTATAAAGGACTAAAGTGTGACTATCAGAAGAATAGCTTAAAATATCCGTCTTCCCGTTGCCCGTAAAATCAGCATGCAAGAAGTTATTTTTCTTGCTCGCTCCCATAGAAAGGGAATCATTTGTCGTTACCATATTGGGGCTATTCCAAGTGATTACATTCGAGGCGTAGTAATCTTCATTAGCTGCTTCTTTCATCACATAGTTAAGACGGGGTTCCATACCCGAAGTACAGTCATAGTAAAAGTTGTAAGTATATAACTCCTGATAGCCCGATTTAATCATGATTTTCTTCAAAAGTCTGCTTTTTTTCATTTTAAGCAAACCTGGTCCTGATGGAGCTGTCTCCACGTACGTTGTCCTCGGAGGTATAAGAGAATCATAGTATTCAAAAGAAACCGTATAATGTGGAGCTAATGTCGTCCCACCCGTATATGCTATCTGAGAAAGGCAGTTCTCCAAGTTTCCATCATTGCTGACGCGATAATAATCATATCTAATATAATTGCCATTCAAATCCTGAATCCGACTAATCTGCCAGCTAAGAACATAGCTATTATTATATTGAAGACGAGAAGATTCTGTATTCCCATATAAAGATGTTATTCCATCCTTAGACTTCACCTCAAACCCGGTATCGGACGAGTAGTTGATTTGATTGAATGTCTCTACTTCTGTTTTGTATTTTGAATCGCTTAGAAGGTTATCTCCAGAAACAAGGATTAGCCGTTAGCCATCTAAAGATAAGTTGTCATCACGCGTAACATGGACACCGTCAGTCTTTCCATCATGATAGAAGGTGCTGCCCGTTCGGGAAATGGAGGAAAGGCCGCTCAAGTCCCAGCCCCATCCGGCAATGCCCAGACCACCCTGACTGTTATAGACGAGGGCAAGATTGGGCTGCATACCGTTTATGCCTGCAGGTACGTCAATGGGAATGCTGACAACGGCACCGCCAGACTCGCTCACCGTGGCGTTCACGTCGATGGTGCCGACAAGGCGTTGGTTGTCGGCCATCAGATGGATCGTCGCCAAAAGGGCAATAATGGTAAAGATAATATTTCTTTTCATGGTGTTGTTCGTTTAGAGTTTGATGATCTTGAATTCCTTTGTTTCCTCTTTATAGAAAAGTTTCAGAATATACATCCCTGCGGGACATCCCGTAAGGTCTGCTTCGGCTCCGTTTGCTGCTGACGGCTCACGGATGATTTCCCGTCCATTAGTTGAGACAATGACATAGCGGAAGGTCTCGCCATCGGGCAAATCCTCCAGTTCTATTTTCAGTTGTCCCTCCGTGGGGTTGGGATATACATTGAGCTTGAATGCTGCAAAGGTGTCAGTGAAGATGGCCGTTGTGCTGTCCGAAAGCTCTGTGCTCCGCCTGGCTTGTGCGCTGGCAACGACGATGGCACGGGAAATGCGGTTTCCGCCAGCATCATACGACAGCTGGACGTTGTGGTCGGCAAAAGCTGACGTGGCAAGTGCAGTCAGCATGATTAGGGAAAAAGACTCTTTTTTCATGATACTTATCTTTTGACTATTCGTTTTCGTCATCCGTCAACACAAACTCTCCTTCCCACCATTCACCAAAGGCAAAGAGCCAAAGCAGATAATGACCTTCACCAATGCCCTCATCCTCTAAATCCACAATCACCTGAGTGGAGGATGCAAAACTCTCTGAATAGACTACCTGGCAATGATTGTTTTCATCCATAATGACGACTTGCGAGGCTGTTGCAGACGAGAAATCAATATATAGGCTTTCTCCACAAAGTGATGCAGATAGGCTTTGATTTAAGGAACGTGGTTTTTCAAGAGGTGTCCCATCATCAGGAAGTAAGGGAATATTAATACTTTGTGACCACACACTTCCTGCTGTCAATAGCAGAATTCCGAAAAATACACTAATTTTTTTCATGTTTTTAATAATTTAAGGATTTGACAAAAATGAAAATGGATAAAAAGAACACCAGCGCTGCCAGGATGACGCCAATGATGCTCGATGTTTTGCTTGCTCTTCTTAAATAATATTTTACCTTGACTGCTGTGGTCGTTAGAAGCACGCCACATAGAAGTATGGCAAAGAGGTCAAGGATAAGGGGGTCTAAGATGAGCCCTATTCGCTCTGCCACCACCAGCAGGGTGTAGAGGAAAGAGGCTACCAGAAATGAAAAATCTGCTCTGTCCATCGTGAATCGTTTTTGAATTTCATGGACAAAGGTAGGAAGTGTCCGGCTAAGTGACCAAGAAAAAAAACTCCCAAAAAACCTCCCAAGCCACTTTGGGAGGTTTTTTGGGAGATTTTCGACTTCTTTTGCGGGAAATTATGTCCCTATGATAACATTATAACACGCTACTTTGGGGTGCCAAAGATGAGAATGTACCATTCGGGGGTGAGTTTTTCTTTCATCCTGTAGCGGCGATTGTGGAGGGAATGGGAAGTGACGCGAGCGCAATACGTCATTTGAACCGTGTTGAAACCGAGAATTACCATAGCGCAATATTCCAAATCCTGACGGGTGAGTTCCTGATTGTCGTTTACCATATCCAGGAATACATCGGCAAACAGTTCGTGGAGGTAAGCTATGAATCTATCGGAATCCTTGGGAGAAACATAATCCCTTGACCGTATTTCCAACTGGTGTTCCCTAAAAAAGCGTGCCCACTCGCTTTCGTGGTGTTGTTTCCGATAGAGAGCAATGCGCTCTTGTTGGATGGAGAAACGGGGCGGAAGGGATGTGTTTGCTTGATAATCTCTCACATCTTTTTCTGGTTCAGAAGCGGAAGCATTTTCTTCCTCCATTTCGGGTTCCTCCTCCTTAACATTTTGGTTGATGTGCCGTTGTTTGATGTCGCGCAATTCTTCTTCGAATTTCAGTTTTTCGGTCTTGTGCTTCCGGTCATTTAGGAGAAGTGTTATGGCAAAAACAGAGAAAGCCACGACAAAGAAAATGCCTCCCCAAAGCAGGAACCGTGAATGACGGGCTTGGAGTTGCTGGTCGTGGAGTTCTACAATGTGCATATCCTTTATTTCGGCGATTTCCTTCTGCTTACTTTGAGAGTAAATGGAGTCCAATAAAAAAAAATACTTGTTCAGGTAATGACGGGCTGTATCTGGCTCACCTAAATAAGAAGAGGCATCTGCCAAGCCCTTATATGCTGTGCAACGAGCATAAATGTCTGTGCTGTTTTTTAACGTTTTTCTGTAGAAGGTTGAGGCCAAAGCTGGGTCGTGGACTTCTGAGAGAATCTCGGCCTTCAGCAACAATGCTGCTCCCCTTCCTTTTTCTTCATTAAAGAAACCCAAATACGTATTAATGTATTCAGAAGCCTTAGTTACATCTTTCGTGTTATAAAAATGTAATTTGGCAAGTTGGAAGTAAGTGTCTCTTCGATTGACCTCAGAGGAAAACGTGTTACTTATTACTCGTTGAAATAAGCTATCCGCTAAAGAATAGTTCCCTAAAAACAAGTTTACACGTCCTAAATAATAATCTGCATAACCAATATTTGACGAATCGGATTCGCAAACAGGTAGTGGACGATAACGATTTAAGACAGAGATGGCATCGCCATACATGTGGTGGTTGGAATACAATAGTCCCAATTCAAACAAGCTGTTTGCAAAGTATTTGCTTGTCGTGTCTGGGAAGAGCGTGGTAGCACGGAGCAAGGCATCGATGGCATCCAAATCGCGGCCCATGTCGCTGTAAGCGCAGCCAAGATAATACTGCGCAAGGGCGGCATGCTGCGCCTTACGACGGGTGCCGTAATAATCGACGGCGATGCGGATGAGGCTGTCGGAGGTGAGCTTTTCACCCGACTTGTAGTCGGCCTGCGTGCGAAGAAGGGCGTAGAGGGCAAGAGATTTACGATTTGACGATTTCTTCACTCCTTGTTTATTTTTAGAGGTGTTCAGGCGAGCGAAGCTCGGAGTCCGATTTACGATTTGCAGGCTATCGAGAACCGAGCGGACGGCGTGGGGGTCGGATTCCATGAGGGCTTCGGCACGCTGCAGGGCGTCGCGGACGCCGGCATCGCGGCACGAACTGACGGACAGCGCCAGCAGGATGGCCGCCACAGGAAATAGGAGTATGCTACGCTTCATATTCATTTGTTTCTGCAAAGATAGTGCAAAAAACCTATTTACCGTATTAACGAAAGTTTAACGTGAAGTCGGCGAAGCTGTCGGGGCTGCCTGAGGCGTACAGGCCGATGACGACGCCCGTAAAGCCTCCTGCAACCTCGGTGCTGACGAGCGTGCAGCTGTGGCTGCCGACGGTCTGCCAGGTCTTGCCCTCGTCCTCGGAGAACTGGTAGGTATAGACATTGCCGTCGGAGGTGATGCGCAGACGGGCATGGTCGCCACGCAACAGTCGCATCTTCGTGTCAACCATCGTCTTGAGCCGTGCTTCCAACTTCACGGAATATCCCTTTCCGAACCGGCAGACGCAGAAATTCTGCATGCCGTCGTTGATTTGATAGACCGAAAGCCCTGCCTCATCACGGGCAGTACTTTGTGTAAGGCGCACATCGGCCTCGGCCACCATGTTGGCAGCCTCCTGGCGGCAGCCCACAAACGTGGGACGATTGTTCTGTGCGAGCGGAGGACCGGCATGTAGGCGCAGCGTGCCGTCGGCGAGGAACTCATAGCGGTCGGGCTGAGGATTCTGGATGTATATCCACTCGGGGTGGGTGAAGGGTTGGGTGAAGAGCCGCTGACGTGGGGCGACGAAGGCCGTATCGATGGGTGCGCCGCCGTTCACCACGGGCCACCCGCCCTCCGGCCATTCCACAGGAGCAAGGAAGGTTTCGCGACCGAGGTGATGATAGTCACCGCCATAGCGGCGGAACGCCAGAAAGGTCACCCACCATGTGCCGTCGGCAGCCTGCACAAAATCTCCATGGCCCGTACCCTGCACCTGTTTCGACTGCCCCTGCTGGCAGCAGTTGGTGAGGATGGGATTGTCGGGACAAGGTTCGTACGGTCCCTCTATCTGACGGCTGCGGGCGATGGTGAGTGAATGGGCCATCTCGGTGCCGCCCTCAGAGATGAGCAGGTAGTAGTAACCGTCCTTTTTATAGATGTGCGGTCCCTCCGGATAACGACCGCCCGTGCCCCGCCACAGAAGCTTGCTCTCGGTGAGCTGCTGGCCGGTATCGGGGTTGATGGTGCAGAGGAAGATGCCGTCGTCGGGGTTGCTGACCATGTAGCAGCGGTCGTCGTCATCCCAGAAGAGCGAAGGGTCGATGCCTCCCTGCTGCAGCCAGCGTGGCTCGCTCCAGGGGCCGAGGGGATTGGTGGCCGAGACGACGAAGTTGCCCTTGCCGCCCACATTGGTGGTGATGAGGTAGAAGGTTCCCTTGTGGTAGCGGAGGGTGGGAGCATAGATGCCCGTCCACGACGTGGCGCCCTCGAGCGCCAGCTGCGAGGGACGGCTGAGGATGTTGCCTATCTGCTCCCAGTGCACGAGGTCGGTGGAGTGATAAAGCGGCACACCGGGGAAGTACTGGAACGACGAGTTCACCAGGTAGTAGTCGTTCCCCACACGGCAGATGGACGGGTCGGGGTGGAAGCCCGGGATGATGGGGTTGGGGACGTCGATGACGCCCTGAGCCGCCATAGGACTGAGACTGAAAACTAATACTAAAACGTTGAAACAGTTCCGGAAAGTAGCAAGCGGTTTCATACACGACTTTTTTTAGCTGATTTCCTGATTCCTATTTTTCGTTCTCTGGCTGGAGGAGTTTCTGCACCTCCTCGTCGGTTTTGTACAGGATGTCGCGACAGAAGGCGATGAGCTGCTGTGCACGCTTCAGCTGGGTGGTGAGCTGGTCGATGCCCATTTCGCCTGTTTCGATTTGGCGGACGATGTCGTCAAGCTGACGGATGGCTTCTTCGTAGGTCATATCTCTATTTGGAAATTAGGAATTATTTTTTTACGATTGATTTCGTTTCGCCGTCGGCAAAGCGGGTGAGCAGGATGTCGCCCTCGTGGAGTTGGGCGGCGCGGCGGACGGCATGGCCGTCGGCATCGTAGGTGATGCTAAAGCCTCGGCGCAGGAGCACATCGGGGTCGGCGCCAGCAAGCACCTTCGCGGCTACCTCAAGGCGGTGCCGCTGCTGCGCCATCAGCGTGCTGACAGCCGTCCGCAGGCGCTGGCTCCGCAGGGCGATGGTCCCCGTTTCATTCGCCTTGCGAAGCGCTAAGGCGGCGGGAAGACGAAGGGTGAAGGCCTGAAGGCGCCCTTTCTCGGCGGTGATACGCGTGGAGATAGCAGCAGCGAGAGAACCGGTGAGGTGTTCGAGCCCTGCGGCAGCTTCGGCCATCCGTCCGATTAGGAACTCGGCCGCCGCCGTAGGGGTCTTGACGCTAGTGTGAGCTACGGCGTCGAGTACGGTGGTGTCGCGTTCGTGGCCGATGCCGGTGATGACGGGCAGGGGGAACTGGGCCAGGTTGGCTGCCAGCAGATAGGTGTCGAAGCCCACGAGGTCGCTGGTGGCACCTCCGCCGCGGATGATGACCACCACGTCCCACGCCTCCCGCTCGGCAGCAATGGCGTCGAGGGCGGCAATGACCGTCGGCTCCACGGCATCGCCCTGCATGACAGCGGGGAACAGCTTCGGGCAGAACACGAAGCCATAGGCATTCGCCCGCAGCTGGTGGCAGAAGTCGCCATACCCCGCAGCCGTCTCGGACGAGATGACAGCCACGCGCCGTGGCACGAGGGGCATCGGCAACTCCTTGTTGAGGTCGAGGGTGCCCTCCTGCTCCAGGCGCAGCAGGATTTCGCGACGGCGACGTGCCATGTCGCCCAACGTATAGGTGGGGTCGATGTCCTCGACAACATAGTTGAGGCCATAGAGTTCGTGAAACTCCACCGTCACCAGCAGCAGCACGCTGATGCCGGCGGCAAACGCCTGCCCCGTGGCCTGCTCGAAATAGGGACGCAGCATGCGGAAGCGCCCTGCCCACACCGTGGCGCGTGCCTTGGCCACCAGACCGGAGCCGGAGGGGTGCTTTTGCACCAGCTCGAGGTAGCAATGCCCGGCGACATTCACGTGGACGCTGCTCAGCTCTGCCTGCACCCAATACTGTCCTTGGAAGCCTCGAGTGATGGCGGTGTGCACGCGGCTGTTCAGTTCAAAAAGGGTCAGAGTCTCCATTGCGGCTGTTTTTGCGCCGCAAAAATACAAAAGAAAGTTGAAAATGCAAATAAATTTGGCTTTTCTCTCGCCTTGAACTATCTTTAATCTTTTTCAAGGCTTTTAGATAGGCTTCGGCTCGGAAAAGCTCAAATAAATTTGGCTTTTCTCTCGCCTTGCACTATCTTTGCACACCGAAAAAACGCATATACATAGCATGACAGGAAAAGCCGTACCCACCGAGTTGGGAACAGAAAAAATCAGCAAGTTGCTGGCGAAGTACGCCATCCCGTCCATTGTGGCGATGATAGCTTCGTCCATCTATAACATTGTGGATAGTGCCTACATCGGCCATGGCATCGGGCCGATGGCGCTGAGCGGGCTGGCTCCGACGTTCCCGCTGATGAACATCTCGGCAGCCTTCGGCGCCATGGTGGGCGTGGGGGCTTCGACGATGATCAGCGTCCGCCTGGGACAGAAGGACTATCACTCGGCGCAGCAGATTCTCGGCAACGCCTTTTTGATGAACATCCTGATGGGCATCGTCATCGGCGTGGTGACCATCTCGTTCCTCGACCCCATCCTGCTCTTCTTCGGCGCATCGGACAACACGCTTGGTTTTGCCCGCGAATATATGCTGTGGATACTGCTGGGCAACGTCATCACGCACCTCTACTTTGGGTTCAACGCCATCCTGCGCAGCGCCGGGCATCCCGACAAGGCCATGAAGGCAACCATCCTCACCGTAGTGCTCAACTGCATTCTCGACCCCCTGTTCATCTTCCCGTGGGGGCTGAACCTGGGCATCAGGGGTGCCGCCATCGCCACCATACTGAGCCAGTGCGTGTCGCTCACATGGCAGATGCGCATACTGACCAACAAGAATGAGCTGCTTCACCTCCACCGCGGCATCTACCGCTTGCAGGGGCGCATCGTCCGCGAGATACTCTCCATCGGCATCTCGCCCTGCCTGATGAACCTGGCGGCCTGCATCGTCGTCATCTTCGTCAACCGCTCGCTGCTCACCTACGGCGACGACTATGCCGTGGGTGCCTTCAGCGTCATCCACAAGGTGACGTTCGTCTTTGCCACCCTCGTCATGGGCCTCAACCAGGGCATGCAACCCATAGCGGGCTACAACTACGGCGCCGAGCGTTACGACCGCGTGATGGGTGTGCTGAAGCTGGCCATCCTGTGGGCCACGGCTGCCATGACGGTGGGCTGGGTGGTCTGCGAGTTCTTCCCCCGCCTGGCCGCACTCGTCTTCACCACCGACGAGCAGATGCTCACCGAAATTGTGCGTGGCATGCGCATCAATGCCTACATCTTCCCCCTCATCGGCTCGCAGATGGTCATCGGCAATTTCTTCCAGGCCATCGCCAAGCCGTGGAAGGCCATCTTTCTCTCCCTCTCGAGGCAGTTCCTGTTCCTGTTGCCGTTCCTGCTCTGGTTTCCCTCCTTCTGGAATCCGGCCATCGACGGTGTGTGGTACAGCCTGCCTGCTTCGGACCTCGTGTCGTGCATCACCGGCTTCATCATGCTGGCCGTGCAGATGAAAGAATTCAAGAAACTGCAAACAACCCAACCATGATTCTCACCATCAGTCGCCAACTGGGCAGCGCCGGACGTTCCATCGCCGAGCGCATGGCCGAGCACTATGGCATCAATGTCTATGACAAGAAGCTCATCGAGCTGGCCGCCGAGCAGAGCGGCCTTCATCCACAGTTTTTCGAGCGTGCCGACGAGAAGGTGTCGCGCTCGTTCCACTCCTTCCTCTTCGGCAGCCGCTCGGCGGCGGGGCATGGTGCGGGCGGCGTGGGCAACCCCCTCTCGGGCGACGCGCTGTTCAAGGTGCAGAGCGACGTCATCCGCGACATCGCCGCCCGCGAGTCGTGCATCATCCTCGGCCGCTGTGCCGACTACATCCTGCGCGACAACCCCGACCACCTCAGCATCTTCGTCAGCGCCGACATGGCCGACCGCATCCAACGCTATGTGAAGCACGAGGGCATCAGCGAGACCGAGGCGAAAAGCATCCTTGAGAAAGGCGATGCCCGGCGCTCCACCTACTACAACTACTACACCCAGCGCACCTGGGGCGTCGCCGCCAACTACGACCTGTCCGTCAACAGCAGCCGCCTCGGCATCGAGGGCACAGCCCGGCTGGTTATCAGCTTCGTGGACGCTTTCTTTGCCAAATGAAGCGCAATGCCTTCCATAGTTAAAGTCAAAAAACGTAAGTAGCCCCATTGCAAATGACAAGAATTGGTCTTCTTTCCGACACCCACGACTGGTGGGACAACCGCTACGCCCACTATTTCAGCGCGTGCGACGAGGTGTGGCATGCCGGCGACATCGGCAGCACCGAGGTGGCCGACCGTCTCGAACAGCTTCCCGTCACCTTCCGCGCCGTTCATGGCAACATCGACGGCTACAACATCCGCCTGCGCTATCCCGAGGTACTCCGCTTCACCGTCGATGGCGTGGACGTGCTGATGAAGCACATCGGCGGCTATCCCGGCAAATACGACCCCTCCATCCGTGACACACTACTGGAAAACCCTCCCCGCCTGTTCGTCTGCGGCCACAGCCACATCCTGAAAGTGAAATACGACAAAGCCCTCGACATGCTGCACATCAACCCCGGTGCCGCCGGCGTCTATGGCATCCAGGCAGTCCGCACGCTCGTCCGCTTCACCCTTTCCGAAGGCACCGTCAGCGACCTCGAGGTCATCGAGCTCCGATAGCCCCCCGCTACCCCGAGGAAAAAAGCGGATTGTGAGCACGCAGACGTTAAAGGCTGTTATTATTTAAAGAGGTATGCGCGATTTTTCGGAAAAAAAGTGTACTTTTGCGCCGATTTTTTGAAATAAAGGAAAGAAGATGCAGGATATCAGAAACATTGCCATTATTGCCCACGTTGACCACGGCAAGACTACGCTGGTGGACAAGATGATGCTGGCGGGTCACCTCTTCAAGAACGACAAGGCCGACGCCGAGTGCGTGCTGGACAACAACGACCTGGAACGCGAAAGGGGCATAACCATTCTGTCGAAAAACGTCTCCATCGTCTATCGGGGCGTAAAAATCAACATCATCGACACGCCAGGACACAGCGACTTCGGCGGCGAGGTGGAGCGCGTGCTCAACATGGCCGACGGCTGCCTGCTGCTGGTGGACGCCTTCGAGGGCCCCATGCCCCAGACACGCTTCGTGTTGCAGAAGGCGCTGCAGATAGGGCTGAAGCCCATCGTGGTGGTGAACAAGGTGGACAAGCCCAACTGCCGTCCCGACGAGGTGCACGAGATGGTGTTCGACCTCATGTTTGCCCTCGACGCCACCGAGGAGCAACTGGACTTCCCCGTCGTCTTCGGCTCGGCCAAGCAGGGCTGGATGGGCCCCGACTGGCAGACACCCACAGACAACATCACCTATCTGCTCGACCAGATAGTAGAGCACATCCCCGCCCCTCCCATGCTGGAGGGCACGCCCCAGATGCTCATCACCAGCCTCGACTACTCGCCCTACACCGGCCGCATCGCCGTGGGACGTGTCCACCGCGGCACACTCAGGGACGGCATGACGGTGACTCTCGCCCACCGCGACGGCTCGCAGGAGAAGGCCAAGATAAAGGAGCTCCACACCTTCGAGGGTATGACCCACAAGCGCACCGACAGTGTCTCCAGCGGCGACATCTGCGCCATCATCGGCCTCGAGCACTTCGAGATTGGCGACACCATCTGCGATGCCGAGGCTCCCGAAGCGCTGGAACCCATCGCCATCGACGAGCCGACCATGAGCATGCTCTTCACCATCAACGACTCGCCCTTCTTCGGTCGCGAGGGCAAGTACGTCACCTCGCGCCACATCCAGGAGCGCCTCGACCGCGAGCTGGAGAAAAACCTCGCCCTGCGCGTCAGCAAGAGTCCCGACGAGGACAAATGGACGGTGTTCGGCCGCGGCGTGCTCCACCTGAGCGTGCTCATCGAAACCATGCGCCGCGAAGGCTACGAGCTGCAGGTGGGACAGCCGCAGGTCATCTACAAGGAGATTGACGGACGCCGCTGCGAGCCCATCGAGGAGCTGACCATCAACGTGCCCGAGGAGTATGCCAGCAAGATGATCGACATGATTACGCGCCGCAAGGGCGAAATGCTGTCGATGGACACCCAGGGCGACCGCATCAACATCGAGTTCGAGATACCGTCGCGCGGCATCATCGGCCTGCGCACCAACGTGCTGACCGCCTCAGCCGGCGAGGCCATCATGGCCCACCGCTTCAAGGACTACCAGCCCTACAAGGGCGACATCGAGCGCCGCACCAACGGCTCCATGGTAGCCATGGAGACAGGTACCGCCTTCGCCTACGCCATCGACCATCTGCAAGACCGCGGCAAATTCTTCATCTATCCGCAAGAGGAGGTCTATGGCGGACAGGTGGTGGGCGAGCACGTCCACGAGAACGACCTCGTCATCAACGTCACCAAGAGCAAGCAGCTCACCAACATGCGCGCCAGCGGGGCCGACGAGAAGGCCCACATCGCCCCACCCGTCATCTTCTCGCTCGAGGAGGCACTGGAGTATATCAAGGAAGATGAGTATGTGGAGGTGACGCCCAAGTCAATGCGTATGCGCAAAATCATTCTCGACGCCCTCGAACGGAAAAGAGCAAGCCGATGAACGCACATGGCACAAAACACAGAGGTCAGGTGAACCGGAACACTCAGCTCGTTCGGGTTCTACTGAAAAGCAGGGCTACCCAGAGCCTGCTGAGCCTGCTGACTGTGCTGGTGCTGTGCTGCTGCCAGGGGGGACGCGAGCGCTTCACCCTGAAGGGCGATGTGCCCCTCGCAGGGGGCGACACCCTGCTGGTGTATGGCAACGACGAGTGGTTCGACCGCATCGACACCGTGGTGGCTCACCGCGGACGCTTCACCTTCTCCTTTTCTCCCGACACGGTGACGCCGCTGTGGGTAGCCTTCCCGAACGGACATCGCGAGATGGTGTTTGCCGAAAAAAACACTGTCACCACCCTTGCCGGCGACACGGCGGCAGAGGGCCGGCTGACGATAACCGGCGGCCGGCAGAACGCCCTGCTGGCTGAGTTCCGCGACATGCTGCGCGACACCGTGATCACCCCCCGCCAGTACCAGCACCGCGTCGATACCTTCATCACCGGCCATCCCTACGACGAGGTGTCGGTCTTTCTGCTGCAGGAGGCCTTCGTCCGCATCGCCGACCCGCAGGTGGGCGAGATTCGCGGACTGATGAACAAGATGAGCGGCAACCTGCAGGACAACGTCACCATCATCGACCTCAAGAACCGCACCACCGGCCTGAAAAGCACCTCGTCCAACGCCGTCCTCAGCAACTATCACCTCAAGGACACGGTGGGCAAGGAGCTGAACACCAATACCTATCGCGACACGTGCATGTTGCTGACCTTCTGGGCGTCGTGGAATGTAGAAAGCCGCCGCCAGCAGGCCGAGTACCGCGCAATGGCCGACACCTTCGCCGGCCGGCCGTTTGTCGTCATGGGCGTCTCGCTCGACAACGACCGCGAGGCATGGCTCCGCGCCGTGCGCGAGGACTCGCTGACGTGGACACAGGGCAACGGCTTCCAGGGCTGGAACCTCGACATGCTGCGCCAGCTGGGCGTGACGCGCCTGCCCGCCAACGTGCTCCTCAACCCCCAGCGCCGCGTTCTCTTCACCGACCTGCATGGCGAGGATTTATACCGATACGCCAACCAGGCTGTCGAGCGCGAGGAGGAGCGCCTCGCCGCTGCCAAGAAGGCCGAGGAACTGCGGAAGAAAGAAAAAAACAAGAAGAAGAAATGAAGAACAAGGGACGCAATGCTCTGTTGGCCACCCTGATGGCTGTTGTCATCGGATGTGCAAGCATCGGGACGCCCGACGGCGGGCCGTACGACGAGACGCCCCCCGTCTTCCTCGGCAGCACACCCGCCCGCGGCGCCCTGCGCGTCAAGGATGCCAAGGTCACCCTCGACTTCGACGAGTACATCAAGCTGGAAAAAGCCAGCGAGAAGGTCGTCATCTCACCGCCACAGGCGCAGCAGCCCATCATCAAGACCAACGGCAAGAAAATCGTCGTTTCCATCGAGGATTCCCTGAAGGAGAACACCACCTATACCATCGACTTCAACGATGCCATTGTCGATAACAACGAGGGCAACCCCCTCGGCAACTTCGCCTTTGCCTTCTCCACCGGCGACCACATCGACACCCTGGCCGTGTCGGGCACCGTGCTCGACGCCTCCAACCTCGAGCCCGTACAGGGCATCCTCGTCGGTCTGCACGACAACCTTGCCGACAGCGCCTTCTGCACCCTGCCCTTCGTGCGCGTCTCCCGCACCGATGCCGAGGGACGCTTCACCATCCGCGGCATCGCCCCAGGCAGCTACCGCGCCTTTGCCCTCAAGGACATGAACCAGAACTTCCTCTTCGACCAGAAGTCGGAGATGCTGGCCTGGCTCGACTCGCTCGTCACCCCCTCTGCCGAGGTGCGCATGGAGCCCGACACCACGTGGATAGACTCGCTCACCATCGACACCGTCCGCATCCTCCCCGTCACCCACTACCTGCCCGAGGACCTCGTGCTGCTCGCCTTCACCGAGGCACCCACCTTCCGCTATCTGGTGAAGAGCGAACGCCCCGCGCTGGGCAAGTTCACCCTGCAGTTCTCCACCCCGTCCGACACGCTGCCCCTCATCGAACCCCTCAACTTCCCCGCCGACTCCGCCTACATCGTCGAGGCCAACCCCGGCCGCGACACCCTCACCTACTGGATGCGCGACACCCTCTATTACTATCAGGACACCCTCGCCTTCCGCCTCACCTACATGGCTACCGACACCCTCGGCCAGCTCACCCCCCGCACCGACACCCTGCGTCTTGTGCCCAAGAAGACCCGTGCCCGCCAGCTGCAGGAGGAGGCCAAGAAGCGCAAGGAAGAGGAAAAAGAGCTGGAGAAACGCCTCAAGCGTGGCGACTCCACGGCCGTCACCAAGCCCGCCCCCGTCCTCCCCGTCAAGTGGGGCGGCAGCTCGTCCATGGACCTCAATGCCACCGTCACGCTCACCTTCAGCGAACCCCTCGACAGCTACCGCGACACGGCGCTCCATCTGGTGCGCAAGGTCGATACGCTGTGGGTCGATGAACCCTTCGTCTTCCGCCGCCAGCGCAACAAGCTGATGACCTACGAGCTGCTGGCCGAGTGGCGCCCCGAGGAAGAGTATAAGTTCATCACCGACTCCGCCGCCTTCACCGGCATCTACGGACTCTCGTCGAAAAAGTCCGAGAACAAGCTCCAGTTCAACACCCTCGACAAGTACAGCTCGTTCGTCCTCAACCTCGTCGGGGCCGGACGGTTCACCGCCGACGGCGCCCGTCTTGTCATTCAGCTTGTCGATAAGAGCGACAAGGTCATCCGCCAGCAGGTGGTCATCGACGGCCATGCCGACTTCTACTTCGTCAAGCCCGCCACCTACTACGTCCGCGCCTTCCACGACCTCAACGGCAACGGCGTCTGGGACACTGGCCTCTACGACGAACGCCGCAAGGCCGAACCCGTCTATTACTACTCCAAGCCCATCGAGATGCGCGAGAACTGGGACTACAGCGAAGACTGGGACCCCCTCGCCATTCCCGTCGATAAGCAGAAGCCCGCCGACCTGCGCAAAACCAAGAACGAAAAGAAAGAAAAGAAGTCCAAGAACCAGCAGCGCGAAGAACAGAAGCGCAAGCAGAAGAAACGGAAATGAAGTGAAAATAGTAAAGGAGTTGCAGGAGTTCAGGAGTTCAGGAGTTCAGACAATAGTACCGCTAACGAGAGCCTGCATACAGGACATTCGTCTGAACTCTCTGTAACTCCTGAACTCCCTAAAAACAACAACTCCTGAACTCCTGAATTACAAAACATTTTTTCTTAACTCTTAACTCTTAATTCTTAACTAAATAAAATTCTTAATTCCCTTTCTTTAAACCTCTCCCCGCCCCCTTGCGTCAAACAATAAACACCAAATGTTGAATTATGAATTGTGAATCATGAAAAAACTATTCCTCCTTCTCCTTCTGCTCCTCCCCCTCACCCCAGTCCGTGCCGCAAAGCTGCAGGATGGCGAGCAGTTCAACTATACCCTCTACTTCAACTGGAAGTTTGTGTGGATCAAGGCGGGCACCGCCAGCCTCACCACCCGCGCCGTCACCTACCAATGGCAGAGCGCCTACGAGACCACCCTCTACGCCGCCAGCAGCAAGGGTGCCGACGCCCTCTACCACCTCAGCGACACCCTGCAGGCCACCGTCTCGGCCGACGGCCTGCCCCTCTACTTCGTCAAACATTGCGAGGAGGGCTCCGACGTCGTCTATGAACGCGCCTGGTACAGCCGCACCTCCGACGGCCGCTACCGCGCCGACCTCCGCAAGGACTATCCCGACGGCCGCGTCCACACCTCCCACCACGAGGACTCGCAGCCCATCTACGACATGGTCAGCATCATCCACTACGCCCGCAACCTCTCGTTCGACCGCCTCGCCGTCGGCCAGCGCCTCACCTTCCCCATTGTCGATAGCAAGCGCGTCATCAGCCAGACCCTCATCTATTGGGGACGCCAGCAGATCAAGTCGCAGTCCGGCTCCATGGTCACCGCCCACGCCTTCTCCCTGAGCGGCCCCGACCCCCGCGATGCCCGCGCCTCCGAGAAGGAGATTCTCCGTCTCTACCTCACCGACGACGCCCGCCACATCCCCGCACAGATAGACATCAACTTCCGCTTCGGCAGCGCCAAGGCCAAGCTCAACGGCCTGTAATACCATGCGACGCCACCTGCTCATCATCTGTTCCCTGCTCCTGCTCGCCACCAGCCTCACCTCCTGCCGCGATGCCCGCTCCTCCCTCGGGAGAGGCTGTCAGGAAGCCCTCTTCCGTGCCGAGGCCCTCATGGAGGACAGCCCGCGTGTTGCCCGCGCGATACTCGACAGCCTGCAAATCGTAAATCGGACTCCGAGCTTCGCTCGCCTGAACACCTCTAAAAATAAACAAGGAGTGAAGAAATCGTCAAATCGTAAATCTCTTGCCCTCTACGCCCTCCTGCGCACGCAGGCCGACTACAAGTCGGGTGAAAAGCTCACCTCCGACAGCCTCATCCGCATCGCCGTCGATTATTACGGCACCCGTCGCAAGACGCAGCACGCCGCCCTCGCGCAATACTACCTCGGCTGCACCTATGGCGACATGGGCCGTGACCTGGATGCCATCGATGCCCATCTCCGTGCCACTACGCTCTTCCCCGACACGACAAACAAATACTTTGCCAACAGTTTGTTCGAATTGGGACTGCTATATCTGAATCACCACATGGAAAACAATGCGTTGTCTTTTTTCAGGCGATATCGTAATTTGGATGCCTGTAAAAAGGATTCTCTTAATATAGGATATGCGGACTATTACATGGGAGAAGCGTATCTTCATAAAGGTATGAACGCTTTATCTGACAGTTTGTTTCAATGTGTCATCAGGAATTCTTCTTTCCCAGAAGAGTCACGCTATTACATTTACTATGAGTTGGCAAAAATGTTTATGTATGAGTGGCACAATCCAAACTCTGCCTTACATTACCTGAATCTTTACAAACGTTATTATGGAGAAGACTTCGGCTCTATAAACCTATTAAAGGCAGATATTCTTTTTGAGAATAAAGAATACGACATAGCCTATAAATCCTATCACAAAGCGTTGGAAAACAATCCGGATATTTACACAAGTTGTTCCGCTTACAAAGGCTTGTCAAAAGTATCACCTCTCATTGGAAATTCTGATTCGACAGAATTCTTTATAAACCGATATTCCACGTTGTTAGATTCTATTTATGCCATCAGCCGCGCTAAGGAATTTTCGGAAATAGAAAACAACCATGTTATAGAGCTTCACGACCAGCAATTGAAAGCCCGTCATTCACGGTTCCTGCTTTGGGGAGGCCTTTTCTTTGTCGTGGCTTTCTCTGTTTTTGCCATAGCACTTCTCCTAAATGACCGGAAGCACAAGACCGAAAGACTGAAATTCGAAGAAGAATTGCGCGACATCAAACAACGGCACATCAACCAAAATGTTAAGGAGGAGGAACCCGAAATGGAGGAAGAAAATGCTTCCGCTTCTGAACCAGAAAAAGATGTGAGAGATTATCAAGCAAACACATCCCTTCCGCCCCGTTTCTCCATCCAACAAGAGCGCATTGCTCTCTATCGGAAACAACACCACGAAAGCGAGTGGGCACGCTTTTTTAGGGAACACCAGTTGGAAATACGGTCAAGGGATTATGTTTCTCCCAAGGATTCCGATAGATTCATAGCTTACCTCCACGAACTGTTTGCCGATGTATTCCTGGATATGGTAAACGACAATCAGGAACTCACCCGTCAGGATTTGGAATATTGCGCTATGGTAATTCTCGGTTTCAACACGGTTCAAATGACGTATTGCGCTCGCGTCACTTCCCATTCCCTCCACAATCGCCGCTACAGGATGAAAGAAAAACTCACCCCCGAATGGTACATTCTCATCTTTGGCACCCCAAAGTAGCGTGTTATAATGTTATCATAGGGACATAATTTCCCGCAAAAGAAGTCGAAAATCTCCCAAAAAACCTCCCAAAGTGGCTTGGGAGGTTTTTTGGGAGTTTTTTTTCTTGGTCACTTAGCCGGACACTTCCTACCTTTGTCCATGAAATTCAAAAACGATTCACGATGGACAGAGCAGATTTTTCATTTCTGGTAGCCTCTTTCCTCTACACCCTGCTGGTGGTGGCAGAGCGAATAGGGCTCATCTTAGACCCCCTTATCCTTGACCTCTTTGCCATACTTCTATGTGGCGTGCTTCTAACGACCACAGCAGTCAAGGTAAAATATTATTTAAGAAGAGCAAGCAAAACATCGAGCATCATTGGCGTCATCCTGGCAGCGCTGGTGTTCTTTTTATCCATTTTCATTTTTGTCAAATCCTTAAATTATTAAAAACATGAAAAAAATTAGTGTATTTTTCGGAATTCTGCTATTGACAGCAGGAAGTGTGTGGTCACAAAGTATTAATATTCCCTTACTTCCTGATGATGGGACACCTCTTGAAAAACCACGTTCCTTAAATCAAAGCCTATCTGCATCACTTTGTGGAGAAAGCCTATATATTGATTTCTCGTCTGCAACAGCCTCGCAAGTCGTCATTATGGATGAAAACAATCATTGCCAGGTAGTCTATTCAGAGAGTTTTGCATCCTCCACTCAGGTGATTGTGGATTTAGAGGATGAGGGCATTGGTGAAGGTCATTATCTGCTTTGGCTCTTTGCCTTTGGTGAATGGTGGGAAGGAGAGTTTGTGTTGACGGATGACGAAAACGAATAGTCAAAAGATAAGTATCATGAAAAAAGAGTCTTTTTCCCTAATCATGCTGACTGCACTTGCCACGTCAGCTTTTGCCGACCACAACGTCCAGCTGTCGTATGATGCTGGCGGAAACCGCATTTCCCGTGCCATCGTCGTTGCCAGCGCACAAGCCAGGCGGAGCACAGAGCTTTCGGACAGCACAACGGCCATCTTCACTGACACCTTTGCAGCATTCAAGCTCAATGTATATCCCAACCCCACGGAGGGACAACTGAAAATAGAACTGGAGGATTTGCCCGATGGCGAGACCTTCCGCTATGTCATTGTCTCAACTAATGGACGGGAAATCATCCGTGAGCCGTCAGCAGCAAACGGAGCCGAAGCAGACCTTACGGGATGTCCCGCAGGGATGTATATTCTGAAACTTTTCTATAAAGAGGAAACAAAGGAATTCAAGATCATCAAACTCTAAACGAACAACACCATGAAAAGAAATATTATCTTTACCATTATTGCCCTTTTGGCGACGATCCATCTGATGGCCGACAACCAACGCCTTGTCGGCACCATCGACGTGAACGCCACGGTGAGCGAGTCTGGCGGTGCCGTTGTCAGCATTCCCATTGACGTACCTGCAGGCATAAACGGTATGCAGCCCAATCTTGCCCTCGTCTATAACAGTCAGGGTGGTCTGGGCATTGCCGGATGGGGCTGGGACTTGAGCGGCCTTTCCTCCATTTCCCGAACGGGCAGCACCTTCTATCATGATGGAAAGACTGACGGTGTCCATGTTACGCGTGATGACAACTTATCTTTAGATGGCTAACGGCTAATCCTTGTTTCTGGAGATAACCTTCTAAGCGATTCAAAATACAAAACAGAAGTAGAGACATTCAATCAAATCAACTACTCGTCCGATACCGGGTTTGAGGTGAAGTCTAAGGATGGAATAACATCTTTATATGGGAATACAGAATCTTCTCGTCTTCAATATAATAATAGCTATGTTCTTAGCTGGCAGATTAGTCGGATTCAGGATTTGAATGGCAATTATATTAGATATGATTATTATCGCGTCAGCAATGATGGAAACTTGGAGAACTGCCTTTCTCAGATAGCATATACGGGTGGGACGACATTAGCTCCACATTATACGGTTTCTTTTGAATACTATGATTCTCTTATACCTCCGAGGACAACGTACGTGGAGACAGCTCCATCAGGACCAGGTTTGCTTAAAATGAAAAAAAGCAGACTTTTGAAGAAAATCATGATTAAATCGGGCTATCAGGAGTTATATACTTACAACTTTTACTATGACTGTACTTCGGGTATGGAACCCCGTCTTAACTATGTGATGAAAGAAGCAGCTAATGAAGATTACTACGCCTCGAATGTAATCACTTGGAATAGCCCCAATATGGTAACGACAAATGATTCCCTTTCTATGGGAGCGAGCAAGAAAAATAACTTCTTGCATGCTGATTTTACGGGCAACGGGAAGACGGATATTTTAAGCTATTCTTCTGATAGTCACACTTTAGTCCTTTATAAAAACACATCAAATGGAAGCGTAGCATCCTTTACATCTTTAACAATTGATCTAAGCAACATAAGTTCTGATTGTAAATTTATTTCCCTAACTCCACTTGACTATAACGGCGACGGAAAGATGGACATAGCAGGGGTATATAAGGTTGGGCTGAACTATCACGCCCGATGTCTTTTAAGTACCGGAAATGGTTTTACAGATAGTGGAATCCACAAGCACAGTACAAAACAAAAGGAGGTAATAGCTGGAGATTTTGACGGAGATGGCAGGGACGAGCTCATCTTTACGCACGAACCAGATGTTATGTATGATTATGTGGAGAATTATGTCGAAAGGGCAGTAGTTATATCAAATCTCCCCACATCTGGTTTTCTATCTCCTTCCATTGTGAGGGACAAATGCAAACTGACCTTGGACTTCAATGGAAACGGACGGACTGAAATACTCTTTGGCGACGCAGACGGCTTTTCTACATATGAGTTGCAGACAAGCAACTCGACCATTTTCCATGAGATAAAATCTGTAACCCGAGCAGAACTGAACATCGCTTTAGATCTTGATTATGACAAGCTCCTTTTCGCTGATTTCAATGCTGACGGGCGTACCGACTTCATCTACTACGGCTACGACAGCAATCCGAACGACGGCATGTTCGAAACTCGTCTGTATGCGGCCACGGCAAGCTCGTTCGAGCTAGTCCGCACCGACCTGTTCCCGTCAACTCCTGTGAAAGCTTTTGCCGCTGATTGCAACGGAGACGACCTTCCCGACCTGATATATACGTTCGGTAGCAGTAGCGTGGGTTGCCGTGTGGGACTGAATACGGGCAATTCCTTCACGACGTTGTCCTTTACATGGAACGGCATGGTTCCGGCCGATATAACGGGAGAAAACGGTTTGGCTTTCACGGACATCACGGGCGACGGTCGGGCAGACCTGTTCTGTTTCAAAGACGGCACAAGCAATGCGAAGGTAAGACAAATCTATAATGGGAGCCACCATCTGGTCTCGTCTGTGCAGGACGGCTTTGGGAACATCCATCAGTTCACTTACAAACCGCTTACCAACTCCAGCGTCTATAGTGTTTCCAGCACCCTTTCGATCACCTTCCCCTATAACACATTCCGTCAGCCGATGACAGTTGTCTCTGCCTATTCAGCACCATATGTCAATAGAACCTTCAATTATGAAGATGCTATCATCCATAGGCAAGGTAAGGGTTTCCTTGGTTTTAAGAAAATGACGGTACTGGACAATCTGAACATATTAAAGACTATATCATCGAAGAAACTAAATACCACTTATGCATATCTCATTCCATTCCAAACAGAAACGAAAACATTGGCAGGTTCTCCTATTTCAACAGTTGTTTTCACCGACTCCCTTTTCGTTTATGACATCAATAAAAAACGCGTTTGGCCTTTTATAAAAGAAACTGTCGAAACGGATAATCTCACTTCACTGAATACAATTAAATTGAACAGGTATTATGCCGACGGAAACGTAAAAGAATCCAAAACGACAAAAGGCAGTTTAGTCATCACGCAAAAATTCAAATATTCGACTGTCGCGAACTGGTGGTGCTCAAACAGAGTGTCAGAACAGACTGAAACGCGAAAGCTGGGTAGTGAGCAGTCTGCCGAGCTAAAAACAAAATATTACTACAACGAAAAAGGCAATGTCATAAGGGTTGTGGAAAACCAGGATTCACTTCTTTGCCTGACACACGTTTTATCCTACGATCCCTTCGGTCACGTCTCCTCAGAAACCATCACCGGCAGCGGTCAGACACGCACCACCAGCACCGTGTGGCTGTGGCACGGGCGATATCCGTCCTCTTCAACGGACGAATTAGGCGTTCAGACCACGTACCACTATAATGACATCAACCAGCTTGTCAGCGTGGATTGTCCCAACTCATCCAACACCACTTCATACGAATACGATGCTTTCGGCCGCCTGACAAAGACAATTCTTCCCGACGGCACCGTAAAGGAAACCACCTATGCCTGGATAACTGGAAGCAGTGATGTCAAGTACTCTATAACGGAAAGCGCCTCGCAGGCGCCGCCTGTCACTACCTATTACAATGCCGCCGGCAAGCCTCTCCTGCGCAAGACCATCGGCTTCAACAGCAAGCAGGTCTTCACGGCCTACGGCTACAATGCCAATGGCTCTACGTCATACGTGTCTGAACCCTTCTTCGCCACCGGCTGGAGCGAAGCGCTGGCACGCACCTTCGATGCCGACAGCGCCACCCTCTACACCTACGACGTCTATGGACGCACCGCCTCCGTCCTCTCTCCGACGGACAGCCTGGTCTATTCCTACAACGGGCTTATAACAAAGACGGTCAGCCGCGAGCTTACCGATTCTACCATCATGGACAATACGGGCATGGTCATCCGCCGTACCATGCTCGACGAGTCCCTGCTGCCGCCATCCATCGAACCCTTGCGAGTAAACCCTGGCATGGATCCTATTGAGGCACCTTCCCGCAGCATCCGATACACCTACTACCCGACAGGACAGGTAAAAACCATCAAGCCCGACGGCGGCGGAACCATTACGCTTGCCTACGACCTTCATGGCAACCGTACTTTACTCATTGATCCCGACGCCGGAACGATTACCGACACCTACAACGCCTTCGACCAGCCAGTGACACACCAGCAAAATGTCAACAATGTCAATATCACGACCACCTACACGTATGCGTCAAACGGTCTTTTGAACTCGGAAACTACAAATGGTCCTGAAAGCTCCACCAAAAGATATTTTTACGACAACATCTATTTTAAGAATCTCCCGACAAAAATCTCTTACGGCAACAACACCCAAACTCTCTATGCCTACGACACTTATGGCCGCCTGACGGCGACCAACCAGACCGTCGGGGGCGTGACGACGACGGACACCTATGCCTACGGCTCCTACAGCCTGCCCACATCCCACATCCACGACGCCGTGGCCACGGAAAACTACGTCTATGACACCAACGGCTACCAGACAAAGGAGCGACTCGGCAACACCGATGTCTGGCAGCTGCTTTCCACCAACGCCCGCGGACAGGTGTTACAGGAGAAGAAGTCGGGCATCACCACCACCTATACCTACGACAAGGCCGGACGCATCCTCTCCATCTATGCCCCGAACATCATCCATCTGCTCTACGAATACGATGCCTCGGGCAACATGGTTTCCAAGACGGACGGCATCACCCACCAGAAGACCACCTACGGCTACGACCACAAGGAGCGCCTCACCGACTGGCGGGTGCAGTCACCCGTACCCGTCCCGATGAGAGGCATGGCTGTTGACCCCATTAACTTCATCGACACCACTTTTACGATGACCTACGACGGCGTGACGGGTAACATCCTCACCAAGTCCGACCTCGGCACGAACGCCTCGTTCAACTATACCCCGACGGCCAAGCCCCATGCCCTTACCGGCATTAGCAACGTAACCGACGGCCTGATGGCCGACCCCGTCGCCGTCACCTACACCGACAGGGGCAAGGTCAAGACCGTCAGCCTCGGTAGCGGCGCGGCCTCGTATGCCATCAGCTATGCTGCGCAGGGCGGACGCGGAAAGAGCGTCCTCACCGTCGGAAACCACACCCAGACACGCTATTATGGCGACGGAACGGAAAAAGTCTATGATTCGTTTGGATTGTTGCGGAAGTTGGCGTACCTTTGCCACGGAGCAATCGTAGTAAACGACGAGGTCATCCCTGCTGACCGCTCTGCCGATACGTCAGACATTGATGATGAAGGCCTCACCGACGTCTTGCCGGCCTCCCTGCGGAGCGAGAGCGGCATCCTCTCCTCACCTCCCTCGGGAACCATCCTGCAAGGCTACTACGATGCCCAGGGTTCTTTGACAGCTTTAGTCTCCTCTGATGGCACCCTCTTGCGCCGCTATGCCTACGACCCGTGGGGCAACCGTCTCGACCCCGACGACTGGACACTGCCCGACACGCAGGCGGACACGTACCACATCAACCGCGGCTACACCATGCACGAGCATCTCGGTGATTTCGGCCTCATCAACATGAACGGCCGTGTCTTCGACCCACTCACCGCTCAATTCCTCTCCCCCGACAACTACATCCAAGCCGACGGCAACTGGCTTAACTATAACCGCTATGCCTACTGCCTGAATAATCCGCTGAAATATACCGATCCGAGTGGGGAAATCGTTTGGGAGACAATACTTCTCGCTGCATGGATTGGAGGTATGGTAAATATAGCGTCAAACGCAAAGAATATAAACAGTTTTGGCGCATTTTGGGGCTCTTTTGCGGTTGGAGCTTTGGCTGGAGCCGCTTCTGCCTGCATAGGTGCAGGGATGGCCAGCGTAATACAAGGTGGCAGTTTCTTGTCTGGCATAACAAGTACAGCAGAAATAATCTCACCATCTGGCTTTGTAAATGGTTTCTGCGTTTCTGGAACTACTGGTGCCGGTAGTGGGTTAATAACGGGTGTCGGAAATGCTGTTCTCTCAAATTCTAGCCCAGATGACGTTCTTCTTCAGGGGGCAATAGGAGCATTGGGTGGTGGCTTAATTGGCGGTATAATCGGTGGTGTTTGTGCAGGATTTGATGCCAAAGCAAACGGTGGCGATTTCTGGAAAGGAACATTCTCCGAAGAAATCGTTTATGATGTTCCTATTAATGAGGTCCAAGTGAAAAATGGGAGATGTATTGAGGGTGCAATGAAAGCCCATGGAGTTGAACTTAATGAAAACACCTGGAATAGGATATACAATGAATCGATAACACCAGGCAATGAATATCCTGATATAGGCATCTATGAACAACTTCTTAATGATGAAACTACTTTAGACATTCGTGGTTGGCCAATTAAAAATAGTTCAGTTCTAAAATCTTCTGAAGTGGTTACAAACGGAAATAGATACGTGCTTTTTCAAAATAATGCTGGCACTAATGTAAAACATGCTTTAGCATTAAAATCTATCGCTCATAGAACTTTTAACAATGGTTTTTTTCGTAATACGAGCTATTATCGGTATTGTACTTACAACCCCACATCGGGTGGTTATAGGTGCTTTCATGGCTCCAGCTTTTTTGATGCTGCTTATATATTTAAAACCTGTTGGATGAATTAAATTCGTAAAATATTTATGCTTAAAAAGTTGCACATATCAATGATTTTTAGTACCTTAGTGGCATCAAATCAACTAAGTACTAATATCGTAGATATGCGCAACTTCGTCGCAAAGTTCGGAAAAATTCTTGAGATTTGCAAGAAATTTGCAGGAAATCAAGTAAACGAGAGAGGAAATGTCACTCGCTGTGGTGTTGTCCCCACCTTCTCCGACCTGGAGGTGGTAGCTCTTTCCATTACAGCAGAGGCATTCAGTATTGACAGCGAGAACTACCTTTTCAAGAGGTTGAACTCGGAGTGTCCTGGAGCCATTCCAAACCTGATTACCCGTCGTCAGTACAACCAACGTCGCAAGAAGACGATGTTGCTTGGAGAAAGGATCCGTCAGTCCATTGCTAAGGCTATTGACGGAGGCGAGGATGTCTTCAGCATCGATTCCAAGCCCGTCAAGGTGTGCCAGAATGCGCGTGCCAACAGGTGCCAGATGGGAAGGGATGATATGGAGCATGCACCAGCTTGGGGCTACTGTGCATCGCAGAACATGTATTATTACGGCTACAAGTTTCATGCTTTGTGTGGTGTCACTGGAGTCATACACTCCTACGACATGACTGAAGCCAATGCGCATGACCTGCAGTATCTCAAGGATGTTCAGTGGGAGTACCACGACTGTACAATACTCGGGGACAAGGGCTACCTGAGCGCTCCCGTACAGCTGGACTTGTTTGAGACTGCCAACATTACCCTTGATGTGCCGTATAGGCTGAACCAGAAAAACTGGACACCCCCCACTTGGGCCTACAAACGTTTCAGGAAGAGAATTGAGACTGTCTTTTCTCAACTGAATGACCATCTCATGATGATACGCAACTATGCAAAGAAGCCTTCTGGCCTCTTCACAAGAATGGCTGCCAAGGTAACGGCATTCACCATGTTGCAGTATTTCAATCTTCTCAATCATAGGCCCATAGGGCAAATTAAATACGCATTATTTTAATTCAACCAACAGGTATTTAAAAGATAGTGTTATAAAAATCATTTTATTATGTTTTTAATTCTTGTTTCTTCAATACTATTTCTAAATAGTACAGTTATGAACGGTGAAGAGAGCAATGACATTTCATTTCAAATGAATAAGCCGTCAAGAATACCTGTACTTAACGAAATGGAACGTTACCAAAAGGAGGTGGATTTTCAGGAATTATACAGCTTTGTCGCAAGGCGAATGAAGGCCTCTATGGACACACTGCGTTTTTATCCTGAGTTAATGGTATTTTCAGAGAGTTTTCAAGACGAGAGAAGTTTCACAGAATCTCTTCATTTATATCGTCCTAGAACTCTTTCTAAAAAAGAGTTAATCGCCAGCATACCGTCAAAAATAAAGTCTTATCTTAAATCGGGTCTCTTCAACATCAATGAATACAGCAAGTTAAGGAAAAAATTTGATTGTGTTGGATATGTCTTCATTTATAATGACAAAGGAGAGTTTTTGAAGACTTTTTCCTTATGGGAAAATCACTTTGTTCATCCAAGTTGGGGAATCCAAATATGGAATCTTAGTAACTATCCAAAAGTTGAATATCTATTAAAATTTGATTGCTGGGGTGACTACTATTTTATACGCTCTGAAGAAAACAATTTGGAGATCATAGAGTCAAAGCTTTATCATCAATTTGAGAGAATTTCATGGGATGAATTTTATCATGTTTTGAAAAAATTTAGAGGCTCCAGAATTGCCTTTCCTGTTACTGATTTGGTTAGGAAATATCCCGTTCAGTCGGATTTGCAATCATAAGTAGTCGAAAGATTCTTGCTATCCGGCTGCGACGTGAAGGGGATTTGCAATCACTAGCCTTTCATGCGGATTTGCAATCCGACTGCACTGAGAAGGGGATTTATAATCCCCAGCCTGATTAAATGAAAAAAGATGGTATTGTTTGGGGTTTCGAACTATTTATCATTACCTTTGACGCGAAAATCTTGTGAACAGCCGCAAACATGGGACGAATAATGACCACATCGGACTTCACGCAGGAGCTGCACTTCATCACCGCAACCGTTGTCGATTGGATAGACGTGTTCACGCGTCCCGACTACAAGCGCATCATCGTGGATTCCCTTGTTTTCTGCCAGCAAAACAAAGGACTTGACATCTACGCTTGGGTGCTGATGTCGAACCATCTGCATATGATAACTGGCACAAAAGACAGCGCCGTTTCCATTGGAGATATTATTCGGGACTTTTGTAAGTTTACAAGTAAGAGCGTCGTTAACGCTATCTCAGAAAACCCCAAGGAGAGCCGCAGGGAGTGGATGCTTGACCGATTCCGTTTCCGTGGAGCAAAGGATAGCAAAATCTCAAACTTCCGTTTCTGGCAAGAAGGCACTTACATGGAGACTATTTCCACGCGACAGTTCTATCGCCAGAAACTGGAGTATATCCACATGAACCCCGTCAGGCGAGGAGTAGTCGATAGACCTGAAAGCTATCTCTACAGCTCGGCACGCGATTACCAGGGCGAACGGGGACTGATAGAAGTCATTGTACAACCTTAAAAAAGAATGTTATGAACGAAATGAAGGTATTGTTCCCCGTACGAACGGCAGGGCAAAAGAAGAATATGGTGAGGGATTGCAAATCCCTCTACTCAACGCGGCCGGATTGCAAATCCGCCCGAACGGGTGAAAACAATCGATGTTAATACTGTCAAGTTTTTATATGTTATTTCAACAAGATGAAAAAAACTGTTTTTATAATATGCTTTCTTTTTGTTATAGCGCATATAGATGGTAGTGCGAAACCGTCTTATGGAGAAAGAATTTTTGCACAGGAAAGAGAAAGGATTAATATTCCTGCTATTGACGAGGCAACGCGCCTTTTAGAAGAGAAGAACTTTAGTGCTCTATATAAGCATATTGCACATAAAATGAGAGCGTCAATTGATACACTCGTCTTTGTTCCAGTTTTTGACACGTATGCTGATAGTATTGAAGATGTAGAACAATTCTCCTCTTCCTTACATTTGTATTTCAGACCTCCGACCCCCCTTAATTATATTATAAGGAGAGGCTTAAGATATTCCCTCGCAAAAGAATTCAGGAATATAATATCGGGTGTAATGGTATATAACAAAGAGGGGAGTTATCTGACATATTTTCTTCCTGAATGGAATGAACTTATCAGTTCATTTGGCATTGGAAATCTCAACCAATGGTCAACCACAAAATTTGTTTTTTCTTACAAAGGCTTATGTCTTTACTTTATTCTTTGTTCCGAAAGACAGGAAATAAAGGTAATAAAAAATCAAGATGATGAGATTTATTCCGAGTACCCTTGGGAAGCCTTTCATGATTTGATCGCAAAGCTTTGGTACTGGTAATCCCGTTCAGGCGGATTTGCAATCTCAAAACTTTCATGCGGGTACTTAGAATAAAATATCGATCCGTTCAGGCGGATTTGCAATCCGGCTGCGATGAGAAGGGGATTTATAATCCCCAGCCTGATTAAATGAAAAAAGATGGTATTGTTTTGGGTTTTGAACTATTATCAATATCTTTGACGCGAAATAAGATGAAATCAAAAAGAACAGTTATGGAAATATCGGACAGAGCAAAAGGTGAGGGATTGCAACGGACGGAGCAGCGAGAGCCATCAAGTTTACTTGAATGGCCGAGTCGTAACGGACGAAGGCGAAGTCAAATCCCTCTATTCAACGCGGCCGGATTGCAAATCCGCCCGAACGGGTATGGGAAAAGAAGTAGAAATATATGTAAGAATGGTAGATGGCACAGAAGTTTTTGTTCCCGTTAAGGCTATTCAGATAGGGGCAAATGCTTACCAAATTATAGATGAAGAACAGAGTTACGACCCTGTTCTTGAACCATGGGATTTTAAGCCGGGGGACATAGTATCGTGTTCGTATCGAGAATTCGAATCCGATAGGGGACACAAGTATTTAACTGCCGACAAATTATTAAATAAGGAACAATGAAAAAATCAATCTTAACAATGGCTTTCCTGTTGTGTGCCGTGGCCGTAATTGGCCAGAACAAGCAGGAGGTGATACGCCTGAAGAACGGCTCCACGGTGAAGGGGGCGGTTGTGGGCGAAGTGAATGACTCCATTGCCATGCAGACGGCGGACGGCTCGGTGTTCATCTTTGCCACGGGCGACATTGCCGAACGAACGGCGGAAGCGACGTCTCTTGCCCGGCAGGTGGAGGCGCAGCAGGCGGCATCGGCACATTCCGTAACTGGGAGAGGTGTGGCGACGGCACAGCCAGGCATGACGGCGAAGCCCGCGCCCGTGATGTCGGGCGACGGGGTGCAGTACGTCTATGTGCAGCCCGAGAAGTCGCCCGCCCTGGCCGGCATCCTCTCCTACCTCTTCCCCGGTGCCGGACAGTTCTACTACGGCAACTCGCGCGTGGGGTGGATAGACTTCAGCGAACACGTCACCTGCCTGGTGATGATGGAACTGGGACAAAGAATCTACAACGCAAATGTGGATACCAATACAGATAATGCGGCGGTGGGCCTGAGCATGTATCTCGTCGGCACGGTGT
>Ga0208297_1000915_pt1 | contig 39733 bp, 36 predicted proteins | sample LMS_cellobiose_e_FD_187367 | JGI IMG/M metagenome (GOLD analysis project Ga0208297, IMG submission 187367) | Rumen-fistulated moose microbial communities from Alaska, USA - LMS_cellobiose_enrichment (SPAdes) (version 2) | ecosystem: Host-associated > Mammals > Digestive system > Stomach > Rumen... | reverse complement strand
ATCCTCTTGAGAGCGTCTATCTGGGCCGCAACTACATCAGTGACGGCCGTCCGTTCCGTGGGTTCTCCACCTTGCAGAACGTGATTGTGAGCGATATGGTAACCTCTATACAGCCTGAGGAGTTCAAATACAGCCAGGGCCTGCGCATAGTGATGCTGGGTTCTAACATTGCTGAAATTGGAAACTCTGCCTTTGAGCATTGTGATACTCTGGCTTTCATAACTCTACCTGAATCCGTACTCCGCATAGGTGAATACGCCTTCTACCGTTGTGACAGCCTGAGTGTGGTAAACATCCCATCAAATGTATATCAGATAGGCGGTGAGGCTTTCCGTTTCTGCCATGACCTTGAAAGCATCATCATCCCTGCCAGCGTTGACACCATAGGTGCATGGGCATTCTGTAACGGTGGCCTTAAGAACGTGAGGTTTGATGATGCTGACCGACCTGTAAGACTGTGGGATTATGCCGGTTACTGCATATTCAGTGACAATCCGCTTGAGAATATCTATATGGGCCGTAACTACATAAGTGGCGGCCTTCCGTTCCGTGGTTTCAGCACCATAAGACTCGCCACTATAGGCAGTTTGGTGAATAGTCTGAATGATTATGAGTTTGAAGGCTGTAGGGATATGGCGATGTTGTTCAGTCTGAATGAAATGCCTCCTACCTGCAACAGCAGTGCATTCAATGGCATTAATAAGATGAATTGCGTCCTTTCTGTTCCGGCACAAAGCATTGAGCTCTATAAAGCAGCAGACGGATGGCGTGATTTCTACATCATTCAGGACGCCGTAAATGATATCCGTATTGACGGCATTTACAACGGTGAATGGTTCAATATAAATGGTCAGCGTCTTGATAATGCCAAGCGTGGCATAAACATACTGCGCACACCCGACGGCAAGGCTGTCAAGGTGAAAATGTGAAATTGATACGAAACAACTCTACATGCGTAACGCTACCGCCGCAATCTCATCGTTCACCTCAGATACTGAAACTTTCACGTTTTAGTTGACGGTTTACAGTTGACGCTTATTTTCTCTGCTCAGGAAAATTTATTTTTCTGGGCAGAAAAATTTTTTTCTGGGCAGGAAAAAAATCTTGCTCTTCGGGGGCGTGTAAAATGTCAAGTGTCAAGCGTCAACTGGATACAGTCCCCTTTATCACATAGTTTTATAAGGGATTTATAAGCGCACTTGTCCGGTATTTGTCCAGTGATCACTGGACAAATACCGGACAAGTACCGAACAAGTACCGGACAACGACCGAGATTACACCGAGACTAGAGCGATAGAAATGAGTGACAAAAAGAACCTAATAAGTATCGAACTCGAGGAGCTCCAATCTGTTAATAAATAGAAGAGGTGAGAGTAGGCTTAATGTGCCTAAAAAAGAGTAACTTTGCACATCAAAATTCATAATACTGAAATGATTATTTTCTTCAAGAACCCCACGGGCACGATTGTTGCCACTGAGACTGTTTCAAAACTGCAGGCAGACGATGTCAGGAAACTGAGCTGGCTTTATGGTGAGGCCACCGCTCTTGATCAGGAATCACTGGAAGGTTACTTTGTTGGGCCGCGCCGTGAGATGATCACCCCTTGGAGCACCAACGCCGTTGAGATTACCCAGAATATGGGTCTTAAGGGCATAAGCCGAATTGAGGAGTATTTCCCTGTGGCTAATGCCGATGCAGACTATGATCCCATGCTGCAGCGCCTGTACAAGGGTCTTGACCAGAAGATTTTCACCGTAGATATCAAACCGCAGCCCATCCTGTTTATCGATGACCTGGACTCATACAACGAGCAGGAGGGCTTGGCACTATCCAAGGAGGAGATTGATTACCTGCACAAGGTAGAGGGTGAGCTGGGCCGCAAGCTTACCGACAGCGAGGTGTTCGGATTTGCCCAGATAAACTCGGAGCACTGCCGCCACAAGATATTCGGGGGAAAGTTCATCATTGACGGCAAGGAGATGGAGTCATCACTCTTTAGCTTGATCAAGAAGACCACACAGGAGAACTCCAACCGCATCCTTTCGGCATACAAGGATAACGTGGCATTCGCCCAGGGTCCTGTAGTGGAACAGTTTGCTCCGGCCGATCACTCCACATCTGACTGGTTCATAATCAAGAATATTGAGACTGTTATATCACTTAAGGCCGAGACACATAACTTCCCCACCACGGTTGAGCCGTTCAACGGCGCATCGACCGGTACAGGCGGTGAGATACGCGACCGTATGGGTGGCGGTACAGGTTCATGGCCTATCGCAGGAACTGCCGTCTATATGACATCATATCCGCGCAATGATGAGTCCCGCTCATGGGAAAAGCCCATGAAAGAGCGCAAGTGGCTCTATCAGACCCCAGAGCAGATACTTATCAAGGCATCAAACGGTGCATCGGATTTTGGCAACAAGTTCGGACAGCCGCTTATCTGCGGTTCGTTGCTTACATTTGAGCATCAGGAGAACGGCGAGCAGTACGGTTATGACAAGGTAATCATGCTGGCCGGCGGCGTGGGCTACGGCACCAAGCGCGACTGCATCAAGGGCACTCCCAAGAAGGGCAACAAGATTGTGGTGCTGGGTGGTGACAACTACCGCATCGGTCTGGGTGGCGGATCGGTTTCATCGGTTGAGACCGGCCGATACTCATCAGGTATTGAGCTGAATGCCGTTCAGCGTGCCAACGCCGAGATGCAGAAACGTGCCTATAACGTGACACGCGCTCTCTGCGAGGAGGATACCAACCCCATAGTCTCAATTCATGACCACGGATCAGCCGGTCATGTGAACTGTCTGTCCGAGCTGGTTGAGGAGTGCGGTGGCCTGATTGACATGAGCAAGCTGCCGGTTGGTGACAAGACCCTGTCATCAAAGGAGATAATAGCCAACGAGTCACAGGAACGTATGGGCCTGCTCATTGATGAGAAGCACATTGAGCACGTACGCAAGATTGCCGAGCGTGAGCGCGCCCCGATGTACGTGGTTGGTGAGACCACCGGCGATGCCCGCTTTGCCTTTGAGCAGGCTGACGGTGTGCGTCCGTTTGACCTGGCAGTGAGCCAGATGTTCGGATCATCGCCCAAGACCTATATGGTTGATGAGACCGTAGAGCGCAAGTATGAGAATGTAACATACAGTGACGATAAGATTCAGGAGCACCTGGGTAATGTGCTGCAGCTGGAGGCTGTGGCCTGCAAGGACTGGCTCACCAACAAGGTGGACCGCTCCGTTACCGGTAAGATTGCCCGCCAGCAGTGTCAGGGTAAGTTGCAGCTGCCGCTCTCTGACTGCGGTGTGGTGGCTCTTGACTATCGCGGCAAGAAGGGTATCGCTACTGCTATAGGTCATGCTCCGCAGGCCGGTCTGGCCGATCCCGCCGCCGGCTCCGTGCTCTCTGTTGCAGAGTCACTTACCAACATAGTGTTCGCCCCGCTTACCGATGGAATCAAGACCGTATCGCTCTCTGCCAACTGGATGTGGCCATGCCGCTCACAGAAGGGTGAGGATGCACGTCTGTATCAGGGTGTCAAGGCTCTGTCGGACTTCTGCCTTGAACTTGGCATTAATGTTCCCACCGGTAAGGACTCCCTGTCCATGACCCAGAAGTATCCTGACGGCAGCAAAGTCATCAGCCCGGGTACCGTGATTGTTTCATCGGGCGGTGAGGTGTCGGATATACGTAAAGTGGTATCACCTGTGCTTGCAGACCGCAAGGACAGTGTGCTCATTCATATAGACTTCAGTTTTGACTCTCAGAAACTGGGCGGCTCTGCTCTGGCTCAGTCACTTGACCGTATTGGCAGTGACGTTCCCACAGTAAAGAACCCAGAGTATTTTGCCGATGCATTCAACGCCGTACAGCAGCTCATTGAGAAGCGTATGGTACTGGCCGGTCACGATATATCGGCCGGCGGTCTGGTGGTAACCCTTCTGGAGATGTGTTTTGCCAATACCAAGGGCGGTCTGGAGGTAAGTCTGGATAAACTGGAGGGAAAGGACCTTACAAGCATGCTGTTTGCCGAGAACCCTGGAGTTGTGCTGCAGGTGGAGAGCAAGAAACTGGATGCAGTAGGCGCTCTGCTTGATGAGGCAGGCGTAGGTTACGCTGTGATAGGCCGTCCTGCCGATGCACGCACACTCTATATCCGTCGCGGCAAGAAGGACATCACTATCGATATTGACAAGATGCGTGACCTCTGGTACAAGACCTCATACCTGCTTGACCGCAAGCAGTCCATGAACGGCTGTGCCGACAAGCGTTACAAGAACTATAGCAAGGTTCCTATGGACCTTAAGTTTGCTTATAACTTCAGCGGTAAACTTAAGCAGTACGGACTGGATCCTGACCGTAGGACGGCAAGCGGCGTCAAGGCTGCCATCATCCGTGAGAAGGGTACCAACGGTGAGCGTGAGATGGCTTACACTCTGTGGCTGGCCGGATTCGATGTCAAGGATGTAACCATGACGGATCTGGTAAGCGGCCGCGAGACCCTGGATGACATCAACATGATTGTGTTCTGCGGCGGATTCTCCAATTCGGATGTTCTGGGCTCTGCCAAAGGCTGGGCCGGCGCATTCCTGTTCAACCCCAAGGCCAAGGAGACATTAGACCGCTTCTATGCACGTAAGGACACCCTGTCACTGGGTATCTGCAATGGCTGCCAGCTGATGATAGAGCTGGGACTCATCAATCCCGATTATGAGAAGCAGGCTCACATGCTGCACAATGATTCACATAAGTTTGAGTCGGCATTCCTGGGCTTGACAATACCGCAGAACGGGAGCGTGATGTTCAATACCTTAGGCGGAAGCCGCTTAGGCGTGTGGGTGGCTCACGGTGAGGGCAAGTTCTCACTGCCTTACCCCGAGGACAAGTACAATGTGATAGCCAAATACACTTACGCTGATTATCCCGCCAATCCCAACGGATCTGACTACAACGTGGCCGGTATAGCAAGTGCCGATGGCCGTCACGTGGCTATGATGCCGCATCCTGAGCGCGCCATATTCCCATGGCAGTGCGGATATTATCCCTCCGACCGTCAGGATGATGAGATCACCCCGTGGATTGAGGCATTCGTAAATGCCCGTAAATGGGTTGAGGCTCAAAAGTAACTGCACATAATGTTATTTGACCTTTTTATCACCTTCTTTAAGATAGGACTGTTCACCATTGGCGGCGGATATGCCATGATTCCGCTGTTGCAGCGCGAGGTGGTGGAGCACAAAGGTTGGCTTAAAGACGAGGACTTCCTGGACCTGATGGCAATAGCCCAGTCAGCTCCGGGAGTCTTTGTTGTAAATATGTCCATATTTGTGGGCTACAGGGTGCGAGGCAAGAGAGGCAGCGTGGCGTGCGCCTTGGGTGCAGCTATGCCGTCAATAATCATCATACTGGCAATCGCGCTGTTTGCAGGCAATTACCGTGACAACCGGATTGTGGAGAATGTCTTCAAGGGCATACGTCCCGCTGTCATTGCACTAATACTTACTCCCACCATCCGTCTGGCATCCAAGGCGGGTCTGAACAAATGGACCTGGTGGGTGCCGGTGGCTACCGCACTGCTTATCTGGTGGATTGGGGTATCGCCGATATGGATCATATTGGCGGCCATTGTGGGCGCAATCCTGTATTACATACTTAAACTCAGGAAGGCATGAACGGCATTGTAATCTGGATGAAACTGTTCTGGACCTTCTTCAAGATAGGTCTCTTCGGGTTTGGCGGAGGCTACGGAATGCTCTCGCTGATACAGAATGAGGTGGTTGAGAAACAGCATTGGATAAGCAACTCCGAGTTTACCGATATAGTGGCCGTAAGCCAGATGACTCCTGGTCCGATAGGCATAAATTCGGCCACCTACGTGGGCTATAAGGCCATTGAGAATGGCGGGATGTCACGAACAGAGGCCATGTTAGGTTCTCTGCTAGCTTCATTCTCGGTCATGCTTCCGTCATTCATCCTGATGCTACTGATAAGCGCCTTCTTTATGCATTACAAGACCCACAAGTCCGTGCAGACCGTACTAAAGTGGCTCCGCCCTGTGGTGGTGGGAATGCTTGCCGCCGCAGTCCTGCTCCTGCTCAATGAGGAGAACCTGGGTGGATTTCAGAGGGACAACCTCCAGCTTTACGTTAGTATAGGCCTGTTTATTCTGGCGTTCATTGCAACTTACTTCTGGAAGATAGGTCCCATCAAGGTAATCCTTATAGCCGGCCTCTTTGGCGGACTTTTCTATTCTCTGGTATAGGTTTTTCTCTTCAAATGCTATGGGGTGAAAGCCGTGAAAGTGCCGTTTTTACCCCTGTATTTGGATTTTTGCCCCAGAATGGGGTTTTTGGTCACTTGGAGGGTGGGGATGTCCCTTTAATTTTTATGGGTGATAGGGGTGCTTTATCTTTGCCATGCTTGAACATTAAAACAGTAAGGTATGAACAGCATCTGTGCAATTGGTGATTCGGTCATGAAGGGGATAGTTGAGGACTGTTCAAGGGCGGCCGGCTCAATCAGGTATATGATAAGCAATCTGAGTTTTGCTGAGATTTGCCGCAGTAGGTTAGGGGTGGATATAACCAACCTTGCCCGGTTTGGCGGGACCATAGATCAGGGACTTGGACTTATAGAGAAACATAAGGATTTAGTCAGGAATTCAAAATATTGTGTTATAGAATATGGTGGCAATGATTGTTCTTATCATTGGAATGAGATATCGGAGAATCCTGAGTCGGTTCATAAACCGTTGACCATGCTTGATGATTTCCATATCCAGTACTCACGTCTTATTGACAATCTGATGGACAATGGTACCAGGCCGGTTCTGCTCTCATTGCCGCTTATAGACAGTGATCGTTATTTCCGTCATATATCTAATGGGCTCAATGCCGGTAACATACTTGAATGGCTGGGTGGCGATGTGGATTTTATAGGTCATTGGCATGATATGTACAACATGGCGGTATGGAGTCTTGGAGCCCGGAAACGCATTCCGGTAATAGACATAACATCACCTTTCCTTAAACGAAAGGATTATCGTGACTATCTGTGCAGCGACGGCATCCATCCTAATGAGAAAGGACACCGTCTTATTGCCGATGCTATCTGCGATTATGTGGATTCCAACCGATTATAGCGATAACCCCGACAACTGGTAGTGATAAAATTTGGAAAAGTAAGGAGAAAAAGCAAAATTTGCGTCCAAAAGTAAGGATTGTAACTTTTGCTTGATGAATGCATGAAACTTGAATTCCATAATCTTTCAATAAATGACCGCGAGAGGGTGCAGGCGGTGAGCCTTCACTCAGGGCGGCGTAACTGTAACTTTAACTTTTCCAATCTGGTGGGGTGGCAGGCATGGTTCGGGACCGAGGTCTGTGTCCTGACCGATGCTGTTGTCCTGCGGTTCAGCCTGAATGGGGAGCGGGCCTATATGTTATGTATGGAGGGCGTGCCCACGTGTGATTTGCTGCAGGCCTTGTGTATGGACAGTGGCGGTAAACTGATACTGCTGGGATTGGAGGATGAGGCGGCGCTGCAGTTGCGGCAGAACGCCTGCAGCAAGGGTATCGAAATTGGTGTGGAGTCCGTGCGTGACCAGTATGACTATATCTATCTGCGCTCAAATCTGGCTGCACTTCAGGGCGGCAAGCTTAAGGGCAAGCGCAACCATGTTAACCGTTTCCTTACTCTTTGCCCCCATTATGAGTATAGGCCGCTGTCACCGGATATTTTTCATGATTGCCGTAAGGTGCTCTCAGTTTGGAATGATGAGAAGGAGCATGACAATCCCGCGTACGGTGATACCATTGAGGTTGAGCACCAGGTCATGGAGACCATTTTCAGGCATTGGGATGAGCTTGGTATGATAGGCGGCAGCATATATGTGGACGGGCAGATGGTTGCGTTTACCTACGGAAGTGCCGTGACCCAGGATACTTTCGATGTCTGCGTTGAGAAGGCTGACCGTAATGTGGAGGGGGCGTTCAGCATCATTAACCAGCAGTTCTGCACCCATCTGCCGGAGCAGTTCACATACGTGAACAGGGAGGAGGATATGGGGCTTCCCGGCCTGCGCAAGGCCAAACTGTCTTACCACCCGGAGATACTCCTTACCTATAATGTAGTGACATTCAACGCCTGAAATATATATGCCTTACACCCTGCACAGAATGACAGAGGCCGATGCCACACTCACCGCAAGCTGGATGACGCGGCAGTACGGCTTTGACCGCCGTGAGGTGGAGGAGTGGGTGCGGACCCTCAGGTTCAACTGGCCGCTTAGCGTAAAGGCGCTTGATGATAAGGGGGATGTGATAGGCCTGCTCAATATGAGCGACTATCGTATTGAGGAGGAGACGGCCCAAATAAGGCAGGATAATCCCGCTCTTTTAGAGAGACTGAACAGTATGCGTTATACGGCGGTGTTCTCATTCATAGTGCGTGAGGACTGGCGCGGCACCCGTCTTAACTACGATATGCTATCAGAGATAATGCCTGAACTTAGGGCCGGTTATGATTTTGTGTTCATACCTGTCATGCACCATTTGAAGACTCATTCCTACTGGAAGCGCTGGGGAGTCGTTGAATTTTATCGGGACTCGGCCTGCGTTTATTACATGCTTCCGTTATGATCTGTATAACTGCGTCTTGTCCATAACGCGGATTATCTCACTTATCCTAATACCACATCCAGCACCATCATCAGCGCGAATCCTAAAGCAAAACCTATTGTACCTATATTAGAGTGTTCTCCTCTTGAGGTCTCGGGAACCAATTCTTCTATAACCACATAGAGCATTGCTCCGGCAGCAAAAGCCAGCATAAAGGGCATGATACCCATAACTGATGATGCAAGCAGTAATACCAGGATACCGCCTATCGGTTCTACTGTTCCGCTAATGGCACCTATTCCGAAAGCTTTCAGACGGCTGTTTCCCTCAGCCCGCAAAGGCATGGATATGATTGCACCCTCGGGAATGTTCTGTATGGCAATACCGAGTGAAAGGGCGAGTGCTCCCGTCATATTGAAATCGGCACTCAATGCTCCCGCTATGGTTACGCCTACAGCCATTCCCTCGGGGAAATTGTGTATGGTAACTGCGAGAGCCAGCTTTGCAGTTCGTGACAGACGGCTCTCAGGGCCTTCGGGACCGCCTATGGGATGAATATGGGGAGTGATGTAATCAATGAACAGAAGGAAAGCAAAACCAGCCAGGAGACCTATCGTGGGTGATACGACAGCTTTCGTGCCGCTTCCCATTCCGATTGCGGGTATCAGAAGCGACCAGACCGAAGCAGCCACCATCACTCCCGATGCAAAACCTAACAAACTTTTTTGTAAAGGTTCCGGCATCTCCTTTCTCATGAAGAAAACGAATGCCGAACCCAAAGCGGTCCCCAGGAAGGGGATGATAAGTGCAGTCAACACAGGATTCATGATTATCTCATTTAGTTAACTGCAAAAATAAGAAAATCATTACAGATTTAGGGTAGGCCAGCCGTCGTTATCCCATATTATTGGACGAACTATCAACATGCTGTTGTAACGGCGTGTTTTGTCGTATCCGTGCATGAATATATAATCCTTACCGTTAAAATTCACGACGGCGCAGTGACCTACACCTACGTATCTGTCATTGCTCTGAGCTATGATTGTGCCACCGCCTTCGGTTACAAGTTTGCCATCGCGGTCCAGAAATGGGCCTGTTACGCTTTTGCTGCGTCCTACAGCCACCTTGTAATTGCTGTTTTCACCGCGGCAGCATAGGTCAAGTGATGCAAACAGATAGTACCAGCCGTCATGACGGAATATGAAAGGAGCCTCCACAGCACCGTCGCCCGGATCAGACTTAAGGTCCATTTTGCCGGACATAAGTTCCGGTCTGTGCCAGAGCGGATGCCACTCCTGCGGGTCGGACAGCTTGAGCATACTGTCGTCAAGACGGGTAATCTTGAGTCCGTCCCAGAATGAGCCGAAGGCCATCCATGGCGTCCCTTCGTCATCAATGATTATATTGGGGTCGATGGCGTTCCACTTGTCGCGGTTGGGGACGGACTGGATTATTTTTCCGTGGTCCGTCCATTTGAAATCAGGCGATTCGGGGTTGAGTGTCTTGTTTGTGGCTACTCCGATGCAAGAACCGTTGCTGGCAAATGTGGAGCAGGAGTAGTACAGATACCATAGTCCGTTGTGATAGATTATGTCCGGTGCCCAAGTGTGCCCATTATAGCCTGGAACAGCTTTTATTGCCCATTCGGGGATGGGATCAAGTACCTGTTTCTCAAAACGCCAGTTCTTCATGTCTTCCGATGACATGACGCTGATACCCATACCAGTTGAGAATATGTAGTAACGCCCTTCACAGTAAGCCGCGACCGGATCGTGTACCGGTGTGTATTCGGAAGAGAGTGGTCTTTGGGCGGTTACGGCCGGATTGCCGAGTGTTGCTGCCAACAGCAGACCGGCTATGATGCCTTGTGCTTTCATTTAATTTATTTTACGGATAATATATAAATGCTGAAACTCAGAGGTTCTATGGTGCAATCCAAAGATTTACCTTCTCCATCGAACGACAGTTGCACCGGAACGATGTTATCCGGAGCGTCAATGGAATTGTCCTCATAGAGCTTGTCGCTGTTCAGACTTATGCGTTTTACTCCCTTCACGTTCTCCTTCTTCTTGAGACCAGTAAAGTTAAGGCTGATGTCCTGTGCCTGCTCTGATGTGTTGACTACCTTTATATATATCTGGTTCCCGTCACGTACAGCGCTTGCAAACAGGCCGTTCTGTCCATCCTGACCGGCTACGGGTTTTCCGTCCATGGTAAGGGTGAGTACGTTCATTCCCTTGTATTGGCTATAGAGCTGCTGAACGTACCAGCTAACGGTTCGGAAAGAGTTCAGGTTGTCATACCAGATAAGGTCCGGACGCCACTGCCAGCCCTCAACATGGGCAAACAGTGGGGCGTATGTGGCCATGTGGACAATATCGGCATTACGCTCCAGGTCCGTCATGAAAGCGGCCTCAAGCAATGATGCATAGTAGTGATTCCACTTCTTTCCTGTAGCATGGCAGGCATACTCTCCAGCAAACACCTTTGGCCCCTTGCGGTCATAGTTGTCATAACGTGTTCCCTGGCTCAGGAACCACTCGTAGGGACGATAGAAATGCTCATCTACAAGATCCGCTCCCAAGCGTTTCATCTCGGGCCACAGGTAATCAAACTGGTCACCCTCGGAGTTGGGACCGGATGAGCCTACAATCTTTATGTCGGGATATGCCTTGCGGATAGCCTTGATAAAGGGCTCCAGACGCTCCGGATAGAGTGCGTCCCACTGCTCGTTACCTATTCCTATATATTTAAGGTTGAATGGCTCGGGATGTCCCATGTCGGCACGGACCTTTCCCCACTTGGAGTCGGCGGGTCCGTTGGCAAATTCGATAAGGTCAAGCGCATCCTGGATGTAGGGGTCAAGCTGGTCAACCGGTACATGAGCGTTTATATCGTCGTTCTGGAACTGGCATGACAGGCCGCAAGAGAGAATTGGCAGAGGCTCTGCGCCTATATCCTCACTCAGTTGGAAGAACTCAAAGAATCCCAGTCCGTAGCTCTGGAAATAGTCGGGATAGAAACGGTGGGGGAATGTGTATTCCCAGCGGTTCTCGTTCAGAGGGCGGTTCTCAACCGGGCCTATGGTATTCTTCCAGTTGTAACGGGTGTCCAGGTCGGTCCCCTCAACTATGCAGCCGCCTGGAAAGCGGAATATTCCGGGATGAAGGTCGGCAAGTGCCTGGGCCAGATCCTTGCGCAGTCCGCCCTCACGTCCCTTCCAGGTATCGGCAGGGAAGAGTGAGATATGCTCCAGATCCACGCTGGCATCGCCGCGTGTCTCCATGAAAATGCGGAGTGTGGCTTTTTCAAGGGTCTCAGTAGGGCGTAGGATTACCTTATATTTCTTCCAATCTTTTCTGTTTACGGTAAGTCTTTGCTGACATACAAAATGGTTCTCTCCCATAGAGGCTGTGTTGACAAGCTCCACACGCAATGTTACGGGTACATCGGCACGAGCCCATACTGAGAAACTGTATTGCTCACCTCTCTTAATGCCGATACCAAAGAAACCTTCATTGTCAAGACCAGTATGCTTGTGGGCATGTCCGGGATCTGACAGACGTACATAATGGGGATTGCGTTCAAACGGACCGTCATTGCGAACCTCTACATTTCCGAAGATTTTCCATCCCTGCAGGGCGTTTGGGAATTCGAAAGAACGGTTTTTTACCAGTTCGGCGTAGAGCCCACCGTCGGCAGCATAGTTGATATCTTCAAAAAAGATACCGTACATGGTGCTCTGGATGGGAGCGCCGGTCTTCTTGGTGTTGATGACGAAATTGTTGTCGGCGGCGTGGACTGACAGGATAGCTGTCAAGGTGGAAACCACGCTGAACAGGCGTAATAGTTTCATATATGAATCATAAAAGGGTTATATAGTCTTTGCTTTCGGCAAAAATAACTATATTCGTGCAGAAAATAGCCTAACCAACAAAACTTGATATGAAAAGAAAACTTATTGTGATGGCGGTGTGCGCATCCTTTGTATTGGGCGTCACCGCAGCCAAGCCTATGAAGGCTCCTTCAGGCGGCAAGAAAATCAGTAATGAACTTATCGGAATATTCTTTGAGGATATCAGCATGTCTGCCGACGGTGGTCTGTGTGCCGAACTTATCCAGAACGGATCGTTCGAGTTCAGTCCGTCCGAGCGCGACGGATGGGGCCCCGGAACCGCATGGCGTTCAATACGTCCTGGCCACTCTCTGGGTTACATAGAGCCTAAGCAACAGGATCCGATACATCCCAACAACCCCAACTATATGCGTCTGAACATTGAGCGTGTAGGTATGTACTACGATTACAATGGCTGGACAGGTGTGGGTATTCAGAATGACGGCTATGACGGCATCCTGCTCAAGGGTGGTGACAAGTATGATTTCTCGGTGTTCCTGCGCAATCCCGACGGTAAGGACAAGGAGGTGCGTGCGGTGCTACTTGTACAGGGTCGCGGATTCCGTGCCCAACCGACAGTAATAGCCGATACCACCTTTACCGTTTCAGGCAGAAATTGGAAGAAATATGAATATACGCTGACAGCTGCACAGGATTGTCCTAATGCATCACTCCAGTTGCTCTCACTTACCACCGGTGTAATGGATATTGATATGGTGTCGCTCTATCCGCAGGATACATACATGGGTCACGGAATGCGCAAGGATCTGGCTCAGGCACTGGTTGACCTGAATCCCAAGTTCATGCGTTTTCCTGGCGGATGTGTGGTGCACGGTGGAGGTGACGGATTCTGGGATACATACCGTTGGAAGACTACCGTAGGTCCCAAAGAGACCCGTAAGGGTATCAAGAATACATGGGGGTATCATCAGAGTATGGAGATGGGATTCTTTGAGTATTTCCAGTTCTGCGAGGATGCAGGTATGGAGCCTCTGCCAATATTGCCTTGCGGCGTAAGCTGCCAGGGAACCAATGGTGGTTGGAATATGCGTACCCAGGCTCAGGATGCAGTTCCCATGAGCGAGATGCAGGAATGGGCCGATGAGGCTCTCGACCTGATTGAGTGGGCAAACGGACCTGTCACTTCAAAGTGGGGTAAGATACGTGCTGATGCAGGTCATCCGGAGCCATTCAACCTCAAGTATCTTGGCCTTGGAAATGAAGAGAAGATTACTCCTGAGTTTGAGGAGCGTTTTAAGTTCATATATGACCAGGTTCGTGCCAAGTATCCTGATATCGTTATTGTAGGTACCGCAGGTCCTGGCTCACATCCCGGCAATGGTGACTATGAGGAGGGCTGGAATTTTGCCACTCAGCTTGATGTCCCCATTCTGGACGAGCACTACTATGAGCAGCGCAATTTCTTCTTGACCAGCCGCCAGTATGACAGCTATCCTCGTGATCGTAAGACCAAGGTCTATCTGGGAGAATATGCATCAAAGGACAAGAAGCTCATTGATGCCCTTGCAGAGGGCCTCTACCTTTTGCATGTGGAACGTAATGCCGATATCGTGGTGATGACGTCATATGCTCCGCTGTTTGCCCGCAAGAACACCAATAACTGGAATCCTGACCTGATTTACTTTGATAATGAGCGTCCTTACCTGACATGCAGCTATTATGTGCAGCAGATGTTTGGCCAGTCCAGCGGAGACTGGTTCTATGGTGACTGCGTCAAGTTTGACCGTGAGGATGATAATCTGCTGGGTCAGTCTGTCGTACTTGATACCCAAGCCCGCAAGCTCTATCTCAAGGTGTGCAATGCCGGAGAAAATGCAGCTAAGGCAGATATTAACCTTTCACGTTTCGGTGGATTCAAGAGTGTGACCAAGACCACGATATCAGGACAGCCTAATGATGAAAACGGTTTTGACGCCCAACCGATAGCTCCTGTGACCGAGACTGTCAAGATCAAGAGCAAGACTACGCTTGATATTGAACCTTATTCCATCACACTCTACAGCATCAGTCTTTGATCAGATATTTTTCGTCAGATCCTGAGAATGAAATAAAATAGAGCCGGACTTCACAGCCCGGCTCTTTCATTCTTACTAACCCTAATCTTATGAAAATCTCTTAAATAACCTGTTATGTTTATTTTGCAACGCGAGCGTTGATGTACTCCATGGGAATGCTGTTGATGGCAACCTCGTTCTGTGCAGTGACCAGTATCTCGCTGAACTTGTCGGTATATGCGTCCTTTATGTCCTCGATCCTGGCTGTCTTCTTCTCCTCGTTCATGTTCTCGGTGCGGCATACATTCTCTATGTCGGTGAGCATCTTCTGATACATGGGGATGAACTGCAGTGCGTCGGCCTGACTGAGTTCTGCAACTATGTCGGCAACGGTAGCCTCATTCTCGTTAACACTCTGAGCGTTCACTGATGTTCCGATGAACAGTGCTGCAACGGCAGCGAAGAAAATCTTTTTCATAATGCTTATTTTTTTTGTTTTTGTTATTTGTCTGTTTTTGTTTTGTGGACCCGCTTTCTTGCGGCTTCCGTAGTTAAGAGTCCAAAAATGTTGGAAGGTTAAGTGAGAAGTTAAATATTTATCCTTCGTTAACAAAACGTTTAACAAATACTTAAATTGATTATTGCTGTTAACAAAAAGAAAATCAGCGATAAACGATATTTATCGCTGATGGACTTGTTTAAATATAACTTGATTATTTATAAACTACGTATATTCTGAATTCTGTCGTGTTTTTCGCGGTTCACGTATTTAATAGTTGTTTTTAGTCATCAGGTTAAATCTATATATAATTCAAATTGATTAAAGGCTGACTTTGCACTTGACCGGAGCTGACTCGCGTTGTATTCGGTTGAGGGCTGTGACAACGTATGTATATTGGGTGGTACCGTCGCGGTAGGGAAGATTCAGGAATGAGTGGCGGGTTATGCCTGCTATATGATGTGGCTCGTCCAGATTGATGGGCTCGCCTTTTTCAAAGCGATATACGACGTATTGGATTGCCTTGTCCAGCTCCCTTCTGGCTTTAGGGGCGGTCCAGAAGAGAACCGTACCATCCTTCGTCTCTACAGGCATGAGTTTACGGACCTTTCCCGGGGTGTTGGAAGGCATGTTGCCGCTCAGAGGCTGAAGGGCAGGTGTGCTGTAGAATTCAGCCTTAAGGATAGTTCTGTAGCCTTTGGGATTGTCTACAACAGATTTGGCTGGCCATTGGCAGCTTCCCTGAAGCCCTCTCAATATGCGCTGAAGGTTCATCTTGTGGCGAAGCTGATGGCTTTCAGGATGATTGGGATCCTTGCCCTGCACCGTGCGTTCTACATCCTGTCCTATGTACATCAGGCATCCTCCTGCATGATCTGACCACCATTGGGTCAGTATAGAGTAGTCCGCCGCTTTGTTGCCTGTGTTCCAATATACCTGCGGGATGCAGTAGTCCACCCAACCCTTCTCAATCCAAAGTAGTACGTCGGCATACAGTCCGCTCCAATTCTCGAAACCGGATGACTCGCTGCCATCGGGATAGGAAGCCGATTTGTTCCTGTATATGCCAAAGGGTGATATTCCGAACTTGACCCATGGTTTTATGTCCTTTACGGTATGGTATAGCTGCTCTATGAACAGGTTTACATTGTCGCGGCGCCAGTCATCCCTGTTGGTGAATCCCCGCGGGTTTTGCTTGAAAGATGCGTCATCATTGAATTTAAGATTGCCGTCAGGGTATGGATAGAAATAGTCGTCGATATGAAAACCGTCAATGTCATAGCGCCTTATGATATCTGCGGCAACTTGGCATATCCAGTCCCGGTTCTCCTTGAGGGCAGGATCGAAAAGAGCAAGCTCTCCGTACCTTATTATTCGTTCCGGATGCTGTCTCATCTGGTGGTTGTATGCAAAATCATTAGTTGGGGCGGTCTTGGCTCTGAATGGGTTTATCCAAGCATGCAATTCCATACAGCGGTTGTGGCACTCTTCAATCATAAACTGCAGTGGATCCCAATCTTCATCAGGAGCCAGCCCCTGTATTCCGGTCAGAAAAGCACTCCAGGGTTCCAGGTCAGATTTGTACAGTGCATCGGCCTCAACCCGCACCTGAAAAAGTATAGCGTTTATACCACATGAGGCCAGTGAATCCAGCTGGCGGGAGAGCTCTGCCTTGAGTTCAGCTGCAGGTATGCCTTCAAACTGATGGTTTACAGCTTGTATCCATGCGCCGCGGAACTCTCGCTTTGGCGCGGTGGCAAAAGTGAGAGTTGTTGTTAATACCGCAAGCAGGAGTGTGGACAGTACCCTTCTCATTTTTTTGGAAGGTTGTTATATTCATCAAGGGCTTCAGCAAGAAGCTTGAGAGCATCCTTAAGGTCATCGATGTTCAGCACATAAGCCAGACGCACCTGATCACGTCCGTACTGCGGGTCAGAGTAGAAACCGGTACCGGGAGCCATCATGATGGTCTTGCCGTCCCTACGGAAATCGGTGAGACACCATTTACAGAACTTCTCGCAGTCATCGATAGGCAGTTTTGCGGTGGTGTAGAATGCACCCATAGGAATAGGTGAATATACTCCCGGAATCTTGTTGAGTCCGTCAATCAGATACTTGCGTCGTGTAATGAACTCCTCGTATGTATTGGTCATATATTCACGGGGGGCGGAGATAGATGCCTCGGCTATGACCTGACCTATCAGCGGCGGGCAGAGACGTGCCTGGCAGAACTTCATCACGGCGTTGCGCACATCCTGGTTTTTGGTGGCAATTGCGCCGATGCGGATGCCGCATTCGGAGTAACGTTTTGATACGGAATCAATAAGGATTACATGTTCTTCAATTCCCTCCAGATGGCAGGCTGAGATATAGGGCGAGCCGGTGTATATGAACTCACGATATACCTCGTCCGAGAAGAGATACAGGTCATATTTCTTAACCAGGTCACGCAATTGGAGCATCTCCTTACGGGTGTAGAGGTAACCTGTCGGGTTATTGGGGTTACATATAAGGATACCCTTGGTGCGCTCGGTAATAAGCTCCTCAAACTTTTCTACCGGAGGTAGGGCGAATCCGTCCTCAATAGTGGAGACTATAGGCTTGATTACGGCACCGGCCGATACGGCAAATGCCATATAGTTGGCATATGCGGGTTCCGGGACAATAATCTCGTCACCAGGGTTCAGGCAGGTCATGAATGCAAACAGAACCGCCTCGGATCCTCCGCTGGTTACTATGATGTCGTCGGGTTCAAACTTAATCTGATACTGCTCATAATAGTCACACAGTTTCTTCCTCAGGCTCAGAAATCCCTGTGAAGGAGTATATTCCAAAACCTTGCGGTCTATCTTCTTGAGAGTATCAAGGCCTATCTGCGGTGTGGGCAGGTCAGGCTGACCGATGTTTAGATGATAAACCTTGATGCCTTCGGCCTCAATTTTCTGTGCAATGCCGGATAGTTTGCGGATGGGCGAACTTGGCATTATTTCAGCGCGGTTGGAGATTTTCATTGTATTCTCTTGTTCTGTTTGCTATTTATTACGCGAAGATACAACAAACCGCGGGCTTAATACCCACGGTTTGTGTACTTTTTTACAAGGAGTGGATTAATGAATCCTCTTGCCAAGAATCAGATTGTCACCTGATGCGTCAACAGTCCATATTTCTGGCTTGCGTCCGGTACCACCGTCGTGGTGGACGGAATAGAGCAGCTGTCCCTCAAAGGTCTTGAATAACATACCATGACCGGAATTGTCACCTTTGAAAGCCTTCTCCTCCTGAATCCATGGGCCCTTGATGCTGCCGCTCTCTGACCATGCTATTCCCTGAGCATAGCGGTTCTCGCCCCAACTGGACCATAGCATCCCCAAACGTCCTGTTTCTGTGCGGAACATCTGCGGTCCGTCAGTTACCCAGCCTGGCATCTTCATTCCGAAGGTAGCTTCACCGATTGAGTTCATCTCCTTGCTCCATGCAGCTTCAGATGCGCGGAAGATTGTAATGGGCTCAGCTGTACGGTGTGTCAGATCCTTGGACAGAGGCATGTAAGCCATTGTTCCGTCAATGAGCTGTGTCCATTCATGTACGAATACCATATACACGGTGTCATTCTCCTCGTAAAGGGTTCCGTCTATGATATCCCAATCAGCCGGTCCAAGGCAGAATGTGGAGTCCTTGACGAGCGGCAGGTACGGGCCGTCAATCTTGTCTGAAACAAGTAGTTGGGTCTGGTTCAGAGGCACATTGTAACGGCGGGGAACCTGTTCTATGCATATTCCGTGATTATTCCAGGTGCCAGCATAATAGAACTTACCGTTGAACTTATGAATCTCAGCAGCGGCTACAAAGTTGCCCTGCATCCAAGTGCCTGAAAGGTCAATTACGTTGTAAGGTCCGGTCCACATCTCCAGGTCGGTGCTCTTATATAAAGCGCCACCGGTGCTGGTGAGCCAGTAGGTCTTGGTCTCGGGATCAGGGTAGATGAACGGGTCACTCATGGAGAGTTCCTTAAGGGAAAGCGTGCGGACCTGAGGTGTAGGACGCTGCATGTTCTGCGGTGGACGCTGCGCCTGCTGTCCCTGTGGACGGGGACGGGCCATAGCGCCAGCGGGAGGAATCATTCCTCCAAAATTCCTCTGACCCGGGTTGGCGGGAGGAGCCTGCTCGCCGCGAGGTACGTTCGGTATGACTGTGCTGTTGTCTGAGCATGACTGGCAGTCATTGCAGCAGCTGCATCCTGTGCAGTTGCACTCCTTGCATTCATCATCTGAACAACATTCATTATTGTTCTTGCATTTGCAGGAAACAGCCAGCATGACGCTGACTGCTAACGGGATAATTAATCTGACGATTTTCATATTAATATTTATTGGTTTATGGCTTATTAAGCCGAGTACAAATATCACAATAATTTTATTAGAATCTGAACAAATCAAAAAAATAGTTATATTTGCGACTCAAATTATTCAATAGACATTAAACAAACATTCATTATGAAAATGAAAAAAGCATTATCAATTCTTCTTGCTGCAACTCTGGTTTTCTCTGTTGCAGGTTGTTCATCATGGTCAAAGACTGCTAACGGCGGCCTTATCGGCGGTGGTGCAGGTGCTGCCATAGGCGCTGGTATCGGTGTCCTTCTGGGCGGTGACGCAGAGAGTGCAGCCATAGGTGCGGCTCTCGGTGCTGGTGTAGGCGGTGGCGCAGGTGCCATTATAGGCAACCGCATGGATAAGAAAGCCGAGGAGCTTGCAGCTCTTGAGGCAGCCAAGGTTGAGAAAATTGAAGATGTAAACGGTCTGGAAGGCCTTAGGGTTACATTTGACAGCGGTATCCTGTTTGGTTTCAACAGCTCTAATCTGAGCGAAGACTCAAAGGAAACTCTGAGCAAGTTCGTGGAGACCATGAAGGATATGGAACAGACAGACATCACCATCTATGGTCACACTGACAATGTAGGCACAGAGCAGGCTAACGAGAGGGTATCAGCCCGTCGTGCCGATGCAGTTGCCGACTACCTCAAGAAATGCGGCATGAGCAAGGACCGCATAATTACTAAAGGTATGTCGTTCACAATGCCGGTGGCAAGCAATGATACCGAGGAGGGTCGTGCACAGAACCGTCGTGTGGAGATCTACATCACGGCCAATCAGGAGATGATGAAGGAGGCTGCCGGAATATGAATCCTGTATGCTTCAGAAATAAAATGCAGAGTTCTCCAGGGACTCTGCATTTTTTTTGATGTCAGTAGGATGGCACGTTTTTTTTATTTTAATTTGCAGGAAACAGGTTACTGAAAAATATTTTTATTAAAAAGATGATTAAAGTCGCTGCAGCAGTTCCGCAGGTCCGTCTGGCTCAGCCGATGGTCAATGCCCAGGCGTGTCTTGAACTAATCAAAAATGCACATGCCGAATGTGTAAATGTGATTTGCTTTCCATTGCTGACCCTGACAGGTTATACCGCTGGAGATCTGCTCTGCAATAATCTTTTGATAGAAAAGTCGGCCGAGGCACTCAAGTGGCTTGCCCGCAGGACCTCGAGACTAACTCCGCTTGCTGTAGTAGGCCTGCCTTTGCTTAAGGGTGGCAGACTTTACAACGCTATGGCTTTCATTAAAGGTGGCCGGGTGTTGGGATTCAGAGTTGAGCCAAATCCTTCACAGAGATGGTTTTCCGGTCTGTCTGATGGTGTGGGTTTCAGTCAGGTTAGGGAAATCGTGGATTTAGATTTGGGAAAGAGATTTCCTGTTTCCGTAGTTTTTCCGGGAGAGATTGAGGATGAGAAGGCCCGTTTCCGGGGAATTGTCCTTTGCCCTCAGGCAGTAGAGGGCAGAGTAGGAGCCCTTGACTCTGTCACTGCTGAAATAACCGGACTGACTTCCCGATGCGGATGTGCAGCTGTCATGGCGTCGGCAGGGAATGGCGAGTCCAGTACTGATTACTGGTATCCTGGGATTGCTGTGGTTGCTCAGAATGGTCTTTCGTTGTTCAGTAGTTCTCCTTTCTGTGGCTTGGCGGTTTGCGGAATCAGTACAGAATATGTTTCAGTAACTGCCGCTCCCGCACAACCTACAGGCGAAGAAGGAATATCCAGTGACCCTTTCATGTGCTGTGATACTACCCGTAAGGCTCGTGAGGCGTTTGCCATTCAGTGCGGGGCTCTCAGGACGAGGCTGGAGCATACCGGAATCAGACGTCTCGTAATAGGGGTTTCCGGCGGATTGGACTCCACGCTGGCGATGCTGGTCTGTGTACGCACTTTGGACTCTATGGGGCTCCCTCGCAAGAACCTGGTGGGTATCACTATGCCCGGGTTCGGGACCACGGACCGTACTTACAATAATGCCGTGAATATGATGAAGGCTTTGGATATGGAATGGCGCGAGATTAATATAAAGGAGGCTTGTCTTCTTCACCTGCGTGACATAGGTCATGATCCAGCCGTTCATGATTCTGCATATGAGAATGCCCAGGCCCGGGAGCGTACTCAGATACTGATGGATGTGGCTAATGAAACAGGAGCATTGGTGGTTGGGACCGGTGACCTTTCGGAATTGGCATTAGGCTGGTGCACATACAATGGCGATCACATGTCAATGTACGCTGTCAACGGAGGCATCCCCAAGACAGCCATACAGCATATAATAAGGTATGTAGCGGAGAATGAACTTAACGAATCAGTCAAGCCTTTCCTGTATGATGTGATAGAGACTCCCATTAGTCCTGAGTTGCTGCCAGGAGGCACTGTCACACAGAAGACGGAGGATATAATCGGTCCGTATCGCTTGCATGATTTCTTTATCTGGCATTTCATGGGCGAGTGCCGCTCTCCGCGTGATATAAGCAATCTTGCGACTGAGGCTTTTGCAGGAGAATACAGCCGTGATGAGGTTAACCGTTGGCTTGGGGTTTTTCTGAAGCGTTTTTTCAGCCAACAGTTCAAGCGTTCCTGTATGCCTGATGGTCCGGATGTTTTCGGCATCTCGCTCTCTCCACGTGGCGGATGGACAATGCCGAGCGATGTTTCCGGCAATCTCTGGACGGAGGATATCAATTGAAATAAACTAACAGGTTCTTAAAAAGAGAAAAATAGCATTTGTTTAACGTTGTTTCACATGGATTCCAATATTTTAAGTGATAACCAATGAAAAAAGTACCGACCTTTGCGGTCGAAAACAAAGGATAATTCTCATAAGCATTAATTGGTTAGTAATTAGGTTAGTAATTAGGTTTGGACCCTCAGGTTTGTGAAAGCCGTAAGGTCCTCCCCGGTAGGAAAAGGTCCTACAGGGGGTTTAAAAAAATGAGTTCACGTGAGTGAATTCTTTTTTTATGTGTTTCCTGAAAATGGAATGTCATTTGGATAGCAGGTTGCCTATAACATCCCTGTATGAGCGTGAAACCGGAATCGGATTGATAGAATCATTGTCCAGCAGCACGTAGAGATTATCCCTGTCGTTGTTGAAAAAACGAACCTTCTTAATATTCACAAGGTATGATCTGTGGCAACGGGTGATACTTCCCTCCAGGTCATCTTCTATATTCTTGGCAGTGGTCCTTATAAGTGATTTCCTAACTTGTCCGTCCTGCTCATAAAATATCTTGACATAGTTGTCCTCCGATACCGCGTATAGGATATCCTTGACCATAATGGATAGTTTTGTCTTGCCGTTGTTGTCGTGTATGGATACAATATGGCTGCCATCCGTCTTGTCTGTCTTGCCGTCAAGCTGCATCCTCAGACCGTGGACATATCCGTATAGGATACAGATGGTATATGGTATTACCAGAATGAGGAATACGCAGAAAAATGATTTCATGAAGAGCAGGAAAGGATTGACCTGACACTTGTTGACAAGTATGCTTATGACCGTATAGAAAAGGGAGATAACAAGAACCTCTGATACGAAATATACCAGGATGCCGAATAGTCCGAGTGTACGTTTTCGGTTGATTTCAATGAGCAGGAACTTACTTAGCAACAGGAAAAGTACGGACACAGCATAAAGCACCACAGTTCCGAGCAACAGATAACTCGTGCTGAGAGTCAGCCAGTATGTGGATGAGAAAGGCGAGTATAGCAGCAGAAACAGAACGGAAAACAGCGTAATGAACGGAACTGTCAGGAACAGGAATTTCCTTGAGAAAATATAATCTGGAATCTTAGCCGTCATAATTATATGTTTTCTGTTGTGGGGAGTGCAAAGATAGTTCAATCCGTGGGGAGAAAAAAATAAATGTGATTCTATTTTGGATAAACCGATAGATATCCGGAACCGCGGCATTTCACCACATATGAGGTCCAGAACGCCCCATTATTATAAGAGAAAGCACGTATGTGCACGTGCGAAATTAATTTTGCACCAAATTATGTATTAAATTTTTTTTCAGCAAATGAAGAGAATCATCTACAGGACTCCGGATTGTGACATGAACGCAGTCAGCCTCATAAAAATGTTTGAGGACAGTTTCCGTCGTCATTGGAAGAACAAGGCCCTTTCAGATTTCCAGGGCGAGACTATAACTTACGGTGAACTGGCCGAAAGAGTCGCCAGGGTACATCTGCTTCTTGAGGATGCGGGGATAGGCAAGGGTGACAAGGTTGCTCTATGCGGCAAGAACTGTTTGGCCTGGGGAGTTTCTTTTTTCGGTGTCCTCACTTATGGTGCGGTTCCTGTACCTATTCTGAATGATTTTAAACCTGCCAATGTGCATACGCTGGTTAACCACTCGGAAGCCAAACTCCTCATGACCGGCGATGTGGTTCTAGCGGGAATTGTTCCTGAGGAGATGCCTGATATAGCCGGCATAATCCTGATGAATGACATGTCTTGCGCTTTCAGCCGTTCCAAGGCTCTTGACAATGCCTTCGCTAATCTGGAAAAACGTTTCATCGAGAAATATCCCGATGGCTTCAGCGCGGATTGCATTGAATATGAAGCTGAGAATTCCGGTGAGGATCTTGCGGTCCTGAACTACACCTCCGGCACAACAAGTGACCCTAAGGGCGTGATGGTTCCTTACAGGGCATTGCTCATAAACATGAAGTTTGCCTGTGGCGTCCTTCCATTGAATGAGGAAGAGACAGTCGTATCCATACTGCCTATGGCTCATATGTTCGGCCTTTCATTCCAGCTCATGTTTGAGCTCCTGCTGGGCAGCAGCATCTGTTATCTGGGTAAGATGCCCACTCCTAAGATCCTTTTTGCCGCGTTTGCCGAGGAAAAGCCCAAGCTTATCATTACCGTTCCTCTTGTAATAGAGAAGGTCATCAAACAAAAGGTGCAGCCTGTCATGGAAAAACCTTTTATGAAGGTTGTTATGGCCATCCCCGGACTGAAACAGCTGATAGGCGGTAAGATACGCAACCAGGTGTTGGCAGCATTCGGCGGTAATGTGGATTCCCTGATAGTTGGCGGTGCAGCTCTCAATGCCGATGTGGAGAAGATTCTCCGAAAGATAAAGTTCCCCTACACTGTGGGTTACGGCAGCACGGAATGTGCTCCGCTCATCTCATATGTGGACTGGGAGAGATATAAGCGCGGATCCTGCGGCGTGGCCATTCCCGGAACTCAGGTGGATGTCTTCAGCGACAACCGTAAGGACAATGTGGGTGAACTTTTAGTCAAGGGTGACAATGTCATGCTTGGATACTATAAGAACCCCAACGCCACGCGCGACGTCATTGACCCCGAGGGCTGGTTCCACACCGGCGATATGGGTACTATTGACCGTCAGGGTAACATTTTCATAAAAGGCCGCTGCAAGAATATGATTCTCGGGCCTTCCGGCCAGAACATATATCCTGAGGAGATTGAGGATATAGTTAATAATGTTAAGTATGTGGCTGAATCACTTGTGGTTGACCGTGGCCGCAAGCTTGTCGCCCTGATAGTCCCGGATTATGAGGCCGGCAAGAATGACGGCCTCAACGAGGAGCAGGTCAGGAAGTTCCTGGATGACAGCCGCAAGACCATCAATGAACAACTACCTACTTACTCGCAGTTATCCAAGATGGAGTACAGGTCCGAGCCGTTCGAGAAGACTCCCAAGAAGAGCATTCGCCGCTTCCTGTACAAGTGATTATGTAACAGATTCAACGAGCCAGGGCATCCTTCGGGGTGCCTTGGTTCGTTTCTGTATCCAATCATTTCACCAATACTTTGTCCACATGGCCGTCAGCCCTGCGGATTATGTGCAGGCCGGGACTGTCGGAGGGAATCATGCGGCCGTCAGGGCTGTAGTGCCGGTTCAATTCCTTCTGTGGTTCCGCTTCGGCTTTCTTATCTATAGAGTTGGTCCCGCTGAAATATACCGAAACAGAGTAATCCGTCATAATGTGTTGACAAGCTGACCAGAATCTGACATCGCCCAACTTGAAGATGTATTTACCTGGCAACTGCTTATTGTCCTGGTTGTTCAAGGAATCAGGTCTGAATACTACGGTATAAGTTTCATGATCATCATTGTCAACATCCACGATATAGTCAGAGACGTGCCAAGACTCGCTGTAACTCCAACCGTCGGCACTCACTAATTGTGCTGTAATTGATTCCTCAAAGTCCGGAGCCAAGGCTGAACGGAAAGTCATAGTTATGCTGTCCAGATCTGATGGAGCATCGGTATGATTATAATCAAACAGGTTCGATGTTACAAGCCAGCTTATTTTTCCATGAGAAGTGACATAAACTTCCGGATTATGGAAAGCACGCTGTTGTATCAAGTCAGGAAGCAAGGCCCATACTGCATCATTCGTGGCTGTATCAATATCCTTGATATACTTCAAGGCAATTGACGGGTCATCGACCGGATTGTGGAAACTAAAGCTTATTTTCTCCAGACCTTTGAAAGAGTCATCGTCAAGCCATACATAAAGATAACCGTCATCGTGATACTCGGCTGTCATCACATCAAGTCCGTAAGGCTCACCGTCATACTCAGCCTCCAAAGAAATGCAATCAGACGGTATTTCAATCGCACCTTCAGGAGCAAGGCTTGCCAACTCACTGAGATTGTTGCCTGGAGTAAACTTTATCTTGGCAATATCACCATTGTAACTGACATCGCAGGACACTGATTCAAGCAAAGCGATATTGTCAATCTCATACGTCACTCCCGGACTCAGGAACGAGAAACGCAGGCAACAGTCTTCATAGTCCGATCCGCTCATGAACATCACTCTGTACCGGTTAATATAGTCAATATGATAGCAAAAGTCCAGGAAACCGTCCGGTGAGATGCCCGGTCCGTTGACAGGTTCCAGTCCATCGGGTGTCCTGTGATATATCCCGATGGCCATATTCCCCCCGACATTAGCACTGAAAGTGAAATCCACGGCATATCGCTGCCCCGATTCAAGATTGAAACCGTCCAAGGTCAACGATGCATCCTCAGGATTGCAACCGGCACCGTACATGCTGTCTCCAGCCTTCCATCTCAGGAAACTGTTGTTTTCATCATCGACATTGTCACTGCCCAATAATCCCAGCAATTCCTGATGATACTTGCCTGTTTCGTCAGTAACGACCCGGACCTCATCCGTTGAACCGTCTGGACGGATGGCTGTGTTGTTGATGACGTAGTTCGACTCTCCCTGCTCGAATCCGCAGAACAACAGCGTATCATGACTGTTTGTTTGCCCAAAGCCTACTGAAGAACATAGCAATGTTGTAACCAAGCATATAACAGAAGAATTATTTTTATACATCGTGAATTCTAATTTAAAGTGCAACTTTTTCAAAGTCAAAGCTAAACATAGTTTTGCAATATTCCAACGGCGTCATGTAACCTAATGATTTTCTTGGCCTATTATTAAGCTTCCATTCAATCTCAGACAGCATTTCATCCGTTATATTGCTAAAGTCTGTACCCTTACTCTTACCTATAACCTCGGCTATCCTTGATATTGTGGCCTGTGCCTGAAGCAGTACCATAATCGTATATCTCTGTTCCTTTGTCAAGTGCTTATATCCCATTTCGTGCAATCCTTTTCTAATTCATGACAATAAAGTTATCTATTATCTTATCGTCAACATCCCAATTGTTGCACTTTGAAATAGAATTCAGCGGAGTAAAATCACAATGAAAAAAGCCAAGTCAAACACCCAAATCAAGAATCTGTTTGACAAGAGGGACTACTGCGGTCTTGAGGGATTTGTCGTTCAGGCGGTGCTCGCCCTCAAAACGCTGGGCGTGGGTGTAGTGTCTGCGGAACAGGTCGTAGCAGTTAACGGTAGTGTCGTGAGTTCCGAACAGACCGTAGGTGTTCTCGCGGTCAAAATCGGTTATCCCCTTGAACTGCTGCCGTTCCATAGCGTTGAAGTTCTTGACTATCTGCCCGGTAATCTTGAAATCCTTCTGTCCGTCCTTGCGGCCGTTCTGGAAGGGATAGGTGGTACCCGCTTTCATCACCTTGGACATGGTTGACATGTTGAAGGAAGGGTTCACGCATATCTTCCTGAACCCGAACATCTGCTGGGCATACATGGCTCCCATGGATGTTCCTACAATTATATCGGGTTTCAGCTTCTCACAGTATTGACGCAGGTAGGGAAGGGCTTCGGCCGGATCCACAGGTATATCCGGAGCACAGACCTCCAGCTCCGGAAGCATGCGGCGCAGGCTCTCCACAGTCCCGCTTGCCCCGGATGACATGAATCCGTGGAAATATACGAGACGCATTATTTTCCCGCCTTGAGTCCCTTGATAACTGCGTTGGTGAATCCAGCCTCCTCCATAGCGTTGAGGCCCTTGATGGTGATGCCGCCAGGTGTGGTCACCTTATCCACCTCCTGCTCGGGATGAGTTCCGTGCGCCTGCAACAGTTCCACAGCACCCTTGATTGTGCCTAACACTATCTCCTGTGCATCCTTAGGGTAGAAACCCATTTCCACACCACCTTCCACGTTGGCGCGAATATAGCGGAACACATAGGCAATACCACATGAGGCAAGGGCTGTTCCGGCAGACATCTGTTTCTCCTCAACCTGTTTGGCGAATCCTACTTGACTGAACAACTTCTGTACAAGGTCCTGACTCTTCTTAGTGGCATTGGCTGTGCAGTAGAAGAACACTCCCGCGCCCACCTCCACAGCTATGTTGGGGATGAGATACACAATCTGGGGCAGCGTTCCGCCTTTATCGAACAGTTGGGCAAGTTTCTCTGTGCCCACTCCTGCTGCAATCGAGATAATGAGCTGCTTCTTGTAGTCAATAGCCTCCTTTACCTCCTCCACAGCCGAAGGCATTATCCACGGCTTGACGGCAAAAAGCACTATGTCAGCGCCTTCCACAGCTTGGGTATTATCCTTTGATATGCCTATTCCCGGCACATCCTTCACAAGTTTTTCAAGTGTAGCGTCACTCCGGTCACAGCACGTGATGTCCTTTGCTGCGAACACTTTACGGGTAGCAAACCCCCTCGCTATGGCGCCACCCATATTTCCGGCTCCGATAATCGTGATTTTCATATCCCTACATTTTAAGGTTGATAATACTTCCGCAAAATTACACATTTTCAGGATAAACATGTTCCTTACACGTTTTTGTTGGCGGATTAACCGCAGTTTTGGCCGCTGTGTGGACAAGGTATTGGTGAAATGATTGAGTACAGAAACTAATCAAGGCACCCCGAAGGATGCCTTGATTAGTTTTGTGTGGGTGAAGATGGATTCGCTCTACCCAAATATACTTTCTCAAATTTTAATATCACATAAATCACTGAAAGCCAATGCTGTTACATTAAGCACGGATTTAGCGAGATTTATTAAAGTTAATTAAATTGGCTACAAAACGGCTACAAATTGGCTACAATTATGTATCTTTGCACTGTATTTCAAAATCAGTATAAATATGGCAAATTTCTTCATTCGCACATCTGCCAACAAAGGCAAGGCAACTCTATATGTTAGAGTGCGTAGGTTGCAACTTAATTGGACTCTTTCGACGGGAATCTCCGTTGATGTGAGTGCATGGCGTAAGAACTACGAGAGCGGAAATGCTAAGTTATGGGATAAATACACAGCCGAGGGTAATACTGGGGCTGACCTTAAAAAGAAAATGGATAAAATTGATGACACCATCAATCTTCTCTTTAAGGAAAAACGTATTAAGTCTGCTAACGACAAGAATGTTCTTGTTAATGCTCTGTTTGAGTTGGCAAATGCCGATGGAATCAAGGCACGGGAGGAAATGAAACAGATGGAGCGAGAGACCGAAGAAAAACGATTGCGAACGATATGGGCTTATTACGATTATTTCCTAACGGGTATCTCCAACGGCACTATTACCAAAGGTAAGAACGAGAAATACAAGCAAAGTTCTGTAAAGGTTTGGCGTGATTTTGGCAAGCACATGAAGAACTACACTCCGCAAAGTATGACCTTCGAGGAAATCACGAAACGCTTTGCTGATGGTTTTTCTAATTATTTGGAAAGTTTCGGCTTCATGGGTAAGACCGTTAATAAATATGTGATGTGCTTCCGCAAACTCTGTAACGCAGCAGCGATAGATGAAAAGAATAAAAGTGCATCAAGTCTCAAAGTGTGGAAGGAGCGTAGTATCAATGATGCTGACAAACGGACAGAGATAGCCTTAAACGATGATGAAGTCAATGCGCTTTACAATATGAAATTGAGTGGAACACGGGAGGGGGTACGTGATGTATGGTGTCTTGGATTCTTTTGTGGTCAAAGATTAAGCGACTACTCGAAATTAAGCCGTGAGAATTTTCAAATAACAGAGAACGGTGTAAATGTAATTGCCATACGTCAGCAGAAAACAGGTGTTGATACATTAGTACCCATTCTTGATGATAGAGTCTTTGAACTATGCAAAAAATACGACTATACTTTCCCAAAGTTTGATGATCGAGTCTTTGATAAGCAGATTAAAAACGTTGTTCGTGAACTTAGCCAGACAATACCATCTTTGCGCATACAAGTTACGACGGCACTAACAATGCCAGAACGTCGGAAGGAAATGCGCTATCTTTCACTGAAAAAACGTGTGGACGCTGGAGAGAAACTGATTGGATATGAAAGAAAAAGTTTCTTGGAAATGAAAAAGTATGCGGACGAACATTGTAGCGGAGAGAAATTGTATAAAAGAGATTTTGCTGGACGTGCCATTAAAGAACGGTGGGAACTTGTTGGCAGTCATACAGCACGACGTTCTGCTGTTACAAGTCTTTATAATACAGGGCTATTTGATGCAAAAGAAATCATGTCAATTTCAGGACATAGAACTTTGACAAATTATGAAAACTATATCCGGCGTGGTGCTCAGGAACAAGCAGAGAGAATCGCCGACAAAATGGCAAAAGCAAAAGAGGTCAAACTTAAAAAGGCTAAATAACTATGGAAAAGACACTTGTGCAACACTTCATAGATGTAGTTCCTACTTTGGTGGGAATGTGTATTGATTATGTCGAGGAAGAAGATAAAGAATATAAAGACCAGATAGCAAAAGCAATAGAATCGGCATGGGAGAAATTACCAGACTACGATTTTCATTCAATGTATGATGAAGTAGTAGAGAAGGTTGAAATGCTTGAAAGGGATGGACGAGCAAAAAGATATGTTGATTCTCTTATAATTCCGTTTAGAAAATACTCCGATGCTTTCTATGGTAAAGAGATAATCAGACTGTCAAAGGAGAGTATAGAGGAATTGAAAGATTTAGAAGGCTCAGATAATATGATAGCAACTTATGAGAGACAAATCAAGGATGCAGAATTGAGAACCGAAAAATTCTTTAAGATTGTTCATACTATGGAATATGAACGAGATAATATAGAAAGTATTTTCTTTGAAGTGGTGAATGGTTGTATTCATTGGTATGGTAATATGCTTGATGCCGCTTTGGTGTGCAATCATATTGATTTATATGCAATCCAAGAAGAATGTGATATTTGCGTCAAGAATATCTGGAGCCATGATAATGCAAAAATTCGGGCAACAGAAATTGATGGCTATATTGGCAGTTATAAATTGGCAGAATCCTATTTGCTGCAATTATCATCTTTCCAATCCACAAACATAGACGAAGTAACTATTGCAAGGATAAATGAAGAAGTAGTCATTGCCAATGATACTACAGCAGAAGACGATGCTCCGTCTCATTGGACTTTACAGAATCGTGAAAAACTCCAAAGGTTTGAACTAAGAAATATCAACTATCGAAATTTCTATAATTTACTTGTTGATGATGATTATGGCATTATGACTTCGGAAATAACCTATGACTATTTCACAGATATTGTTCAACGTGCGCAGTTTGGCAAAATATACCAGCATTGTGATACTAAAAAGGGAAAGTTCCGCATGGCTGTAACATTCTTAGCCAAGCACACAACGAATAGCGAAAAGAAGAAAGAGTATCAAGAGGCAGCGGCTTTGTCTATGGGATTGGTTAGAGCCGATGGCACAGCCGACACAGAAAAAGTGGGCAAGTTTAATGTGCCAACCACTGATATGTTTAGGAAAAAATTGGAAGGAAAAACATAGATTCCACAATTCCCCACACTTTCCCACACTTGTGGGACATTCAAAAGCCGTTAAGTATCAACAACTTAGCGGCTTTAATTTGTTTTTATTTCCACAATTTCACATAATTAAAGAGCCGAAAAAAGCAACGTATCTTTGCAGTGTCAAACTCAAAATAGGGATAAGCAGTAACCTATGGCGAGAATGAGACCAGGAGCGACTGCTTTCGTGGACTGGCCTTTTTGTTAAACCTTCAAAAAACAGGAATATGGAAGGTATAGCAAGTTTAGTGGGAGAAATCCTACCAGTATTTGAGACGTGGTTACGTGCTACGGTGCGTGACGAAATGCAAAAGACGTTGGAGGCTGACCGCATAAAGGCGAAGCCCGAACGGAACTACTCTCGTGATGAAGTATGTGCTTTGTTACATATCAGCAAGCCTACTTTGTGGCAAAAGACCAAAAGCGGCGAGATAGAGGCTACTCATATCGGGCGCAGGGTTCTTTATTCAGAATCAGCAGTTAAACGATTTTTAGGGGAGGCATAACTATGGAAGAAAAGAAAATGGCAACAGCCGAAGCCGCTACCACCGAAGCCGCTGCAAAGGTAATCAATTATTCTCAATCTACCAAGATTTCTGAGGAGAAAGTCAAAAGCCTGTTGGATAGATTGTCGAGCATTGAAATTACCAACGTTCCTGACGAGCAAGAGCCACCATCGTTGTTTAACATCAATGGCGTGGAAGTTCTGCCAAAAGATGCCGTTGGTATCATTGCAGCCCAAAAGAAAAGCGGCAAATCAAACTTTGCTGGCTTGCTGATGGCTGCAAGTGCCTCACCTAATCATCAAGTGTTGAACGGTGCTATTCGTAGTAACGAGGGAACACTAAAGATTCTGAACATTGACACCGAGCAACCTTTGAGGGATGCCCGGCGCACACTTCGACGCATAATGAAGACTGCTGGCTATGATTATGGCGAACAGTGGAATACTCACGACATCGTTTCTCTTTCTGTTAAGGATATTGAGGAAGCGGACAGAATATACATTATAGAACTGGCCGTAAAGAAGTATAAGCCTCAACTGGTGTTCGTTGATGGTATTGCCGATTTGATTGGCAGTATTAACGACGAGAAAGAGGCAAAGGAGGTCATGGCTTGGATGGACTACCTTAGTTGTGAGTATGATTGTGCCGTCGTTGGTATGCTTCACCTTAACTTCAATAGTGGAAAGATTGGAGGCTGGGCTGGCACTCAGGCCAACAAGAAATTCACAGATTCTTTCATCTTGAAGAAAGACAGGTCAAACGGATTCTTCACGGTGGAGCATGAAGGACGTGGTGAAAGTGCGCCTAACCTACGCTTTAAGATTGTGTGTCCGTTTGGGCAAAAGGTTGGCTGGTGGGAGCCAGTCGATATAAGTAGTATTCCAGAACTTACCCAAGAAGATGCAGAAGAAATGGAACTGCGTAATCTCATGGATGCAGCCCCACTTCCTTGCACCAACACACAACTTATCTCATGGCTGATGAATGTTAAGGGATGGACGAGTAAATCTCCAGCCGACAAGACTTTGAAGAAATGCAAGCAATATGGTATTCTCGATAGTCGCCGTGAAGGTAGGCAGTCCGTTTGGTATAAGGTTACGACTCCAGATGCAAAGGAGCAAGACCTGAATCTCTCTGATGATTAGTGTTTATGTATTTCGATTCCCATATAGAATAAAAAACACATAAACACATATTGAAAGAACTATATCTATAAATAGTGTTCCGCTCGCTTATCTATATAGGGGCGAGCGGACACACAAACACTAAACGATATGGATAAAAAGACAACAAACATATTCCAACGGCGAATGACAAGACTTAGCCGTGTAGTGCTTTCTTCAGGGGAACAGAACGGCAATAACATCATGCAGCAAACGATTGGTGATTTCCTTGACCCCCAACGGCAACGCCAACACATTGCACTGATTGAAGCCATAAGAGCATTATGCCCTACACTTGAAGAAAAGGAGCGTAACCACGACCGCATTGCAGCCTTGAAGAAGTCACTCCCTGCTGGCATAATATCTGGCGTGGCAGTAGATGGAATCAGTGAACAGAACATTGTCGAGCGTAATAGTGTTATTGCCATTGATGTAGATGCAAAGGATAATCCTGCACTCTACGACTGGCAGGCCGTCAAAGCAGCAGTGAGCAAAAGCCCTTATGCTGCTTATGCCGGACTTTCTGTAAGCGGACTTGGTATCTTTGTGCTGATTCCCATTGATGATGCTACAAAGCATAAGCAGCACTTTGACGCTGTTGTGTCAGACTTTGCCAATACCACTTTCACCATCATGCAGAATGAAGACACAGAGCCTACAATACTTCACGGCATACGTCTCGATCCAGCACCAAGTAACATTGCATCCAAAAGATTTGTGTCATACGACCCACAACCATATTGGAATACTGAAGCTCAGATTTACACCAAGACTTTTGAGCCTATGAAATTGTATGTAAGGAAATACACTTCTTATCACAGCGGAAAGCAATTTGACGTTGAGGCTTTCTTAAATGCACATGGTATCGCCTACAATGAGCGTGAACGTCATGGAGGTGTGCAATACATAGTCACTTGTCCTTGGGCAAATCTTCATAGCAGTAGAAGTAAGGCTGATAGTGCCGTGTTCGTTGATGCTGATGGTAAGCCTGGTTATAAATGTATGCACGGACATTGTGCCGATAAACATTGGCAACAATATAGAGAGTTCTACGAGCCAGACGCATATCATAGAAGGTCTGCATTATCATTCCCTCGATTATCTGATTTTGATATTCATTCGCTGATATGAAGTGTATTGAGTGTGAATCCATGTGGTGCAAGGAGTTCAATACGAAGAAAGAACTTTGGACTGGCTACTGCCCACGTCTGCGACAAAAGGTATATGGTAACGACAAGTGCCGTATAGTAAAAGAACAAGATTTATACAACAACAATTAAAAATACAGGATTTATGAAACAGAAAAATTTAGTGATTGAGATTGAAAACGACGGTGATGCTTGTGTTAGTTTGCAAATTTCTCCTACGACGATTCATTCAAAGGACGGAGTAAGTTCTGGAGAACCAGAAGCAGTGCTATTGCTATCTGATAACATAAACGATGCTCATTGTGTGTCTCTCTTTACATCTTCTCAGTTAGGAGACTTCATCAACAGACTGGAGCAAGTGAAATGGTTACTCGATAATTGGCAACCAAAGAAGTAGTAATGTAAGGCTGGCAGACGTAATTTGTTTGCGTCTGCTGGCTTTATTTCAGATTTAATGTGTAACTTTGCACCCTAAAGATAAACTACGATGAGAAAGGAAAGAATGACACTCCAACAGGCACAACAGGCTTGGGATAAGATAGAGCAGAATATCAAGTTAGCCCCATTCAACGATGAGGGAATCACTTTGCCCCATATTGACATGGCTAAGATATTCAACGGTAGGCAGTCTATGACGTGGCACGCCATTACTGATGAAGTGCAACACATCATAGAGACATGGCAACCGAATGAGTGACCGTATTTGACAACTTCAATAGAGGGTATAGGCTGTAATAACGCTTATACCCTTTGTGTTTTGTTAAAGTAACATAATAAATACGTCCGTTTGTGTTGTGTTATGAAATTATTTTGTATCTTTGCACCATAGAAATCAATAATGCAGACGATATGAATAAGTTTATTGCTTACACCCGTGTTTCGACCTCAAAGCAAGGTTTAGGACTGGAGGCACAGACTGCCACCATTGAGAGTTATGTCAAGAATCAGAACGGCGTTATCATTGGAAGTTACTCTGAAAAGGAATCAGGCAAAGAGACCATCAATCGCCCACAACTGCAAGCGGCTATCACTCATGCCAAGAAAGATAGTGCTATCCTGATTGTAGCAAAACTCGACCGCCTATCCCGTGACATCATCGACATCTTCACACTGAAGAAGGACACCAATCTAACATTCGAGGTTTGCGACATCGACGCTTCGGACACAATGACCCTTGGAATCTTCTCGACGCTGGCACAGAAAGAACGTGAGTTGATTTCCAAGCGCACGAAAGAGGCTCTGGCCGCACGTAAGGCAGAGGGAAAGCAGTTGGGCAATCCTAATGCAGCAGACACTTTAAGGCAGTTCAATCATCTTGGAGCAGCCAAGCGTAAGGCAACAGCAGACCAAAGCGACGCAAACCGCCATGCCTATGCAGCCATCAAGTTCATGCAGGGTAGTTTGAAGCAGAAAGCCGACTACTTGAATGAGAACGGCTTTAAGACCCCTAAAGGCAGTAGTTTCAATCCTATTCAGGTTTCACGACTGATTCAGAGATACGAGCCAACACAGGCATAGCATCTTAACTAACAGCCTCGTCTTAACGGATGAGGCTTTACTATGCCTACAATTCCCGTTTTGATAGGGGGTAGCCCCCCCTTTAACACTTTTGGCGGCGTGTAGTCACTTTGCATCGGAATTTTTTATTTTTTTTCGCAGAAAAGTGGCTTTGCGTAGAGATAGGATGCTAATAAAAACATTCATTCCAATAGTGCTACATTATTATTTCAAAGTTGCTATTTTATACTTATTGTAAGAAAACCATGCCATAGGGGTACCCATGAGTAGCAAAAACAATGGTTTTCGGCTCAAATTGAAACCAAAATCATACATTTCAAAGTTAAAAACCATTTTTCGTGTCGTAGTCTCGATAATTATCCGTATCTTTGCACCGTTATTTCGACTGCCATAGTCGTTTTGACAAAACATATTTGGCTCATGCCGTCCGAATCACCACCTCGAAAAGCAAACGAGCCAACAACCACAACTAAGGGGTCTGTGCAATAGGCGCAGACATTCCTAATAGTTGTGGAGTTTGTGGTGAACTTGGACGGCGTAGGAATGACCTGCGCCTTCTTTGTGTGCAGTGATTAAAGAACTTGTTACTAATAGATTAACGATATGAAAAAGTATTTTGTCATTGCATTAGCGTTAATGCTTACTATTGGAGCAAACGCACAGACGAAGAATGATTCTATCATTTTTAAGTCAAATGAAAAAGGGTTCTTCAAGACAGAATCGGGTACTAACTACTATGTCATTCCTGTTGCTGGTAAAAGCGCACATGACCTATATAACGATTTACTTTGCCGGGTAGCGAGAATTTTCAAGTCACCAGAAAACGTAACAGAAAAAATGGTAGAAGATAGAGCCATCATCGTCAATGCCCAAGTGAATGAACTTGTAGAGGCTTACGGTGGAGTGAGAGAATGGTTTGATTTCTTCTACAGATTTGAGTTTAACTTCAAAGATGGAAAGATTAGAGTTAATGCACCAGATATTATTGGCGGTAGAATCCGTATGGGTGCAAGAACTTTGCAACACGCATCGTTCTATCCAGACAACTTTGTGCTAACACAACTTATTAAAGATGATGCTACGAAAGTTCCCATAGTAGAGAATTATTTGAATGAAATTCTAACATACATCGTATATGGTAATCCAGAAGATGAAAATTGGTAAGTAAGTATCACCCAAAATATATTCAAATTATGAAGAAATTATTATTGCTATTTGCAATGCTCATTCCAACTATGAGTTTTGCACAGTTTTCGCCCACTATTCAAGCCTACTTCGACTTGGGTGTGGACAAGTACAAAAACAAATTCTATGGAGCCAACTTTATCGGTGACTATGCTTTTAACAAGAGCATCAAAGCGGGCGTTGGCGTAGGTATTGGTGGAGCAGATATGTTATACTATGAATCCAGCACTGGAGATAGTAGGGATGCCGCTACACTTATGCCCATCTTTGCAGATTTCCAGTATAAGTTTAATGAGGAAGGAATAACACCTTATCTAAACTTGGATGCTGGCTACACTCTTGCATTATCATCAAACATTAACAATCCTGGTTTCTTCATTTTGCCAGCCTTTGGTGTGTCATTCCCATTGAGTAAGGGCGCAATCAATCTGCAAGTAGGCTACAAGTACCAGAAGTTTGAGCATGATTGGTTCTGGTTCTCTAATGCCACTACAGGAATTAACGCCTATAAGAGTGATAGTGGCAAAGAGAAAACATCATGCAACGAGATCGAGATTTCTATTGGTTACACATTCTAAATCCTTACGGCAATGAAAAAACATTTATGGCTTTTGATTGTTGCTGTGATAACGGCATTATCTCTGCAAAGTTGCTCGTCTGATGATGATAAAACCAACAATCCATTAGCAGGGACGAAATGGGTGTGTGACAATCATTATGCCGCATATATTTATAGCGGTCTAAGCGGTGAAACTTTTGTTCATGTATTCGAGTTCTCGAAAACGACATGTGTCGGTTATTTCCAATCTGTAAAATCTGGAAAGAAAGAATCTGAGCAAACGCTGAAATATGAATACATCGATAGCAAGCATTTCAATTTCATTGGTGACGATGGGAAAGTGACACCTTGGTATTTCCTTAGTCCTACAGAATTATGTAACAATCAGAGTAAAAGTGAAAGTTATTCTGTAGTATATAAGAAACAGTAGAATCTATCAAAAATCTATCAATATGAAAAAGTTTATTTGGCTCTTTATAGCCCTATTGTCTGCAACAATGTTTTTTCAAAGTTGTGGTTCTGATGATGAAGAAGATAACAATGTTACAATCACTGAAGCCGATGTGCTTGGTGTGTGGGATGCTAATGTAAATGGAACTGAAGCCATGTTTATGTTTGCAGAAAGCAAAAGTTATTTGGCCGTTTTTGGTGAGAACAGATATAAAGGTACTTGGAAATTGGAGGGTAATACGGTTCATGGAACTACTCCAGACCCAATAGAGGAATACTTCACATTCAAATCTATTTCTGGAAAAGTCGCAAACATACAATATCGTAATAGCATAGGTGATTCATACAACATAACTGCAACTAAAAGATAAAGGTTCTATAGCATACGATTATTGGGTGTAGCATAGTGTTACACCCTTTTTTGTGCAATCTTTGTTAATGATTTGTCACTTTTCGCTACAGAATTGCACATTTGACAGGATTTTGTGCTATCTTTGTGCCGTAAAAGATTGTTTTCAGGATTAAACTCAAAGATTATGGCACGACCAGACAACCCAAGATTTCCACATACTTGTGAGATTATTCATGTGGAGGAAAGCGACGACCCTATGCAGGACGAGGGCGAGAATATAACTATCTATCAAGGTTGCTGTAGGAGCAGCACACAACAAACCACGAATGACAGCGGTGAAGTGATTACATCTACACGGCGGCTATCCATTCCCCTGAAACGTGATGATTGGAAGAAATATGAACGGAGGCCAAGGGTAGGTGATACGGTTATTGTAGATGTGGATGAAGTAGATTATGAGTATGGCTACATCTTAGACTTTCTGCCTAACAACTTAGGCACGACTATTCTCTACAAATACATTAGGAACTAATAGGAGTTGAAACATGATAGTAAGGAAACAAGAAATAAAACAGAGTGCGGAGGAAGTCTCGATGCAAGTTAGTTTCGGACTGCCAGATGTTAAGAAAGCAATGCAGAAGTATTATTCTCTGTTGGCAAATCCATGCGGACACATCTTTGCAGTATCTACCCCCAACACGGAACAGGATATGCTCTACTTCTTTGAGCATGATACTTTTGCTAACTATGTGCAAAAATACCGTGAGCAGTTATCGGCATGGTGCTTTGCAATGGCAGTCCGGCATAAGTTTTTAGTTTCGTCTTACGATGAGTTTGAATCCAAAAAAGTCTATTTTCTTTCGGAAAAGCTGAGGCTCAAAGTTGGCAGACCTCGAAATGAGGACTATGATTAAGGTTTCTACACGCGCACGCGCATAGAGGTGGCTTGTCACAAAGAGTTTTCCAAAATATTGTAAAAACTCACAAAATCCGAAAAGAAATCACTACCTTTGCAGCGAAGAAATTTGCAGGTCGTGACCGTCCGTGATGGATAGCACGACCTTTTTCATATATGGCTACAAAACGGCTACAAAAATTTAATCTCGATTTTATAAACAAAATACAAGCGACTGATTATCAATCGCTTGTATCATTGCGGAGAGAGAGGGATTCGAACCACCGAAGTCGAGAGACAGCAGATTTACAGTCTGCCCCATTTGGCCACTCTGGAATTCACCCGGAAGACGCCCGGCAGATTACTTGCTGGTAAGGCGTGCTATATACTTGTCAGCCT
>Ga0208297_1000912_pt1 | contig 40040 bp, 40 predicted proteins | sample LMS_cellobiose_e_FD_187367 | JGI IMG/M metagenome (GOLD analysis project Ga0208297, IMG submission 187367) | Rumen-fistulated moose microbial communities from Alaska, USA - LMS_cellobiose_enrichment (SPAdes) (version 2) | ecosystem: Host-associated > Mammals > Digestive system > Stomach > Rumen... | reverse complement strand
ATTGACGAGTTCAAGGATGAGCTTGAGAAATATATCGACTATTACAACAATCAGCGCATCAAGGGCAAATTAAAAGGACTGAGCCCTGTACAATACAGAGTTCAGTCCTCTAAAGTCGCTTAATTGCGATGCCCGGTTTTGTCTAACCTTTTGGGGTCAGTTCATGATGGGGGCGGTATAGTTTTACTCTTTGATATTATTCAGGGCAGGGGCCCGGGGACTACTCCTCAGCCTCTTCCTCCGGGATGTCGAAATCGGCGGCGAAGCCCTCCAGCTGCTCCTTCATTGCGTCGGTCCAGTCGTCCAGGCTGCTGGTCCCTCTGATATATACCGGCTCGCCGGATAGGACCGTCATATATGCCTTGAGAGGAGAAGCTGCGGACCTGGGATCTTCGTCGAACACGGCGAGATCCGCGGTCATGCCTTCCTCAAGATATCCCACCATGTGCCTTACGCCGCAGTCGCGGGCGGCCTCGGCGGTCTTCTGCAGCCATCCGTCTTCTCCGGTCTTTTCTTCGGGACGGGGCATTGGATAGATGATCACGGAGCCGGTGAACATACCGCTCATCTCGTCTTCGGTGAGCGTTTCTCCGGTAAAGAGGATGAAGGACTGCTTCTTGTATCTTGAGGACACGTCGCCCATGATCTCAAGGGCAGAGAGGGCAGCCTGCCTGTCCAGGGCATAGACCCTGGCGCTGAAGCCGCGGTCAGCCGCGTCCTCCAGGATGCGGGCCATGTATTCAGGCTTGAAATACCTGAAGGAAGAGGTATCTGAACTTGCCCTGAGGACTATGGTGTCATAAAGCATATTACCGTCAAGCTCTGTGCACTCGGTCCTCGCCCTGTTCATCATGTACATGACGGTGGAGGGGGCGACCATCCTCTCGAAGACCGTGCTTCCGAAATACCTCTGCTTGAGGAGGCCGCAGCTGATCTGGTCGATGACCAGGTCCTTGTAGAGCTTGCCGGTGAAGCTGCTGGAGGGGGTCCCGAAGACCGCGGTGCAGCCTTTCTCGGCCATCTCCATGGCGCAGGACATGAGGGGCAGGGCCCTGGAGGAATAGTCCACCGCGACCACCGTATCCAGCGCCAGCTCCGGGCTTATGGTCCTGGCTCCGATCTCGTCGGCCCTGGCGGTGACCATCTCCGCGGCGGAGCTGCTGAGCCTCAGGCTCAGGCCGTCCTCGAACATGATCACGGTGGGGAGTCCCTTGCAGGCCTCGTCCAGAGCGTCGGTGAAGCTGACGGCGGGGGAGGAGCTTTCTTCGGCGCCCGCTTCAGGGGCCCCTTCTGAGGCTTCTTCCGCGGCGTCTTCCGACTCTTCGGGCGCTTCTTCGACTTCTTCGGGAAGGTCTTCGCCCTCTTCGTCGTCAGGCTCATCTTCTGCAGCGCCCCTGGATCGGGGACCTCCGAAGAGCTGCATCCCGGCTCCCGTGACGAAGCAGAAGCCTTCATCCTTGTGCTCTTCGGCATATACTTCGATGTGCTCCATCAGGGTCTCAAGGTCCCAGGACGGGTCGGCCTTGAGGCTTATATCGGAGAAGATGGCATCGGCGGGATCTCCGAAGGCTTCGATGAGGCCGGGGGAGAGGTATTTTCCATCAAGATCGACGATGTCGGTCTCCTTTCCCTTAAGATCCTCCCAGGTGTCCTCCTCGCCAATGGCCATGATCCTGCCGTCCTTCACCGCGAGCCAGGTGCAGCTCTCAAGCTCCTCGTCCTCGGTGACCAGCCTTGCGTTTATGAACAGCCTGTCGGCGTGATTCTTTTTTTTGAAAAAACTGAATGCCATCTTATATGCTTCCTTTCGATATCTGCCACCGCCCGGCATGCGCAGGGCGTCGTTTACAAATAATGCTTTTTGATGTTATACTTAATAAATTAAATCACGCCCGTGAGCGGCGGGCAAGTCATTTTTGCCTTCGAAAGGGAAGTGATACCCATGGAAAGAACATTTGAACAGCTGAAGAGCATCGCGGATCACATAAAAGGAAGGACCGGAGGGTTCGAGCCCGAGACCGGGATCATCCTTGGATCAGGCCTTTCGGGCCTCGCGTCGCTGATAGATATAAAGGCGGAGCTTTCATACGCTTCGATCCCCGGCTTTCTCACGTCCACCGCGCCGGGCCACGAGGGAAGACTGATATTGGGGACCCTGGAGGGAAGGCGGCTGGTCTGCATGTCCGGACGCTTCCACCGCTACGAGGGCTACTCCTACGCCGATCTTGCAATGCCTGTAAGAGTTCTTAAGCTTTTGGGGATCCGCCAGCTCATCGTGACCAACGCCGCGGGAGCCATCAACAGCAGCTGGAGCGCCGGCGACATCATGCTGATCAAGGACCACATCAAGCTCTTCGGCGACAGCCCCATGACCGGCCCCAACATGGCGGAGTTCGGTCCCAGGTTTTTCGATACCACCGACATGTACAGCAGAGATCTGAGAGCCCTGGCCAGGGAATGCGCAGGTGAGCAGGGCATAGAGGTCAGGGAAGGGGTCTATTTCTACTTCCCCGGGCCCCAGTTCGAGTCCCCGGCGGAGATCAGGGCAGCAAGGACCCTGGGAGGGGACGCCGCGGGCATGTCCACGGTGGCTGAGGCTCTTACAGCCGCCCACATGAAGCTTCCGGTGCTGGGCATCTCCCTTATGACCAACATGGCGGCGGGGATCCTGGACCAGCCCTTAAGCTCCGAAGAGGTCAATGAGGCCGCGGAGAAGGCTTCTCCCCGCATGGAGGCCCTGGTCAGGGCCATAGTAAGGCGTTTCGCGGAGGCAGGTCTTTAGATGGCGCCCGTTGATTATCTTTTCGTCATACCTGCCATAGCAGTCCTGGGATATGAGATCTACGGCCTTATCGCCGTCGCACCGAAGATCAGGGTGAGAGGAAGGGTCCCCGGGACCGCAGGCTCCCGCGCGCTATTGATATTTCTTATAGTGATGGCCTTCCTCAGGCCCGAAGACGTCATGAAGCTTCCCGTGGTCTACGCCTGCGCGGTATCGGTCCTGGCCATCCACAGCTTCGTCACCGCGGGCCCCGGAGAAGAAGCCTTCTACAACAGCGCCTCAAGGGTCGAATACAGGGACATCGATTATTATCAGGACATAAGGGACTTCAAGGGCGGTTTTTCCATGAGGTTCCACTGTCTCAGCGGAAAGGAATATGTAGTTTTATATAAGGAAGGGCAGAGAGAGGCCCTGGAGAAGATAATGAACGACCACAGGGTCAGGGATTATGACAAGATCGTTTTCTTTGACGACAAGGATGACAAGGAGGAAAAGAAATGAGAGCTGCCATACTTACCAGCGGGGGAGACGCCCCCGGCATGAATGCCTGTATCAGGGCCGTCGTCCGCGGATGCCTCGCCAAGGATATCGACATATTCGGCGTGCGCCAGGGCTATGAGGGCCTTCTGGAAGGCGATATTTTCAGGATGGACGTCTCGTCGGTGGCGGACATAATCCACAGGGGCGGCACGATACTCAGGACCGCCAGGAGCGAGCGCTTCATGACCAACGAGGGGCTGAGAGAGGCCTCCGCTGTCCTTGAGAAGTTCGGGATAGAGGCCCTGGTGGTCATCGGAGGCAACGGTTCCCTCACCGGTGCCATGGAGCTCTCCGAGGTCAGCGGGGTCCGCGTCTTCGGCCTTCCGGGCACCATCGACAACGATCTGGCCTATACCGAGTATTCCATTGGATTCGACACGGCTGTGAATACCGTGGTGAACGCCATTGGTAACATAAGAGACACTTCGTCTTCTCTTGGAAGGACCACCGTCATCGAGGTCATGGGCAGGAACTGCGGAGACATCGCCCTCTACGCGGGCCTTGCCGGCGGCGCCGAGACCGTCATCGTGCCCGAGGCTCCCTATGACATAGACGAGATCTGCAGGAACATAATCGCCGGCGTCAACAGGGGAAAGCTCCACAGCATAATCCTTAAAGCAGAAGGCATCGGTCTTTCCACCCAGGCTCTGGCCGAGATACTCCAGCTGAAGACCGGCTGCGAGACCAAGACCGTCATCCTGGGGTACATCCAAAGGGGCGGGAGCCCCACCGCCAGGGACAGGGTCCTGGCAAGCAGGCTGGGCTTTCGCGCTGCCGAGCTGATAGAGCAGGGCGCCGAAGGCTGCGCGGTAGGCATCAGAGGGGAGAAGATCATCGAGGTCCCCTTTGAGGAAGCCCTGGCAATGAAGAAGGAGGTCCCCCTGAGGTTCCTGGAGATCTGCAGGACTCTTCTGTAGATCCCGGGGAAGTTCCCCTGCGGTCGGTCAATTGTTTGCATAAATGTAATTAAACGATCACATCTAAACAGACTGATATATTATTTTGATATAAGTCGATAAAATTATCAGATATTTTGGATCATTTGCTCCCGCATCACGATTTTCCGTCCCTGCGGGAGCATTATTTGTACCCTGAAAACAAAAGGATCGCAGAAGCTAATAATTGTTTTTTATAGCGTCAAATATGATAGCTTCGATTCTTTTTGACAAATGGTTTCGCGTGATGTAATATCTTTGTAACATTTATGCGAGAGCTCAATGAGTTTTCGTACGTGATCATCAAAACAGTTTTCAAAAGGAGAAAAAAATGAAGAAAGCTTTATCAATGCTTCTTTGCGTTCTGCTTGTAGTCTCCCTGCTGGCAGGCTGCGGTTCCAAGACTGAACCCGCTCCCGCTGCCAACACTCCGGCAGAGACCAAGCCCGCAGAGAGCACCACTCCTGCTCAGACCACTCCGGCAGCCCCTACTCCGGCTCCCGCAGAGGCTAAGTTCAAGGATGACATCATCATCGGTATCGGCGGCAAGATCATCGATATCGACCCCCAGGAAAACTCCAACACCCAGCACAACTATTACTTCCGCTGCGTCTTCGACACTCCGCTGGACTTCAACAACCAGACCAGCGAGCTGGAGCCCAACGTATGCACCGAATGGAGCACTGAAGACGGCAAGACCTGGAACTTCACTCTCCGCGATGACGTCTACTTCCACAACGGCGAGAAGATGACCGCCAATGATGTAAAGTGGACCTTTGAGCGCGGCAAGGACTCCTCCTCCAGTTCTTCCCTCTGCAAGCCCATGGAAGAGATCACCGTCATCGACGACACCCACTTCAGCATCACCCTTGCTTCCGTCAACGTTGACTTCCCCTACATGCTGACCCTGCCCACCGCTTCCATCCTCTGCCAGAAGGCAGTTGAAGGCGGCGAGAAGGATGCTCTCGGCATCGGTTCCGGTCCGTGGGTACTCGACTCCTATGAGTTCGGCGACTTCCTGAAGATGACCAGAAACGACAACTTCTGGGGCGAGAAGGCAAAGGGCAAGACCCTGACCCTCCGCTACATGCCCGAAGCCAGCGCCCGTCTGATCGCTCTTGAGAACGGCGAGATCGACGTCTGCGCCGATCCGGACAGCAACGAGCTCTCCCACGTCACCTCCAACGACAAGCTGGAGCTGCAGACCTACACCTCCTCCTCCATCCAGTACCTGGCATTCAACTGCGAGAAGGGCATCTTCACCAATGAGAACCTGCGTCTTGCAATGTGCTACGGCATCGACCGCGACGAGCTGGTAGACGTTGTCTACAACGGCCGCGCCACCAAGTGCGGAAGCACCTGGGGCTGGAACGAGTACGGCTACAACGGCGGCGGAATCACCGAGTACACCTATGATCCCGACAAGGCAGCCGAATACCTGGCCAAGGAAGGCTATGGTCCCAACAATCCTCTCACCGTACACTGCGCAGTCTCCGCAGGTAGCAGAAAGTCAATGGGCGAGCTGATCCAGTCTCAGCTCAAGCCGCTGGGCATCAACATCGTCATCGATGAGTACGACACCGCCGGTCTGTCCACCATGACCACCGCAGGCGACCACGAGTGCGCCTTCTACGGATGCGGCACCAACGTATTCGGCGACGACATCACCCGTCTGATCGACTCCAACACCGGCGTCAACAAGTCCCACCTCCACGATCCTCAGGTCCACGAGCTGATGGATGCTGCAAGACAGGAACTGGACGACGCAAAGCGTACCCAGATGTATCACGACGTCCAGCAGAGACTGTTCGACATTGGAGCATATCTGCCCGTCTGCACCGCAGAGGCTGACTTCGCAGTTAAGAAGGGCATCGGCGGCATCGACTACTATCCGACTTCCCACCACGACTTCTCTGAGATCTATTTCGCAGAGCAGTAAGAAGATCGCAGGCCGCAGGCCGAACGTCTGTAAAGACATTCTGATCTGATATTAAGGACTGTTATGATCAACCATTTTGCCTTGATCCATAACAGTCCTTTAATAAATGACGACATCCGTTTATTCAAATTCCGGTGAAAGGAATACAGAATGCATCGCTATGTTCTTAAAAGAATAATTCTGCTGATTCCGGTATTGCTGGGCGTTTCTATGCTGGTCTACTGCATACTCGACCTGGCTCCCGGAGACGCAGCCGATATCCTTGCACCCGACGACGCTACACTTGAAGAAAAAGAAGCCTTAAGAGAAGAACTGGGTCTCAACAGGCCTGTTCTCGTCAGGTATTTCGAGTATATGTGGAAACTGCTCCACGGCGATCTGGGAGAATCATACCTGTCGCCTGTGAGCGTGTGGTCGGCCTTCACCCAGAAGGCTCCCAACACCCTGAAGCTGGGCCTCGCATCGGTCATCTTTGCAGTCGGGACTTCTCTGCCTCTGGGCATCTACGCCGCCCGCCACAGAGGGAGCTGGAAGGACGCCATCAGTATGATCCTTGCCATCCTCGGGCTTTCGATGCCTAACTTCTGGCTGGGACTTCTGCTCATGCTCCTCTTCGCCCTAAGGCTCGGATGGCTCCCCTCGGGAGGCGCCGACATGGGGCTCAGGAGCCTTATACTTCCGACCATCACCATCGGTACCGGTATGATGGCCACCCTGACCAGAACGACCAGATCCTCCATGCTGGACGTCATCCGTCAGGACTATCTGAGGACCGCAAGGGCCAAGGGCGTCACCGAAGAGGTCGTTATCAAGAAGCACGCTCTTAAGAACGCTCTCATACCCATCATCACCATCATCGGCACCATGCTGGGCGGTATCCTCGGCGGAGCGACTCTTACCGAGTCCGTATTCAGCTGGCCCGGAGTAGGGCGTCTCATCATCGACTCCCTCAACGGCCGCGACACTCCCGTCGTAACGGGGTGCATAATCATGACCACCATGTTCTTCAGTGTGGTCCTTCTGGCAGTCGACCTGATCTACGCCTTCGTCGACCCCAGGATCAAAGCGCAGTACGCAAGCAAGAGCAAGAAGGGAGGGGAAAAGAAAGATGGCGAAAAAGCAGCAGAAGCCTAAGCTGGACGCCAACGGCGAGCGCAAGCAGCGCAGCCAGTTCGGCGAAGCCTGGCACCGCATGAAAAAAGACAAAGGCGCCATGCTGGGCCTGGCGGTGGTATCCATCCTGGTCCTGGTCGCGATCCTGTCCAACTTCCTTCTCGATTACGATACCGACGTCGTAGGCATGAACACCAAGGAGAGGCTCCAGTCTCCCAACGCCAAGCACCTCCTCGGCACCGACGAGTACGGAAGGGACATCCTTTTCAGGATACTCTACGGATCCAGATACTCCCTCTCGGTAGGACTGGTGGCCGTCGCGATAGCCCTCGTCGCCGGGGTCACCCTCGGCGCCATCGCGGGATATAAGGGCGGAGCGGTGGAAGAGGTCATCATGAGGCTCACCGACATCTTCAGTTCTGTGCCCAACATGCTGATGGCCCTGGTCGTAGTATCGGCCCTGGGACAGAGCATGCTCAACCTGATGATAGCCATCGGCGTTACCAGCATCCCCCAGTTCGTCCGCATCACCCGCGCAACGGTCCTCACCGTCCGCAACCAGGAGTACGTTGAGAGCGCCAGGGCCATCGGCCTTTCCACTCCCAAGATCATCATCAGCCACATCCTGCCCAACAGCCTTTCGCCCATAATCGTCCAGACCACCCTGAGAGTCGCGTCGGCAATAATCTCCGCCTCCTCCCTCAGCTTCCTGGGACTGGGCATACCGGCTCCCAATCCGGAGTGGGGCTCCATGCTGTCCGGCGGCAGAAAATTCATCCGCGATTATCCTTACATGACCCTCTATCCGGGCCTTGCGATCATGATCACGGTGCTTTCCCTCAATCTTTTAGGCGACGGCTTAAGAGACGCTCTCGACCCGAAGCTCAAGAACTAAGGAGGAACTTTGCATGATGAGTAACGAAGAAGTCCTCAAAGTCGAGAACCTTACGGTCTATTACGAGCTTGAGGAAGAGACGGTCAAGGCCGTCAACGATATCAGCTTCTCTCTCCACAAGGGAGAGACCATCGGCCTGGTCGGAGAGACCGGCGCCGGAAAGACGACCACAGCCCTCGCTCTGCTGCGTCTGGTCCCGGATCCTCCCGGGGTCATCAAGAGCGGAAAGATCACGGTCTGCGGCAACGACATGCTGGAGGTCCCGGTACAGAAGCTCGAAGAGATCAGAGGAAAGGATATCGCCATGATATTCCAGGATCCCATGACCTCTCTCAACCCGGTATTCACTGTAGCGGAGCAGATCGCCGAATCCATCGAGATCCACGAGAAGGTCTCCAAGCACGAGGCCTATGAGAAGGCCCTCGAGATGCTGGAGATGGTAGGAATCCCCAGGGAAAGAGGAGGGGAGTATCCCCACCAGTTCTCCGGCGGGATGAAGCAGAGGGTGGTCATAGCCATCGCTCTCGCCTGCCAGCCTCAGCTGCTCATCGCCGACGAGCCCACCACCGCTCTGGACGTCACCATCCAGGCCCAGGTGCTCGACCTGATCAAGAACCTGAAGGACAAACAGGGCACCTCGGTCATCATGATCACCCACGATCTGGGCATCGTCGCCGAGACCTGCGACAAGGTCGCCGTCATGTATGCCGGCCGCATCATAGAGACCGGAAATCTGGACGACGTGTTCAACTACACTCTCCATCCCTATACCGAAGGGCTCTTCAACTCCCTGCCCAACATCAACGACAGGAAGGCTGAACTCAAACCCATCCACGGCCTTATGCCCGATCCGACCAACCTGCCCGCCGGCTGCGCCTTCGAGCCCCGCTGCGAATACGCCTGCGAGGCCTGCAAGACCCAGCAGCCCGAGCTGGTCAGCTTTACCGATACCCACAAGGCTGCCTGCCTGCGCTATGCAGAGCCGGGCTTCCATGTAGCAAGGGGGAAGAAGCATGAGTAAGACGATGATAGAGGTCAGGGACCTCACAAAATACTTCAAGACCCCCAAGGGCATGCTCCACGCCGTCGACGGCGTCAGCTTCTCCATCGAAGAGGGCAAGACCCTCGGCGTCGTAGGAGAATCCGGCTGCGGCAAGTCCACCACCGGACGCTGCATCCTTAGGCTCATCGAGCCCACCGCGGGCAAGGTGTTCTTCGAGGGGCAGGAAGTCACCGCCATGAACTCCAGGCAGATGCATGATATGCGTCAGAAGATGCAGATCATCTTCCAGGATCCGTTTTCATCCCTGGACCCCAGAAAGACGGTCGCCCAGACCATCCAGGAGCCCATGAAGGAGTTCGGCATCGTCCCCAAGGACCAGCTCCACGCCAAGACCAGGGAGCTGATGGACATGGTAGGCCTTGCCTCCAGGCTCATCAATACCTATCCTCACGAGCTTGACGGCGGCCGCAGACAGCGTATCGGAGTCGCGAGAGCGATCTCCCTTCAGCCCAAGTTCATCGTCTGCGACGAGCCCGTATCCGCCCTGGACGTATCCATCCAGGCCCAGATACTCAATCTGCTCAAGGAGCTTCAGAGAGACATGGGTCTGACCTACATGTTCATCACCCACGACCTTTCCGTCGTCAACCACTTCTCCGACGACATCGCCGTCATGTACCTGGGCCAGCTGGTCGAAAAAGCCCCTGCCGAGGAGCTCTTCGCCAACCCGGTCCATCCGTACACCAAGGCTCTGCTCTCGGCCATACCCATCCCCGAGGTGGGAGGCCCCAAGAGGGAGAGGATCCTGCTCAAGGGCGAGATCACTTCCCCCGTCAACCTTCCCGACGAGTGCCGCTTCGCGAAGCGCTGCAATTACTCCTGCGAGGAATGCAGGAAGAGCGACCCCAAGCTCTTCGAGATCACTCCGGGCCATTTCGTCGCCTGCCACAGGATGAACGAATTCAACAACAAGTAAACGGTAATATCAGGCTGTACGGCATGCCCATGCTGTACAGCTTGATGTCTTTTTAAGAGGAAAACGACAGGAGATCACCAAATGGATGTGAAAGTTCAGGACATCAAGGGCTATATTGATTCCATAAAGGACGAGATCGACAGGCTCGCCCTGGATATACACGCTCATCCCGAGCTCTGCTACGAGGAATACACCGCCATGAATCTGGTGGCGGACCTCTGCGAGAAGCACGGATACAAGGTCCAAAGAGGCTATGCCGGCGTCGAGACCTCCATGAGGGCGGACGCCGAAGGACAGCCCGGAGGACCCAGAGTCGCGTTCCTTGCCGAGTACGACGCCCTCCCCGGATGCGGAGAGAACGGAGCTCCCGGCCACGGCTGCGGCCACAACCTGATCGCGGCCTGCTCAACGGCCGCCTTCCTTGCCCTTGCCAGCGTGATTAAGGACTATAAGGGCTCCGTATGCCTCATCGGCACCCCGGCGGAGGAGGGAGGCGGAGGCAAGATAAAGCTTCTCGCCAACGGAGGCTTTGACGACGTGAACTACGCCATGATGATGCATCCCTCCAGCGGCGGCGTAAAAGCCAACCTGGTAGGAAGAGGCGGAAGAGCCAGCTGCGACGTCACGGTCAAGTTCTTCGGAAAGGCCGCCCACTCCTCAAGGCCCGTCAACGGCATCAATGCCCTGAGCGGCGTGATCAGCCTGTTCAATCATATCGACATGCTCCGCCCGACCTTCGATCCCCAGGACAACATCAACGGGATCATCAACCACGGCGGCGTAGCGTCCAACATAATCCCCGATTTCGCCGAGGCCGAGTTCTGCGTAAGGGCCGACACCATGCACAGGATCGAGGAACTGATCGCCATCATCGAGAAGTGCGCCCAGTGCTCCAGCACCCTCACAGGGGCCAGGTACGAGCTGACCCACGGCGATATCTCCGCCGAGCGCTATCCCAACAGGCCCATGAACCAGGCCTTCAAGGACGCAATGGAGGAGCAGGGCATCCAGATGTGCTGGCCCGATCCCAGGATGCAGTACGGTTCTTCCGACGTTGGCAACGTCTCCATCGTGATGCCCATTATCCACGATTATCTTTCCATCACCGATGACAGGACCGTCCAGGCCCATAACCCGAGTTATACCGTCGCCGCCTGCCAGCCCGAGGCTCTCGATATCGCCAGAAAGGGCGCCGTAGGCCTTGCATCTGTCGGCCTGAAGCTTCTCTCTGACGAAGCCTTCAGGGCAGAAACGGATGAGTACCACAGGAACCAGATCCCCGATTTTTATAAGAAATAGTATCCCACAGGCGAGATGAAAAGGAGTTCACAATGTACGAAGCAAAGCCCGAAAGAAGAAAACTTTTCAATAAACTGCTGGCGGACGAAAAGGTCCAGAAGGCCCTGAAGTTCATCGAAGACGATCAGGAGAGGACCAAAGAGGAACTCAAGAAGCTGGTGGTCATAGAAGCCCCCAGCTGGGAGGAAGAGAACAGAGCCAAGGCCTTCGCCCAGATGATGATAGAGCAGGGCCTCACCGACGCCCACATCGGAGCCGGCGGCGACGTCATCTCCGTAAGAAAAGGCACCACCGACGGTCCCAAGGTCCTCATCGAGGGCCACATGGACACCGTATTCCCCTTCGGCACCGTCAAGGGAGTCGAAGAAAAGGACGGGATCCTCTACGCACCCGGCATCGGAGATGACACCAGAGCCTTGGCCATGCTCCTCTGCATCAACAGAGCCCTGAGCGCTGCGGGCATCACCACCGTTAAGGACGTCCTCTTCGTCGGCACCACCAGAGAAGAGGGCCTGGGCGGCCTGGGAGGCATCTACGATCTTCACGAGAGCAGAAAGGACATCGGAGCCCAGATCTCTCTGGACAACCACAACATGGCTGCCATCACCTACGAGGGCACCATCGGCGAGACCTACGAATTCAAGATCATCGGCAAGGCCGGCCACTCCTACGGAGCCTTCGGCACCATGGCCAATACGATCCACGCCGGAGCGAGAGCGGTGGCCAAGATCGCTGACTACCAGGTCCCGGACGATCCCAAGACTACCTTCTGCGCATCCAACTTCCACGCGGGGACTGCCTCAGGCGTCCACGCCTTCGCGCCCGAAGCCTCGGTCATCGTCAACTTCCGCTCCAACAGCGACGAGGAGTTCGCGAAGATGAAGGAGTTCATCTTCAGCGCCTTTGATGAGGCTGTAAAGGAAGAGAACGAGCGCTGGAACAAGGAGCCCCTGACCCTTGAGGTCAAGCCCATCAGCATCACCCCGGGCGGAAAGCAGGATCCCCACTGCGCCCTCGTAGAGGCCTCTCAGATGGCGCTCGAAGAGCTGGGCGTCAAGGGCTTCCTCTCTCAGGGAGGCTCCACCAACGCCAATATCGCCATAAGCCGCGGCATCCCCGCGGTCTGCCTTGGCAGAGGCTTCGTCCCCGAAGGGGAGTCCGGCAACATCAGGAACCACAGCGTAGATGAGTTCTTCCCCCTCTACAACGCTCACAAGGCGGTCCAGCACGCTCTGCTGGTCCTGCTCATGGCAGCCGGTGTCGACGGGCTCACCGATCCTATGGTATAGTAATATCTTAGATCCTATTGAAGGAGGTATCTTATGATCAATTACGTCCACAACATACCTACCAAAATATATTTCGGCAAGGGACAGATCTCTCACCTGGATGAGTCTCTCAGACCCTTCGGAAAGAACGTGCTCCTGACCTACGGCGGAGGCTCCATCAAGAAGACAGGCCTTTACGATCAGGTCATGGCGATCCTTAAAGAGGGCGGTTTCAATGTGACCGAGCTTTCGGGCATCGAACCCAATCCCCGTATCGAGTCGGTGGCAAGAGGCGTGAAGCTCTGCAAAGAGAACGATATCGACGCGATCCTCGCCGTCGGCGGTGGGAGCACCATCGACTGTTCCAAGGCCATAGCCAGCGGCACCTTCTTTGAGGGGGACGACCTTTGGGCAATGGTAAAGGAGCGCCTCGCTCCAAAGAAGGCTCTGCCCCTTGTCGTGATCCTGACCATCAGCGCCACGGGCTCTGAGTTTGACGGCGGCGGCGTCATCTCCAACATGACCACCAACGAGAAGATAGGTTCAAGCTTCACTTATCCTACCGTCTCGATCTGCGATCCGACCTACACCTTCACGGTCTCCAAATACCAGACCGCCTCCGGCGCTGCCGACATCATGAGCCACATCATGGAGGATTATTTCTCCCGCACTCCCGACAGCGACCTGGCCGACGGCATCTGCGAGACCGTACTCAAGTCGGTCATAAAGAACCTGCCCATCGCTCTCGCAGAGCCCGACAATTACGAAGCCAGGGCAAATCTGATGGCCGATTCCTCGGTAGCCTGCTCCGGCATCCCCCGCTACGGAAAGCAGGCCAGCGGCTGGGTCTGCCACGGTATGGAGCATCAGCTCTCCGCCTATTACGACATCACCCACGGCGTGGGTCTCGCGATCCTGACCCCGCGCTGGATGAGGTTCATACTCGCAAAAGATCCCACCTGCGAGTGGCGCTTCGTGAGATTCGCGAGGAACGTCTGGGGTCTTAAAGGAGAGGATGAGCACGCTCTTGCCCTCGCCGGTATAGACGCTCTCGAGAAGTTCTTCACCGAAAACGGGATAACCATGAATCTCACGGATCTGGGCATCGGCACCGAGCACTTTGAGGATATGGCGGAAAAGGCCAACTTCGGCGGCCGCATGAACAACGCCTTCGTTCCTCTCACCAAAGAGGACATCATAGAGATCTACAGTGCCTGCCTCTAAGCCGGCCCTGTGCCCCTGACTCAAAAGGAGAATGAAATGAGCAAAGTAACTTATACCGCCACCGGCGACGCCTTCATCACCCGCAGGATCCCCGAAAAGGGCTATGACGGCTACGATGAGATCGTAAAGCTCATCAAGTCCCACGACGTGGCCTTTTCCAACCTGGAGATGACCTTCCACGACAAGGAGGGCGTGCCCGCTGCCGAGAGCGGCGGCACCTGGGCCATGGCGGATCCCAGATGCCTTGACGACATCAAGAAGATGGGCTTCAACATCTACAACACCGCCAATAACCACTCCTGCGACTACAGCCACGGAGGGCTCCTCGCCACCATCAAGTACCTCAAGGAAAAGGACATGATCTTCTGCGGCACCGGAGCGAATCTGGGCGACGCTTCAAAGCCCTGCTTCTATGAGGCCAACGGCCAGAGAGTGGCCCTGATAGGCGTCTGCTCCAGCTTCAAGATCTCGGCCATGGCCGGCGGCCAGACCGGCGATCTTCCCGGAAGACCGGGCCTCAACGGACTGCGCCACAAGACCAATTATCACCTCGACAAGGAGAGGTTCGACCAGGTCGTAGACCTCGCCAAGGTGACCCGCATCAACGCGGGCGCCGAAAGATCGGTCCGCACCGGGTACGGCAATCCTCCCGCTGAAGGCACCTTCGTCCTGGGCAATATATCCTTCGTCCTCGACGATCACTGCTGGATCGAGAGCATCCCCAACGAAAAGGACATGCAGAGGATCGAAAAGGAGATCAGGGAGGCCAAAGAGGTCGCCGATGTGGTCCTGGTATCCCTGCACGCCCATGAGTGCGACGCCGACGAGACCACCGTTCCCGCCCAGTTCATCGAGACCTTCAGCCACCGCTGCATAGACGCAGGAGCCACCGCCATGATAGGCCACGGCCCCCACGAGATCAGGGGAGTCGAGCTCTACCACGGAGGCGTCATCTTCTACAGCCTCGGAAACTTCATCTTCGAGACCGAGACCGTCGAATACCAGCCCTGGGACGCCTACGCCAACAAGAACATGCCCATCGACACCAAGGTCGGCTCCTATATGCTCAACAGGACCAAGAACAGGACCTGCGGCTACATGGTGATGCCCGAGATCTGGGAGGCCGTCATCGCTTCCTGGACCATAGAGGACAAGAAGCTCACCGAGGTCAAGCTCTACCCGATCTCGTTGGGCTACATGAACCCCTGGCCCCAGCTGGGCCTTCCTAAGCTCTCCGGCGACGAGAACTTCCTCAGGAGGATGGCTGAGCTCTCAAAGCCCTACGGCACCGAGATGGAGATCAAGGACGGAGTCGCGACCATTAAGCTTCAGTAGCATGCTGACATTCAGGCCTGTCGGTCACCGGCGGGCCTTTGAGCGTGTTTCGGACAGGGCGGGCAGCTGCCCTGATCCGGTGAAAAGGAGAGAAATATGTACGACATTCTTCTTAAGAACGGCGTCGTCATGGACGGTACCGGCACAAGAGCATACAAGGCGGACGTCGCGATCGCGGACGGAAAGATCGCTGCGGTGGCGGAGTCCATCGACGAAGGCCTTGCTTCCAACGTAGTTGACGTAACAGGTCTTACGGTCGCTCCAGGATTCATAGACATCCACTCCCATTCGGACATCTGCTTCATCTCCGACGACAGGGGAGAGGCCAAGATCTATCAGGGCGTGACCTCCGAGCTTTCAGGCCAGTGCGGCGGCTCCGTGTTCCCGAGCCTTCCCGAAAAGTTCGAAGCCCTGAAGACCCAGGTCGGCAACTGCAGGAAGGGCAATTTCGCCGCTCATTCCTTCGAAGAGTTCCTCGAAGGCGTGGCGAAGCGCGGAGACAGGATGGGCACCAACCAGCTGCCTCTGGTGGGCCACGGGACCCTGAGAGCGGGAGTCGTGGGCTATGAGGACAGAAAAGCTACCTCCGAAGAGATGAAAAAGATGAGGGAGCTCCTCGCAGCAGACCTTAAGACCGGAGCCTGGGGGATGTCCCTTGGCCTGGGCTATACTCCCGGCCTTTCCGCCGATCAGGACGAGCTCTGCCAGCTCTCCCTTGAGATCGGTCCCGACGGCGGGATCATCACCTCGCACATGAGAGATCAGGGCCTGGGCACTCCCAAGTCCCTGGAGGAGATGTTCAACATCTACCGCTACAGCGGGACCCACGTCCACATCGCCCATTTCAAGGCCACCGGAGCCGCCAGCCACGGGAAGGCTCCCCAGTGGGCGGCAATCGTCCACAGGGCCAGGGCCAACGGCGTCAACGTCACCGCGGACCTTTATCCCTACACCGCATCGTCCTCGGACATCACCAACTCCTTCCCCAAGTGGTCGATCATGGGCGGAAAGCAGAGGGCCATGGACGCCATGACCGGAGAGGAAAAGCCCAGGCTCATGAAGGAGCTCAACGAGACCTTCTCCAACAGCGAAAAGGCCAAGACCCTGCTGGTGGTCCATACCTGCGGCGTCTTCCCCGACATGGACGGAAAGACCCTGGACCAGATCGCTGAGGCCTGGAGCCTGAGCCCGGCGGACGCCCTGGTCAAGCTGGCCTACGGGACCAAGACCCACGCCGCCTGCATCTCCTTCGGCATGTCCGAAGAGGACGTGGAGTACATGCTGGGGCAGAACGAGTTCTCCATCGGGTCGGACGGCTCCTGCCTGCCTCTGGACCCCGCGCTCAACGACGGAAAGCCTCATCCGAGAAACTTCGGGACCTTCCCCAGGTTCCTGAGGCTCAACAGGGAGAAGGGCTTCTGCAGCCCGGAGCAGGCCATCAGAAGGATCACCGGCCAGTCCGCCGATTACATCGGGATCAAGGACAGGGGCTATATCCGGACCGGACTGGTCGCGGACATCACGGTCCTCGATATGGAGAAGGTCACCGATAAGGCGACCTACACAGATCCCTTCCAGAAGCCCGAGGGCATCGTCCACGTGCTGATGGACGGTCAGTTCGCCGTAAAGGACGGCGTCCAGACCGAAAAGAGGCTGGGAAAGATCCTGCTGAGAAAATAGAACGAAATGCATCCCAATGCCGGAGCCCAGCTCCGGCATTTATTATGGCAGATGCAGCATTGAATGCATAGCGAGGGGTGGCGCAAGGAGGCGCCGCGCACATATTATCGTGCGGCGGGTGACTCGAAGGTGGGGCCCGCCGCCGAAGACCTGGAGGCGGATGGGATGGATGCCTTAGAGGCAGGACCCGCCGCAGCGTCTGCGTCAGGACCCCTGGCGGATGAAGGCAAATGATTCAGGACCCGCCGCAGCGCCTGCGCCAGGACCCTTAGCGGATAAAAGCAAATGATTCAGGACCCGCCGCAGCGCCTGTGCCAGTACCCCGAGCGATCGAAGGCAGACCGCTCCGCGTCATGCCTGCTCATCGGTTACGCTCCCACTCGCTGCCTCTCCGCATTGTGCTCCTATCATCACTTGAATTCACTTCCGCAACAGGTTATACTGAATTATATATTTTATAAGATCTTTACGCGCGCAGGGATCCGACGCCTGCCGCAGGGAAAGGAAGAGCATGAAAGTCTTCATCATCAATCCCGGAGCCACCTCCACCAAGCTCGCCGTCTACGACGAAGAGACCGAAGTCGCGAAGAAAACTATCCATCACGACGCGGCAGAGCTGGCTCATTTCGAGAAAGTCCCCGATCAGAAGGAATACAGAGAGAAGATGGTCCTGGACGCCATGAAGGAGATGGGTTTTGAGCCCTCCGACTTCGACGCCGTCTGCTCCCGCGGGGGCCTCTTCAAGCACATCCCCAGCGGCACCTACGCTGTCAACGACCAGGTCATCGAGACCGTCATGGATCCCCCCTACGGCGAGCACGCCTCAAATCTGGGCGTCCTCCTCGCCAGGGACATCGCAGATTCCGCCGGAATCCCCGCGTATTTCGTCGACCCGGTGTCCGTCGACGAGCTTCAGGACGTTGCCAGAGTCTCAGGCTTCAAGGGCTGGGAGAGGCAGAGCTTCTTCCACGCGCTCAATCAGAAGGGCATGGCGAGAAAGGCCGCGGAAAAGCTGGGCAAGGCATACGAGGACTGCAATCTCATAGTCTGCCATCTGGGCGGAGGGGTCTCTACGGCAGCCCACTGCAAGGGCCGCGTCATCGACATGTTCAACGTCAAGGACGACGGAGCCTTCTCCACCGACAGGGGCGGGGCTCTTCCCGTCAACGCGGTCATCAATTACTGCTTCGAAGTCGGAGACAAAAAGAAGGTCAAAAAGGTCCTGGGCTCTGAGTCGGGCATCTACTCGTACCTGGGGACCAAGGATTTCATCGACGTGGAGAAAAGGGCGCTTTCGGGCACCGATCCCGAGGCCGCTCTTGTATTCGACGCCTTCATCTATCAGCAGGTCAAGGATATAGGCGCCATGGCGGTGGTACTCAGGATGGACGTGGACGCCATAGTCCTCACCGGAGGCATGGCCAACAGCAAGGTCCTCTGCGAGAGGATGTCGTCATACATCGATAAGATCGCCCCTGTGATGGTCCTTCCCGGCGAGGCGGAGATGGAGTCTCTGGCCAAGGGAGCCCTGAGGGTACTTCACGGCGGCAAGCTCATGGAATATTAGGAGGTCACAGTGATCAAGGACGTCAACCAGCTGCTGGATATGGCAGCTTCAGCGGATAAGAGAAAGATAGCGGTCGCCGCGGCCCACGACAGCGACGTGATCGACGCGGTCGTAAGGGCGAACAGGCAGGGAATAGCCGACGCCGTCCTCGTGGGCAGAGGGAAGGACATCGAAGCCCTTCTCGAAAAGGAAGGGATGAAGGGCGCCTTCGAGATCGTCGATTCGGAAAGCGACGTCGATTCCGCTGCCAAGGCCGTTGCCCTTGCAAAGGAAGGCAGGGTCAACTGCCTGATGAAGGGACTTCTTTCCACCGCCGACATGATGAGGGCGGTGATCAACAAGGAGACCGGCATAAGGACCGGCAGGCTCATCAGCCACTGCATGTTCTATTCGGTCCCGTCCTATCCCAAGGTCATGATCAACACCGACGGAGGCATGAACGTCGCCCCCGATCTTGAGCAGAAGGCCCAGATCCTTGAGAACGCTGCTCAGACCTTGGTCAAGCTTGGTTATGACCACATCTACGCATCCTGCGTCTGCGGGGCGGAGACCGTCAATCCCAAGATCCAGGCCACCGTGGACGCCGCGGCCCTGGCCGATATGAAGGACCGCTGGGCTCCCTATCACATGGACGTCATCGGGCCTGTGGGCCTTGATCTTGCAATAAGTCCCGCCGCCTGCAGGCACAAGCACTTTGAGGCTCCCGGCTGCGGAGAGGCGGACATCCTGCTGGTCCCCACCTACGAGGTAGGCAACGGCATCGGGAAGACCATGACCTATTTCGCTGGCGCCCATTCCGCGGGGATAATCGTCGGAGCGGCGGTCCCCATGGTACTGACCTCCAGGGCGGACACCTCCGACACCAAGCTGGCGTCCATCGCTCTTGGCGCCCTGGTCGGATAGGCGTAAGGCAGGCTCCGGCCATATGATCGTTATAAATCATCTCACATAGAGCAGAAAGGTAGAACAATGAAGCATCTCATGTCAGGAAACGAAGCCGCAGCCCGCGGCGCCTACGAAGCGGGCCTTAAGGTGGGCGCGGCTTATCCGGGAACTCCAAGCACCGAGATTTTCGAAGAGCTGCCCAAGTATAAGGGCGAGCTCTACTGCGAATGGGCTCCCAATGAAAAGGTAGCGGCTGAGGTCGCCTACGGCGCATCCATCGCGGGAGTAAGATCCCTCACCGCCATGAAGCACGTCGGCGTCAACGTGGCTGCGGACCCGATCTTCACCGCGGCCTACAACGGTGTCGGCGGCGGATTCGTCATCGTCAGCGGCGACGACCCCTCCATGCATTCCTCCCAGAACGAGCAGGACAACAGGTACTATGCCAGAGCGGCCAAGCTGGCCTGCGTGGAGCCCTCCGACAGCCAGGAATGCAAGGACTTCATGAAGTATGCCTACGACATCTCCGAGAAGTTCGACGTCCCCGTCCTCTTCAGGATGACCACCAGGGTCTGCCACAGCAAGAGCCTGGTCGAGTTCGGCGAAAGGGAAGAGCATCAGCCCCCCGAATACAAGAGGAACGCAGCCAAGTTCGTCAGCACTCCTGCCAACGCCTACAGGAACCACGCCAAGCTGGAGGCCAACCTCAAGCTCCTGGAGGAATACGCTAACACCTGCCCCCTGAACAGGGTCGAGATGAACGGCACTAAGATCGGTGTGGTCACCGCGTCCATCGCCTATCAGTACGCCAAGGAAGCCTTCCCCGAAGACACCTCCTTCCTCAAGCTGGGCCTCACCAACCCCATGCCCATGGAGCTGGTAAAGGATTTCGCCTCCAAGGTGGACAAGCTCTACGTCATCGAAGAGCTGGAGCCCTTCATGGAGGAGCAGATCAAGGCCGCCGGCATCGAGTGCGTCGGCAAGGACCTCATCGGCAACATGTACGAGCTCAACCCCGAGCTGGTGAAGAGCAGGGTGTTCGGTGAGCAGACCGAGTTCAGGAACGTGCCCGTTCAGGCCGTTCCCCGTCCTCCCGCTCTCTGCCCCGGCTGCCCCCACAGAGGCCTGTTCTACGTCCTCTCCAAGAAGAAGGACTACGTCATCTGCGGAGACATCGGCTGCTACACCCTGGGAGCTTCCGCTCCTCTGTCCGCCATGGACTCCTGCGTATGCATGGGCGGAGGCTTCTCCGTCGCCCAGGGAATGTCCAAGGCCTTCGAGATGATGGGAGACACCAAACACAAGGTCTTTGGAGTTTTAGGCGACAGCACCTTCTTCCACAGCGGCATGACCGGCGCCGCCGAGATCATCTACAACAAGGGCAGCGTCATCCCCGTGGTCCTGGACAACTCCATCACCGGCATGACCGGCCAGCAGGACAACCCGGGAAGCGGCGAGACCCTTATGGGCGATCCCGCTCCTGTCCTCAAGATCGAAGACATCCTCAGGGCCTACGGCTATGAGAACATCTTCATCGTGGATCCCAGAGATCTGGCCGCGGTCCAGAAGGCCGTGGACGACGCCCTCGCTAGCGAAGCTCCCGCCGCCATCATCACCAGAAGGCCCTGCCTGCTCCTCAAGAAGGTAAAGCAGGAGATCGGTCTCTGCAAGGTCGATACGGACAAGTGCAGGAGCTGCCGCAGCTGCCTCAAGGTAGGCTGCCCGGCTGTCTTCTTCAAGGACGGCAAGGCTACCATCGACGCGACCCTGTGCATAGGCTGCACGGTCTGCGCCCAGGTCTGCCCCTTCGATGCCATAGAAAGGGTTTAGGTGACTGAAATGAGCGAAGTCAAGAGCATTCTTCTGGTCGGCGTAGGCGGGCAGGGGACCATCCTGGTCTCCAAGCTGCTCACCGCGGGCCTTATCAAAGCAGGTTATGACGTTAAGATGAGCGAGGTCCACGGAATGGCCCAGAGAGGCGGCAGCGTCTCCACCCAGGTCCGCTTCGGTGACAAGGTCTATTCCCCCATCATCGGCAGGGGACAGGCCGACATCATGGTGGCCTTCGAGAAGATGGAGGCCGTCAGGTACGCCGAGTTCCTCAAGCCCGGCGCCACCGCGGTCATCAACGACTACGAGATCGTCCCCATGAGCGTCGCCACCGGCGCCATGGAGTATCCCCAGGGGACCATCGAGGCCATGAAGCAGGAGTTCAACGTGATCTCTCTCAACGCCGGTCAGATCGCCCAGGAGCTGGGCAATCCCAGGTGCATGAACGTGGTCCTCTTCGGCGCCATGGTCAGAGCCCTAGGCATGGATCATATCGACTGGGAGGAGGTCCTTCGCGAGAACCTCAAGCCCTCCATACTCGATATAAACCTTAAAGCATTCAACGCGTATAAATAAAAGCTGATCGGGCGGCATCTTCTGTTGAGGATGCCGCTTTATTGTTGTAAAATGATAATGAAGACGGCCCGTAATGCCGTCCCGATAGTCTGCACCTTACAATTTTCCGGGCTAAGGTCCCGGAGGAAAGGAGACCTGATGCTGAACAGCAAGGCCCTTCATTACGGAACTGTGAGAAACAAGATCCGCGAGCTCTTTGAGATCGGAAGACAGAAGAAGGAGATCTTCGGACCTGAGAACGTATACGATTTCACCCTGGGCAACCCCAGCGTGGCTCCTCCGAAGGAGGTCAGCGAAGCCTTCCTCGAGGTGCTTCAGACCATGCCGTCCCTGGAGGTCCACGGATATACCACGGCCTACGGCAATCCTTCGGCAAGAGCCGCCATCGCCGGGGTCTTCACCGAGAGGTTCGGCGGGGATTTCACCGCTGACGACTTCTATCTCACCTGCGGCGCCACCGCGGCCCTCAGGTCCTTCCTTTCGGCCTTTATCAGCGAGCCCGGCCTTGAGGTCATGGTCATCGCTCCGTATTTTGCCGAATACGGCTGCTTCATCGATTCCTGCGGCGGAAAGATGGTGGTGGTCCCGCCGGACAAAAAGGCCCTTCAGATCGATCTTGAGGCCTTCGAAGAGAGGATCAGCGAAAAGACCTGCGCGGTCATCGTGAACACTCCCAACAATCCTTCCGGAGTGATCTATACCGAAGAGACCCTGAGAGGCATGGCCGCGGTCCTTGAAAGGAAGAGCGCCGAATACGGCCATCCGATCTACGTCATCAGCGACGAGCCCTACAGGGAGATCGTCTACGACGGCAAGAAGGTCCCGTTCATACCGCACATCTACAGGAATACCGTCATCTGCTACTCCTACAGCAAGTGCCTGTCCCTGCCCGGCGAAAGGATAGGGTACATGTTCGTTCCCAAGTGGGCTGACGACGCGAAGAACGTTCTGGCCGCGGCCGCGGGAGCTGCCCGCATGGCAGGCTACGTGTGCGCGCCTTCGATCCTTCAGCAGGTCATCGAGCGCTGCGCGGGAGTCCTTCCCGACATCAGGCCCTATGAAGAGAACAGAAAGCTCCTCTACGAGAGCCTCAAGGGCATGGGTTATGACTGCATCTATCCCGACGGCGCCTTCTACCTGTTCGTGAAGGCTCCCGGCGGGGACGACGAGGCCTTCTGCGAGAAGGCTCTGGACCTGAATATCCTGGTGGTCCCGGGCGTTGGCTTCGGAGCTCCCGGATACATGCGCATCTCCTACTGCGTGGACAACGCCATGATCAGAAGGGCGCTGCCGGGCTTCGAGAAGCTCATCAAGGGATATAAGTAGTATTTGATCTTTGGACCGCTCCGTACAGGGGCGGTCTTTTTTTACCGAAAACCGCTTGTGCGTCCACCGGTTTCAGGTAAAATAGAGGTGAAAGACTGAGAAATCATCACCGAAAGGATCCAAAATGAAGACACTGTTCACCAATGCCTGCCTGCTTTTAAGGAGCGCCAAAGGCAGCTACTATGCCCTTAAGGACGCTTGTCTGGGCGTCGACGGCAAGTATATCGCATACATAGGTAAAGAAAGGCCTGAAGGCCTCTGGGACGCCGTGAAGGACATGTCGGGAAAACTGATCATCCCCGGACTGGTCAACGCCCACGGCCACGCCGCCATGACTCTCCTAAGGGGAGTGGGCAGCGGGCTTCCTCTTCAGCGGTGGCTCAATGAAGCCATATTCCCCATAGAGGCCAAGATGAAGCCTGAGGACATCATCGCCGGGACCCGCTGGGCGGTCATGGAGATGCTGGCGGGGGGAACGACCCTTTGCTCCGACATGTACGACTTCCCCTGGGACGCCGCCAAGGTCTACGAAGAGGCCGGCATGAAGGTAAATACCGGCAGGATCCTCCTGTGCTTCGATCCGGAGATGAAGGCTGAGGACTGCGAAAGGCTCACCGAGTGCGAGCAGTTCATGAAGGACTTCGAGGGCAGAGAAGGCGAAGGACTTAAGCCCGGAGCCTGCGGCCTGGTCAAGGCCGACGTGAGCCTTCATTCCGAGTATCTGACCACTGAGAACACCGTTCGCGCCCTGGCCGAGATGGCGAAAAGATACGACTGCGTCCTGCAGCTCCACGTCTCGGAGACCATAAGCGAGCACAGAGAGTGCATGGAAAGGCACAAAGGCCTCACTCCCGTAGCGTATCTTAAGGAGTGCGGCATCCTGGATAAAAAGACCTACATGGCCCACTGCGTATGGGTCACCGACGAGGACCTGGAGATCATGAAGGAGACCGGCGCCACCCTTGTCCACAATCCCACCAGCAACATGAAGCTGGGCAGCGGCTTCGCTCCGGTGGCCAAGGCTCTGGAAAAGGGAGTCAACGTTGCCCTGGGCACCGACGGCTGCGCCAGCAACAACAATCTCAACATGTTCGAGGAGATGCATCTGGCGGCCCTGCTGCAGAAGGGGCTTCACAGCGACCCGACCCTGGTCACCGTGGACCAGGTCATCGACATGGCGACGGTCAACGGGGCGAAGGCTCTGGGGCGTCCGGACACCGGAGAGCTCAAGGAGGGCATGAGGGCGGATCTTGCGGTCATCGACCTGAAGAGGCCTCACCTGCAGCCCGCTGTGGACATCCCGGCCTTGCTGGTCTACTCCGTACAGGCCTCCGACGTGGTGATGACCATGGTTGACGGTAAAGTATTATATGACAATGGTGCTTATCTTACAATAGATACGGAGAAGGCATGGACCGATTACGAGGCCTCTGTGACCAGGCTCATGGGCAGCGGCCTGTTCGTCTGATTTGAGCGGAAGGGAGTATCAAGGCTATGTCAATGATGATCATCGTTCTTATAGGTATCCTCGTATTCTCCGTTGCATATATATTTTTGAACCACAGGAGGTAATCGAAATGTTTGAGATCCCCGGTCTTGGAGACAAGCTCGGCGTCCTGGGACAGCTGGGCCAGCTTAAAAACATGTGGGAGGACTTTAAAAAGAACAATCCCGACGTCATCGATTTCATGAACAAGGTCAACGAGAAGGGCTACTGCGAGGGCCAGGAGTTCGTCATCGCGGTCAAATATCCCGACGGGACCGAGCAGAAGGCCGACTTCGTACTGGGAAAGGACGACGTGGCGGTCCTCGAGTCCCTGGCAAAGATCAAGCTCTAGGGCCTTTGCGCCGGGACCTGTCCAACGCAAGATTCTTCTTCAGGCTGTCCAGTAAAAATACTTGACAGCCTCTTTTTTTGGTGCTATAGTACCTAACGCTATGAACACAGGAAGCCTCGACAGGATCGAAGAGATAAGCCTTCTGCTCGATTTTTACGGGGAGCTCCTTTCGGAAAAGCAGCGGGAATACCTGAGGCTCTACCACGAGGAGAACTGCTCCCTCTCAGAGATCGCCGAGATATTCGGAGTCAGCAGATCGGGCATATACGACGGAGTGAGAAAAGCCCAGGCGGCGCTGAGGAACTACGAGGATATCCTCGGCCTGGTCGCCGATTACAAAAGGCGGGAAGATACCCTGCAGAAGCTCCGTTCCGCTGTAGGCGACATCGCTTCGGGCCTTTCGGACCGTCCCGAGCTCCTCGAAAAGCTGGACGGTCTTAAGAAGATCATAAAGGAACTGGATCAGTAAGATGGCATTTGAAGGACTTTCCGAAAAACTCAATAACGCTTTCAAAAAGCTCAAAGGGAAGGGCGTCCTCACCGAATCGGACATCAACGACGCCATGAGAGAGGTGCGTCTGGCACTTCTCGAAGCGGACGTAAACTACAAGGTCGTCAAGGATTTCGTGGCCTCCGTCAAAGAGAAGGCCATGGGAGAAGAGGTCCTCAAGAGCCTGACTCCCGCCCAGCAGGTCATTAAGATCGTCAACGACGAGCTCATCGCCCTGATGGGGAGCACCAATTCCAAGCTGACCTATTCGCCCAAGGGCTTCACCACCATCATGCTGGTAGGCCTTCAGGGAACAGGTAAGACCACCAGCTGCGGAAAGCTGGCACTCCACGTGCGCAAGGACGGAAAGAAGCCCATGATGGCGGCCTGCGACATCTACAGGCCCGCTGCCATCGACCAGCTGGAGATCGTCGGTAAGCAGATCGACGTTCCCGTCTACAGCGACAGGACGAGCCGCGACCCCGTGGCCATCGCCAAGGCCGCTGAGCAGGAGGCCATCCGCAAGGGATACAACTTCCTGATCCTCGACACCGCCGGACGCCTTCAGATCGACGAAGACCTGATGGACGAGCTCAAGCGCATGAAGAAAGAGCTTCGTCCCCACGAGATCCTTCTTGTGGTGGACGCCATGACCGGACAGGACGCGGTCAACGCGGCCAAGGGCTTCCACGACGCCCTCGGAGTCGACGGCATAATCATGACCAAGCTGGACGGCGACACCAGAGGCGGCGCGGCTCTGTCAGTAAGGGCAGTCACCGGACGTCCCATCAAGTTCACCGGCGTAGGCGAGAAGATCGAAGCCCTCGAACCCTTCTATCCGGACCGCATGGCCTCCAGGATCCTGGGCATGGGCGACATGATGAGCCTCATCGAGAAGGCCCAGCAGACCTTCGACGAGGAGAAGGCCGCGGAGCTTGAGAAGCGCCTTTCCAAGAACCAGTTCACCCTGGAGGATTATCTGGACCAGATGGGCCAGATCAGGGGGATGGGCGGTCTGGGCAAGCTGATGGACATGCTGCCCGGCGCGGCCGGAAAGATCACCGACGATCAGATCTCGGCAGGGGAAAAGGAGTTCCGCTCCATGGAAGCCATCATCCTCTCAATGACCCCGGAGGAACGCAAGGATCCCACGATCCTCAACGCCAGCCGCAGAAAGCGCATCGCCGCCGGAGCAGGCACCACCGTGGCCAAGGTCAACAGCCTCATCAAGAAGTACGACGAGACGAAAAAGCTGATGAAGCAGATGACCGGAGGCAAGGGCAAGCTGGGAAAGCGCATGGCGAGAAGGTTCGGCGGCCTCATGTAGGCTCCCGCTCCGAAAAACGATATGAACGGCCTTCGGGCCTTCAGTATAAAAGATAAATCAATTTATATTATTTCTCAGGAGGAAATAAACAAAAATGGTCAAGATCAGACTCACCAGACTGGGCGCACACAAGAAGCCCTTCTACAGGATCATCGTAGCAGACGCCAGGACCACCAGAGACGGCCAGGCTATCCAGGAGCTCGGATATTACGATCCTCTCACCGATCCCGTTACCATCAAGGTAGATGCAGAAGCTGCAAAGAAGTGGCTCGCTGACGGCGCACAGCCCACCGACACCGTTCGCGCTCTTCTGAAGAAGGCCGGCGTCATCGAGTAATACGGGTGCCGTGATGCTTAGTTTAGTAGAAACTATAGCGAAGGCATTGGTAACGAGCCCCGATGAGGTGGCAGTCCGCGAGATCTCGAGCAAGGGCGATTCCATAGTGATCGAGCTCAAGGTGGCCGAAAAGGACATGGGCAAGGTCATCGGAAAGCAGGGCCGCATAGCCAAGGCACTTCGCACAGTTGTGAAAGCAGCTGCGACCAAACAGAACAAAAAGGTGACAGTGGAGATTGTTTCCTGATGAATGAACCGATCAGACTGGGCAGGATAACTGCCCCGGTAGGGATCAAGGGTGAAATGCGCGTCTATCCGTATACCGACGATATGACGCGTTTTTCTGATATAAAGAAAGTCCTTATCGAAGGCAGGGAGTACCCCGTTTCCAGGGCCAGATACCAGAAGGACATGGTGGTCCTGAAGCTGGAAGGCATAGACGACAGGAACGCGGCGGAGACCATGAGAAACAAGGAGCTCCTGCTGGACAGGAAGGATCTCTGGGAGGTCCCCGAGGATACCTACTTCATCGACGACATCATGGGGATAGGCGTCCTCTCCGAGGACGGGAGCTTCAAAGGCTTTCTTACCGACGTGATCCAAAGCCCTGCCCACGACCTTTACGAGATATCGCCCGAAGGTCCGGACGGCAGCCCAAACAGGGCGGCGTCCTTCCTTCTTCCCGCCGTCAAGGAGTTTGTCATCTCCGTGGATCTTTCCGGGCGGGTCATGACCGTAAGGCTCATAGAAGGGATGACCTCCCTATGAAGATCACCATCCTGACCCAGTTCCCCGAGATGTTCGTCCCGGTGCTCGGAGAGAGCATCCTGGGAAGGGCCTCAAAGCAGGGGATCCTTGAGATATCGGTAAAAGACGTCAGGGACTACAGCGCCGACAGGCACAGGAAGACCGACGACACCCCCTTCGGCGGCGGAGCCGGGATGCTCATGGCCCCTCAGCCAGCCTTCGACGCCTTAAAAGACGTGGGGGCCGAAGGCAAAAGGATCATCTACATGTCCCCCAGAGGGCCGGTCTTGGACAAGAAGATCGCCGAAGACCTGGCCAAAGAGGAGGAACTGTTCTTTCTCTGCGGCCACTACGAGGGCGTGGACCAGAGGATCATAGACCGCTGGAACATGGAGGAGCTCTCCATCGGAGACTACATCCTGACCGGGGGTGAGCTTGCCTGCATGGTGGTCATAGACTGCATCTCAAGGCTGATCCCCGGGGTCCTGGGGAGCAGCGAATCCCTCAGCGAGGAGTCGATATACAGCGGCCTTCTGGAGTACGACCAGTACACCAAACCCAGGGAATTCGAGGGAATGGAGGTCCCCGAGGTCCTATACGGAGGAAATCACAGGCTGATCCACCTCTGGCAGTTCGAGAATTCCCTAAGGCTCACCAGGGAAAGGCGGCCGGACCTTTTTGAGAAGTTCCTAGAAAAGAGGGAAGGCCTTACCAAGGACGAAAAAAAGGTCCTGGACAGGATCCTTTCCGAATGACGTCATTTTATTGAAGACGGTCTTCATATCGGTTATAATATATCAGTTATGAAGGCAAAGACTAAAAAGAGACTGAACACTCTGTTCATCATATCGTTCATCGCCGCCGTCGCGGTCCTGTACGCCCACCTGTACCTGATCCCCAGCATCAACGGTTCCAGGAAGTCCACAGAGATCATAGGCTTCGGCAAGCTGGAGAAGATCAACGACGCGTCCTGCCTGGTGATAAGGCAGGAGCAGGTCGTCACCGCCGGCCAGTCCGGCACCCTCAGCTACTACGTGGAGGAGGGCAGCAAGACCAGGATAGGCACCAAGATCCTGGATATATATCCCGCGGGAAGGGGAGCCGAGCCCTACTACTGCCCGGTCACCGGGTTCGTCAGCTACTATATCGACGGCTACGAGAGCGAGTTCACCATGGACGAGGTCATCACCCTGGAGCCCGAGTACATCCAGCAGACCATGATCGCTCCCGAGGACACCACCTCCAAGACCTGCGAGAAGGGCGATCCTGTCTATAAACTGATCACCAGCGACGAATGGTACATGGTCCTGGCGGTGGACAGCAGCTACAGCGAGGATTATACCATCGGCCAGTCTATCGAGGTCCGGTTCGGGTCCTTTGAGGAGCCCAAGGAGGGCGCTTCCGCAGAGGAAAAGGACGATAAGAGCGAAGGTGAAGGCGAAGAACCCGAATATACCGGGATCCCCGCCACCGTCACCGGCGTGTTCAAAAAAGAGAACGGCCTGCTGGTCGCCGCGAAGACCAGAAGATACTACGAGGACCTGTTCAAGACCCGCTTCACCAGGGTAAAGGTGGTCACCAGGAGCGACGAGGGCCTGCTGATACCTCAGACCGCGGTGGCCTACGAGGAGGGCCAGGCGGGGGTCTACGAGCTGGAAGTTTCAGGTGAATATAGCTTCGTCCCCATCGAGATCCTTGTAGAGGGAGATGGCGTCTACATGGTCAGATCCGACACCATGGAGATCCCCCAGCCCGACGGGACCAAGAAGACCGTCAACACGGTCGCGATCTACGACGAGATCCTTAGAAACGCGGAGGATCACCAGTGAAAGAGGATATAAGAGCAAATATTGAAGATATAAGGCAGAGGATCGCAGCCGCGGCAAAGAGAGCCGGAAGAGATCCCGAAGACGTCACCCTGATCGCGGTGACCAAGCTCCACGACCCGGAGGAGATGAACGAGGCCATCGCCTGCGGCGCTTCGGACATCGGAGAGAACAAGGTCCAGGAGCTCACCGCCAAGTACGACAGCGTCACCGAAGGGGTGAGATGGCATCTTATAGGCCATCTTCAGACCAACAAGGTAAAATACATAGCGGACAAGGTGTGCATGATCCACAGCGTCGATTCCCTAAAGCTTGCAAAGGAGATCGACAAGCGCTGCGGCGCCATAGGCAGGACCATGGACGTCCTGGTCGAGGTCAACTGCGCCGGAGAAGAATCCAAATCGGGAGTCGCTCCCGATGGCGCTCAGGGCCTGGTATGTGATATAATAAATGAGTGTCCTGCGGTAAGGGTGAAAGGTCTCATGACCGTAGCCCCGGCGGCGGACGATCCGGAGGATGTCAGGCAGTATTTCAGGCAGCTGAGGCTTCTGAAGGATAAGATCAACGAGGGCCTGGACGGGCCTCTGAAACTCAGTCAGCTATCCATGGGCATGTCCCATGATTTTGAGACCGCCATCGAGGAGGGCGCCACCATGGTAAGGGTCGGCACGGCCATCTTCGGTGCGAGAGATTACAGCAAAAAGATCTGATAACCGTAAACCGTTCATGGAGGAACAAATATGGGTTTATTCGACAAATTCAAGGCAGTGATGGGCATAGAGGATATCGAGGACGACGATCTCGATGAAGAAGAGGAGCTGGAGAGCAAATCCCTGATCCCCGAAGAAAAGAACCCGGTCAAGACGCCTTCCCCCGCGGCTCCCGCTACCACCGCGAAGACTGCGTCCTCACAGCCCTCAGGCTCTCCCAGGACCCAGAGCGTGACTTCCCGCCTTACCGCCAACAACGTCAAGCTGGTGGTCATGGAGCCCCAGAGCTTCGATGAGAGCCCCCGCCTGGTGGACCTTCTCAAGGCCAAGAAGCCGGTGATCATCAACCTGGAGAACATGGAGACCGACATCGCCAGGAAGATCTTCGACTTCCTCAGCGGCGCCACCTACGCTCTCAACGGAAACGTCCAGAAGATCGCCAACAACATCTTCGTGTTCGCTCCCGAGAACGTGGACGTGACCTACAACAACGGCCAGAAGGCTTCCGAGCAGCCCGTGGTCAAGAGCCCCTGGAACAGGTAGCGGACCATGCTTCCCAGCGAGATCCAGGGCAAGACCTTCAGCAGGGCTGTAAGGGGATACAAAGAGGACGAAGTCGACCAGTTTTTAGAGCTGCTGGCCGACGAGTTTGCGTCTTTGATATCCGACAACGACAGGCTGAGGCTTGAGGTCGAAGACCAGAACAGGAGGATCTCAGGCTACAAGCAGCAGGAGAGCTCTATCGCTTCCACTCTCGAGGCTGCCAAGTCGCTGATGAGCGATATCTCGGCCAGCGCGGAGAAGAGGGCGGAGATACTGATCAAGAACGCCGAGCTGGACGCGGAGATCAAGCAGAGGCAGGCCATGGACGCGGTCCAGAGGCTCAAGGACGAAGAGCAGAGCCTCAGCGAAAGGGTCAACATGATCAGGACCCGGTTCAAGAGCATGCTTGAGGCCGAGCTTGCCCGCTTCGACAGTCTTTCCGACGAACTGTTCACGGTCTCGGCGGAAGAGGGCGGCAGCCTGCTCTCCCACAGGGACACCGCTGATATCGGCATCTCTTCGGATCCCATACTCGAAGAGCTGGACGCCCAGGCGGAAGGCTCCGCCAGGCCCGATCCCTCCAGGACCCTCACCAACTTCAGGAGACCATTGTAGTGTTTTTCGCCGTAGCAGCGCTGAGCATCGCTTTGGATATGTTTACCAAGAGGCTGGTTGAGACCGCCATGACCCTGGGAGAGACCAGAACGGTGATCCCCGGGCTTTTGGATCTTCATTTCCTGCAGAATTACGGGGCGGCCTACAGCATCCTGCAGAACAGGGTGGATTTCCTTCTGGTATTCACCGGGATCCTGCTGGCGGGGATAGCGGTCTATTACTTCCGCACCCGGAAGAAGGCTCCGCTGGTCGAGAGGCTCTGCCTGAGCCTTATATTCGGCGGAGGCTGCGGCAATTTCATCAGCAGGGCCGTTGTCGGCTGCGTCACCGATTTTCTCGACATACACATCATCCCGGTCTTCAACGTGGCTGATATCTGCGTCACCGGGGGATGCATACTTCTGCTGATCTATTATTTCTTCTTCGAAGGAAAAATGTCCGGGGCGGCTGATGCTCCGGAAGGGACGGATGATGGACGGCAGCAATAGATTCGGATTCGTGATAGATGAAGAGCACGCTGGGCTTCGGGCCGACAGCGTGCTTTCCGTTCTTATGGAGGACGTCTCGCGGAGCTACATCCAAAAGCTCATCGAGGGCGGCAGCGTCACCGTGGACGGAAAGCCCATGGTCTCCAAGAAGGAGAAGCTGCGCGCCGGGGCGGAAGTGGTCTTGGATCTTCCCGAGCCCGCTCCCTGCGAGGCCGTTCCGGAAGACATCCCCCTCGACATAGTATACGAGGACGACGACCTGATCGTCGTGAACAAGCCCAAGGGCATGGTGGTTCATCCCGCTGCCGGGAATCTTTCGGGCACCCTTGTCAACGCGTTGCTCTTCCACTGCAGCTGCCTTTCGTCCATCAATGGCGTCCAGAGGCCCGGCATCGTCCACAGGATCGACAAGGATACTTCAGGGCTTCTGGTCTGCGCCAAGAGCGACGCGGCCCACAGAGGGCTGTCGGAGCAGCTGGCGGAGCACTCGGTGACCCGCCGCTACAGGGCAGTGGTCTTCGGAAGGCTCAGGGATGACAGCGGCAGGATCGACGCTCCCATCGGAAGGGATCCCAAAAACCGCCTGAGGATGGCCGTCGTTCCCGGTGGAAAGAACGCCGTGACCAACTACCGGGTCCTGACGTACATGAACGGTTTTACCGAGATCGAGGCGAGGCTTGAGACCGGAAGGACCCACCAGATCAGGGTCCACATGACCAGCATCGGGCACCCTCTGCTGGGGGATACGGTCTACGGCCCCGCAAAGCAGCCTTATAAACTCAACGGACAGATGCTCCACGCCGGGATCCTGGGGTTCGTACACCCGGTGACCGGCCAGTACATGGAATTTGAGGCCGAGCCCCCCGAAGAATACCTGACCACCCTTAAGAAGCTCATGAACAGATAGGAGCCCCTATGGAAAAGAGGACCATAAAGCCCACCACAATGGTATGCCCGCTGCCTGCGGTAATGGCAAGCTGCGGCACCATGGAGGCTTCGAATATCATAACCATCGAATGGACCGGCATAATCTGCACCGATCCTCCCAGGACCTACATAAGCATCGCAAAGCAGAGATACTCCCACGATATCGTCGAGAACACCGGGGAATTCGTGATCAACCTGACCAACAAGGATCTGGCCAGGGCGACGGACTTCTGCGGCTGCACCACCGGAGCGAAGATCGACAAGTTCAGTGAAGCCGGGCTGACCAAGGCTGCCGCCGATATCGTCGCCTGCCCAATGATCGCCGAGGCCCCGGTGAATCTCGAGTGCAGGGTCTTCAAGGTCGAAAGGCTGGGGAGCCACGACATGTACATGGCTGACATCGTGGCGGTCCACGTCAACGAGGATCTCTTCGACGAGGACGGCCGCATCTGCCTTGAAAGGGCGGGGCTCATAGTCTACAGCCACGGTCATTATCACGAGCTCAAAAGGGAGAGCCTCGGGCGCTTCGGCTGGTCGGTGATGAAGCCTAAGACCAGAAAGAGGCTGGCTTCAAAGGCTGCCGGCAGGGGAGGAAAGAAGCCCGGGCAAAAGAAGTGATCACTTTTGCTGCAAACAGCAGTTATCTATTTGTCTTCCGTTGCTCACGAATTTGTTCGATCCATACAAAATATACTGTTTTTATGTCTTTACATTGTATTGAATTACAATTGTATGAATGATAGACATTAAGAACGGTATTTTTCTTTTGTTAATAGAACTGTTATCGATATAATAGAATTGCTTATTAGTGAGGTAATAGTTTTATGACTGATAACAGCGATAATCTTTTCACCCCATCGATGCTCAAGTCAGTAGAGGATCAGATCGCGGAGCAGTTGATCAGGGCCGTCGTCACCGGAAAGCTCAATCCGGGGGACAGGCTGGTGGCTTCCGATCTGGCTCTCCAGTTCGGAGTCTGCAGATCGACAATAGTCTCGGTGATGCAGCTCCTGGCGGCCTTCGGAGTGGTCCAGACCAAGAGAGGACCCAAAGGCGGCTCGTACATCAAGGAATCTCCCCTTGACGAGGCCTTCAGGACCAGGTTCTCCGATTCCTATCCCCCCGACAACGAGATCATAGCGAAATCCATCACCATAGATGAGTTCTGCAGGTTCAGAGTTCTCCTGGAGACCGAGGTCTGCCTCATGTGCGCTAGGGACTACGCCAAGGACCACGACTCCGCATACATCAAGCTCCTCGGCCAGAACGTGGAGGACGGTCTGGCGGGAAGGCTGTCGGACAAATACAACGTCTGCTTTCATACCATACTGGCCAGAGGCTGCAGCAACAAGCTCATTTCCAGGGATCTGGAAGCTCTGGACAAGGTGCTCCAGTCCGTGCTGGAAGAGGGCGGATCCTCCGAAGACAGCGTCAAGAGAGGCCGCTGCCAGCACAAGATAATCTACGACGCGATAATCTCCGGCGATGAAGAGGCCATCAGACAGGCCGTCATCGACCATGTGGCCCTGTTCAGGGACAATCCCGCGGCTGAGAACATGTTCGCCGCAAGGTAACAAGCTTTCTCTTTTTTCTGTTCAGCACTGCCGGCTGAACGAAGCGCTCAGGCTTTGGCCCGGGCGCTTTTTATATACTTGCAAGAAGCCGGTAGGGATGGTTAAATGGTATCAGTGGATAGGGAGAACAGGAGGTGACCCATGGACACTGTAAAGAAGCTTACGATACTTCATTCCAACGATATGCACGGAGATTTCCTGCCTTCCGATAAGGAGGGCGTAAAGACGGGCGGTCTTTCGCTCCTCTCAGGCTATGTGAACAGGGTAAGGAGCGATAAGGAGAATGTGATATACGCGGTCGCGGGCGATATGTTCAGGGGTTCCATCATCGACTCCGAGTACGAGGGTCTTTCGACCATAGATCTGATGAACAACTTAAGGCCCGACGTCGCCGCCATTGGGAACCACGAGGTCGACTACGGGCTCGCCCATCTGCTATTCCTTGAGAAATGCGCCCGCTTCCCCATAGTGAACGCCGATCTTTTCGTCACCATGAACAACGCCAGGCTCTTCACTCCCTACATAAACCTTGAGGTCGGGGGGATGAGGATAATGTTCATAGGCATACTCACCAGCGAGGTGCTCGCCTCCACCAAGAGCGAAAAGATAATAGGAAGCTTCATAGACATCAGGCAGGCGGCAAGGGAGGTCGGCATAATCTGCGACAACTACCGCACCGTCAACACCGATATGACGGTCCTGCTCACCCACATAGGGATCGAAAAGGACAGGGAGCTGGCGGCTCTGCTCGACCCCGACTGGGGCATAGATATGATCATCGGCGGCCACTCCCATACCTTCATGGACGCTCCCGAGTTCGTGAACGGAGTCCCCATAGTGCAGGCCGGTACAGGCACATCCGTCATAGGCCAGATCGATCTTCAGTACGATACCGAAGCGAAAAAGATCTTGGATCTTAAATGGAGGTGCGTGCCTGTCAATGAGGATACAGCGGATGCCGACCCAGTGATGGAACAGCTCATCGACAGCTACCGCTCCGAGACCGATACCAAGTACAAGAGGGTCGTGACCCGCTGGGCGAGAGAGCTCACCCATCCGTGCCGAGAACAGGAGACCGAGATGGGCAACCTCTATGCCGACGCGATGCAGTGGGAGAGCAGCTTCGACATAATGCTGGTCGGCTCCGGAAGCATAAGAAAGAAGGCTCTCGGGCCCATAATCGAGTATCAGGACATGCTGGAGAACACTCCCTTCGACGATAGCGTATGGATGCTTCAGGTGACGGGAGAGCAGTGGAGGCGGATGATACAGCACATATTGAGGGACGAGGCCTGGCTGGGCGAGACCGAGTTCTACCAGTTCTCCAAGGGCGTCAGGATCAAATACCGCAAGGCGACCCATACGATAGAAGAGCTCAAGTTCAACGGCGAGGACGTCACCGACGTGATGCTCCTTAAGATCGCTGTCCAGAACTACCATTACAAGAACTTCGACGAGTTCCTGGGTGTGCCGCTGGAGGAGGTCAAAAAGAATATGAGGCCGCGCGTGGTCGCGACCTCGTTCAACAACATAGTCGAGGAGTTCTTCGCCACCCACGACGGGCTGGATGCCCACGTGGAGGGCAGGCTGGAAGTATATTAAAGCGAGGGATCCTTCGGATCCACCCAGACCGTGCCGTTGTTGGTGAAGATCACCTTGCCGGGCTTGGCACCGGCAGGCTTTTTGAGATATTTGAGCTGGACGTAGTCCACCGGGACGTTCTGGGACTGCTTTCCCTTGGAGAACCATGCGGCCACCGCGGCGGCCTCGTACATGGTCTTGGGATCGGGGTCCGCCCCCTCGCAGACCAGGACCACGTGGGAGCCGGGGATGTCCTTGGTGTGGAACCACCAGTCGGTCTTTTTGCCCATCTTTAGGCTTATATGGTCGTTTTCGATGTTGTTCCTTCCCACCAGCAGGGTATAGCCTTCTGAGGTCTTGTATCTTCTGGGCTTGGGGCCCTGTTTTCTTCCCCTGGCGGGAGCCTTTCTGGACCTCATGAACCCCTGGTCGGTGAGCTCAGCCCTTATTAGATCCAGTTCCTCGTAGGTGGAGGCCGATGGTATCAGTGCGGATACCGAGTCCAGATAGGCGATGTCCTCTTCGCATTCCGCCAGCTGGGCCAGCTTTTCCTTTCTTGAGCTCTTGAGCTTGGAGTATTTTTTGTAATAATTCTGGGCGTTCTTAGCCGCGCTGAACCTGGGGTCCAGAGGGATCTCGGTCTCCTGTCCGTCGTAGTAGCTTATGACCTTGACGGAGGACGCTCCGGGCTTTGCCAGATGAAGGTTGGCGTTGAGCAGCTCCCCCATGACGCGGTAGCTGTCGGAGCTCTCGGCCTCACGGATCTCCTCCAGGAGCCTCTGCTTTTTCAGCAGCTGCTTGTCGGTGAGGGCGGTGACGGACCGCTGAAGGTCCTGGGCCTTCTGCATCACCCGGTTGCTGTCCAGCCTTCTGGAGTAGAACCAGTCCATGGCCTCGTCCACGGTCTCAAAGGAGCGGGAATCCAGGCTCTCAGCGTAGGCCTTGAGAAGGATCCCGTGGACGTCCTTGGGGCTTCCGTCAGAAGAAAGATAGACCCTTGGATCCAGCCTGCCTGCCCGGATATCCTCTCTTAAGGCGATGACCCCGGCTGCGCATCCCGCCGGATCCTCCTTTGCCGCGTTCTCTCCGAAGAGCTGGTTCTCAAGGGAAGGGCTGAAGCCCTGGACGGCTTTGCTCACAGAGCCTTCCTGCGCGATCCTTTCACGGATCTCGTCTTCGCCTGCGGAGTTCAGGTCCAGCTTTCCCTGGGAGGGCGGCAGCACGTAGACCAGCCCGGGCAGTATCTGCCGGACCCTGTTCACATCCACAGAGATGTGCTTAACCGCGTCGATGATCTTGCCGGTCTGGATGTCGGTGAGGATCAGGTTGCTGTGCTTTCCCATGATCTCTGCGGTCAGCCTCTTGCTCACCGAAAAGCCCATCTCGTTGACTGTCTCGATGTCCATGTCGATGATCCTCTCGGTCTCCCTCTGAAAGACCCTGCTGATCTTGCCGCCCTGGATGTGCTTTCTCAGCAGCATGCAGAAGGCGGGGGGAAGGGCCGGATTTTCGTAGGAGAGGGCGGTGAAATGGACCCTTGCCGCCTGGGAGGAGACGCTCATGAGCAGCTTCTTCCTGCCCCAGTCGGTGGTGTGCACCTGAAGTATTATCTCGTCGGGCTCGGGCTGCTGGACCTTTTCGATCCTGGCCCCTGCCAGCTGAAGGGAGAGCTCCCTCGCGACGATAGATGTCATTATTCCGTCGTATGCCATAAAAAACCTCGTTGGTCTAAAGCTTCATATGTGTTAAAATCAAAAAGATAATATCACCAAACGGAGATGTATGACAATGATAAAGAGCATGACAGGATTCGGCCGGGGCGTCAGCTCCGACGGCCGCATCATAATGACTGCCGAGATAAAGGCTGTGAACCACCGCTACTGCGACATCACGGTGAAGATGCCCAGGCGCTTCGCCTTCGCCGAAGAGGCTGTCAAGGGCGTGGTCAAGAGCTTCACCACCAGGGGCAAGATCGACGTGATGATCAACGTGGAGTCCTCGGAGGTCTCGGACAGCGACGTGAAGCTGGACCTGGGCCTCGCGAGAAAGTACTACGAAAGACTCACCGAGCTCAAGGATCATATCCCCGAGCTTTCGGGAGACATCAGCCTCAGGCTCATCTCCTCTCTTCCCGACGTGATGTCCCTTGCTCCCGCGGAGGAGGACGAGGACCATATCCTCAGCCAGCTGACCTCAGCCGTCACCGAGGCGTGCAAAAATTACGACTCGATGAGGACCACCGAGGGATCAAAGCTCATAGCGGACATCCTGATGAGGAACGATCTGATCGAGAGGACAGCCCTGGAGATCGAGGAATACGCGCCGAAGGTCGCGGAGCTCTACCTTGCCAGGATGCGGGAGAGGATGGAGGAGCTTCTGGGCGGGGGAGCCCAGATCACCGAGGACAGGCTGCTCCTTGAAGCCGCGGTCTTCGCGGACAAGTCCAACATCACCGAGGAGCTGGTCAGGCTCAAGAGCCACGTGGCCCAGCTGAGAAAGATCGCATCTTCAGGGGAACCTGCCGGCAAGAAGCTGGATTTCCTGGTCCAGGAGATGAACCGCGAGGCCAATACCATAGGCTCCAAGGCCAACGATATCAATATCACCGAAAAGATGCTCCTGCTCAAGGCCGAGATCGAGAAGATCAGGGAGCAGGTCCAGAACATAGAATAGGGCGGAGGGTCCTTCGGGGCTTCGGAAATATTCTGTAATTATTTTACAGGAATTTATTGACAATGCCAGTAATTTACAGTATTATCATCTTGTCCGGAGCTCCGGTCAATCTTGACGAATGGACCCCGTCGTTCTACACCCGGACTGAAAACGTGACCGTCCCGGCCGGAGACGGTCTTTATAATCTCAGGCATTTATATTTTTCATCTTCTTTGCAGTCTGTTCCGCCGAATATATTCGCAGCGTCGAAAATATCACTGGTCGGGGCGCCGATCAGGAAACAGGCTCTGTAAAGGTCTCTGAGCCTTGAATGGCCATATCGTCAAGACATGAGCTCAGGCGCACCCGGCAGGATATGCCGGGCGCATTTTTGTATCAAGAAAACCACGCGATAGTCGCGTGGTTCCGTATAGCTTAAGCGATGAACAAAAATCCTAATGTGCTAAACTGTTCGAAAAGCCTGCCAGCTTGAAAACAGAGAAGGACATTAGGAGGTACTCATGACAGAACATGAAAAAACCACGAACAGTTTAGCACATACAAAATGGAATTGTAAGTATCATGTAGTATTCGCCCCGAAGTATCGTAGAAAAGTGTTTTATGAAGAAAAACGTGAAGAAATACGTGATATTATCCGTACACTATGCGTTTGGAAGGGCGTAGAAATTATCGAAGGAGAGATATGTCCTGATCATATCCACCTTCTGCTTAGTATTCCACCTAAAATGAGCGTATCCAGTTTTATGGGTTACCTAAAGGGTAAAAGCAGTTTGATGATATTCCAAAAGTACGGGAATATGAAATTTGCATACCGAAATCGAGAATTCTGGTGCAAGGGATACTATGTCGACACAGTTGGCAAGAACACAAAAGCCATAAAGGAATACATATCAAATCAATTGAAAATGGATAGAGAAGCGGATCAATTAAGTATGTTTGATCCGCAAGACCCGTTTACGGGTAGCAGGTAATAGATGCATGCTGGCAGGCGCTATATGCACACTTGTGTGCAGCCTGTAGTATTAGGGCTATGCCCGAAAATGAAAAACCACCCGCTATGCGGGTGAACTGACCCCAAAAGGTTAGACAAAACCGGGCATCGCAATTAAGCAAGTTGAGAGGACTGAACTCTGTATTGGACAGGGCTCAGTCCTTTTAGTTTGCCCTTGATGCGCTGATTGTTGTAATAGT
>Ga0208297_1000911_pt1 | contig 40097 bp, 36 predicted proteins | sample LMS_cellobiose_e_FD_187367 | JGI IMG/M metagenome (GOLD analysis project Ga0208297, IMG submission 187367) | Rumen-fistulated moose microbial communities from Alaska, USA - LMS_cellobiose_enrichment (SPAdes) (version 2) | ecosystem: Host-associated > Mammals > Digestive system > Stomach > Rumen... | reverse complement strand
TGGCGTGCGGCTTCATCTCGCCGCCGTACGGAATAAACCTTTTCGTCGCGTCCGCGATATCGGGTGAAAGCATAGAGGACATCTCGAAGGCCATCCTGCCGTCCTTCATCGCGATGGTCCTCTGTCTGCTGCTATTCACATACTTCCCGATATTCACGATGGGGCTGCTGGACCTGCTGAGATAGCCGCCCGCAAGAGGGGCTGCTGCGCCAGACAAAAGATGGGCCTGTAACGGCCCCTATTCCTACGTAAATTTTGTGGAAAAAGGATCACAGTATACAGCCGCACCTTCCGCCTTGCAAGCGATTAGGATTTTCGCAAAAGCATAGTGGACAACGTACGTAATTTAAAGGGCACTGGGTCTGAGTGCAAGGCGGCCGCCTTAATAGACGTCATTAGAAGCGACCCTTTTCAGTAGCCGCCATACGAAAGGCTCGTCGGCGATATTCGGGGAGCTTATTGCAGGCGCGTTAACATCAAACACCGCCTGGCGTACGAAGTAAATGGTGGGCGCAAAGCTGTAAAAATCATCAGTATGTGCCTCCCATTACGGTTTCTGATCCATACAGCCTCGTGGCGGACGAGCCGGAGCGCTATGCGAATTTTCTTTCTCTCCATCCTCCGCCTCTTCAAACATGCGTTCAAGCTCGTCGTCGTCGGGGGCGAAGTCGAAGGGAGGCTTTTCCGGCGCTCGGCTGCGGTTTTTTAGACGCTCGGCGAGGCGCGTGTATCTCGTCCGCGTTTTGTCGTTTTCGACCGCTATGCGCAGCGCTTTTTTCTGCCCGACTATCACGACTAATTTTTTGCCGCGCGTTATAGCCGTGTAAAGCAGGTTTCTTTGAAGCATTACGTAGTGCTGAATGAGCAGCGGGATGACGACGGCCGGATACTCGGAGCCCTGCGATTTGTGTATCGAAACGGCGTAAGCGTGGACGAGCTCTTCGAGTTCGGCGAATTCGTAGTTCACGAAGCCGGAGTCCATTTTCACGGTGACGCGCGCTTCCTCGCCGTCCACCTTCGTTATCGTACCGATGTCGCCGTTGTAGACGTCTTTGTCGTAGTTGTTTTTTATCTGCATCACCTTGTCGCCCTCTTTGAAGACACGCTCAAGGCGCTGCACCGATGCCCCCCGCCCCCTGTTCAGGATTTTCTGCAGTTCTATGTTGAGACGTTTCGTTCCAAGCATTCCGTTGTGCATAGGAGCCAGCACCTGTATGTCGTCCACGGGGTCGAAGTTGAAACGTTTTGGGATGTTTTCGGAGACAAGTTTTTTTATCGTCCGCAGCACCTTCGCGTCGAGCAGCTCTTTGTACTCCTCTTCGCCGAGGCTTTTATCGACCGCCGGCTCTATGAAATAAAAATCTGAAATCTCGCCTCGCTGATTCTCCGGCAGAAGGGGCATGAGCCCGCTGTTGACGCGGTGGGCGTTGACTATTATGCGGCTCTCGCGCCCCTGACGGAATATCTCGCGCAGTTCTACGACGGGGCAGACGCCGGAATCGATGAGGTCTTTCAGCACATTGCCCGGCGAAACCGACGGCAGTTGGTTGACGTCGCCGACGAATATCAGAGACGCCCCTTTCGGCACGGCCTTCAGCAAATGGTGGAAGAGTATCTGATCCACCATCGACGCCTCGTCGACGATCAAAAGGTCGCAGGAGAGAGGGTTGCCCTCGTTGCGCATGAAGAAGCCGTTCGCACCCGGCGAGGAAGCGCTCTCGAACGGATGCGAGCCGCTGCCGGTGTATTCGAGAAGCCTATGGATAGTTTTCGCCTCGTGTCCGGTCGCCTCGGCCATCCTCTTCGCGGCGCGTCCGGTAGGCGCGGCAAGCATCACGTTGAAGCCGCCCTCCTCGCGCAGGCGGAGCACGGCGCGGATTATCGTCGTTTTGCCGGTTCCGGGGCCGCCCGTTATGACCATAACTTTCGAGCCTACCGCCGTCCTTATCGCTTCGCGCTGCGCTTCGGCGAGAGTTATCCCCATCTCGCGCTCAAGCCACGGCAGAGCCTCGTCGCAGTTGACGAATTGGCCGTTGTAAGGCTCGTCTATCAGCGAAAGCAGTTTTTTCGCCGACGCCGTCTCGGCGTAATGAAATGCCGGCAGATAGACGGCATCCCGCTCCATGCCGCTCTCGTCGGTGTATTTTTCTACCGTGATATGCCCCGCGATCCTCGCCTGCTCTATCCCCTCGCGCGCCATTTCGGCGCCGACGAGCAGAGTCTGAGCGGTATGGGTCGCGAGCATTTCGCCCGGCACGAAGACGTGTCCCTCCGCCGTGAGCTGGTTAAGCGCGTAGTGGACTCCGGCGCGGACGCGAAGCGGCGAGTCCTGCGCGATGCCTAATTTGCGCGCTATCTTGTCCGCTATCGTGAAGCCTATACCGGCGACGTCCTGCGCCATGCGGTAGGGATTTTCCTTCAGCGCCGCTATCGTGCCCTCTCCATACTGGCGGAATATGCGCATCGCGTAGCCCGCCCCTATGCCGTAGCCCTGCAGGAAGACCATCACTTCCCTTATCTCGCGTCGCTCGCGCCAGGACCGGGCGATCTCTTGGGCTTTTTTCGCGCTTATACCGCGGATATGCGTAAGGCGTTCAGGCTCCTCGTCGAGCACGGAAATGGTGTCCCAGCCGAACTCTTCGACGATTTTTTTCGCGGTCGACGGGCCTATGCCGCGTACCAGCCCCGAGGCGAGGAATTTTTCTATCCCCTCCGTCGTCGCCGGAATGGCCGGCTCGCATTTCGTCGCGTGCAGCTGCATGCCGTAGCGCGGATTTTTCTCCCAGCGTCCCGTGACCGAGAGCATCTCTCCCGGCGCCGGCTCGGCCATACAGCCGACAACGGTGATAAGGTCCGCGTGGTCGCGCACACTCAAGCGGAGAACGGTATAGCCGTTCTCCGCGTTGTGGTATGTAAGGCGCTCCACCTGCCCATTCAACTCTATTTCAGGAAGGGGAGCTGATTTGACAGTGTTTTCTTTATCGGACAAGCTTTATCCTATTTTATGAATCTGATCCTGCCGTCGACCACAGTAAGGCCGTTTTCCACGTTCAGCAGGTCGTTCTCCGACACCGTGAACGGATCGTCCATGAACGCAGCCATGTCCGCGGCCTTGCCGGGTTCGAGCGTGCCGCGCCACGGCAGTTCCCCGCAGATGTTCGCTCCGCCGCTCGTGTAGAGCGAAAAGGCTTCCACCCTGTCGAGGCGTTGCGACGGCATCCAGCCGTGCTCCGGCTTGTCGTTCAGATCCTGGCGCAGTATCGCTGCGCGTATGCCGATGAACGGGTCGAGCGACTCCGAGGGGGCGTCCGAGCCTGCGCCGACCGGAATGCCCGCGTTGATCAGAGACTTCCACGCATAGCTCCAGCGTGCGCGCTCGGCGTCGAGGCGATGCATTACGATCGGCCAGTCGGAGGTGACGAACGCCGGCTGTATGTCGGCCATCACGCCGAGAGAAGCCATACGCGCGTAAAGGTCCGCGCCTCCGACCTGACAGTGGACTATCCTGTGCGCCATATCGGCGTTATCCGCGTCCTTCGCCGCTTCGACCGCGTTCAGACAGCGCTCTATCGCTCCGTCGCCGATCGCGTAAAACGCGACCTGCATGCCCGCCTCCTGCGCCCTTCTGACGAGTTTGTTCATCTCTCCCTGAGAGTGGGAGTAGACTCCGCGGTTTCCCGGGTCGTCGGAGTATTCTTCGCGAAGCGCCGCCGTGCGCGCGCCGAGCGTGCCGTCGACATGTATCTTTAACGGGCCGGAACGGAAGTAGCGCCCGCTTCTTTTATTGTTTCCGCTTTCGATGAAGGAGGCGAGCTCGTCGCCGTCGCGGAGGCACCACTGATGGGATATGCGCAGCGGAATCTTTTCCTCCGATTCGATGGACTCGTAGAGATCGAAAATTTCCTGAACGCTGCCGGCTATCTCGAGGTCGTCCGTCTGCACGGAGGTTATCCCGTGGCTGACGAGCTTGTCGGCCGCTATCGAATACCAGCGGCGCAGCGATTCTTTCGAATGGGGCGGGAGTTTCATCCTGACCCAGTTCACCGCGGTTTCGCTGATTATCCCGTTCGGTACGCCCTTCGCATCCGTCTCGATGACGCCTCCGGCGATACGGAAGCCCGGCACTATGTTCAGCGTTTCCAGCGCCCTGCTGTTCAGCGCCGCGATGTGGCCGCAGGAACGTTCAAAAAAGAGCGGCAGCTCCGTCGAGATTCCGTCAAGGTCGCCTCTGTCGGGGAAGCGGTTCTCGTCCATGTTGTTCTGATTCCAGCCGCGGGCGTAGAACCAGCCGTTCTGAGGCACTGGATTTTCGCTGAGGAATTTTTTAGCGGACGAGACGAGTTCGTCGATCGAACGCGCGCCGCTGAGGTCGAGCGTCTCGAGGCTGCGCCCCGCCGCGATCAGGTGGATATGCGTGTCGGTGAAGCCGGGCAGCACATAGCGCCCCTTCATGTCGAGCACTACGGTCTTCGTATCGCAGCGCGCAAGAATCTCTTTGTCGGTGCCGAGCGCCTCTACCACTCCACCGCGCGAGAAAACCGCCTGCGCGCGGCCGGGATAGGCCATCGGATAGATGACTCCGTTTATAAGCGCAAGTGAATCTCTTCTTCTGTTCTCTGCCATCTTTTACAATTCCGCTACAAGCTCCGCAAGCGTTCGCGCTCCATATCCAGATTCCCCTTTAACGTAGTAACTGTACGGCGATTTTACGAAATCGACGGCGGCCATGTCTATATGAGCCCATGGAATGCCCTTCTCGACGAACTCTTCGAGAAACATCGCCGCCGTTATCGCCCCGCCGTAACGTCCCGCGCCGTTGACGAGGTCGGCTACAGGCGATTTGAGCAGTTTGCGGAGGTTCGGGTCGTCCATCGGCAGCTTCCACATACGTTCCCCGCAGGCCTTAGCCGCACCTAGGACCTTGCCGCCGAATTCTTCGTCGTTGGTGAAAAGCCCCGCCGAGGTCGAGCCGAGCGCCACGGCGCAGGCCCCCGTCAGCGTCGCTATGTCGACTATCATGTCCGGCTTCAGCTCCGACGCATAGCTCAGCGCGTCGGCCAAGGTCATCCTTCCTTCGCAGTCCGTGTTGAAGACTTCTATCGTTTTGCCGTTGCGCGCGCGGACTATGTCGTCCGGCCTGTACGAAGAGCCGCCGGGCATATTCTCCGCTGCGGCAACGATGGCGCTGACCTTCCAAGGAAGAGCGAGCTTCACTATCGCGCGCATGGCGCCGAGCACGGCGCAGGCGCCGCTCTTGTCGCCCTTCATCGTCAGCATGTATTCCGCGGGCTTGATATCGAGCCCGCCGCTGTCGAAGGTGAGCCCCTTGCCTACGAGGACGATGTGCCCCTTGGCGCCGTCTTTCGGCGCGTATGTGAGACGGACGAAGCGCGGCGGATTCGCCGAACCCTTGCCTACCGCGTAATAAGCGCCCATCCTTTCCTCCTCTATTCTTTTTTCGTCCCATATCTCGCAGTCGATGCCGAGCTCCTCCGCGAGCGCCTTCGCCCTTTCGGCAAAGGCGACGGGGGTTATCACGTTGCCCGGCTCGTTCGCCAGGTCGCGAGCCCACATCTGAGCCTCGGCCATCGCCGCGCCGAGCGCCGCGCCTTTTTCGCTGCCGCCCGCTATCACGATATCTTCGACGGGAGCGAACTTGTCTTTTTCGTCCTTTTTGATGTACTTGTCGAAGCGGTAAGAGGCGAGAGAGGCTCCTTCGGCGACGGCGCGCGATCGGCTCTCGTCGGAGGCGTCCGCCATCGTTATCGACAGCGACGGCAGCCCTTTGCCGGCCGCGGCGCGCGCGATGCGGAAGGAAGCTTCGCGAAGGGCGTCGAGAGTGCTTTCTTCCTCGTTGCCAGTGCCGGAGAGCACGACGCAGCGGACGTTCTTCTCCGCCACAGGGATCACGAGGGTAGAGCCGGCTTCCGCTTTAAACTTTTCGTTTACCGCTACGCGGCGGCAGAAATCGCGCGTATCCCCGCGCAGCGGGTCGAGAGGGAGCGTCTCCGCTTCTCCCTGCTGAAGGATTATGCCTATCGCGGCGAGCGCCTCTGCGTCGAAATCTTCGTTTTGAATTCTTATCGTCATCCAATTTCCTCCAAATCCGTCAAGTCCATGATTCATCCGCTCAAACCAAATTCACATTTAATTATCTCACATTTCTGGCCTTTTTTGCACGTTATCCGAAGAATTTTTAAAATTTACGGCAATAAAATCCAGTCTTTTTACGCACTTTCGATTCGACGCGAACGAGCCTTGCAAACTTCTCTGGGAAAGCGCGCTTCGGCGCCCCTTTATAAAAAATTTGCAGCAGCCCGCAGGCTTTACCATAAAAAGTATATTTTTATGGTAATATTATTAAACAAACCAAAGCGTTATGGAGGCGAAGCGATGGATAAACTTCCCTTTGACCCGACCATCACCGACGTGCTCAAGGCCTATAAGTTTTTAAAAGAGCGCGTGAGGCACACGCCTGCCGAATATTCGCGACAGCTCAGCGAAAGGGCGGGCGCGCCGGTCTATTTGAAGCTTGAGAACCTTCAGATCTGCGGATCGTTCAAGGTACGCGGGGCCCTTTACAAGATGAACACGTTGACGCCGTCCGAGCGCGCGCTCGGCGTCGTGACCTGTTCGAGCGGCAACCACGGACAGGGCGTCGCGATGGCTGCGAAGGAACTCGGCGTCAAGACGAAGATCTTCGTGCCGAAGGATTGTCCCGAAACAAAAAAGGCCGCGATAAAATGGCTCGGCGGAGAATTCGTCGAGCTGATAGTCACCGAGGGCGATTACGATTTCGCCGAGAAGGAGTCGCACGAATATTCGGCGAAGCAGGGCATGACGTACGTATCGTCGTTCGAAGATCCTACCGTCATCGCAGGCCAGGGCACGGCGGCGTTCGAAATGTTCACGGACGTCCCGGATATAGAGCTGCTTCTCGTTCCGGCCGGCGGCGGCGGGCTGCTGAACGGAACGGCGATAGCGGCGAAGGCCCTCAATCCGAACGTCGAAATCTGGGGCGTTCAAAGCGAAGCGTCGAACCCCTGGGTCGTCTCGTGGCGGGACGGAATAGTCAAGGAAGTGACCTACGCGGAATCGATCGCGGACGGGCTGTACGGCGGAATCCCGCAGAGCACGCTCACTCTCGCCAAGACGCGCGTGAAGGGGATACTCGAAGTGACGGAAAAAGATTTGGCGCGCGCGATAGCGTTCATGTTCCGCGAACAGCGCTACGTCATCGAGGGCGCCGGCATAGCCGGGATCGCGGCCGCGCTAGCCGGCAGGGCTCCGATAAACGGAAGGAAGACCGGCATAGTCGTCTCCGGAGGCAATATCGACGACGCCAAGCTGTCGAAGATTCTCGCCGAATACAAATAGGGAAACGTTCTGCGGAAAAATTTTTGCGGGGCGCGCCGATGAAGCGCGTCCCGCAGCTTTTATCCGCTATCTGTCGGCCTTTTCGATCCCCATCGCGGGAAGCGGAGGGACCTTCAGCTCCGGAGCCGGGCCGAGGACTTCCTTGGTCGCGTCGAGCTCCATATCGAAGAGCGCCTGCGTCACTCGCATCTGAGTAAGGTCGTCGGTCTCGTAGCTTATCGAGCAGCGCCTGTAGCCGAACTTCTCGGCGAAAAACGAAATGTTCGACTTTTCAAGCCCGCAGTGTCTCTGAAACGCGCGGTGAAGCGACTGGATGAAATCCGCTTCGTTGAAGAAGGGGTCCTCGTCGATCAGCATAAGCACCTTGCATTCGTCGACGAGCACGTCTCCGTCCCAGATGTCGCAAAGCGTCAGGCCGGCCATCAGCCCGGGGAATTTACGAAGCAGAGGGAGCACCGAATGCTCTAACTGTTCCGAATAGGCGAAGACCATCGTAAAGCCCAGCTCCGTCGTCTCGTTGCGCTGGGGGTCGATCATGTTCTGCCTCGCCATCGTCCCTATGTTGCCGCTCTTGAAGCTGCGAAGATATAAAAATTCGCTCTTCATCTCGAACGCGAGCCCGGCGACCCCCCCGAGCAGCGGATTGTAGAGCCCGTTGACGGAGACCGGCGAAAAATCTCTGCCGTAAGGAACCCACGGCGCTATGTCAAGGTCGATGTTTTGATCCCAGTAAGGAAGTATCGAAGAAATCATCCCTGCCGCAGCCTCCTTTTCGTTTTGTGAAATTATAGCATCACAGCGCGGCCAGGTAAACAGCAAGCGGGCCGCGTCAGCGCCCCCTGCCGCAGTGCCACTTTTCGAAGAGCTCTTCCACCGTCATCTCTTCGCGAATGCCGTAACGCGTCAGAGAAAAATCATATTTCACCGGATCCTCCGCGCAGAGCTCCCTGAAATTTTCCGTTATCTCGGCGGCCGCCCTGCCGTTCGCGCTCTTCAGCGAGCAGAGGCCGAGCGTCGACGCTATGTTGAAGAGGTGCGTATCGAGCGGGACGATCAGGTCGGCGGGAGAGATTTCCCGCCAGCCGCCCGGGTCGACGTCGTCGTGCCGCACCATCCAGCGCAGATAGAGCGCCATGCGCTTACAGGCGCTGCCCTTCGACGGACGAGGCAGGAGGAAGGAATTCTCGCAGCCGGCGTAGGCGTTCATCGCGCCGGCGAAATTTTCCATCGCACCGTAAATATCGCCGCGCCACCCCGAGAGAAACAGTTTTTCCAGGGAGCCGTATTCGCGCAGCGCGCCGCCTATCGCGCCCAGAAAGCCGCAGATGGAAGCGCAGTCGGTGAACCTGTGCACGAAGCCTGCGAGTTTCTCTTCGTATTCGCCGCGCCCACTCCGCTTCAGATATTCGGCGGGATGCTCTCCTAAAGCCTCAAGGACGCGCCGCACGCTCCTCAATATCTGCGCCACCCTGCCGTAGGCGAGGGCCGAGGCGATCAGCCCGACGACTTCGCGGTCCGCCGCGCTTTCGTAGCCGTACAGGAATTGCAGCGGGTCCGGCGAAACATAGATACGCCTGTTGTAATCCCCGTAAATTTTTTCAAATATCGGCCTGCTCGCCGCCCTCGCCTCGGCGCTCTCCAGAGGCCTCATGACTATTTGAGCGCGTTGAAGCCGAAAGTAGGCGCCGTCTTTGGCGACTTGCCCTTCTTGATGCTGTGGTATTCGCCGTAGGTCAGAAGAGGCGCTTCTTTGAAGAATACCGACTCGCGCACCTCGCCGACGAAAAGGATGTGGCTCGGCATGTCGACCGTGCGCACGACTTTCGCGTCGAACGCCGCGGCGCACCAGTCTTCGACGAGCGGTGTGCCTCCCTCGGACATCCTGTATTTGACGTTCGCGAATTTGTCTATGTCGCGCCCCGATTTGAAGCCGAACTGGCCGATGAAAGTCATCGGCACGTCGCGCTCAAGCACGGAAACGGAAAAGACCCCGCTCTTCGAGATCAGCTCCGTCGTAAGGTTAGCCTTGTTGAGGCAGGTAGCTACGCACAGAGGCTCCGAGGTTATCTGCATCACAGTGTTTGCAATCTGCCCGTTCAGCCTGCCGTCAAGGTTAGTGCTGACTACATACATGCCGTAGGTCAGCGAAAACATTGCCTTCATATCGATGTTCGCCATATCGCCCACTCCTTTGTCATGTTATAGAGATATTTTATTTAAAGTCGCTATAAACATCATAACCAAATCGGCGCGGTTGTCAAGCGGAAGTTATTGCAATATTGCAGGGCGCAGAAGGCCGGGAAATTACACTGGGGCCGCCGCGGCGGCCCCAGTGCGTTTAGGGCTTCTCAGCAGAAAAGCCAGGCGAAGGGCGCGAGCAGGAAGACGCTGAGCACGGCCCTTATGACATAGATTCCCGTCAGCTTCCAGAAGGAAAGGGGAATCGAAGACTGAAGGATAAGCACTCCGACTTCGGTCATGTAGATGAGGCCGGTGCCGGAGATGCAGGCGCACATGAATTTCGCGGCCACCGCCGTGCGCCCCGAGCCGACGACCGCCGCGAGGAACTGGTCGGCGTACGCGAGGATGAAGGCCGGAGCGACTTCCTTCGCCTCGGGTATCTTCATGAGCTGCAGGCACCAGGCGAACGGCGCCGAGAGTATCTGGAAGACTGGCGTGTTGTTGGCGATGATCAAAACGATAGTCCCCCAAGATACGACGAGCGGCATCGTGCTGACGACGAGCGAGACGAAGGTCTTGACTCCGGAATCGATCGTCATGGAGGCCGTCTGCTTCGCCGAGCGCTCGACCGCTAGCTTTAGGGCCCAGTCGCCGAGCGAATAGCCTTCGGGGATGTCGTCGCCGACGCGGCGCTTGCCGGCCTTGCCGGAGAAGGTGTCGGGCATAGACGAAAGCGGCCAGATGCGCGGCATGATTAGCGCAAGAATAAATGTCACCGCGTAAATTGCGGCCATGATCTGGAAGTACATGTTCGGCAGGCCGACGAAATCGGCCATTACGTAGATGTAGGCGATGCTGATTACCGAGAATGCCGTCGTGATTATCGAGGCTTCCCTGTCCGAGTAATAGCCCTCGTCGTGCACCTTAGTCGTTATGACGACCGCGACGGAGCAGCTTCCGACCCACGACGCGAGGCAGTCGACCGCGGCGCGCCCGGGGAGCCTGAAGAGCGGTTTCATGATCGGACGCGCGTAGGTGCCGACGTATTCCATGAGCCCGTAGTCTGTGAGCAGAGGCACGACCCCGGCCAGGACGATGAATATGACGAGCAGCGCCGGCGCCAGCAGGATGCCGGGCGTCCCCCCGTTGTCCATGTTCCATATGACTTCAGGGCCGATCTTGAAGTATATCAGGATGTAAAGCGCCGCGCCGAGCAGGCGGGAAATAAGCCAGAAGGGTTTGACTATCAGCAGTCCCCCCCAGAACGGATCCTTAACTATTTTTTCCGGTTTCGCGACCGTCGCCCAGAGCGAAACGAGCGCGGATATCACGACGAGGACCATCGCGATGCCCGGCAGGACCGGCTTCAATACCGCCTTGCCCCAGTCGATGACGATGCCCAAGATCGTGTTGAGGCTGCCCTTCATCGGTATGGGCAGCAGGAACACGAGCGCGCCGATGAGGGATGGGATCAAAAAGTGCATGACCTGCGCCGATGTGTAACTCTCTTTTTTTGCCATTTCAGCAGATTCCTTTCGTATTGGATTTTGTTTATAATTGACGCGGCCGGAGATTTTCTCCTCCTTTCACTTCCGCCGCATTTTATAAATCGAATATTTTTCCCGGGTTCATGATGTTGTTCGGATCCAGCGCCTTCTTTATCTTCTTCATAAGTTCAAGATTTTCGCGGGGGCAGAGCTCTGCGAAATATTTTTTGCGCTTGCTGCCTATCCCGTGCTCGCCGCTTATCACGCCGCCGAGCTCGGCCGTCATCCGGAAGAGCTCCCACTCTATCTCCGTCTCGACGCTCTGCCAGCGCTCCATCGTCATATCGGTCGGCTTCAGAAAGGTCGGATGTAGGTTGCCGTCTCCGGCGTGACCGAAGTTAGCCGCGCGGACGCCGAAGCGGCGCTCCATTTCTTTGAGGCCGCGCGCTATGTCGGGGATCTTGGATATCGGCACGACTATGTCCTCGTCTGTCTGCACGGGGTCCGTCACGCGCAGGGCCTCGTCGATGTTCCTGCGGACGGCCCATATCCTTTCGCGCGTGAAGCGCGTGTCCGCGACGTATATCTCCGACGCGCCGCCTGCCTTCAGCAGTTCGCCGGCGCGTTCGATATCGTTGTCGAGCGCGTCCTGGTCGCTCCCGTCCACTTCGACGAGCAGCACCGCGCCGACGCCTTCCGTAGGCAGCTCCTCGTTCAGAAATTCGCAGGCTTTGACGTAGCAGTACGCATCTATGTACTCTATCGACGACGGGATGAGCCCTCCGCGCGCCATCATACACGGCACGGCCGCGATCGCGCCCTCCGTGTCGGCAAAGAGCGCGAGCAGCGCCGCGCGGTTTCTCATCAGAGGCTGAAGGCGCAGGATTATCTTCGTGACGTAGCCGAGCGTGCCCTCGGAGCCGACGAAGAGCTCCTTCAGCGAGTAGCCTGAGACGTCCTTCATCAGCTTGCCTCCGAGCGTCAGTATCTCGCCCGTCGGCAGCACGACCTCCAGCCCCAGCACGTAGCGCATCGTTACGCCGTACTTGACCGCATTGCCGCCCCCGGCGTTTTCGGCGACGTTGCCGCCTATGTGGCAAGAGAGCACGCTCATCGGATAGCCGGTATAGGCGAGCCCCTTCTCCGCCGCCGCGGCGTTTATTTCGCTCGTTATCACGCCGGGCTCCGTCACGACGGCCATATTCTCTTCGTCTATCTCTATTATGCGGTTGAGCCTCTCGTCCGATATCACGATGCCGCCGCACAGCGCGAGGGCGCCGCCAGAGAGCCCCGTGCCGCCGCCGCGCGGCGTGACGGGAATCTTGTATTTGTTCGCGGTTTGCAAAATCTCCGACACTTCGCGGGCCGACGAGGGAGCGACGACGATGTCCGGCATGAAGCGCTCCTCCGGCCTGAGGGTCGTCGTCTCGTCGCGCGAACAGGCTTCGCGCTTCTCCTCCGTCGTCCAGACGTGGGAGGCGCCCGCTATCTCCGCGAGCTCCAAGATTATTTTTTCCGTTACCGCGCCGTAGCCCATGAAAAAGCCACCCTTCTTTTCATAGTTTAACATTTCGGCGTTTTCATCTGTTAGATTATATTATAATATTCGCAGTTTGAATTAGTGATTTTGCGAGGTCGTTGCCTTTATGAACGGATTTTTTGAAATATCGAAGCTCTCTCTGATCTTTCTCTGCTTTCTCGTCTTCGTCGCGGGCTTCGTAGATGCGTCGGCCGGAGGCGGAGGGCTCATTTCGCTTCCGGCGTACTTCTTCACGGGCATGCCGGCACACCTCGCGCTCGGCTGTAATAAATTTTCCGGCTTCTGCGGCGGCGTCTTTTCCGTAATGAAATTCTGGCGCGGCGGGGCCGTAAGGCTGCGCGCGGCCCTCGTGGCCGCGGCCGGCTCCTTCATCGGCTCCGTGGGCGGCTCGATGACCGCCCTCGTGCTGCCGGAGCACGTTATAAAGACGATGGTGCTGACCATTCTACCCTGCGCGGCGGCGATAATATTACTTAAGAGGGAGATGGGCGACGAGGACCGCTCGCGTTCGCTCGGGCGCGGCAAAGCCGACGCGCTTTCGCTGGCGATCGGGCTTCTGATAGGCTTTTACGACGGAGTCTTCGGCCCCGGCACAGGGACCTTCGCGATAATGGCCTTCTCCGCCCTGATGGGCTTCGACCTGAGGACGGCGTCGGGCAACGCGAAAATTTTAAATCTCGCCTCCAACGCCGCGTCGGCGATCACTTTCGCGGCCGCGGGAAATATTTTGTACGGCATCGCCCTTCCCGCCGCGCTCTGCGGCATAGCGGGGAATTTCGCCGGCGCCCATATGGCTCTGACGAAAGGCTCGAAGTTCATCCGCCCGATGATGCTCTGCGTGCTTGCGCTGCTGATGCTCAAAATCCTCTGGGATCTGCTGTCGTAGGACAAGAAACAGGCGCCGAAAGGAGCGCGGCGCTCCCCTTCGGCGCTTCGGCCAAAGAAAGATTTTTACAGGCTCTCGACGGCCTTTTTGATTCTCGCAAGCCCTTCTTCAACGTAATCATAAGCGCGGCAGTAGGCGATGCGGATGTGCCCAGGCATCCCGAAGACTTCGCCGGGGACGGTCGAAACTCCGGCTTCCTCAAGCAGCCACGAGCAGAATTTAAAGCCGTCCATGCCGAGCGCCGCGATCTTCGGGAAGGCGTAGAACGCCCCGGCCGGCGTCGCGGCTTCGAAGCCTTTTATATCGTTCAGCCATCTGACTACCATATCGCGGCGGCGGCGGTACTCCGCTATCATCGCTTCGACGTCGGCGTCCGCGCCCGCGAAGGCCTCGACTACGCCGGCCTGAGCGAAGGAGTTGGCGCAGGTCGTAAGATTCTGGTGGCACTTGTTCACGTACGGGCGCATATCCTCGGGGGCAACGACCCAGCCGATGCGCCAGCCCGTCATCGACCACGTCTTCGACGCGGCCGAGATCGTGACTGTGCGCTCGGCCATGCCGGGCAGGCTCGCGATGCTGACGTGCCCGCCGTCGTAGACGAATTTTTCATAGCATTCGTCGGAGATTACCCAGATGTCTCTTTCTACGGCCACGGCGGCGATCTCTTCGAGATCCTCTTTAGTGAGCACGGCGCCGCTCGGGTTGTTGGGCGAATTTAAAAGGACGGCCGAGGTCTTCGGCGTGATCGCGGCGGCGATATCGTCGACACGGACACGGAAGCCGTTCTCCATCTTCGTAGGCACGGCGACGAGCTTCGCGTTCGATATCGCTATCTCGTCGGCGTAGGCCGAGAAGTAGGGGGCGGGGACGATGACCTCGTCCCCCGGCTCGAAGAGCGTCAGAAAGGAGGCTGTAAGGGCTTCCATCGCACCGTTCGTGATAACGACATTTTTATCGGCGTCGACGTCCATACCGTTCTCGCGGCGGTATTTCTCGGCGACCGCACAGCGAAGGTCGTAGGCCCCCGCCATGTCCGTGTAATGGACGTTGCCCTCTTCGATCGCCTTTATCGCCGCGTCCTTCGCGCACTTAGGCGAATCGAAATCCGGCCGGCCTATCTCCATATGGATTATGCTCCTCCCCTCCTCCTCCATCTCGCCGGCGCGCGTCAAAATCTCGCGTATGCCGCCAGACATCTTTATCGAAGCCATGCGGCCGTTGGGAAACTTTTTCTTTGTCGCCATCTATTTTTCCTCCTGTTCGGATATTGTTTCCGCTTCGCCGCTCACAAATATCAGAAAGCCGAGCGGCGGCAGCGTCATCTCCGCCGAATAATCCCTGCCGTGGAAGGGAACTTTTTCCGCCCGCACTCCGCCCATGTTGCCGCAGCCGGAGCCTCCGTAGATTTCCGCGTCGCTGTTCAGCGCCTCGCGCCAGAAGCCTCCGCGCGGCAGCCCGATTCTGTAGCCGACGCGCACGACCGGCGTAAAATTCGCGGCGGCGACGATAAGCTCCCCTTCGCTTTCGCCGCGGCGTATAAATGATACCACTCCGGAGTCTCTGTCGCTGCAGTCGATCCACTCGAAGCCCTCCGGCCGCTGGTCGAACCGCCACAACGCCGCGTGAGCTTTGTAAAAATTGTTTGCGTCGGAAAACCATTTGGCAATGCCCGCGTGGCGCGCGTCCCCGAGCTGCTGCCAGTCAAGCGCCCTGTCGTGGCACCATTCGCGGCTCTGCCCGAACTCGCCGCCCATGAAGAGCAGCTTTTTGCCCGGATGGCAGAGCATCCAGCCGAGCGCGAGGCGCAGATTAGCGGCCTTCTGCCATTCGTCGCCGGGCATCTTCTCGAAGAGGGAGCGCTTGCCGTAGACGACCTCGTCGTGCGAAAAGGGCAGCACGAAATTTTCCGAGTAGGCGTACCACATGCCGAACGTGAGCTTGTCGTGCGCATATTTTCTGTAGACGGGATCCTGCGAGATGTACGAGATAAAGTCGTTCATCCAGCCCATGTTCCATTTATAGCCGAAGCCCAAACCGCCGAGCCACACGGGCTTAGTGACGGCCGGCCACGACGTCGACTCCTCCGCGGTGACCGATATTCCTTCAAAATCTTCGTAAAGCGCGCTGTTGAGCTCGTGCAGGAAGTCTATCGCTTCGAGGTTTTCCTTGCCGCCGTATCTATTGGGCAGCCATTCGCCGCCGCGGCGCGAATAATCGAGATAGAGCATCGAAGCGACGGCGTCGACCCGTATGCCGTCGGCGTGATAGCGCTCCAGCCAGTAGTGGGCCGAGGATATCAGAAAGCAGCGCACCTCGCTGCGTCCGTAGTTGAATATAGCGCTCTTCCAGTCGGGATGGAAGCCGCGGCGGCCGTCCTCGTGCTCGTAGAGGGCCGTGCCGTCGAATCTGTAGAGCCCGAACGAATCCGTCGGGAAGTGCGACGGCACCCAGTCGAGAATCACGCCGACGCCGCGCCTGTGCAGCGCGTCGATGAGGCACATGAGCTCCTCGGGGCTTCCGTAGCGCGAAGTCGGCGCAAAATATCCCGTCGTCTGGTAGCCCCACGAGCCGTAAAAGGGATGCTCCATCACGGGCATGAATTCAACGTGAGTGAAGCCGTTCGCGGCGAGATAATCCGGCAGCTGTTCCGCCAACTCCCGCCACGATAAAAAAGAATCGTCCGCCCTTCTCCGCCACGAACCGGCGTGCATCTCGTATATCGACTGGGGCGCGTCGACCGAGTTCTTGGCGGCGCGCATCATCATCCATTCGGCGTCGCGCCACTCATACGAAGGAGAGGCGACGACGGACGCCGTAGCCGGCATCTTCTCCGACGCGAAAGCCAAGGGGTCGCTTTTTTCAATGAGATCGCCGGAGGCCGTCCTTATCACGAATTTATAGCGGCAGCCCTCCGCGACGTTCGGCACGAAGCCTTCCCAAATCCCTGAGGAATCCCAGCGCGGAGAGAGCGGATGGCTTTCGCGGCGCCACGAATTGAAGTCTCCCATAATGAAGGCCGCGGCCGCGGCCGGCGCCCAAACGGCGAAGAGCGTCCCAGACGCGCCTTCGTGCTTCGCGGGGTGCGCGCCGAGAAACTCGTATATCCTCCTGTGCGTGCCCTCGCGGAAAAGATAAATGTCTTCCTCGCCGGCGAGAGAAACTCCGTGTATAATCTTCTCCGTCATCTTATCGCCTCCCGCAATAATATGATATTATAGGCGATAGCTGCTTTCGGAGGAAAGAAAATGACCGATCTCTTTTCATACAATAAAATAACCGCGGAAATCGCGGAGGAAATAAGAAAAAAAATAGGCGCAAACAACGTCAGCACCGACGAAGAAAAGCTTGAAAGCTATTCTCACGACGAAGTGCCGCAGAGCAACTACGGCAGAAAATATATAGCCGAGCTCCTCGTATTCCCGGAAAGCACGCAGCACGTCTCGGAAATCATGAAAATAGCGCACGACGAAAGGATACCGGTGACGCCGCGCGGCGCCGGAACGGGGCTGTCGAGCGGAGCTCTTCCCGTTTTCGGCGGCATCGTGATGAGCTTCGAGAAGATGAACCGCATAATAGAGCTCGACGAGGACAACCTTACGATAACCGTCGAGCCCGGCGTCGTCACCGCCGAGATAAGCAGGATGGCCTCACGTCACGATCTGCTGTACGCCGGGGACCCGTGCAGCGGCGACGCCTCCTTCATCGGGGGCAACATCGCGGAAAACGCCGGCGGCAACAAGGTGATAAAATACGGAGCGACAGGGGCTCAGCTGCTCGCGCTGGAAGCAGTACTCGCGGACGGCAGCGTGACGTGGTTCGGCGGCAAAAGGCGCAAGGACGTCACGGGGCTGGACTTCGTGCACCTTATGGCCGGCTCCGAAGGGATACTCGCCGTGATAACCAAAGCTGTGCTGAAGCTCCTGCCTCTGCCGCGCCATTCGGTCGACCTTCTTGCGGCCTTCCCCGACGCGCGGAGCGCTATAAATTTCGTCCCGCGCATCGTGACCGAGGGCGGATTGATACCGGCGTCCGTTGAATTCATGGACGACAAGGCGCTGAAGCTCGTTGAAAAATATCTGAACGCCAGCGTGCCGGCGGGAGACGCCGGCGCGGCTCTGATAATCCAGCTCGAGGGCAACGACGAGGAGCGCCTCGAAGAGCAGTTCGAAGCGATAGGCAAACTGTCGCAGAGGCACGGCGCCTACGAGGTCTACGTCGCCGACACGCGCAGCACGAAGGAGCGCATCTGGCAGGCGCGCAAAGGCGTGCCTGAGGCCCTCTCCGCCTTCTACAGCCGCTACACGAAGGAGGACCTCGTCGTCCCGACCGCCTCGGTGCCGAAGCTGCTGGAAATGTTGCGCGGCGAAACCGAACCCTACGGCCTTGAATATATAACCTACGGGCACGCCGGCGACGGAAACATGCACTGCACGATAGTCTGCCCCGAATGCGACAACTGGCACGACCGCCTGCACGCCGCGCAGCAGCGCATCTATGCGAAGCTGATAAAGATGGGCGGCACCTTATCAGGGGAGCACGGCATAGGCTACAAGCGCAGGGGCTATATGAAATTCTTCCTTGACGACGCGCAGATAGAGCTCATAAAAAGGGTGAAGCTCGCCTTCGACCCGCAGAACATTTTAAACCCCGGCAAGCTCGTAGATTGGGGGAAATGACACGGGAAATAAAATTTAGAAGCCATAAATAAAATAAACCGTTTCCTCACGCGACGAAAAACGCGCCGCGGGAGATTTTCCGACCGGCGGCCTAAACCAGCGCGAGGCGCTCCTTCAGCGCGAGCAGCGCTTCGGTCTTCCCGGTTGTGACCATAAGCGTGTCCCCCTCTTTGATCAGCGTCTTTCCCGTCGGCGCTATAGTGCTCTCGCCGCGCTTTATAAGCATTATGCGCACGCTCTCGGGGAATTTCATATCGCTGACCGCCATCCCTACCGCTTTCGAGCCCCTTACCGCGCGCAGCTCGTAGAGAGTGCCCTGTATATCCTCCTCGTAGTCGGTAAAGCTGCGCGAGACGAGGGTCTTGTCCTCCTTGTCGAGCTGTCCGAGCATCGACGCGACGGGCGTCAGCATCGAGCCCTGTATGATGACCGAGGTCAGGGAGATGAAAAAGACCATGTTGAAGATCGTGTCCGCGTTCTGAATCCCCTCCGTCAGAGCGTAGGTCGCAAATACTATCGACGACGCCCCGCGCAGCCCGACCCACGAGACGAAGAGTTTCGCCTTCAGCGGATATTTGAAGCCGGAGAGCGTTATGAAGACCGCCGCCGGGCGGATCAGGAACATCAGCGCGGCGGACATGACAAGCGCCGGCAGCCAGACCGCGCGCAGCTGCGAGGGAAATACGAGAAGGCCGAGCGTCACGAACACGAGTATCTGCATCAGCCACGAAAAGCCGTCGAAGAAGCGCACAAGCGACGTCTTATGGACGAGCTTGACGTTTCCCATGACCATCGCCGCGATGTAGACGCCGAGCAGCCCGTTGCCGCGCATAAGCTGCACCGCCGCGAAGACGAACGAGGCGATCGTCGCCGCGACGACGGGATAAAGGCCGTCGCTGTTGAGCCTGATGCGGTTTATAAGCAGCGCTCCGGCAAAGCCGAAGGCGAAGCCGAGCCCAGCGCCTACAGCGAGTTGCATCACGAACATCAGCGCGTATCCAAAAAAGCCGCCGCCGTCGGACTTCATAAGGCTGATTATCGTTATCGTCAGCATGTAGGCCGCGGGGTCGTTGCTGCTGCTCTCAAGCTCGAGCAGCGGCGCAAGCGGCGCTTTTAGGTTCATGTTGTTGGAGCGCAGTATGGAAAAGACCGAGGCCGCGTCCGTGCAGGAAACGACGGAGCCCAGCAAAAGCCCCTGCATAAGAGTGAGCCCGAGAAGGAAATGTGCCGCAACGCCGACGAGAATGGCCGTTATCATCACGCCGGCCGTCGAGAGCAGCGCGCCAGGCAGCAACACCTCTCTCGCCGACTTCCAACTCGTCGCCATGCCTCCGGCAAAAATGATATAGCAGAGCGCGAAATTCCCTATCGAGCTCGCTGCGCTGGCGTTGTCGAAATAAATTCCGCCAGCGCCCTCTGAGCCCATTATCATGCCGGCAAAAATGAAAAAGACGAGGACGGGGATGCCGGCCTTAGTGATAAGACGGCTGAAGGCGATGCAGAAGAGCAGTATCGCGGAAACAAAAACTATAAGGACGTTTGCGTTCTCCAAAAAAATCGGCCTCCTTTTACGAAATCGTGACGACGGACGTTGCGCAGAAGCACGCGCCGAGCTACCGCTGCAATTTGTGCGGCAAAAGCTTGTGCCGCGCGATCCATCTGAAGCAGAGCACGTGGGCGCCGGCCGTAAGCATCCAGGAGACGGGATAAGAAAGATAGACCGTCGTGACGCTGCGGAAGGCGTCGATCTGGAAGGCGGCCGCGACCCAGGCGATGCGCAGCACGCAGGAGCCGATCAGCGAAACGGTCATAGGCAGCACCGAGTAGCCGACGCCGCGGATCGCGCCGACCATATCGTCCATAACGCCGCAGAGCGTATAGGTGCCGCAGAGTATCCAGATACGCGACATGCCGGCCTCTATCACATTTTCGCTCGTCGAATATATACCGAGCAGCGTCCTGCCAAAAATGATGCAGAGCGCGCCCATTACCCCGCCGACGGTCACGCTGCAGAGCAGTCCGCGCTTCAGCACCTTGTAAATCCTTCCGATGCGCCCAGCTCCGTAGTTCTGGCTCGTGAAGGAGAGAATCGCCTGATAAAAAGCGTTCTGCGCGAAATAAACGTAAAGCTCTATGTTCATAGCGGCCGAATTCCCCGCCATCACGACGGCGCCGAAGGAATTCACCGACGACTGGATCACCACGTTCGATATGGAAAAGACGACGCCCTGCAGCCCGGCCGGAACGCCTATCTTCATTATCTGGATCAACTTGTCGGGGCTCACCTTCAGCTCGGAGGGCACGAGGCGGATCGCGCCCTTCTCGCGCAGCAGGCAGCGCACGACGAGCAGCGCGGAAATGCACTGCGATATGACGGTCGCTATCGCCACACCGGCGACGTCGAGGCGCAGGTTGATGACGAAGAAAAGATTCAAAAGCACGTTGACCGCCCCGGCGGCGACAAGATAAAAGAGGGGGCGCCTCGTGTCCCCCACCGCGCGCAGCACGGCGCTGCCGAAGTTGTAGACCATCAGCGCCGGCATGCTGAGAAAATAAATGACGAGGTAGAGCGTAGCAAGCCCGAGCACCTCCTCCGGAGTCCGCATCAGGATGAGCAGGCTGCGCGCGCAGGACATGCCGACGACCATCAAGATAAGGCCGCCGCCGAGCCCGAGGAGCATCGACGTGTGGACGGTGCGTTTGAGCTCCTCTTCATCCTTGGCTCCGTAATAGCGCGCGGCCAGCACGTTGGTCCCTATCGAGAGCCCGATGAAAAGGTTCGTAAGCATACCTACCAGCGAACCGTTGGAGCCGACCGCGGCGAGAGAATTGTCTCCAGCGAAGCGCCCCACGACGACGACGTCCGCCGTGTTGAAGAGCAGCTGCAGCACTCCAGAAAAGACCAGCGGGATCGCGAAAAGCAGCATCTTCGGCAGTATAAGGCCTTTGCACATGTCTATCTCATACTTTTTGTTACTCTGCGTCAACATGGCGCCGCCTGTCAGCTCCTCTCCGCAGCCTTCGCAAAATTTGCCTCCGTCCATTCTAACATACGCCGGCGTTATCACAAAAAGCTTGACGCCGCGTCAGGGCACGAAAGAATTGCGCGCTAATCGGCGCGGAGGCGAGGCGGCGCATTTCAGCGGGCGAAAGGCACGAAGGAGCGCCGCCTTCATTTTCCCGCCTCAGCGCGCGCTCCCTTGTCTGAATCAGAAGGTCTGTTGTATTTGTTCCGCTTGGGCGGCCTCATCGTTCCGCCGGAGGGGGGAGCCGCATCGATCGCGCTCCTCTCCGCGCGTCGACCGGCAAGCGCTTGTTGGCGTTATCGAAAAAACGCCGCCACAGCGCCTTCCTCGGCCGGGGAAGCGCCCGCCTGGATAAGAAAAATTCCAATCAAAAACGCCGCGGCGAATGCGCTGTAAGCAGCACTGCTGCACGCGGCGGCGATCATAAGCTTTTTATTTTTCATAGCCGAGTTCTTTTTTAGTCTTCTCTATATCAGCCCTCGTTTCCTTGATCCAGCGATCGAGAGTCTCCGGCTTGATCCTTTTCGATTTCGGGTCGTTGAGCAGCGTGTCGAGCTTCTTTTCCTGAATCTTCAGCCACTCGACCTTCGCCTCGCGGAACTGTATGTCGGCCACGGCGTTGCCGCGCTCGCCGTCGTCTTCTTTGATAAAGGCCCTGCTCATCAGATCGTCTCCTTCGAGAAGGGGATGCCGTCCCCTTCGACGATCACCAGCTTCATCTTCGGCTTGACGTAAGTGACGAGCTCGTTGATATCCCTGTTCTTCAGGCGGATGCAGCCGTGCGTCGCCCTGCGCCCGACGGAGCCGGGGTTGTTCGTGCCGTGTATCGCTATCTGCCATTTGTTGTAGAAGGATATCAGCTTCGAGCCGTAAACGCCATCGGAGGGCTCCCCCTCTTCGTTGAACCACGCGGGATCGTATATGAGCTTGCTGGCGTCCTGTATCACGCGGTAGATGGTGAAGGTCCCGGTCGGTGTGATGAGGTCCATGCGCGACGTCTTGACCTTGCCGAGCCCGCGGCCGATCGACACCGGCCAGCTCTTCACCGTCTCCCCGCCGCGGTAAAGCGTCAGCTTCAGCTTCTCTTTATTGATTCTGATCCAGTATTCGCCGTTCTGCGGAGACCAAGCGGCGAAAGAGGGCGCCGCGCAGAGCAGCAATGCAAGGAGCGGCAGCACAAAAATCTTTTTCATAAGGAACACTCCAATTTCTGTGTAACTCGGTATATTATAATACAAAGAGTTCGTATTTGTACTATATACTTTTTTAAAAATACGAATATCCCAACGCGCGGTAAAACGACAAATTTTGAAGAGGCCGACATATTCGGCAACAACGGCTACGCGCAGTACTTCCGCGCGCTTCCTTATGGAGCTGGAGGGGAGGAGTTAAGCCGAAGCTTGCTTCGAATCGACAAGAGCGGGGCTCAATCAAGGTGCCCCGCCCTCACGATGCTGCTTTCACTTTCTTTAGATTTTCCTGCTACTCTGTGTCGAAAGTGGGCGGTTTCTTTTCGCAAGACCTGCCGCCGCCCTTTATCCGAGGAGCTTTGACGCGACAAGCGCCGCCGCCAGCGCGACGCTCAGAGAGAGGAGCAGCGCGCGGCTGAAGCTCTCGGCTTTCCTGACGTCGCTCTCGGAGTACTCCGCCGCGGCGCTCTCGTATCCGTTCCGCACCCTGTTTTCGCGAAGGTCCTGCTCATAGCGGCAGCTTCTAATTTCGATCGGCGTCCTTAATCTCAGTTCCATTTTTACTTCCTCCTTTGTTTTATTACCTTTTACAGCTATAATTTTACAGAGCTTCGCCAAAATGCAAAGCTCAGAGTCTTTTTACTTTGCGCTTTTTGCTTGAGAAATAGAAGTAAACGGGCGAATTCGCTTCAGTTTTTATTTTTGGATTTCCGATGATTTTTGGTACAATATCCTGCAAATTATCTGACTGAGAAAGGAAGGGTATCGATGCAGACGCCGGACGAGACAAACGTAAAAATACTTGAAGAGCTCTTTGGGAACGCGAGAGCCACCTTCACGGAAATAGGGAGAAAGGTCGGTCTCACCGGCACCGCGGTGCGGGACCGCGTAAGGCAGATGGAAGAGGACGATATAATCTGCGGCTACAGGCCGGTGATAAACTACGCGAACATCGGATACCCGATAAGGGCCCTCGTAATAATAAGGCAGAATCCCGCGCGCCCCGTCTCCGAAGAACAGTGCCACAGGGTCATCAGCATCAGCGGCGGCATAGCGCGCACCTATGGAGTAACGGGAGAGACCGACTTCATCGTCGAGGCGGTATTCAAATCGATGGAGGATATCAAAAAAATGCTGATGGATTTCGTCAAGATAGATCTGATTACAGTGACCTACATAGTTCTCAGCACATCCGAAAGCATGCCGCGGCTTATAAGAAAAAAATAAGGACGGAACTCCGCACCCCGCAAATGTAGGGCGGCGCAGCATATCCTCCTGCGCCGCCTTTTGAATCGATTTTTCGATTTTCAAAAAATCTTAAGCTACGCTTTGCCCTGAGAACGAAGATATTCCAGACTGTGGCTGAACATATAATCGATCGGCGGTTCGACGCCGAGCCACAGCCGCATCTGCTCCGCCGCCTGGTACGCGTTCATCCAGAGGCCCGAGAGCGTCGTACAGCCGCGCGCCGCCGCTTCGCGCAGCAGCTTCGTCTCCGCGGGCACGTAGACGACGTCGGCCACTATGTGTCGCGGGTCGAGCATTCCCGGGTCGAACAGCGTCTCATCGGCGTTCGGATACATGCCGACTTTCGTCGCGTGTATCACGACGTCGTACTTTTCAAGCGCCGACGCTATGCTCTTTTCCGTCATCTCTCCGATCGTGCAGACCGACGGGAAATGTCTGTCAACGCGGCTGAAAAGGGTTTCCGCGCAGAAGTAATCTCTGGCGATACAGAGCGACTTTATATCTTTGGCTCCCTCCATTGCGAGAGCGCAGGCTATTGCGGTACCGGCCCCGCCCGCGCCGAGAAGCAGGTAGCGGTGTTCCGGTATGCTCAGCCTGAGCTGATTTTTCAGCGAAAGGACGAAGCCGGTCCCGTCGGTGTTGTAACCTATCTTTCTGCCGTTTTCGAAGACTATGGTGTTGACCACTTCGGTAAATCGCGCGGAATCGGCCAGCCCGTCGAGGTACTTGTGCACCTGGGTCTTGAAGGGCATCGTCACACCGGAGCCCGCGTAGTGGAAGTTCTCAAGGTTCGCTACGACGGGCTCGAGCTGATCCATTTCAAGCTCGAGCGGAACGTACAGCGCGTCTATGCCGAGCTTCTGATAGACGCTGTTTTGCATGAATGGCGCAGCGCTCTGCGAAAGAGGCTTTCCGAGCAGCCCGAAAAATTTTGTGTCTACCGTCGTATTGAACATACGGAAACTCCTTTCTTCCGACGCGGCGCACGCGGGACGCGCTTCTTCAAGCCGCAATTATTTACCCTCGAGCGCCTTGATCAGGGCATCGACGACGTCCTTCCCTATATCGCCGCTTATCTTGGCGTAAACGGGCTGCGAGGCCTTGATCACGTCGTCGTAGAACGCGTTGTTGTAGGTGAGATTCGTCATGCCTCCCTTGACGAGCCTGTCGCGGCATTCAGAGTCTATCTTGGCGAGGCTCGGCGCTATTTCCTCCGTGGCGGCCTTCACAGCGTCGCGAATCGCTTTCTGATAGGCTGGGGCGAGCGATTCGAATTTTTTCCTGTTCATCAGGAACTGATTCATATATAGTAGCTGCTTGACGTTGACGAGATACTTCTGGACTTCCTGGAAGTTCGAGCTGAGGTTCGTGTCGTTCGCGTTTTCCTGAGCCTGCACGACGCCCTGCTGAAGACTCATGTAAAGCTCCGTGAAGGGCAGAGGCGTCGGGTTGGCTCCGAGGCCCTTCCAAAAGGCAAGGTGATTCGGGGAATTCATCGTACGAATTTTGATTCCCTTAAAATCGCCTACCTTATCGATCTTCTTGTTGGAGGTCATAACGCGGTACGTGGCGCCCTGCAGCACGCCGAGGCAGATCATTCTTGAAGCGGCGTACTTCTTGTCCATGAGTTTGGTAAATTCCGAGGCGTTAAGCGCCCTGTCGATCGTCTTTGCGTCGTACTTGGCGAAGACGAGCGGCAGGTCGTAGACGGCCACCGCGGGGACGATCGTCGTGGTCTGTCCCGGCTGGCAGGAGACTATGTCGATGTCGCCGGCGAGCATCTGAGTCTGAAGCTCGCTGTCGACGCCGAGCTGGCTGTTGCCGAAATAATCGATTTTAAGCTTACCGCCGGTGATCTTCTCCACCTGCTTGCAGAAAGCTATGCCCCAGAGGTCGCCGGCAGCTCCGAGCGCGGCTCCGTTGCCATAGCGCAGCGTCTCCGGCTTCAGATCGTCGTAGGCCCCGGCCGAGGCAACGCCGGAGATGGCGAACGCCAACAGCAGTGCGTAAATTATGACGGACAGTTTTTTCATTATTATTCCTCCTGATTCAATATGATTTTTTTGTTTATCAAAACCCGCGCTGTAGCAGCGCAAGGCTCAGCCACGGAACATAAGTGATGCCGAACAGCGCGATTGCGAAAGCGATGATGAACGGCATCGCTTTTTTTGCGACGGTCATGGGCGGCGTATCCGCCAGAGTGCCGGCGACGAAGAGATCGAGCCCGAACGGCGGGGTCGCGAGCCCTATCGAGAGACAGCAGACCATCACGACTCCGAAATGCACCGGATGAATGCCGAGCGTCTTGACTATCGGCAGAAGGATGGGCGCGAGGATGACGATCGCCGGCCCCGTATCCATCACCATCCCCATCAGCAGGAAGACGATGACTATTATGAACATCACCGTGCCCGCCGAGCTGAAATTGCCGAGCACGAAGTCGGATACAATTGCCGGGGCCTTCAGCAGCGTCAGCACGCGCCCGAAGGCTATCGCGAAGGCGAGGACGAAGCAAAGCGGCGCGTAGGTCTTCACGGCGCCCTTAAGGAAGGGAAGAATCGAAGAAAAAGTTATCGTTTTATAAACGAATAGAGAGACGATCAGCGAGTAAAAGACGGATATGCAGGCCGCCTCAGTCGGCGTAACGACGCCGCCATAGATGCCGCCCAGAACTATGATCGGCGACATAAGCGCGGGAAAGCTGTCTTTGGCGAGCTTCCAAAACCCCTGCCCTCTAAGCTCCGCCAGCTTGAAGTTGATCTTTTTCCTGTCCTCCCCCCTCCTACCGCAGTAATAGACAGCGTAGGCCATGAGCGCTAAGCCGATAGCGAAGCCCGGCAGGACTCCGCCGAGGAAGAGTGCGCTCGTCGAGACCCCGGTCGCGAGAGAATAGAGGACGAAGGGGATGGACGGCGGGATGATCACGCCGAGCCCTCCGGCCGTCGCCACCATGCCGGCGGAAAAAGTTTTGTCGTAGCCGAGCTCTACGAGAAAGGGGATCGCCATGGCGCCTACGGCCGCGGTCGTCGCCGGCCCCGAGCCTGAGATCGCCCCGTAAAAGAGGCAGGTCAGTATGACGGCGCAGGGAAGACCGCCGGTAAACCCTCCGACAAAATACGCGAAGACGTTGAAGAGCTTGCGCGAAATGCCGCCCTCGGCCATGATGACGCCTGCCAGGATGAAGAGCGGCACCGCTATGATGGGCGTGGTGTCGGCTCCGGAAAAGCTGTTGGTGATGAGCTGGTTGACCGAGCTGCCCATCGTCGTTCCCAGCAGACGCGGAATCACCGTGCTCAGCACCATGCTCATCGCGATGGGCATGCCGAGGACGAGCGCAGCTGCGAAAACTATAAATATCAACGCGGACATTATTCCCTCTCCTCCCTTACGGCAGCGCCGTAATTTTTGTTATCCTGCGCGGCCAGCTCTACCTCCGCCCGCGCCTCCTTGATCGTGGCTTCGATCGTCGTTTCTCCCTTGTCTTTAAAATGACGCACGCCGTTGACGAGCGACTGCACGGTGCGGACGGCTGCCAGCGCGAAGCCGATCACCGCGCACATATACATGATCCACATCGGTATCTGCATCGCGGAAGATATTTCGCCGGTAACGTTTTTAATGTTGTCGACGACCAGCAGCGAATGGCGGAAAAAGACCGCGAAGAGGGCGAGCATGACGGCGTCGCAGAGTATCTTCACAGAATTGCTGATAGCGGCGGGAAGCATATCCATCACTATGCCGACACGCAACATGCTGCCCCTCCTGATCGTATAGCCGAGAGAAATAAAGACGCTCCATACGTAGCAGTAGCGGCAGAACTCTTCCGGCCAGCTCATGGAACTGTTGAATACGTAGCGCGCGAATATCTGCGCGAGCATGACCGCCGATATTGCCACAAGCAAAACGACCATTATGGATTCTTCAAGACTTTCATCCAGCCACTTCAATACCTTCAAAAAAATCCCTCCTGACTGCTAAACAACTGCTTGAGCGCAGGGCTCCTTTTAATTTGTTAATTCGAATGGCGACAGTCCCGGCGAAAAATTCCCATATTTGCTTCCGCCGCTTTTTGTACAATGTCAACTCCTTTTTATAATTCAAAAATTTTATTCCGCTATACGGAATTAATATCTAATTACCGGAAACATCTATACAATAACCGCGAATTGGAAGTCTGTCAATATACCAAATACAAAAGAATATATTTTTATTCATTCAAAAATATGAATCTGATAATAAAACGTTTATGTTTCGCTTTCAAATGAGCAGAAAAGAGCGCCGCTCCTTTGCTAAACGGGGGAAAATATTCATTATCCGTTTTTCTGACGTTTTAGAAGTTTTAGAAAAAAAGGAGGCAGTCAAAGCTAAGGCAAAAGTTTACAATAAATATATTTTCTCCAATGCCATATTTCAAGGAGGTGAAAAAAATGATCGTAATATATGGAAGCGCGCAGTGCCCAAAGACGCTGAAGCTCCTCGGCGGATGCAAAGAAAAAAACATCGGCGCCGAATTCAGGGACATCTCGGCGTCGCTGAAAGATCTTGCGGAATTCATCGCGATACGCGACGGCGACGCGGCTTTCGCGGCCGCGAAGAAGGCGGGGCGGCTCGGCATCCCCTGCGTGCTGCTTGAAGACGGCGGGATATTCGACGGAGGGGAAGAGCCCTTCAGCCTTAACGGGGGAAAAATAAAAAAGCCGGTTATGTTGTTTTCCGCGCGGCGGCCAATTTTGGCGTCAGAAATTTTCCCGCTTCTGCTTGAACATGTCGACGATCACGGAGAAATGGCCGCGGATGCATTCGAGCGCCTTTTTAGCATCCGAGTTCCATAGGGCGTCGATCAGTTCCTTATGTTCGTGCAAAATGACGGCGGTATCGCGCCGCGGGTAGACGGAGTGCATGACAAGGCGCATCATGTCGTCGCTTATCTTCTGCCACATCATATTAATGGAGAGCAACTTCATCGAGTGGACTATCGCGGCGTGGAACTCCATGTCGTGCTTCATGAAATCCACCGGCGAATCCTTCGAAGCCTCCATATCTTCGTAGGCCGCGGCCAGCTGGCCGGCAAGAATCTGCGTATGCCCCCCTTCTATCGCTTTTTTTATCGCGAAGGGTTCCATCATCTCGCGAAGCGTGAAGAGTTCGAGTATTTTCGAAATGGTTATCTCGGAGACCACCGCACGGCGGCGCTCCTCCCAATCCACCCACCCTTCTTGAGAGAGCCGTTTCAAAGCTTCGCGCACAGGCGTGCGGCTGACTCCGAATTCATCGGCGATCGTGCGCTCCATCAGGATGCTTGCCGGCATTAATTCGCCGTTTATTATTTTGTTTTTTATCGCTTCGTAGACAGAGCTGGAGAGATTCTGTTCCCTCTTTTGCCCGTTATTGAACGGAAGCGATTCCATCATAACAACACACCCTCGTCAGCAAGATTCGCACGGCGGACGCGCAAAAGAAGAGCACGCCGCCGAGTTATGCTGATAATTGCGGTCGTATAGCGCCCGCTGAAATATATTATCATAATTTTCACATTTTTGCGGCGCACGGCAAGCCGTCGCCGGCGCTGAGAATTTACGCCGAGGCTTCCTTCCCGGCGGCCGCGCAGGCTACTGCTGCCATTACGATAGCACAGCCGGCGATCTCGAAGCCTGTTGGGGACAGCCCGAGAGAGAGCGGCGTTATTACCAGCGCAAAAGCAATTTCGAGCGTTAAAACGAGGCTCACGAGAGGCGCCGGGATAACTCTCAACGCGCCGAGCAGCAGGCCGAAACCGCATAGCCCAGCCCCGAAAGCGGAGTACTGCATCAGTGCAAAAACCGCGCAGTTCATCGCAGCGAGGTCGTCCCAACCAACAAAAACAGATTTTGCTATGATAAGCATAGCGCCGCCGAAGAGATAGACGTAAAAGAGCTGCAGGGACGGATTGCTATCTCCGTCTCTCAATACCTTGCGCGATAGCAGCATCTGTCCGGAGAGCCCCAAAAGGGAGACAATACCCCACAGCAGCCCTGGCACGGAGAGCGGCGGCGTTTCGCCGCCTGAAGCGAAAAATCCGACATAGAGACCTCCTATTATCAGAAAGCCGGCCGCGAGTTGCTTCCGTGATGGTTTTTCTCCTGTTATGAAATACGAGCCGGTCATAACAGCGATAGGAAACGTATAGTTAAGCATCAGAGCCTGCGGCACAGAGAGATATTGACAGGAGAGCATGAACCCCCAGGCGTTCATTACAACGGTCAGAAAGCCGAGCAGCAGGTACACGCGCATGAGCGGCCGCCCGATCCTGTACCACCCGTGACCGACCCTGTACCTGAGCCACAGGGACATTAGCAATACAATGACGACCGCGCGGTAGCACATCACAGAAGTCATGCTGACTCCCTGTGTGCCGACGAACTTAGCGAGCGGCCCCATGCCGCCCCACAGCATCGCCGTACCAAGTGCCATTAAAACGCCGCGCGCATAGTTGTTTTTCATTTCAGCATTCCTTCAGCCGTTACATCGCTGCTCAGCGGTGTTCTCCAAAGCTAAGAACTCCTTCTGAGTATTTTGTCTGTAAACTTCGTCCCGCCGTATTCTGACTGCTGTTTTAAATTTTTCAGCGCCATTTCGGTCGCCGTTTTTTTGCAAATCCGCCGCGCCGCCGTCAAGGTAATTCTTCACGGCCCTTGAAAAGCACATAACCGGCCTTTTCGCCCTTTCGGCGCAGCTCACCGCCGCAACTTCTCTTCCAAAGCGGAAAGCGCGGCGTCGTAATATGATTTCGTCCTCTCATCGAAGAGCGCCCAGAGCACCTCGTCGAACGCGTCCGGCTCTTCGCTCAGAAACGAACTGACCGCGTCCACCGCCGTTTCGGCCGCCTTGCCGACCGGATAGGAGTAGACTCCGGTCGATATCGAAGGAAAAGCTATCGAGCGGACGCCGTTTTCCATCGCGACTTTAAGCGAGTTGCGGTAGCACGACGCAAGGAGCTCCGGCTCGCCGTGCGTCCCGCCGTGCCACACTGGACCGACCGTGTGTATGACGTATTTGCATGGCAGCCTGTAAGCGCCCGTGATCTTCGCCTCTCCGGTCTCGCAGCCGTTCAGCGTGCGGCACTCGGCAAGCAGCTCCTCCCCCGCCGCCCTGTGTATCGCGCCGTCGACGCCGCCCCCTCCGAGCAGCGTCCTGTTCGCCGCGTTGACGATCGCGTCGACCGAATCGATCTTTGTGATGTCTCCAAGAAGCGTCCTGATTATCGTATTCTTCTGCTTCATGATGCCGTACCTCCTTCGACGGACCATTAACGGCCCGTACCATTAATGTATTCGCGCCGCGCCTCTTCTGAGCGCTCCCTCGCCGATTTAAATGGAAAACTATACAAACGGCGGCGCTTAAGCGTACTTTTATCAGTCGGGTCCCCCGAAAGGGAAGCCGCTATTCCAGCCGCTGGCCCCTCGCCGCGGCCGCGCGCGTCAGGCAATCCGCATACTGCGGCAGACGCCGCCGGGGAAGCTCTTTTCCTTATAAAGTATACAGCGCCGCCGGCAATTTTTCCGCGACGTTTTGCGAAATTTCCGCGACGCTTTTTGCCGATGGGAAGTTGAAAGGCGAGCGGTGCGTCGGATGATCCCGACGTGCGCCCCGCTCATTTCCTACTATACGACCGGGTTGGCCCAGCCGTCATATGCTGCTACAATTTGTTATCATCCCCCGCTCAAAGAACGCTGTGTGAATCTCGAACTCTCCATAATTACTGCGCACCGTTTTCGCCTTGGTTCCATTTCGGTAGTTATCCGAATCTGAACGTTCGGATTTATCGGACTTGCCCCCGCTTGTGCGAGAGAGAGTGCGCGATCGGCGTAAATACAAAACCATATAAAATAAAAGCCTTGATTTCTCAAGGCTTTTAAGTTACATCACTCCAGCGGCTTCATCGTCGGGAAGAGTATCACATCGCGGATGCTCTTTGAGTCGGTCAGAAGCATCACGCAGCGGTCGACGCCGATTCCCATGCCGCCGGTCGGCGGAAGGCCGTATTCGAGCGCGTTGACGAAGTCTTCATCGAAGGGGTGCGATTCTTCGTCGCCTTCTTCCTTCTTGCGCGCCTGCTCCATGAAGCGCTCGCGCTGGTCGAGCGGGTCGTTGAGCTCGCTGAAGGCGTTGGCGAATTCCCATCCGTTGATGTAGAGCTCGAAGCGGTCGGTGAGCTCCGGATTTTCCCTGTTGCGCTTCGAAAGCGGCGATATGACCGTCGGATGGCCAAGGACGAACGTCGGCTGTATTAGCTTTTCTTCGACGTACTCTTCGAAGAAGAGCGGCATGATCTCAAAGCGCGACATCTTCGGCGTCACTTCGAGCCCGCGCAGCGCGGCCTGGCGGCGCGCCTCTTCGTCGGTTATATTCATGAAGTCTACGCCCGTTTCCTCGCTGACGAGCTCCGCCATCGTCGCGCGGCGGAAGGGCGGCGTCAGGTCTATCTCCGTCCCCTGATAATTTATCACGCGGCTGCCGAGCTCGTCGGCGCACGCGACGAGTATCTCTTCTGCAAGGTCCATCATGTCGGCGTAGTTGGCGTAGGCCCAGTAGACCTCCATCGACGTGAATTCCGGGTTATGGCGCTGGTCCATGCCCTCGTTGCGAAACTGCTGCCCTATCTCGTAGACGCGCCCGAGCATGCCGACGATGAGGCGCTTCAGGTGCAGCTCGGTAGCGATGCGCAGGTACATGTCTATATCGAGCGCGTTGTGGTGCGTGACGAAGGGGCGCGCGTTCGCTCCGCCGGCTATCGTCGAGAGTATCGGCGTCGCCACTTCCAGCGAGCCGTGCGCGTCGAGCACTCGGCGGAAGGTCTGTATTATCTTAGTGCGCCTGCGGAAGACCTCGCGCACTTCGGGGTTGGCGATAAGGTCCGCGTAACGGCGGCGGTAGCGCACCTCCATGTCCTTGAGGCCGTGATATTTTTCCGGCATCGGGCGCAGGGCCTTCGAAAGAAGCGTGTAGCCGCGGACGGAGAGCGTGAGCTCGCCGCGCTGCGTGCGGAAGGGGATTCCGACAATGCCGATGAAGTCGCCGGCGTCGACCCATTTTTTGAAGAAGTTGTAATCCTTTTCGCCGAGCACGTCGAACTGGAAGCAGAGCTGCAGGCGGTCGCGTTCGTCCTCGAAGGTCGCGAAGGCGGTCTTTCCATGTCGGCGCAGCACGATTATGCGCCCCGCGGTCTGAATCTCTTCCGTCGCCCACTCCTCAGGCTTCAGATAATCGAAATGCTCCCTTACGTAGCCGAGCATCCGCTTCACTTCATAGCGATCCTGCTCGTAGGGGTCGTACCCCTCTTCGCTGCGCAGACGCAGCAGTTTATCTTTGCGCTGACGGAAAATTTCTTCCTCCGGCATCGTATTCTGTTCCTTTGCGTTGTTCTTCTGTTCCTCTGCCAACTTGATCACATCCTGCGTTAATTTAATTCTAAAGACGCATCGGCGCCGTTAATCTCTTCTTCTTTTTCCCCGCCCTGCGGCGAACTTTCAAAGCTGAATCCGGCAAGCAGCGCCTCCATTTCGCCCCAGCTCGCCGCCGCGGCTCCGGCCCTGCGCAGCCGCGGGGCCCCTTCGAAGCCCCTGAAAAGTGCGCCGAGCATCCTCCTCGCCGTCATAAGCGCTAGCCTTTCCCCCTCTGTTCCGCATATGCCTCCGCATAGCCTCAGCAGAAGCTCCTTCTGGGCTTCCGGCGAAGGACTTCGCAGCTCCTCCGGAACCTCCGCGCCGAGCGCCGCGAGCGTGCGCGGGATGAGCAGGGCGTCGCGAAGCGCTCCGCGGGCGGCGAGCGCCGCCGCACAGCCCCCGTCAAGATAGGCGGTAAGGTCCTCCGGCGCGTAGCAGTCGCCGCTGCCGCCTATCCGCCCGGGAAAGGCCCGCGCCGCTCCGCATACCTCCGCGCACGACGCTCTGCCTTCATACCTCTGCGCCGGCGTGCGCCCGTGGACGAATATGAAATCCGCTCCAGCTTCGAAGAGCCTCGCGCAGAAATCTTCGGTAGTATTGCCGGAATCCCTCGGTATAAGGCGCACCTTCGCCCACACCGGGATTCCGAATCGCTTAAGCCCCTTTACAATCGCCGCGGCCTCCCCGGCTTTTTCGAGCAGCTTCGCGCCGGCGCCCTTTTTCGTAACCTTCGGCATCGGGCAGGCCATGTTTACCTCGAGCGCGGCGAACTCTCTCATTTCCAGCGCTATCTCGGCGCCGGCGGAGAAGTCGTCCGCCGAGGAACCGAAAAGCTGCAGCGCGCAGGGGGCCTCGTCGTCGCCGCCGTAGAGCAGCTCCTTAGTCTTGCGCCCTTTGTATTTCAGCCCCAGCGCGCTCACCATCTCAGTGTGGACGAGCCCGGCTCCGAGGGCGCGGTGAAAGCGTCTAAAAGACGCGAAGGTTATGCCGGCGAGAGGCGCCAGCCATATCTGATTGTCGACCTCCACGCCGCCGACCACGCGCGGGAAGCCGGGCGGCGCGAAAAATCCCCTTCCGCTACTTTCCGGCACAGTTTCTCTCGTAGTAAATGCGCAGCCCGTCGAGCGTCAGCCATTGGTCGACGCTGTCGATGCAGCCGGAGTGCTTCGCGATTATCGGAGCGTGCCCGCCGGTCGCGACGACGCGGCACTTCGTACCGAGCTCTTTCGATATGCCCTCTATAACTTTCTCGACCATGCCGACAGTGCCGTAGACGATACCGGACTGTATAGCCTCTATAGTGTTCCCGCCTATGACGCTCGCGGGCGCCGCGAGCTCTATCTGGGGCAGTTTCGCGGTGCGCGCGAAGAGCGATTCCATGCCGAGTTCCATACCGGGCGCTATGACGCCGCCCACATACGCGCCCTCCTGCGATATGACGTCGAAGGTTATCGCGGTGCCGAGGTCGACGATTATCAGCGGGACCCCGTATTTTTCGATGCCGGAGACGGCGTTCAGCAGGCGGTCGGCCCCCAGCCCCGTCGGGTTTTTCATTTTGATTTTGAGCCCCGTGTCCATCTTCGTCGAGACCCTCAGGCAGTCGACGCCTATATATTCGCGCACGCCTTCGCGGAACGTCTCGTCGAGAGAGGGCACGACGCTGCCGAATACCGCGCCCTTTATATCCTCCTTCGCGATTCCGGCGGAGGACAAAAGCCCAAGAAGCATGAAGCCCACTTCGTCGGAAGTCTGCTTCTTAGACGTGAGACGCCACTCCTTCAAAAGTTCCCTGCCGTCGTAAATCCCCATTACCGTATTCGTGTTTCCAATGTCAAAGACGAGGAGCATCTACCTATACCTCCGCTCAGCCTCGGCGTCAATTTTAATATTTTACTACATCGCGGCCGAGTATAGCATAAAAAGCAGGAAAAATACGGAAAGCAGGAGTGCTCTTTGCAAACCTGAGCTGCACCTTAGCGCGCAGGCGGCGGAAAAAATAACGACGGAGGCGGAAAAAAGAGCGGGATTGAAAAGCGCCGCGCCGGAGAATAAAGAGGCACCGGCGTCGATAAAATTCTGAAGCGCTTCAAGGATGCTTTCCGATGCGGCCGACGCGATCCATGCGCCGGGCAGTTCAAACAAAGGAGGAATCGAAAGAATCAAAACAAGGGGAAAGATAACGCCGAAGGCCGGCACGAGGGCGGCGTTGAGCGCGAGCCCCGCAAGAGGCGCTTCGCCGAAAGCCGAGGCGATAAACGGCGCCGTGACGAACCACAGCAGCACCGGCACGCATACCGCGCGGCAGAGGCTGGAGCGAAAGAGGGGCACTGATGCGGAAACGAAGAGCGCGCCGGCTACCGAGAGGCGCCAGCCGAGCGCGTAAAAGCTCCAGGGGTTGGCGAGCAGCAGCAACGCCGACGCGGCGCTCACGTTGTTGAAGGCGGAGGAGGGACGCCCGACCACGGCGGATAAAAGCATTATCTGTATCATCAGCGCGGAGCGCACGCCGCCGACCGGCAGTCCGGAAACAAGCAGGTAAAGCCATATCGACGCGGAGGCCGCGGCAAAGCGCAACATGCCGCGCAGCGGCAGAAGCGAGAGAATCAGCCCAGCGATTATCCACACGTGCAGCCCCGAGACCGCAAGCAGATGAGACGTTCCGGCGCGCTTGTGCAGCTCCTCGATCGCGGCGTCGTCCCTTCTGCCGACCGTGAAGGCGGCCATATAGGCCGACGTAAGCGGCGCCAGCCGCTCGTCGATAAGCTCGGCGAGCGCGGCGCGCCATCGCGCGATGCGCTTCGGCGGCGATATTTCCCTTATCTCGAAAAGGACTATCTTCTTGACGGCTCCGCGGGAGTGCCAGTAGCGTTCCTCGTCGAAGCCGCCATTCTTTTTCGCGCGCTTGAAATCGAAGAGAGCGCCGCGCAGATAGACGCCGCTGCCTTCGCGCGGCAAATAGTTCCCCCTCAGATAGCCGGCGAACCTTCCGTAGCTCGTGCCGATCAGCAGCGCGCTGTCGTATCTGCGCCTGCGGACGGAGAGCACGGAGCCGCGCGTCTCGACGCTCCCCGGCAGCACGGCCTTTCTGTTCATCAAATAAAGGGAATAACCACAGGCAAGAGAGGAAATGAGCATTACAGTCAAAAACACCGGAAAAAAGCCGCGGCGCGCCTCTCGCGTGCAAAGCATAAGCGCCGCCGCCGAAATCAGCAGGCCTGCGGCGGCCGCCGCAGGAGCGGCGAAAAATTCATCCAGATAAATCGAAAGGGCAAGGGAGAGAAGAATAAAAAAGGCCGGCGCCTCGGAGAGAGGCGACCGCGGCGGGCTTGCGGAAAACGCCGTGCTTTGGATATTTTCCGCGGACTCTCCTTCAGTTTCCAACCGTGATCTGATCCTTTATCATCTCATATCTCTTCGCGCCGATGCCGCCGATGTTCATAACGTCCTCCACCCTGGCGAATTTCCCGTTTTTCGTTCTGTAGTCGATTATCATTTGGGCAGTTTTCTCGCCGACGCCGTTTATCGTTCTGAGCTCCGACTTGCCTGCCGTGTTAATATTCACCTTCACGGCGGCGATTGCCTGTCGCTGTGAGCCGTAGCTCTGCGCGGGAGCCGCGGCGCTCTGGCTCTGAAGCTCTCCCTTGCGCAGGAACTTCACGTGCTCGCCGTCCTCAAGTTTCGCGGCCAAATTCACGGCCTCCCGGTCGGCGCCGTCGGCAAAGCCGCCGGCCGCGGAGAGCGCCTCGTAGACGCGCGCGCCCGGCGAGACCTCGTAGACCCCAGGCCTTTTTACCGCGCCCGTAACGTAGACCATCCAGCGAGATTCGCCTTCGCCGCCGGCGGAGATAGACTTAACGCGCCGCGGCTCGCTCCTCTCGGCCTCCTGCGGAGGCGTGACTTTAAGAGGCTCTTCCATCTCCGGCGGCGACGATTGCCCGGCAGTCTCCCTTCCGAACTGCCCTTTGAAGGTCGAGAGCAGCACAAAGGCGAGCGCGAAACATAAAACGCCGGCCGCTACGAAGACTTTTCCCGAATTGCGCCGGTCCATCGATTTAGATCCTTTCTCCTTCGAGCGACCAGTGGCTCGCGCGCGTGACGCGCACCGCTATTACCCTGCCGAAGTCGCTCTCGTCGCCGTCGAGAATCACGACCTTGTCGCTCATCGTGCGTCCCTGAATCTTTCCTTCGCCGCGCGGCGCGAAGCCATCCGCCAAAATCTCGAAACACGAGCCGACATAGCGCTCGTTCGCCTCCTTAGCTATCCGCGACTGCAACGCGTTTATCTCGTTGAGGCGCTCCGCTTTCACTCTGTCATCTATCTGCCGTTCCATAATCGCGGCGCGCGTCCCCTCGCGCGGAGAATAGGCCGCCGTGTGAACTATGTCGAATCTCGCCTCTTTGAGCAGGTTATATGAATCGCGGAACTCTTCGTCCGTTTCCCCCGGGAAGCCGACGATAAGATCCGTCGTCAGGCTGACGTCGGGCAGCGCGGCGCGGATTCTTTCGATCAGTGCGAGGTACTGCTCAGACGTGTAGCCGCGGTTCATCTCATGAAGAATCCTGTCGTTGCCGGATTGTACCGGTAGATTTATCGCACGGCATATATCCGCCCTCTCCGCCATCACTTCAAGTATATCCTCGTCGAAATCCTTCGGGTGCGACGTCGCGAAGCGCAGGCGCAGGAGCCCCTGCTGCCCGGCGGCCGCGCTTAGCAGCGACGAAAAGCGGCTGCCGTCTCTCAGGTCCTTGCCGTAAGCGTCCACGTTCTGCCCGAGCAGCGTGATCTCCTTCGCCCCGCCGTCGATAAGGGCGCGCGTCTCGGCGAGTATCTCCGACGAAGCGCGCGACTGAAGCCGTCCGCGCACATAGGGGACGATGCAGTAAGAGCAGAAGCGGTCGCAGCCGTAGCTGATCGTCACATAAGCTTTGAAGGGGTTGCTCCGCGCTGTCGGCGCGACCTCAAGGTCCGTGAGGGCCCGCGGGTCGTCGTCCATGAAAAAGCGCGGCGGCTTCTCCGGCGAAAGTTCCGTCGCCGCCTGAGGCACGAGGCCGAGATGCCGCGGCCCGGCGACGAGGCGCACGCAGGAAAATTTCTTCGCCACTCCGCGTCCTATCCTCTGGGCCATGCAGCCGACCAGGACGACGGCCGGCGACCTCTTCCTCCTATAGAGCGAATCGTAGCGCCCGATCTCGCTCGCGGCCTTTTGCTCCGCCTTCTCGCGTATGCTGCACGTCACCAGGATGACGACATCCGCGTCGGCGTCGGACGTTTCCTCCCACCCGTTGTGCAGCATCGCCGTGCGCAGTCGGTCGCCGTCGTAAGAATTCATCTGGCATCCAAATACCCTGATTGCAAATCTATGCAAAAACATATCTCCTTCAGCTTCTTTCTGCCGCTATTATATGTGATTATCCCGTTATCGCCAAACGCCGCGGCAAGAGTTATACTAACACAAATGAAAAACATCGGAGGCATTTTGATGAAGATGAGAAAAATTATCGCAGCGGCCGCCGCGACGGCGCTGCTCAGCGCCGGGGCCCCAGCGGCCGCCGCGCTGCCCGACATAGAAGGCTGGCGGAACGGCGAGATTCGCGAGACGAAGTTGGAAGCGATCTCCGGCAGCAAGGGAACGTGGACCGAACGCGACTACCGCACTAGCGGCGGCGCGCGCCTTCACGCGGTGCTGATGCAGGGAGCCGGCCCCAAGGGCTGGGAGATAGCGCAGACGAACGCCGAAGACGGCGAAATATCCGGCGGTGAAAGCGCCGAAAACCTGACTATCGCAGGCCGTCCCGCTCTGCTCGAATTCCGCCCCGTCCTCGGCCACAGCATAACAGTCAAACTCGACGCCGAAAACGTCCTGACGCTCGAATCGAAAAACGCCGAAAAAGAAGAAATCATCGCAGCCGCAGAGATCATCGTGAAAAAAATGAGATAGCAGTGGAAAGAGCGCAATCGCCTTCATCAGGACCGGCCTCGTTATGAGAGAAACGGCTTTTCTACTTTCGGCAACAGAAAGAGGCCATTGCGTTTACCACTGTGAGTCGGACCTCGTCATACATAGCTTCGAGCCTACCGCGCAGGCTGCCCTTTGTCTCAAAAGGCGGGGTAAAAGATCCCTTCGGCACGAACAGATGCTTTGCCGTAAAGTCAGTCCTTCTCTTTTCTCCGCTGACGTAAAAACAGCCGCCGAACAATCCGCCCTTTTTAAGCACACGGAAAGTCTCACGGTATGCGGCTTCTTTGTCGGGGAATGCGTGAAAACCGTTCAGGGAAAGGACTATATCAAAGACTTCGTCCTCAAACGGCAGTTCCCCGACGTCACCCTGCACGAAGCGGACATTGCTCACGCCTATCGCCTCCGCTCTCCTTTCGGCATTCCTCATCATGTCCGGCGAATAGTCAAGGCAGGTTATATCCGCGCTGGAAAGCCCTTTATAGACGGGTATAGTCAGCACGCCGGTGCCGACCGGGACCTCGAGCATTTTCCCCGAAAAGTCGTCCGGCACGCATGAAAGCGCCGCTCTTATCCATTCAGCATTGGTCTCTTTATTAAACCCCCACATCAATCTGCTCATAAGTTTTCCAGACAGAGTAGAATAGGTAATATAACCGTCATATATATTGGCAAAGTCGCCGCCCAGCTCTTTATATGCTTCTCTGATCTGTTCATGTCTTTCCATACCGTCACGCTCCTTTTGGTTAGCAATAGCTAACTCTATAAAACTTGTAACACGTTTGCATTTTTTTGTCAATGCCGGGGGCGCTTTTTGAAAAAGGTTTTGAGAAAGGCTTTTGAGAAGTCTTTCGCAGAACTGCTCGCGGACATTAAAGCTGAAAACAGCCAGGCGGCGATACTTGTCTATTTATAGATGCCGGTCGTCCGCAACAGATTGAAAATTAAAAGTAAAAAAAGAGAGAGGAAGATGTAGTCATCTTCCTCTCATTCAAATTACACCGGCGCCGACCTGCTCTCCCACGGATACCCTCCGCAGTACCATCGGCGATGGGGCGCTTAACTGCCGGGTTCGGCATGGGACCGGGTGTCTCCGCCCCTCCATTG
>Ga0208297_1000910_pt1 | contig 40113 bp, 32 predicted proteins | sample LMS_cellobiose_e_FD_187367 | JGI IMG/M metagenome (GOLD analysis project Ga0208297, IMG submission 187367) | Rumen-fistulated moose microbial communities from Alaska, USA - LMS_cellobiose_enrichment (SPAdes) (version 2) | ecosystem: Host-associated > Mammals > Digestive system > Stomach > Rumen... | reverse complement strand
GATATCAAACATTTATCCCATAACAACCTGATGGTTATTCAGAATACATTAAACTACAGACCGCGTAAGGTGCTTTTTTTCCGAAGACCTGCCGATTTATTTTATAACTTTGCTAGTTGAATCTATCTCCTAAAAAAAACGTTGCCACAGGTATATAGTTTCCGTTTTTATTTGTAATTTTGCTTTTTTTATTCATAACGAAAGAAATCAGAGATTATGACATTTACAGCTTTGGCGAACCCGATCTTTGAACAGGTCATTAAGGATTATCATCAGACGAATGATGTGGATGCCCCGATTCGGAATCCATATTCCGCTGGTACTATCGAAGCGGATTTGTATCTGAAAAACTGGATCGACACGGTGCAGTGGCATCTGGAAGATATTATCCGCGACCCGAATATCGACCCTGTGGAGGCCTTGGCACTGAAGCGTCGTATCGACCGCAGCAATCAGGAACGCACCGATTTGGTGGAGACTATCGACAGCTATTTTTATACGAAATATCACGGGGTGAGGACATTGGAGAATGCCACTATCAATACCGAAAGCCCTGCCTGGGCTGTTGACCGTCTGAGTATTTTGGCACTGAAAATCTATCACATGCGCGAGCAGGTGGAACGCCAGGATGCCAGCGAGGAGCATCGGCAGCTCTGCCAGCAGAAACTGGACGTTCTGCTGCAGCAAAAAGTGGATTTGAGCACCGCCATCGACCAGCTGTTGGCGGATTTCGAGGCAGGACGCAAGTATATGCGGGTGTATAAGCAGATGAAAATGTACAACGATCCCAGTACCAATCCGATTTTATACGGCCAAAAGTGAAACCGCATCTGCTCATTTTCCGATTCTCCGCCTTGGGCGATATCCTGATGTCGGTGCCCGTGATTGACGCACTGGCACGGCAATATCCTGAATTGCGGATTACAGTGGTGAGCCGTCCCTACGTCGGCCCTGTAATGCGGATGCTACCGCAGAATGTGTCTTTTGTCGGGGTGAACCTGAAGAATTACAAAGGCCTGTCTGGAATCCGCAGGCTTTATAAAGAACTGAAGACCTTGCAGCCGACCGCTCTTGCAGATTTTCATAATGTGTTGAGAACAATTGTTTTAAGAGGTTTCTTTAAGCTGGATGGAATACCAACAGCTTATTTTGACAAGAATCGCCGCCAACGGAAAAACTTTATCAAGGCGAATGTGAAGACTCAGCAGCGTACATCATTCGAAGGTTATCAGCAGGTGCTGGCGGAGTTGGGCTATCCAGTGCGGATAGACTGGCATCAGCCGTTTTCGCTGTTCGGAAATATATCCCGACCTGGAATGGACATATCAGCTGAAACTAATACTCCAGCTGAAACCAAAACTCAGTCCGGCAGCAATTCACGGCAAGGAGAAGCTGTTTTCGCCAAAGAAAATGCCATAGGTGTGGCTCCTTTCGCTGCACACAGAGGAAAGATTTATCCTTTGGACAAAATGGAGCAGGTGGTAGCAGAAGTCTCCAAGCAGATGCATGTATATTTGTTTGGCGCTGGTGCGGAAGAGAGGTCTTTAATGGAACAATGGGAACAGAAATATGACAATGTGGAGTCTGTGGTGGGCCGCTTGGCCGACATGGGAGAGGAACTGCGACTGATGAGCCGCTTGCGACTTGTTCTGGCGATGGACAGTGGCAATATGCACCTGGCTTCGTTGGCGGGTGTCCCTGTAGTAAGTGTCTGGGGTGCCACGCATCCCTTAGCTGGCTTCTTGGGTTGGGGCCAGTCGATGGACAATGTGATACAGGAAGACCTGCCCTGCCGCCCATGCAGCATCTACGGCAGCAAGCCCTGCGAATACGGTGATTATCGCTGTATGACAGGCATTAGCCCCGAACGTGTTTTAGAAGCGACAAATAGAATATTACATTAGTGACGTGTCGTGGCATGGCGCATCTCTGCGATTTTTTTACACCAGTCCATTAGTTTCTCATACCTCACGCTGGAGGAAGCCGTGGACGCCGATCTCGCGGCCGTAGGTGTAGAAGGTGATGGTGGAGGGGCTGGTAGTCGTAATTTATCACTAAAACACCGAATGAAAATGCACGAATTTACCGAATAAGATATCACGAAAACATCGAATAAAATTAAACAAAAACACCGAATAAAAAATATAAAAAATCAAAATAAATAATTGTAGTTCAAATAATTTTATTATTTTTGTGGTGCAAAAAAACAATGAATTATGATAGGGTATTATTCTCCTCGTATGTGAAAGCACTGGAAAAACTGTTTGTGATTCAGGATATAGGGGCATGGTGTCCAGCCGTTCGAAGCAAAGACGCTATCCGTAGTACTCCAAAAAGGACTTTTTGTGACCCGAGTATTGCAGTGGCAGCCATGCAACTTTCCCCAAAAGCATTGACCTTACAACTGAAGACATTCGGATTTCTATTTGAACAACTGTGTATTAGGGACTTGAAAGCTTATACTTCGGACATCGACACTCATGTGAATTACTATCATGACCGATACGGCTTGGAGGCAGATGTGGTCTTGCATCTTGCAGATGGCAGATACGCACTCATTGAATGCAAATTAGGCAGCCAGGAAATAGAGGATGGAGCCGGGCATTTGTTGGAACTAAAACGGCTCATCAAGGAACACAACAAAACGGAACATCAGAATCCGATACGTGAGCCGGACTTGTTGATGATTCTTACAGGCGGTCAGTATGCTTACCGCAGGCAAGACGGTGTTTTTGTCGTGCCGTTAGCTTGTCTAAAAGATTAGGTAAATTGAATCTATCTGAATATTTTCTTACTTTACCTTACCACCCCTCCATTGTGACACTCATCCACTATTGGTTCTATGATGTATTAATTGTACATTGTTAATTGTACATTGTACATTGGCAAGGGGTGATGGTGGAGAAGCTGGCGAGTGGATCAAATTGTTTTTAATCATCTAAATGCATAAAAAAGCGTTCATCTGACCATGATAGCCTCATATGGGTTGAAGCGGAACGAGTATAGCGGACAGGTGCAGAATGAGGTTACCCTGGATGACTTGTTCATTAAATTATATCAGCGACACCAGCACAAACAGCCAGTGCGCGGAGATGCCGGCGATGAGGCCGCCGACAGTGTGAGAGGCAATGGCCTTGGAAATCAGCTGGCGATAGCCGAGAGAGTCCAACATGCCGGTGTGGGTGCTCAGGAAGCCGCTCCAGCACATGCCCATGGCGGTGAATACGGCGATGGCATTGGCAGTAATCAGACCGGAGGCGTCGAAGGCGGGAATCAAACCGATAGCGGCGCCTACGGCTCCTAATGCTGTAATGGGGAATGCTATCAACTCGGGATGGTCAAAACCAAAAAGCCACTGGAAGACAAAGTCAATCTTGGAGGCTAACCACGGCAACACAGGAACACCTTCGTAAGCAGAGCCTGTATATACGCCGTCAGCAGGGGCACCAAAAGTGGTCATCATCACAATGGTAGAGATAATCAGCACACCGGGAATGATGGACAAACCAATCTCCACACCACTTTTGCCACCATCCAACATGGCGTTCAAGGTGCGCAAAAACGGTCCTTTTTTTTCTTCTTCCATGGTGCCTTGTGCGGGCTTGAGTTCGGGCTCGAATTCCTGGTCCAAATGCGTGCCAGGCATGGGAGAATCCAACTCTGGATAGGCCCGGAGCGTTAAAAACTGCATCATTCGGGTGGTGACAATACTGCCGATAAAGGCTCCTGCCAAACCAACCAATGCTCCGCTACCGTAGCCGCGACCTGTCATGAAGGCCACCACCACCAAACCCATGCCAAAAGAAGTGCCGAAGTTGGTCAAGGAGGCAATCTGATATTGCTTGAAGTATTGACTGAAGGTCTTGTCCTTCGAAAGGGTGATGATGGCGGGGTTGTCGCTCAGGAAGGTCATTACCGCACCCAATGAGGCAACACCAGGGAGGTTATAGAGCGGCTTCATCAGCGGTTTCAGCATCTTCTCCAACAACACTACCACACCGAATTCCACAAACAGTTTGCTGATGGCTCCCGTCATCACGGTGATGGCCATGATGTAAAAGACAGTGTCAAGCAGCAACTTGTACGCCGTGTTCATGAAGGTGTTCAGCATGTTCGGCAAGCCCATCGGGATGGATAATCCGATGAAAAAACCGAAAAAGATGACCAGAAAGATAACCAGCTCGTGGGTGCGGCGGTATGCCCTCACCAAATAATGCATGACATTATTTCTGGAAACCCTGTATATCTGATGCAGGATATTGTTGTTTCTGAAATTGAAAGGTGCCATAAGGTTTTTATTTTAATCTTTCGGGTAAATATTTCATGAAATCGATTTTCCAAGTAACGCCCACATTGACTTGCAGGGTGCCATGACCTTCGTCGGGAATCCTGTATGAAACTGTGTTGTCGGGCTGAATTTCCGGACGGTACAGCACTCTGTTGGCAACAAAGGCGTGAATACGCAAATCACGGTAAACGGCCGGCCTGAACTCAACCCCGAGCCCATAGAAATGATAGTTGTGACCAGGCATGATCATCACATCCATGACTTTGTCCGCATAGAAGTTCTCGGCAAAATTTTGGTCGTAACCTCCTTTGGCAAACAAGTTTACGCTCGGACTTACATGCCAGTCCAAACGGCCCACCACGGTGAAGTCACGGAAGAATTGCTTGAAGCTGGAAGCCCGGTTCATGTAATCTATATATATCGACCATTTGTCGAATGACAACCTGTTGCCCAAAGAAATGTAGTTTACAAAGGAGCCTCGTTCATATTCCATCAGGTTAATGGAATACAATGCTGTGAAGGGACCGTAGTTGCCGTTCCAAAATAAATTGTAGGAGAATAGACCTTTCTTCCATTCGTCACCCTTGCCTCCAAAATGTATGTATGGAGAGTTGGCGAACTGGAAAACTATCTTGTTTTTCTTTTGTTTGTCGGTGTATGATGCCGAAACACCTAACTGGAAACAGTAAATCTCCCCCCAAAAATGAGTGTAATAATAAACATCGATGGGCGCTGCGTCATATTCGAAACCGCCGACATAGAGCGCTTCTTTGCCCATGCGAATCGCCCAGCGGTCATTGAATTTGTATTGGATGTACAGAAAGTCGGTGTTGTCGAAAAAATTGACGGAACCGGCTTTGGGAATGATTCTTTGGCGGAGGAAATAAGAGATGTGCTTGCCAATGTCACCACCTAATAAAAAGTTGAAATACTGGCCGTGGAAGCCGTAATTGTTCTTCCAGCCGGTTTCGTCCACATGGTAGGTGTAGGGGTCGTTGATGTTTTCCCATTGATAGTTGCCTAAGTATTCCAAATCGGCGCGCGCTTCCAGACTGAAGGTGGTAAAACGGTGGCTGATATTCTTTTTTGTGGTGTCGGTTTCTTGGGCTTGTGCGAAAAATGGAAGTACAAGCAGCGAAATGAGTCCTGTGTAAAATTGTAACTTTCTCACAATCAGTTTTTTATTATTCTTAATTTGAAAGGACAAATTTACATAAAATTTCCAAACTATTCACAGCTATATGAATTTTACTGCAGGGATGCAATTTGGAATTGTCATACATCACGGTCGCGGCGTGGGTTATATATGCACCGAAGCAGAAAATGTGACCGCCGCGAAACGGTATTGTTGTAGCCGATGGAAACTCTCGTGCGGTAGCTTTGATTAGCCGATTATTTAAGTTGACAGTTGTGAATTCTGAATTTTGAATTCTGAATTCAAATTATAATTAACTAATTATCACATTTGCTAATTTGCTAATTAACAGTGTATTCCAGCGCCTCCTTCATGGAGTCAAAATAATGGAATCTCATGCCTTCGATAAAGTTCTCCTTGATGTCGTCGATGTCTTTCTTGTTTTCTGAAGACAATACTATATCAAATATTCCGGAGCGTTTGGCGGCGAGAATCTTCTCCTTGATACCGCCCACTGGCAGTAACTTGCCACGGAGGGTAATCTCGCCGGTCATGGCAATCTTGTTACGCACCAAGCGACCAGTATAGGCGGAAATCATGGCGGTGAGCAGGGTGATGCCGGCGGAGGGGCCGTCTTTCGGGGTGGCGCCTTCGGGCACATGTACATGTATCTTCTGTTTCTCGAAGGTCTCATCGCTGATGCCGTATTCGGCAGCATGGGCTTTGAGGTACTCGTAGGCAATGGTGGCCGACTCCTTCATTACATCGCCCAAGTTGCCGGTCATGGTTAAACCGCCTTTGCCGGGACTGGTGATAGCCTCCACAAAGAGTATTTCCCCGCCGACGGCAGTCCAAGCCAAACCAGTGGCCACGCCGGGACAGTCGTTGTTGAAAGACTTCTCCTTTTGGAAGATGGGTGAACCCAGCAATTCTTGCAGGTCTTCGGGGCGGACTTTTTTCTCCATTTCTCCAGTTTTCACGAGTTGGGCAGCCCTCTTGCGGATGATGCGGGCGATGGTCTTCTCTAACAGACGCACACCCGATTCGCGAGTGTATTCCGTGATGATCTGTTCAATAACTTTGTCGGAAAATGATAATTCGCTCTTCTTGATGCCGTGCTCCTTCAACTGCTTGGGAATGAGGTGTTTCTTGGCAATCTGAACCTTTTCTTCCAGCAAGTAACCAGGTATGTCAATGATTTCCATACGGTCGAGCAGGGCAGGGTGAATGTTGCCCAAGTTGTTCGCTGTGGCAATAAAAAGTACTTTGGACAGGTCGAAAGTGGTTTCCAGGTAGTTGTCGTAGAAAGCGTTATTCTGTTCAGGATCAAGTACTTCGAGCAGGGCTGCGGAGGGGTCGCCTTGAACAGTCATACCCGTCACCTTGTCGATTTCGTCGAGTACGAAAACGGGGTTGGAGCAGCCAGCCTTGCGCATGTTCTGGATGACACGGCCAGGCATGGCACCGATATAGGTTTTGCGGTGCCCACGGATTTCCGACTCGTCGTGCAAACCGCCTAATGACATGCGGATGTACTTGCGGCCGAGGGCGTCGGCGATGGAGTGGCCTAAAGAGGTTTTACCTACGCCCGGAGGGCCTGCCAAACACAAGATGGGCGATTTCATGTCGCCTTTCAGCTTCAGCACAGCCAAGTATTCTATGATACGCTCTTTCACCTTGTCCAAACCGAAATGGTCACGGTCCAGAATCTTGTGGGCGCGCTCCAGGTCGAAGTTGTCTTCGCTATACTCGTTCCATGGCAGTTCCACCAACAGCTCCAGGTAGTTGAGCTGTACCGAGTAGTCGGGCGACATGGCATTGGTGCGGCGCAGCTTCTCTAACTCTTTTTCAAACAGCTCTTTAGTCTCCTGATTCCATTTCTTTTTGGCTGCCTTTTCTTTCAGTTCATTGTAATCTTTCTCGCTTGGCGATCCACCTAATTCCTGCTGGATGGTCTTCATCTGCTGGTTCAGGAAATACTCGCGTTGCTGTTTGTCTAATTCCTGTTTCGACTTGTACTGAATCTGGTTTTTCAGCTCCAGCATCTGCAAGTCGTTGTTGAGCAGTTTCAGTACCAATTTGGCACGTTCCTCAATATCTGCTATTTCCAGGATTTTCTGTTTCTCGTCAACGCTGACCGACAGGTTTGAAGCGACGAAATTTAACAGAAAGGTAGAGCTTTCGATATTGCGGAGGGCGATGGCGCTCTCTTGCGGAATCTGTGGCGATTTCTTGATCATCGAAATGGCCGTGTCTCTGATGGAGCCGATAAGGGCGTTGAAAGTGCGTTTGCTCTTGATGGCCGGGTCAAAGTCGTTGGTGATGTATTCGGAAACGTAGGCCTTGTAATAGGGTTCTGTCTGAACCAATTGCTTGATTTCAAAGCGTTTGAGTCCGCGTACAATGATGGTGACACTGCCATCAGGCATGGAGAGGAAACGCAGGATATGGGCAAGTGTACCAACGGGGTACATGTCCTCCATTTGCGGTTCTTCCACGTCATTGTCCTTTTGCGCTACCACCCCGATGGGTTCGTTGCTGCGACTGTATTCCTGTGCCAAACGGATGGACTTGTTGCGGCCCACGGTGATGGGAATCACCATGCCTGGGAACAGAACAGTGTTGCGTAAGGGCAGTATCGGCAGCAAATCCGGCACTTGTTCGTTTTTCAAGGCCTCCTCGTCATCTGAGGAGAACAAGGGTATGAAATTAGCTTCGTTATTGATAAAATCGTTGATGAGTGATATTTCGTCCATAGAATATTCAATATGATTTTGGGGTGGCAAATATACAAAAAAAAACACCTCCGTAGAGGTGTTTTTTTTTTGAGAAATCTTTTTCTTAGTTCTTCTTGCCGAAGTTGCCGTATTTGCTGCGGAATTTATCCACACGACCGGCGGTGTCAACCAACTTCATCTTACCTGTGAAGAAGGGGTGTGAAGTGTTGGAGATTTCTAATTTTACCAAGGGATATTCCTTGCCGTCTTCCCAAACAATGGTGTCCTTCGTTGCAACGGTTGACTTGGTCAAGAATGCAATCTCATTGGACATGTCTTTGAAAACCACTGTTCTATACTCTTTTGGATGAATACCTTTTTTCATTATGATTTGGTTTTAATAGTTAATCAAATTTTGGAGTGCAAAAATACAAAAAAAATCAATACAAAAAGCAGTATGAGAGAAAAATTGTTTTGAGGAGAATGTATTCTGTATAATATTGATTATTAATAGATTAAATCAAATTGTAGAATTCTGAAAATAAGAGAGAAATCCTCCACCTTGCCCAAATCCTTCCCGATTCTTGCAAATTCTTCCCATCAAAACTACCAACTATCAATTATCAACTTTCAACTTTCAACTGTCAACTTTCAGTTTTCAGTTTTCAGTTTTCAGTTTAAAAAAGTTTTCCTCCACCCGCATCCGCTCTTCCATTCGGAGCAGCCGTAGGCGGTCCTTCCCTTGATAATTCGGCCTTTGCCACACAACGGGCAGGGCTGGCCGATAATGCTGTCGGAAGTGGCGGAAACCTTGCTATTGTCGTTATTGTTTGCAGCTGCAGTGGTGCTGGTTGTGGTGCTGGGTCTGGTAGTAGCGGCTGTGACGGTTGGGGATGGGGAGGGAGCGTCAGTCTTTCGGCGGTCGCTGTCGTCACGCAGCACCTGCAGCACAATGTCGTTGACCATTTGCTTGAGCTCATCAATGAACTGCTGGGCGGAGTATTGCTTCTGCTCAATCTGTCGTAGTTTCTTCTCCCAGATGCCTGTTAGCTCGGCACTTTTGAGCAGCTCCTCACGAATCAGGCTAATCAGTTCAATGCCCGTTGGAGTGGGCTCCAGACTTTTGCGTATTTTCTTGATATAATTGCGTTTGAATAGCGTTTCAATGATGGCGGCACGGGTGGAAGGACGTCCGATTCCGTTTTCTTTCATCACCTCGCGCAGACTTTCGTCGTCCACGGTCTTTCCAGCCGTTTCCATGGCCCGAAGCAAAGTCGCTTCGGTGTAGGGTTTGGGCGGTTTGGTCCATTTTTCGCTTAAGGTCGGTTCGTGGGGGCCATGCTCTCCCTTGACAAACAATGGCAATACCCGTTCCTCGTTCTTGTTTTCCTCATCGTCATCGTCACTGCCCTTGGCCTTGCTCTTGCTGTCCGCTTTGCCCTCGCTTTTGTCTTTGCCCGAAGGGGCTTCCGCCTTGATGACCACCCTCCATCCAGGGTCGAGAATCTGCTTGCCCGTGGTCTTGAACTGCACATCCTCCACAACACCCGAGACATTGGTGTTGGAAAACACACAGTCAGGGTAGAAAACAGCAATAAAATGGCGGCAAACCTCGTCATAAACGCAGGCTTCCTGGGCTGGCAGCGGCGATTTTGGGTTCAATCCCGTGGGAATAATGGCGTGGTGGTCGCTGACCTTGCTGTTGTCAAACACTTTCTTGCTTTTGGGCAGCTTCTTACCTAACAAAGGTGCTGTCAGGGCACTGTAGTTTGTGATGCCTTTCAGGATGCCGGGGCATTTGGGGTAGATGTCGTCGCTGAGGTAGGTGGTATCCACGCGAGGATAAGTGGTCAGTTTTTTCTCATATAAACTTTGAATCAGCTGCAATGTTTGTTCTGCCGAATAGCCGTATTTCTTGTTGCACTCCACCTGCAAAGAAGTTAGGTCGTATAGCCTCGGTGGCGCTTCCTTGCCTTTCTTGGTGCTGATGTCGGTGATGGTAAATTCCTTGCCGATAATGCGTTGCAAGTCGTTCTGCCCTTCTTCCACCGACTGGTATTTTCCCTTGGTGGCAGTGAAGGTGGTGTCGCGATATATGGTGGAAAGAACCCAATAGGCGGTGGGCTTAAAATTCTGGATTTCGTGGTATCGCTTCACAATAAGGGCGAGGGTAGGGGTCTGCACCCTGCCAATGGAGAGCACCTGCCGGTCTTTACCATACTTGAGGGTATAGAGCCTGGTGGCGTTCATGCCCAAGAGCCAGTCGCCAATGGCTCGCGACAGTCCCGCCTCGTACAATGGCTGGTAGTTGGACTGCTCTTTGAGCTGTTTAAATCCTTCACGGATAGACTCTTCTGTCAGTGAGGATATCCAAAGGCGATCCACAGGACAATTGGCGCGGGCCTTCTGCATCACCCAGCGCTGTATCAGCTCTCCTTCCTGGCCGGCATCACCGCAGTTGACGATGCGGTCGGCTTTCTGCATCAATCCTTCAATGATGCCGAATTGTTTTTTGATGGAGGGACTGTCAATGAGTTTGATGCCGAATTTGGGTGGTACCATGGGCAGACTGCTTAGCGCCCACTGCTTCCACATCGGGGTGTAGTCGTGCGGCTCCTTCAGCGTACACAGGTGTCCGAAGGTCCAGGTCACCTGATAGCCGTTGCCCTCGATGTAGCCGTCGTGCGACTGCTTGGCACCGAGTACATTGGCGATTTCTCTGGCAACACTTGGCTTTTCAGCGATACAAACAATCATGTTGAATTGTTGGATTGTTTATTTGTTTATTTGTTGAATTGTTGTTAAGGACAAGGGTGATTTCAATGTTATTTTTGCGGGTGCAAAAATAGTTATTTCTGACGAATGAGAAGGGATTGTTGAAAATTAATTTTATGTTGATTTTTTTTTGTTGGAAATAAACTTTTGCTTTCCGGAAATATCTGAATTTATAAAGAAACATATTTATTAACCCTTAAAATCATAAAGTCATGAAAAGAATTGTATTTTTTAGTTTGATCTGCCTGATGGCATTATCGTTAAGCGCGCAAACAGATGCAAAACAAGTGAAAACCGCCAGTAATCAGGACCGCAAGGCTGAACTTAAGCTGCAAGGATATGTGGATTTGGGACTTCCCAGCGGAACTTTGTGGAAAGACAAGAACGAAGAGGGAGGTTTTTACACTTTTGTGCAGGCGTTAAGCAGCTTTGGAAACAATCTTCCTAATAAAGAGCAATTGGAAGAATTAAAAAACTCATGTAAATGGATATGGAGTGATAGCGGTTATAAGGTAGTTGGCCCTAATGGCAAGTCCATTTTCCTGCCCGCGGCAAGTTATAGGGATTGCAATTGGGACTTGGTCAAGTTTGACGATAAAGGATACTATGCCGGCTTATACTGGTCATCCAGCCGAAGTGGTTCGGACAGTGGCTATTCCCTTGGCTTGAATCCGCGTGAAGGAGCAAAGATAAATGACTTTGGCAGCAAAATGTGCTATGGCTTATCTGTCCGTCTCGTCGCAAAATAATACTTGTGAATTTTGTTGATAGCTCATTATTAGGCCAAAATCTCATATATCAACCCGATGAGCACGCACAACAATGCTTTCACCATCGTGTTGCCTGCGGATGCCCAGGATGGCGACGAGATTCCTTTTGTCATTACTATCACCTTCGGCAATGAGACCACCACCAAGTATTTCACGATAATGGTTGTGACCCCGATATTTTCCATTGCGAATGTGGCCCTTCAGAACACGAAAGGCACCACCTCATTCGCCCCGGCGACATGGCCAATGTGACAGTGACCTACTCCAACATCGGCCACAGCCCACTGACCAATGCCGCTCTGCACCTCACCAGTCATTACAGTTTGGTGACCGTGAACACCCCAGCCCAGAACATCTCGGTATTGCCTGCTGGCACCTCCGCAACTGCCCAGTATCAAGTGTCAATCGGTGCCTCTGTTCCGGACATGACAACTGTACTGCTCTACGTGAAATGTGTGGTAGGCCAGGACATCATCGTGGACACCATCTACTTGACTGTTGGTACTGTTATGGAAACCTTCGAGACAGGTAATCTGACCGCTTTCCCATGGCAAACCAACAATAACCCTTGGTTTGTTACCAATGAGCAAGCCTATGCCGGCAACTACTGCATCCGTTCCAAACAGGACTTGGCCGACAACGATCAATCTGAATTCTTCATCACGGTCAACTGCTCCCCCTCTGCGAACATCTCCTATTTCCGAAAAGTCTCTTCTGAGGATGGCTTTGACTTCTTCAAATTTTATATTGACAATACAGAGATGGATAGCCAAACGGGTTCCACCGATTGGTCACAGGCTTCTTTTCCGGTCAATTCAGGCACGCACACCTTCAGATTTAGCTATCGGAAGGACTCTGGTGTCATCGATGGCAGCGACTTCGCTTGGGTGGACAACATTGTACTCCCCGGCATGGGTACCCTATGTGTGGAAGACATGGACGACAATGTGGGTGTCGCGACCCGCGACGAGATACTTTCCAGTGTGTTTCCTAACCCTACCACGGGCATACTCCATGTTCAATGCTCCGAACAAATACAGCAAATCGTGATATACGACTTGAGCGGTCGCCAGATTATGAGTTGTATTGGGCAAGCTGAACAACCGAATACCCTCAACGTCAACAGCCTGACCAGCGGACTCTACTTTATCCGCATCCTCACCACTGATCAGCATTTTTCCGTTTCCAAGTTCATCAAAAAATAGCAACGCTACTAAAAGGTAAGATGCTGCGTCACCGGCTCTATGGTGTATTCTTGCAGATTGAAAAATGAGGGCTGTCTCCATTTTTCGCGACTGCGAGACGCAGTCGCCTACATTGACCTTCCACCTTCTACCTTCCACCAATTCTCCGTTTCTCGCAACTGCGAGACGCAGTTGCCTACATTGACATCCCATATTCTTAATTACTAATCCCTGACCCCTGACCCCTGAATCCTGAATCCTGACCCCTGAATCCTGAATCCTGAATCCTGACCCCTAACCCCTGAAACCTAAAACCTAATCACTAATCCCTGACCCCTGACCCCTGATCACTGGAATTACAGTCTTTGCGAAATTCTCGGCAGAATCTCGTTCTTCCAAGATGCAAAAGTGCCGTCCGCGATGTGTTTGCGGGCGTTTTTTACTAAGTCCAGATAGAAATGCAGGTTGTGTATGCTGCCAATCATGGGGCCTAAAATCTCGTCAGAGACATATAGGTGGCGCAGGTAGGCGCGGGTGTACTCGCGGTCGGCGAACAGGTCGCTGTTGGCGTCTATCGGGGTGAAGTCGTTTTTCCATTTCTCGTTGCGCATGTTCATGATGCCGTCCCAAGTGAAAATCATGCCGTTGCGGCCGTTGCGGGTGGGCATCACACAGTCGAACATATCCACACCCATGGAAATGCCCTCAATGATGTTGGCGGGAGTGCCTACGCCCATCAGGTAGCGGGGCTTGTCCTTGGGTAGCAGCTGGCAGCATAACTCCGTGATTTCGTACATCAGGTCGGTGGGTTCGCCTACCGATACACCGCCGATGGCGTTGCCCTCACGGTTCATAGAGCTGATGAATTCGGCCGAGCGTTTGCGAAGTTCGGGAAACACACTGCCTTGTACAATGGGAAACAACGTCTGCGAATAGCCGTATTTCGGCTCGGTCTCGTCGAAATGCTTGCAGCAGCGCTCTAACCAGCCGTGGGTTATTTTCATTGACTGCTCAGCGTAGTCGAAGTCGCAAGGGTAGGGGGTGCACTCGTCAAACGACATCACAATGTCAGCGCCTATAGTGCGCTCTATGTCAATGACTTTCTCGGGACTAAACAGGTGCCTTGAGCCGTCAATATGCGATTGGAACCACACTCCTTCCTCGGCGTTGATTTTGCGGCGTGCACTCAACGAAAACACTTGATAGCCACCGCTGTCGGTCAGTATGGGGCGGTCCCAGCCGTTGAAACGGTGCAGTCCGCCGGCGTTTTCCAATACCTCCAATCCGGGACGCAAGTACAGGTGGTAGGTATTGCCGAGAATGATCTGGGCTTTGATATCTTCACGCACATCCTTGATGTGTACGGCTTTGACGGCGCCTACTGTGCCTACAGGCATGAAAATCGGGGTCTCAATGTCGCCATGGTCGGTGTGAATCAATCCTGCTCTGGCAGAGCTTTTCGGGTCGGTATGTTGAATTATAAACTGCATTTTGTTAGTATTTTTCGGCAAAAATACATCAAAAATCCTAAACTTTAAAATATTTTTGTATTTAATATTAACATCACTATATGGCAACTGTCTTACCTTTAAACCTGCCCCTTATTTTCCTGATATGCTTTTCTGTAACAGCATTTTTCCTCTTGTTGTATTATGGAATAATCTTTGCCCGTTTTGCGTTTCATAAGCCCAAAAAGATTAAGGATTACCGTCAGGATCCCATTTCAATCGTCATAACTTCGTGCGATCAGGCGCATCATCTCAGCAGAACTCTTCCTGCCATACTTACGCAACAATACAATGACTATGAAGTTATCGTGGTGAGTGACAACTCTCATGATGAGACGGCACAGGTGGTCGAGGACTATCAGAAACAGTATCCTCATCTGGTTTTTGTTGATCTAAACTCTTCTGTCACAACTATTAAAGGTAAAAAATTCCCTCTTTCAATCGGTATTAAGGAGGCGAAACACAAGCTGATAGTGCTGACAGATGCCAATTGTATGCCGGCATCGCCTTATTGGCTCCAGAATATGGCCAAGCATTTTGTGAACGGCAAGCAAATCGTATTGGGTTATTGTTCGTACGAAAAACAGAAAGGACTCTTTAATAAGCTGTTACGTTTTGATTCTTTGCAAACGGCAATCCAGTATTTTTCGTATTCCCTGGCCAAGATGACCTATATGGGAAGGGGACAGAACCTGGCTTATACCAAAGACCTGTTCATGAAACAACGTGGTTTTGCCTCCCATAATCACATCGCGTATGGTGATGATGACATCTTTATCGGTCGTGCTGCTACTGATAAAAATGTTGATATAGAATATTTTAGCGAGTCTTATACCATTGCCCGGCCAAAGGTGAACTTCCGCCGCTGGTTCAAGGAAAAGAAAGGATATCTGAGCACTCGTCCGTTTTACAAGCCGGGAGTGCGTTTCCTTTTGGGAACCTATAGTCTGATGAACCTTCTTTTCTTTGTCTTTTTGGGCTTGAGTATCGGATTTTCAGTGAGAATTTTGCCCTTCCTCATCGCCACATTGTCGGTGTTCGCCTTCAAAACATTGTGCCAGTATCTCATTTTTGGCTTTTCCGCCGCAAAACTGAAAGAAAAAGACATCATACCGCATATATTTTTTATCGACATACTCTATTCGCTAATCAGTATCTTCCTCTATATCGCCGCCAAATTTTCCCGCCGAAGCTAGAACAATTGACAATTGATAATTGACAGTTGACAATTGAAGTAGAAATGATGTATAAGTTACTACCCCGGCCTTCGGCCACCCCTTCTAATAGAAGGGGAATTTAAATCTGAATTGTGAATTGTGAATTATGAATTGTGAACTATAAATTATGAATTATGAATTCTCCCTCCTATTCACTATCCCCTAATCACTAACCCCTGTAACCTGAAACCTAACCCCTATAAAAATGAACACTCCCTTCTTTTTAATCGCTGGCCCTTGTGTGGTGGAAGGAGAAGAAATCACTCTCCTGATCGCTCGCGAAATCAAAAAAATATGCGTGGAACTTGAAATTCCTTACTATTTCAAGGCTTCCTATAAAAAAGCGAACCGTTCGTCGCTGCATTCGTTCACGGGAATTGGCAATGAGCAGGCATTAGCGGTGCTGGCAAAGGTAAAAGCGGATTTAGACCTGCCAATAGTGACAGATATTCACACGGAGCAGGAGGCTGCATGGGCGGCCCAGGTGGCCGATGTGCTGCAGATACCTGCATTCCTCTGTCGGCAGACAGATTTGCTGGTGGCAGCTGCAAAAACAGGCAAAATTATCAATATTAAGAAGGGACAGTTCATGTCGCCCGAGGCTATGCACTTTGCCGTGGAGAAAGTGCGTGAGGCAGGCAACCAGCAGGTGCTGATTACGGAACGCGGTACCACCTTCGGCTATACCGATTTGGTGGTTGATTTTAGGGGCATAAAGGAATTGAAAAGTAATGCCTGTCCTGTGGTTTTTGATGCGACCCATTCGTTGCAGCAACCTAACCAACCCAAGGGCGTGACTGGTGGCCGTCCGGATTTGATCGAGACGATGGCCAAGGCCGCTGTCGCTGTCGGCTTCGATGGCTTGTTTATGGAAACCCATCCCGAACCCGCCAAAGCCCTGTCTGATGGCGCCAATATGCTGCCCTTAGACCAGCTACACGACCTGCTGGTGAGGTTGCTTCGTATTAGGCAGGCACTGTAGGTGCCAGTGGTTAGTGGTCAGGTGTTAGGTGTTAGGTGTTAGGTGTCAGTGGTTAGGTGTTAGTGGTTAGGTGTTAGGTGTTAGTGGTCAGGTGTTAGGTGTCAGGTGTTAGGTGTTAGGTGTTAGGTGTTAGTGGTTAGTGGTTAGGTAGCCCTGATATTGAATTGTAATTTTCGGTTTTCGGTTTTCAGTTTTCAGTTTTCAGTTTTCAGTTACTAACCTCTAAAGTCTATTTAAAGCAAAACGCAATATACAATTGCTTGTATATTGCGCAACACAAAAATATGAAAAAAAAACCAATCAACCCTTATAATTGGTTCACCTTTTTCATTAAACCGGATTTCAAGTTGGCGGCTTTGTTCTTGTGAATAATGCCTTTCTTTGCCAATTTGTCAATCAAAGAAACTACTAAAGGCAGTCTCTTCTGAGCTTCAGCTTTGTCTGAAACTAATCTCATGTCTCTGATAGAATTACGCATGGTCTTGGCGTAATATCTGTTTTCCAATCTTTTTCTGTTGTTAGCTCTGATTCTTTTTAATGCTGACTTGTGATTTGCCATTTCTTATCTTTCTTTGTTGTTTTTATTCTTTTCAAAATCGGGTTGCAAAAATACAAAAAAATATAATATAAGCAATAACTTGAATAAAATTTTGTTGAATTGTTGTTTTTGGATGTATTATGTTGATATAGAGTGTTTTGTATTTTTCTTTTTCGATGGTGCCCATAACAAAATACGGCAAACTACTGAATCATGGACCCGGTAAAGGTAATTTGCTCGCTTATTTTTGTCTGGAAAAATGCCTTTCCTTTATCGCTGACAGCTGCTCGTCAGTCATCCCATAGTTCTTTTTACCCTCTTCCAGACATAGGTCGAAATGCTCACTGTCGTTCATGGCGTGATAACATTCCAATTTGCTGAACCACAAATCCCAAAGCGGTGGCAAAAATTCTGCCGCTGTCTCATAACAGCCCAATGCCGTATCATATTGTTTGGCGTAGAAGTTGGTCTTGCCGAAAATCAACAAAAATATGGGGTCGTCTCCAGCATAGTCAATCAGTTGGTTTATGATGCTGTCGTTGGCTTCCACCATCCCTTCATTGAGGTAAAACATCATCTGGTGCAGTAAGAGCATACGATTGTCCAATCCTTTTACCTTCAGTTGATTGAGCGAGTCAATATATTGTACCTTTGGACAGGTTTGATAGAGATTGGCGATGTAAAGCTGCCAAAAATACGACAGTTCATCCAGCTCAGCCTCATGTTGGTGTAATTGCCGCATGGCTTCCTTGTATTTGCCTTCGTCTCCGAGTTCTTTGATATGTTTGAGTGTGGAGGTGGTGCCTTCAGGATTGGTCTTATACAGCACGTTAAGCAAGACATTTTCCCGAATGATGTCTGAAAACTGTCGGCCTGTGTTGTAGATAAAACCATCTTTGATGGCCAATAGTCCTCCCAGTGTATCCACTTTATAGTCTATAAAGTTAAGAATGAAGTCGTTGTATGTCCTGAACACAATATGGTGACTACTGTCTTTCCCATCCATATAATAGCGCACGAATTTGAAATCACCGCCATTGTCCACCACTTGTACCGCCTCGTCTCCTGTGTGAAAATTGCTCTCAAAGTACTCTTGCCCAAAATCCGCATCCAGACTGCTGTTGACAATAGAGTTGTCACGGATGAGCGATTTCAGGAACTCTTTGTCGAAGGCGTTGTTGTACACGTCGGGGTTGCCGTTCAGTACGCTTTGTTCTATTCTCAAGGCAAAATCTGTAACCGTATTCTCATCTGCGATAATAGCGTCTTCTGCCTCTTTCTTTGAAGAAGAACAGGCTGCCAACAGGATGACAAGGCTGACAAACAGGACTGATTTCACTTTCATGGTTTTCCGTATATTAATGTGGACATCTGGTCTGGAATAAGTATTTCATTGGCGGCGTGAAGCAGCTCTTCCGCGGTGACTGCATTCAGCTTCTCAATGGATTCCTCGGTGCTTTCCACCTCGTCGAAAAAGAGGGCGGTGCGGCCCAAGGCTACCATTTCATTGAGTTTGGCTTCATTGGCAATGGCAAGCTGTCCCAAGAATTGTTTCTTGGCATAGTGCAGCTGCATGGTGCCCAACTTGTTCTGACACAATTTTTTAAGTTCTTTATAACTCAAGTTGACACATTGCTCGATGGTGTCGTGCTCGCAGCCGATATAGATGGTGAACAGACCGGTATCTGAAAAAGGGGAATATACAGCTTCCACACCGTAGGCCAAGCCCTTGCTTTCACGGATGGCCATGTTCAGGCGTGTGTTCATGCCCGGACCACCCAAAATATTGGTGAGCAACTGGAAAGCTGTCCGCTCCTCACGGGTGATGGCGTAGGCGATGTTGCCCATCATGATGTGGGATTGGTTGCTGTGTTTGTTGATTCTCTGATGTTGAGGATGATAGTTGTTGAAAGCGGTTCTGGGAGTTGGTGCGTCAATTAATTGTACATCAGCAAAATAACGTTCGCAAAGTTGCAATAGTTTTTTTGCGGAGATATTTCCTGCAGAGGCTAAGACAAGATTGTTTTGCGCATAATTCTTCCGTATGAAATTCAGAATATCCTCGCGCTTGAAGTGCTTCACATCTTTGCGCGTGCCCAAGATATTGCGTCCCATAGGATGATTTTGGAACACCAGGGTCTCGAAATCATCCACTATCAGTTCGGCGGGGGTGTCTTTGTAGTAGTTGATTTCCTCAATGACCACATCTTTCTCTTTCTCAAGCTCTTGCTCGGGGAAAGTGGAGTGACTGAAAATATCGGCCAGCAGTTCCACTGCCCGTGGATAGTCGGGCGAGAGGAAGGAGGCGTGGAAATAGGTCTCCTCTTTGGAGGTGCTGGCATTCAGGTCGCCACCCACATCTTCCATGCGTCGGATAACCTGATGGGCGCTGCGTTTCTGGGTGCCTTTGAAGATGGTATGCTCCACAAAGTGCGCGATGCCCATCTTGTCAGGATCTTCGTCGCGTGTGCCGGCATTCACCAATATGCCGAAATGGGATATTGGCGAATTTATCTCTTTATGTATAAGTCGAATGCCGTTTTTTAACAGCAGAATAGGTTGCGGCATGAGAGCAAAATGCTTTAGAATTTGATGTCGGAAAGCAGTTCTTTGATGGGCACTCGTTTCTGCTCCATGCTGTCGCGCTCACGGATGGTGACGGTATTGTCTTCCATCGTCTGGTTGTCGATGGTGATGCAATAAGGTGTGCCGATGGCGTCCTGGCGGCGGTAGCGGCGGCCGATGGCGTCTTTCTCGTCGTACTGGCACATCATGTAAGGTTTCAGCATATCCATGACCTCACGGGCTTTTTCGGGCAGACCATCTTTCTTCACCAATGGTAAAACAGCCGCCTTGATAGGAGCCAATTTGGCGGGCAGACGCAACACCACGCGGGTAGAACCGTCTTCCAGCTTTTCTTCCGTGTAGGCGTGGCTGAAAACGGCCAAGAACATACGATCGACACCAATAGAAGTCTCGATGACGTAAGGTACATAGCTTTCGTTGGTCTCGGGGTCGAAGAAACGGAGTTTCTTGCCGGAGTATTTCTCATGCTGGCTGAGGTCGAAGTCGGTACGGGAGTGAATACCTTCCAGTTCCTTGAAGCCGAAGGGGAACTTGAATTCGATGTCGGTAGCGGCATTGGCGTAATGAGCCAGCTTTTCGTGGTCGTGGAAACGGTAGTTTTCGGGAGCGATGCCCAAATCCTGATGCCATTTGATACGGGTTTGTTTCCAGTAGTCGAACCATTTGAGTTCTTCACCCGGGCGGACAAAGAACTGCATTTCCATCTGCTCGAACTCTCTCATTCTGAAGATGAACTGGCGGGCGACAATCTCGTTACGGAAGGCCTTGCCAATCTGGGCGATGCCAAACGGAATCTTCATTCTTCCGGTCTTATAGACATTCAGGAAGTTGACGAAGATACCCTGGGCAGTTTCGGGACGCAGGTAGATGGTGTCGGCACCCTCGGCCACTGAACCCATCTGGGTGGCGAACATCAGGTTGAACTGGCGCACGTCGGTCCAGTTTTTGGTACCGGAAATCGGGCATACAATACCTAATTCCTCAATCAGCGCCTTCAAGCCAGCTAAATCGGTTCTGTTCATCAAGTCGGCATAACGGGCAGTGATATCGTCAATCTTCTGCTGATATTCCACCACACGCTGGTTGGTCTTGCGGTACAGGTCCTCATCGAAGTTCTCAAAGCGTTTCTTGGCTTTCTCAACTTCTTTGTTGATTTTATCCTCAATTTTCTGGATGTGGTCTTCAATCAGCACATCAGCGCGGTATCTCTTCTTGGAGTCCTTGTTGTCGATGAGCGGGTCGTTGAAAGCATCCACGTGGCCGGAAGCTTTCCAGATAGTGGGGTGCATGAAGATGGCGCTGTCGATACCGACAATGTTCTCGTGGTATTGCACCATGGCTTTCCACCAATATTGTTTGATATTGTTTTTGAGCTCGACGCCGTATTCACCATAGTCGTAAACTGCGCTGAGGCCATCATATATTTCGCTGGACGGGAAAATGAAACCGTATTCTTTTGCGTGAGAAATGATTTGTTTGAAAAGTTCTTCGTTGTTTGCCATGATTATTCAAATATTATAGATACTTGTAATGTTTTTGATTTTACAGAAGTGATATTGCTGGTATAAATATGGTTTTCGGGTACCAAAAGGTTCAACATGCCGAAGCCCATTTTGACCTCAGTGGTCAGCTTGAAATAAGTGCAATAAAAGTCCAGACCAAAGCCGACCTGCCCTTGCAAATCGTTTTTGTTGAGCTTGACCAGCATCTCATTGGGGCGTTTGGACTGCTTCTTCTGGTTGGAGATCAAGTCCAGGCTGTATTGTACACCACCGATAACATAAATGCGGACATTGTGCATTCTGGACGATTTGATTTTGAACAGTAGGGGCAAATCCAAGTAAACGGATTCCACTCGCCGCTGTTTGTCATTTTCTCTTACGTGGTTGGCAAATTCATAATTAAGCACACGCTCTCCGAAAGAGAGACCTGGAATGAAACGCAAATCGAAATACTTCCAGATTCGCAAATCGGTGACAATTCCCAAACTGAAGCCGCTGACCGCCTTGGTGTTGATGACTAAGAGGGAGTCGCTTTGTGGATAGTAGGCATTGTTTTTCAGGTTGAAATCAAAAAGATTATAACCGATACTGAATCCGAAATGGAAAAGTTTCTTGTCGTATTTCTGCAGGTTAGGCACTCCGAAGCCGCCTTTCTGCGAGAAAGCGCTCATGCTGATGGTCACCAGCAGAAGCAGGATTAGTAGTTTTCTGTATATATTTTTTCTTTGCGGCATGTCGTTTTTTTATTTTTGCATTTTTGCTGCTGTCGCTTTTAAACTGAATTCACAGCCGCAATATTGTTGATTGTAGAAATTATTTTCTTTCAGCAGCTGGTTTCTGCGTTCCTGCAAGCCATCTTTGCGCCAGTTTTTGTCCCAGAATTGGGTGCCTTCCACTTGCCTGGCGGCCCAAAATCCGGCCTCGTTAATTTGCTTCAGGTCTTTCCATCTGGAAGAGGCCAGGGTGGTGGTGAATAAATTGATATTCAGTTCTTTGGCTTTTTTCGCCGTTTTGAGAAGACGCATCTTGAAACATTGCAGGCATCTTGCTCCTCTTTCCGGCTCGCTTTCCAAGCCTTTTACGTCATCACACCATCGCTGATGTTCGTAATCCCCGTCGATCATCTGTACACCTAACTTCAGCGCATAGCGACTGCATTCCCTTTTCCGTATTTCATATTCTTCCGCAGGAAAAATATTGGGATTGTAATAGTAAATGACCGGCTGATAGTCATGGTTGAGCACCCACTCCAAAATAGCGGATGAGCAGGGCGCACAACAGGAATGCAACAGCACTTTGGTCATTACTTTCTTTGGAATTTAGGTTCTATGCAGAGTTTAAGCATCTATTTAGAAAGGACTTGGACGCAAGTATATTTCGTTATGACTTGTCTATTGGAATTTGGGCTTCATGCCAAGGTTGTACATGATGAAGGCGTAGATATCGGTGTATTCTTCAATCACTTTGCTGAGGGGCATACCGCCACCATGGCCTGCCTTGGTCTCAATACGGATGAGTTTCGGGGCGTTGCCAGTGTTGGCAGCCTGCAAAGCGGCAGTATATTTGAAGGAATGTGCTGGCACTACGCGGTCGTCATGGTCGGCAGTGGTGACCAAAATGGCAGGGTAGGGGGTGCCGTCGTTCTTGATGTTGTGCAGGGGTGAGTATTTGTACAGGTACTCGAACATCTCTTTGCTGTCGGCGCTGGTGCCGTAGTCGGGAGCCCAGTTCCAGCCAATGGTGAAGAGGTGGTAGCGCAGCATGTCCATCACACCCACTTGCGGGATGGCCACACGGTACAGGTCGGGACGCTGGTTCACGCAGGCGCCTACCAGCAAACCGCCGTTAGAGCCACCCATGATGGCCACTTTCTGCGGGTTGGTATAGTTCTCGCTGATGAGGTATTCGGCAGCAGCGATGAAGTCGTCAAACACATTCTGTTTGTTCATCTTTGTGCCGGCCTGATGCCATTCCTCGCCGTATTCGCAGCCACCACGCAGGTTGACTTGGGCATAGATGCCGCCATTCTCCAAGAACGGAATACGCATGGTGGAGAATGAGGGATTCAGGCTGATGTTGAAACCACCGTATCCATACAGCAATACAGGGTTGTTGCCACGCAGGTTCAAACCTCTCTTATAGGTGATGAACATGGGGACTTTGGTGCCATCCTTACTGGTGAAGAAAATCTGCTCTGTTAAGTAATCGTCACTCTTGAAATCGACCTTAGGAGCCATGTACAGCTCTGATTTGTTGTTGTCAATGTCGTATTTGTAGATGGTGGCAGGGAAGGTGAAGGAAGAGAATCCGTAGAAAACTTCTTTTTCATCCTTGTCGCCGCTGAACCATACAGTGCCGAGGGTAGGCAGTTCCACCTCGTGCATTTTCTGACCCTCCAAGGTATAAATGTAGGCGTGCTCGGAGCAATCCTGGTTGTAGCAAAGAACGAATTTGCCATCGATAATCTCGGCAGAACTCAACACATTCTCTCCTTCCGGAATCACTTCCGTCCAGCTCTCGATTCTCGGATTGTCGATATTAGCCCTCATCAGACGGTATTTCGGGGCTTTGTAGTTGGTATAAATGTAAATGTTGTTGCCCATGACCTCAATGGGTGAGTAGATGAAATCTGCATCAGTGGTGAGAGCTATAACGGGGGTGTTGGGTCTGCGTAAATCTTTCATCATCAGATTGTTGCCTGCACCAAAACCGTCTTCGGAAATAAACATTACGGTTTCATCCTCATCGGTGCTGGCTACGTAGAAGCGCTGGGGATATTTCGGATTTTCATAAATCAGCACATCCTCTTCTTGGGCAGTACCCATTTTATGATAGAAAATCTTGTGGTTTTCGTTCATGTTGGAGTATTCCTTGCCGGCCTCGGGGCGGTCGTAGCAGCTGTAGTAGAAGCCATCGCCATGCCAGACCGCGCTGGTGAACTTGGCCCATTCGATGTGGTCGTCGGTCAGCTGGCGGGTGGCCAAATCCATCACATAGATTTCAACCCAGTCGCTACCGCTACGCGAGATGGTATAGGCTAAGTATTTGCCGTCGTGCGAGAAGCTGATGCCGTTGAGGGCCACGGTACCGTCGTCCGACAGCGTGTTGGGGTCTAACAGCACTTCGGCTTCACCGTCCAAAGTTTCTTTCACATACAAAACGCTTTGGTTTTGCAGTCCATCGTTGCGGTAGAAATAGTATTTGCCATGTTTTTTGAAGGGCGCGCCAATCTTTTCGTAGTTGGAAATCGCTGTCAGGCGCTTGTTGAGATCCTCGCGGAAAGGAATCTTCTGCAGGTAGTTCTGGGTGATTTCATTCTGCTGCTGTACCCAAGCCTCCACTTCCGGGGCGGTATCATTCTCGAGCCAACGATAGGGATCGGCTACTTTTACACCGAAATATACATCTGTGTCGCTGCCCATAGCGGCCTCGGGATACTTGATCGGAGCTGATTTTTTATCACATTGTGTAAACATGAGGGTCAAACATGCTAATAAGGTTATGGTTCCTAATTTTTTCATGATGAAAAGTTCTTAGTTCTAAATTCTTAGTTCTTGATTCTAAATTTAATTTGCTAATTTTCAACTTTCAGTTTTCAGTTTTCAACTTTTCTGAAATCTCTCCAATTATACTTTCCTTTCACAACACCACCTTGGATAATGATGAGGCCTGGGTTGGAACGGACGGCGTCGCGTACCATGAAAGGACCTTTAATGGGGTCGATGTGATTTTCATAGATGGGGAAAGGAATGTTGTTTTCCTGGCGGAATTTCCGGATGGTTTCCTCATCAGAGTTAGATACACCCACCACAGTGATACCGTTTTCGAGACAGTGGTTCACGATACGCTTAAATTCTTCATTCTGAATGCATTTTGTATTGGTTTCATCCAGATTATGCATGAAGAAGATATAGGCAGGTTCTTCGCTGAGGAAAATTTCCATGGCCATATCCGAACCCGTGGAGTCCAACATGTTGAAACCTTCATGGGGAGCTCTCTCAAACTCGCTGATAATACTGTCTTTTCTATCTACATATTCGTAAACGTCGTAGAAGTCAGGTTGTTCATCGCCGATGGTCATCAGTTCATCCTCCGACAAGGTGACGAGGCTTCCATCCGTGGTGTTCCGATAGACAAAGGCAATGTCTTGCACAGCGGGTTTGTCAATGAAGTTCTGGGCCACATTTTCGCCCACTTTCCAGTTGCTATAGTCGATGATAGGCAGGTGGCGGAAGCAATAGGCTTGCAAGCCGAAAACGATTAGGGCACCGATGGCGGCGAAGCACCACTGACCCAGTTCTGTCAGGCGGATGTCGGGGATGCTTTTGCGTTTGAAGAACACTATCAGCGTGGGTATCATGATGACCACATTCTTCAGGAAGGTCTCTTTATTGCTGAGGTGTACAGCCTGTCCGAAGCAGCCGCAGTCACGCACCACACCGAAATTGTAGCCGTAGTTCACTTCCAGGTGTTCGGCGATGGCGAGCCATAAAGTCAGGAAGAAGAAGAAGACCATAAAAAGCAGGTAGCACCATGCGGTGAAGCGGATTTTGATGCGGAAGAGCATCATGAAGCCCAAGGTGAATTCGGCGGCGGTCATGCAGAAAGCGAAAAACAGGGACAATGGGTGCATGAAACTCATGCCGAAGGAGGTGAAGTATTCGTCGAAGGTGATGCCTGTGGCCACGGGGTCGATGGCTTTGGTGAAACCGGAGTAAAGAAATACGCAGGCCAGCGCAATACGGACTATTTTCAGCCAGATGGGTTCTTTTTGTTTGGTCATATTTTTGGAATTAAGAATTAAAAACAAGAATTAATGATGGTGATTTGTCTGTTTGAGTGTGGAATTTTGAGTTTATGAGCTTAGAAATATTACAACTTTATTATATTTTTAGGTCTGAATTTTGAGGGTGCAAAGATACTCAAAAAATAGATAACTTCTTCGTCACTTTTTTCTTGATTCTTTTTTCCATGCAAGTAGTGTCGTTGCATTGTGCAGGCCACTGGGATTCTCATACGGTGTCCATAAAATTTACTGACAATTTTTTGTTTTTTTATATTTTGTATTGGAAATTTTTCTACTTTTGCAATGTGAAAAGCTTTTGGAGTGTAAGCGTATTGCATTGCAGAAGGCACAAAGAGTTAAATCTTTAAAGGGGTTCGCTCCCTTTTCCAAATAAGCTTTTTCTTGTTTATAACAGCTGTTCTTATGGGAATAGCTGTTTTTATTTCCCAAAACTTCTTGCTTTCAATGTAATTTAATCCTATAATGGCGGTGTATGTGCTGCTTTCATCAATCACATTAGCAAGAAAGTACGTTCCGTCTTTTGCCTCCCTAATCTCATTGTATCCGTTAATTACCACTCTGATAAAATCCAAGGCGGTGAACCCAAGTTTTTCAAGCTCTTTTTTATGTTTTCCGGCAACATGATCAATGTGTTGTTTATTGATTTTTATATCTGCTGATGGTATATGTGCCTCTTTGGCCCTTGTCATACTTATTTTGCCAATTTTGATATATTCTGTCATTTTTTTTGCTCACAAAGTTACAATATTGAAATCATAAAACCAATAGTGAAGTAATGGTTAATTTACTTAAAAATCAACAGTTTAATAAATTGCACTTCTTAGTCGGAAAGTGGACAGAATTGTGCGAGAAGTTGCAAAAAAGGGAAGGTGAAGGTTTTGGAATCCAACTTGAAGTTGGGGAGTGGGGGACTAAAATTTCGGAAGTTTTATGCCCTGATGCCGCATGGCATTACATATAGGGACGCATCGCATGTGTCCGCATCCGCACGCATATTGCAAGGGTACATCCTGTAGGGCTGTCGTATCACGGCAGCCGTAGGCATGTCTCTATGTGTCCGCTGGATTAGTTTGTAGGGACGCATCGCATGCGTCCGTTGGAGGGAGGTTGTTGGTATGCATCGACAGGACAGAGTAAGGCCCATAGGGTTGGAAAGACCATAGACAGGGGTGAAACCCTTGGTACAGAAAGGAACAACACCTCCAGCTGGTGCCCGAAGGGCAGGCCAATATAATTCCCCTTCTACCAGAAGGGGTGCCCGAAGGGCGGGGTAGTGGTATATATGTTACGGCGAAGCCGTACCACTTGAGCCTCGCAGAGGCAACATCATCACTACTCTCGCGGCACACAGGACGCTTGTTTGTCACTTAGATTTCTATTTCATAAGGAGTTTTATCGGCAATATCATTGTTTAATTCAAATATTTCGCCACTCAATGCTCGTTCAACCGCGGTTACAATTTCATATACAACTTTTTTGGGGTATTTGTCGTACGTTTCTTTCGTGATTCTATATTCTGTATATTTCACGCTTGATTTAATATGCTCGTATTCGAATAAAGCGACAAAGACACTTATATTGATGTTTTCGGGTGAAAAATTGTTGCCATTAGCATTATGTCCTGATAGTCGTAAAGATAATACGCCTCTTGGTGTTTCATAATTAGAGTAGTTAGAACCTCCTCGATAGTTCAATTGCAATAATTTTCGCAATCCAATCAAAGCACCATTCCAGCCACTAAAATAATCAATATGGTAATCATTATTTTTGAATTTTTTAATGTTTGCTTTTATTGGTGTTAGAATTTTTATTATTTTTGCATCCGAATTCTTCGAGGTACGAAGGGTATCGGTAGGGCTACTCGTAATAGAAGAATTGGCATTGTCTGATGGGGAGTCCGAATAAGTTGGCCCGCTCCCCAATTGAGGACGATTCTTTTCCATAAGTTTTTATTTAGTTTTTGATTTCCGCAAAGTTACAATAACTGAACTGAAAATCAAGGGTGGAAATTTTGTTAATTTGCTAAAAATCAATAGTTTAATAAGTTGTACTTTTTAGTCGGAAAGTGGACAGAATTGTGCGAAAAGTTGCAAAAAAAGGAAGGTGAAGGTTTTGGAATCCAGCTTGAAGTTGGGGAGTGGGGGACTGCTATTTCGGAGGTTTTACGCCCTGATGCCGCATGGCATTACATTACATATAGGGACGCATCGCATGTGTCCGCATCCGCACGCATATTGCAAGGGTACATCCTGTAGGGCTGTCGTATCACGGCAGCCGTAGGCATGTTTCTATGTGTCCGCTGGATTAATCTGTAGGGACGCATTGCATGCGTCCGTTGGTGGTTACCCCTCAAAAGGCTGCAGTCCGCAGTCTGGGGTGAAAGCGACATCATCACTCCTCCCGCGGCACTCGGTGCATTGGCCCTGATGATAGGATGGCCTTGCCACGAAAGTAAGTTGCCGTAGCAGAGGCGGGTACAAATTAATTCTTCAAAAAACGTTTGACATAAAAAAAAATGTTGTATTTTTGCACTGATTAATTTTATAGTTGCGAGCTGAGAAGCAGCGTACAAGGGTATATTTTTTGCTGTTTTACCCAAACACTTGCAAAGTGAATAAAATAATTCATATATTTGCAAACGGTAAGAAGAGGAAGGGAAAGGAAACAACCCACACCGAGGATAAGGTTAAGCATTGCTCCTTGTAGGTGTGGGTTTTTTCATGTTGACCTCTATATTGTAATAGTACTTGCCTCCTTTTTGGAATTGTACAGCCAATCGGATGTTTTCTTTCGACCCATCAATGATGCACTTGCATTTGAAGTTCAGGTAGCCAATGATATTGGGACCGTCGGTGGATTTGGGAGAACCCCAGTTGTTGTACTGAGCGTGCTTGATGATTTCTGGAAGAACGAGAATTGCTGCCGCTTTCTTGAAATAAATGGCTTCGCCGTAGGCTGTTTTTCGTGCAGATGTAACAGAGATAGTGATAGGCAATCCCGTGTCAAGGTTTTTGATAACCATTCCAGAATAGCTGCTGCGTATATGGTTGAATATTATGTTTTTCAATTCATGAAGTTTGATTCCCTTCCACTCGTTGGGCAAGTCTGCTTTTGGAATGACAGCTTGTTTGTATCGTTTGTTTTTCATGTTATTCTTTTCCACTTTTTTCTTTGCCATAAGTACTCTGTTTCCGCTCGCAAAGTTACAATGTTGAAATCATAAAATCAATGGTAGAATAATAGTTAATTTACTTGAAATCAGTAATTTAACAAATTGTGTTTTTTGGTCAGAAAGTGGACAAAATTGTGCGAAAAGTTGCAAAAAAAGGAAGGTGAAGATTTTGGAATCCAGCTTGAAGTTGAGGAGTGGGGGACTGCTATTTCGGAGGTTTTACGCCCTGATGCCGCATGGCATTACATGCAGGGACGCATCGCATGCGTCCACATCCGCACGCATATTGCAAGGGCACATCCTGTAGGGCTGTCGTATCACGGCAGCCGTAGGCATGTCTCTATGTGTCCGCAGGATTAGTCTGTAGGGATGCATTGCATGCGTCCGTTGGTGGTTACCCCTCAAAAGGCTGCAGTCCGCAGTCTGGGGTGAAAGCGACATCATCACTCCTCTCGCGGTGCGGGTGTTGCCTGCCCCGAAGCACAAAAAAAAGCACACCGCGGAAGGGGCACATTAAAGCTGAAGCCCAATACCATTGCCTTACAGTAAAATCCGTCAGAATCCCATCTTTTTGCCTATTTCTTGTCGTTTTTTTGCAATTTCTTACCTTTTTCTTGTGCCTTTATGTTCTTTTTTGTATCTTTGCAGGTTAATTGAGTAAATGCTAAATTTTATCATGAAAGAAGACACCCTCCAAGGCTACGTCTATATCCTTACCAATCCCAGTTTCAAGGAGGATTGGGTAAAGATTGGAAAGAGTTCGCGACCAGTGAATGTGCGCTCGAAAGAGTTGGACAACACCGCTGTTCCGTTGCCGTTTGAGATTTATGCTACGATGCAAACCATCAAATATGCAGAGGTGGAACGCATTATTCACAAGCAGATTGATAGACTCACCGATTTGCGGATTCGTCAGAACCGCGAGTTCTTCAATGTGCATCCGGCACAGGCTCTTGAGATTCTGACAGATTTGGCACGTGCTATTGAAGATGCTGTGGTGATGAAATATGAAGACGGGAAGCCTCATCAGTTATACCCCGTTAATGAAGTTCCAAAGGAGAAAAAGGAAAAGAAAGTTCAACGAGCTCCCTTTGATTTCAGCATGGTAGGCTTGAATATTGGTGACACAGTTATTTTTGATGCACTGAATCTTCCTGTAAAGGTGGCAGACAAAAACAAGGTGGAATATGAGGGCCGCTTGTGGAGCCTTTCCGCTTTTTGCGGTACGTACCTTCCTGAAGAAATGCACAACAGCAGCGAATCTTACCAAGGTCCGAAGTATTTTAGCTATCAGGGAAAAACTTTGTGGGAAATTAGGTTGGAAAGAGAAAAATAAACAACACAAATTATGGCAATCAAAAAATCACAATTATATAGTATGCTGTGGGAGGGCTGCGATGCGCTCCGTGGCGGTATGGATGCAAGTCTCTACAAAGACTATGTGCTGGTGATGCTGTTCTTGAAATATATCAGCGACAAGAAGAAGGCTGGAGATGAGTATATGATGGAGGACTTGCCGGACGACTGCACATTTGACGAGATTCGTAAGCTGAAGCATAAGAACGATATCGGTGAGCAAATCAATGTGAAGCTGGCGAAGATTGCCAATGCTTTTGGACTTGACAATGTATTTGTCAATGCCGACTTCGACAATGAAGATAAGTTGGGCAAGGGCAAGGACAAGGTGGATACCATTACGGGACTCGTTGAGGTCTTTGAGAACAAGAATCTTGATTTCGGCACCAACCGTGCAGGTGATGACGATTTGATAGGCGATGCTTACGAATATTTGATGCGAAACTTTGCCTCTCAGTCAGGAAAATCAAAAGGGCAGTTCTATACGCCTGCCGAGGTGAGTCGCTTGATGGCCCGTATCATCGGTATCAGTAAAGACCATCGTCCGCAGATAAATATCTATGACCCCGCCTGTGGATCAGGTTCGCTATTGCTTCGTGCCAGAGACGAAGCACCAAAAGAAGGTGTGAATGTTGGTATCTATGGACAGGAGAAAGACCTTTCCACTATCAGCATGGCCAAGATGAACATGATTTTGCATGGCATGATGACGGCTGACCTGCAACAAGGAGACACATTAAACACTCCTTTGCATACTCATGGTGTCAAGCTTGACCAGTTTGACTACGTTGTTGCTAATCCGCCATTCTCTTTGAAAAAGTGGATGAAGTCGGCAAAAGAAGACGATGTATATGGACGATGGAAAAAAGAAACTGGTGTTCCTCCAACCTCCAAAGGCGATTATGCGTTCCTGCTGCACATCATTGAATCAATAAAGGTTGGCGGCATGGGTGCCTGTATCCTGCCTCATGGTGTTTTGTTCCGTGGTTCTGTAGAGAAAGGTGAAGCCGAAGCTAAGATTAGAAAAAACCTGATAGACCGGAAGGTTATTCGCGGCATTATCGGACTTCCTTCAAATCTGTTCTATGGCACGGGGATCCCTGCCTGCATCATCATTATTGACAGGAAGAATGCAGCAACCTCGAAAGGTATCTTTATGATGGATGCAAAAGAGGGATTCAAGAAAGACGGAGCAAAGAACAGACTTCGTGAGCAGGATATCCGTCGCATCAGCGACGCATGGGAGGCCGGACAACAGATAGACCACTTCTGCCGACTGGTAAAGTGGGAAGAGATTGAACGCAATGAGTACAATCTAAACATTCCTCGCTATATTACTCCTCGTTCCACAGAAATTGAACAGAATCTATATGCCCATATTCATGGTGGCTTGCCTTTGGTTGATATTGATTCTTTGGAAACGTTATGGAATGTGTGCCCGTCACTTCGTGACAAGATATTTGAGCCATACGAGAACGATGGCTATATGCAACTAACCCAAAAAGCCGATAGTCATTTGGCTCAGCTTATAGAACAAGATGAGAGCTATAAACAACAGGCCGACAACTATAATAGTGCCTTTGAGAAATGGCATCAGTTTATGCGCGTGGAATTGAGCACGTTAGGTGTTGGCAGTGTGCCCCGCAAGGCCATCATACGTTGGAGTGATGAAATACTGCGCATCTTTAAGTCCAGTCGTTCATTGGTTGATGCATACGCTGTCTATGATGAATTGATGACCTATTGGAATGAGGTGACGATGCAGGATGACCTGTATCTGATTAGTCGCGATGGTTGGAAAGTGACTGTGGAACTACCCACCAATAAAAAGGGTGAAGTAAAGAAAACCTATAGTTATGAGGACTTGACCTGTGACCTTGTACCTTCCTCAATCCTTGTCAATCGTTATTTTGCCAAGGAACAAGCCGATGTAACAAATACTCGGCAATTGATAGATGCAGAACAGGTGGCAATGGAGACCATTACAGAGGAATACGCTGATGCTTTTGAGGATATTGAGAGCGACAAGGTGAATGCAAAGTTTTGTAAAGCCGTTGGCGTTTTGTTGAAGGAAGGCAAGAAACATCCTGCTGACAATGCGGATTATATCCCTGTTTGGGAGGACTTTTTGAATCACTCCAAGGAGCAAGAGCAATTAAAGAAGGAATTGAAAGAAAAGGTTGCCCAACTCACTGCAAATGTTTTAAAGAAGTATAAGGTTTTGACGGAAGAAGAAATCCGCACGATGGTGTTTGATGACAAGTGGATGCCAGACATGCAGTGCCGTTTACAAGCTTTGATGACTGCTGAACATCAGAACATCATCACTTCTATCACAGCGTTGAACGAACGCTATAAAGTGACACTACCAGAGATGGAAGCCGACGTAAGCCGATATCGCGAAATCGTGAAAGGCTATCTCCAAGAGATGGGTGTTGAATTTTAAAGTAGATTGATATGATTGAAACGAAATTCAAACAAACGGAGGTCGGATCGATTCCTGAAGATTGGGATGTAATACCACTGGGGGAATTATGTGAAATTCGCAATGGATATACTCCTTCAAAATCGGTAGAGTCCTTTTGGCGTGGTGGTAATATTCCGTGGTTTAGAATGGAAGATATACGTCAGAATGGAAGGATCCTATCTGATTCCATACAGCATATTACCAAAGATGCCGTAAAGGGTGATTTGTTTTCAGCAAATAGTATTATTCTTTCAACAACAGCTACAATTGGTGAACATGCACTATTAATTGTTGAGTCGCTTGCGAATCAACGATTCACGAATCTGAAGATTCGTGAATCGCTGAAAAAGAAAATTGATATTTACTTTTTCTACTGGTATTGTTATAAGATTGGGGAGTGGTGTAGAGGAAACATCAATGACGGAGGATTGCTTGCTGTAAATATTTCAGATTTATTAATGTTACCGCTTCCATTGCCACCACTAAATGAGCAACAACGGGTAGTGGAAGCATTATCGAACATTGACAATCTGATTTCTTCTCTTTCGAAGTTAATAGAGAAAAAGCGGTTGATAAAGCAAGGTGCTATGCAGCAACTGTTGACAGGAAGGAAACGGTTGCCTGGGTTTGATGGGGAATGGAAAGAACGTGAACTAGGGTTATTAGTAAATATCCAACGTGGTAGTATGTTAAAATCTTCAGAATATCTATTTGGAAATGTCCCTGTGATTGCTGGAGGAACAACACCAGCTGGATTTCATAATGTTGCCAATCGTAGAGGTAGAACTATTACCATCAGCGCCTCTGGAGCAAATGCTGGATACATTTCATACTATAAAGAACCAATATTTGCGACAGACTGCTCAACAATTTCGGAAGGCAATGATTACTTCATCGATTTTATATACTTTGTTTTACTGCTAAAGCAAAATGATATATTTCGATTACAAACGGGTGGGGCTCAACCTCATATTCACCCAAAAGATATTGCTCCGTTAAAGATTAATCTTCCTTGCTCATACGAAGAACAAGTAGCGATTGCTAGTATCATTGCTACAATGGACAACGAAATTGAATCTCTTGAAGAAGAACGAGACAAATATATCCGGGTGAAGGAAGGTATGATGCAAAAACTGCTGACAGGGCAAATCAGATTGGTAGAAGCGGAGAAGAAGCAGCAAGAACTTCCCAAAGCAAAAGCGGCCAATGTGTACTTCAGAAGAAGCGTGTTGGCAGCAGAAATCGCCGACCGTCTTTGCGAGGAACCTACCTTCGGACATGTGAAGATGGAAAAACTGATTTTCCTGACAGAGCATCTTTGCCACATCGACATTGACTCCCACTATCACAGGGATGCCGCTGGCCCATACGATAACAGAGCGCTCCGCTCTATCGATAGCCAGTTGAAGAAACAAAAGTGGTTTGAGGCAAAGAAAATGGATAAAGGATACAGGTATATACCCATGCAGAACCGAGGCGGATATAAGAAGTATTTCGATAAATACTACGCTGATGTTATGCCTATGTTTGAGAAGATAATCGACACCTTTAAATCCAGCCCGACGGAGCAATGCGAGATTGTCGCGACCATCTATAGTGCATGGGATGATTTGTTGCAAAGACATCAGCCCTTTACGGATGACGATATACTGAACGAAGTCCTGAATAACTGGCATGAATCAAAGAAACGCATCAGCCGTAACCGATGGCAAACAGAACTTGACTGGATGCGTGCCAATGGTTTTATGCCTCAAAACGATAACAGATAAAAACCGTTTGTTATGCCATACAATGACAATATAACCCAAAGTGAGCGTAGGACACAGGAACAAGTGTTGAGGCTCATCAAGGACAGGCTGCCCGACTATCATTATATCGGCAATCTAAAAGAAGTGGAGAATACCAATCTACGGGAAGTGCCCTTGATGTCTTTTCTAACGGAGCAAAGTGAGCAGAAATTGACAAATGAGCAGGCAAAGTCGGCTATCAGGAAACTGAAAGAGGAGATAGCGCAGTGTTCCAACTTCGAAACGCTGATGGAAACCAGCGAAAAGGTCTATGAACGGTTATGCTATGGCGTCAGTATCCACAGGGGATTGAATGAAACCGACTTGACTGTGCATCTAGTTGACTGGGAGAATCCGAAGAACAATATCTTTGAGATTGCCGAAGAGGTAACGGTTAGATGTGATGGCTTGACAGTGACAGAACATCGTCGTCCTGACGTTGTGGTTTATATCAACGGCATCGCAATGGTCGTGCTTGAATTGAAACGGCAAGGTGTTCCAGTAGCAGAGGGAATACGACAAAACTATCGCAACCAGCAATCTGGTTATATCCCACAGTTCTTTACCACATCACAACTTTGTATGGCTGGCAATCCAAGCGAAGGGTTGTTCTATGGAACTACATGCACACCACAGAAATACTATTTGCATTGGAAAGAGCCTACGGGTATAAGCGATGATGAACAGCTTGATAAGCCAACATTTGCCGATGTTCAGAATGAGTTGGACCGTTCAGTGTTGCAGATGTTAGAGCCTACGCGGTTAATCCATTTCATTCAATATTGCGTTATATATGACGGTGGCACAAAAAAGGTGGCACGTCCCAATCAGTATTTTGCTCTTCGTGCGGCCATTCCACGCATTGAGAAGAAAGACAGCGGTATTATCTGGCATTCGCAAGGTTCTGGCAAGAGTCTTACAATGGTTTGGCTGGCGAAATGGATTAAGCAGAATGTGGAAGATGCTCGAGTTGTAATTATAACTGACCGTGACGAACTTGACAAACAAATTACCAATGGCCTACGCAATTCTGGATTACTTGACCTGAAGAATCATGATATTGGTTTCTATCATGCCAAAAGCGGTAATGACCTGTTAACAAAACTGGATGCTGCTGCCCCATGGTTGATAACAACTCTTATTCACAAATTTGGTACTTCGTCAGACAAAGAAAACCTAGCAGAATACCAGAAGGCAGGAAAACGTTCTGTTGACCAATACCTGAAGGAAGTGGCAGAGAAGTTACCTGTGAATTTTAAGGCAAAGGGCAATATTTTTGTTTTCATTGATGAATGCCATCGTACGCAGGGAGGAATGTTGCATAAGGCCATGAGGATGATTATGGGTGAAAACGTCATGATGATAGGTTTTACTGGTACCCCACTGCTGAAGAAAGGTGAACGCAAAACGAGTCAGGAAAACATAGGTCGATACATTCATTCCTACCGATTCAATGAGGCAGTAGAAGACGGGGTTATCTTGGATTTACGATACGAAGCGAGGAATGTGGAAAAAGAATTGCAAGATGAGGATAGACTGAATGCGCTTTTTGAAGTGCACACTCAGCAACTTACGCAAAAGGCCAAAGAGGCACTAAAAGACAGGTGGGCGCAATTACAGAATATCTATAGCAGTGACCAACCCATGAGAAGAGTAGTTGCCGACATCTTGTTTGATATGGAAACGAAGCCAGCACTAACAGGCGGCTATGGTAATGCGATGTTGGTTTGTGAAAGCATTTATGAGGCATACAAGTATTGGTCTTTATTTAAAGAAGAGGGCTTTGCTAATCATTGTGCAGTTGTTTCCAGCTATGAACCCGATATTAATTTGGCCTCTGGTTTTGCTGATGAGAAGAAAACGGAGGAAGAACTGAAATATAAGTGGGCAAAGGAGATGATGGGCGAGCGAACCCCTGAACAATTTGAGGAGTGGGCAAAAGACCAGTTCATCAACCGTCCTGCCGAGATGAAGTTGCTCATCGTGGTAGATAAATTACTGACGGGGTTCGATGCTCCTACGGCAACTTATCTCTATCTTGACCGAAAGATGATAGACCATACCTTGTTTCAAGCTATCTGCCGCGTAAACCGGCTGAATGGCGAAGAGAAGGAATTTGGCTATATCGTTGATTACAGGGGCTTGTTTAACTTTATTGAAGGAGCCATTGAGAGTTACACAAAAGGCGAAACTACAGAAGGCTTCCAAAAGAATGAAATAGCTGAACTGTTGCAGTCCCGATTGAAGAAAGGACGCGAAGAGCTGGAAAAAGCTTTGCAAAATGTTGAGCGGCTAAGTGAGCCTGTGGAGTTGCCACGGAAATTAGACAACTTTTTTGATTATTTCTGCTTCAAGCCGGATACACCTGCTGATGAACAAACTGCAGAAGTAATCAAGAATGCGACAAAACGTGAGGATTTCTACAATGCTGTCAACCGATTGTCACGACGCTATGCAGCCATTGCGATGGAGATGGGAGAAGCTGGCTATACAAAAGAAGAAGCAGAAAGCATCTATCAGAAGGTAAAAGATTATGATGAGTTACGACACGCTTTGATGCAACGTAGTGGCGACTATGTGGATATGAAACTGTACGATGCACAAATGCGTAGTCTGCTTGATAGATATATCGTTGCTCCAAGAAGTGAGAAATTGGCAGAATTGAATGATTTCTCGTTCCTTGATATTATCAATATCAATGAAGTGACGGGAGAAGTTGATGTAGATTTAGACGCAGAACAAGAGTTGGGCGGTCAGCGTGGTGTTGCTGAAACTATGACGGCGAATGTCCGTCGTGTTATTAATCGGAAACGTGAACAAAACCCTGAAGAATACAGACGTTTTTCTGATCGCATCAATCGTTTGCTGGAAGAATTGCGACAAGGTGTCATAGAGTATAAGGAGTTTTTGAAGCAGATTAAGAAGATTGGTGAAGAATTGAGGCAAGGCAATGTTGTAGATGCTCGCCTCGATACTGCCGCAAAGAGAAACCTGTGTGATAATTTGGGAGGGAACATAGAACTAACTTTAAGAATATATGCGATAGCTAAACAATTTGCTCAACCCAGATTCAGGCAGAACAAGCAAATCAAGAAGCAATTGTTGAGACAGCTAGAAAAAGCCTTGAGAGGTGAGAAGTTCGATACAGAGAATATTTTAGGGATAATTACCGCGCATACTATAGAATTTCCTGATTGATGAAACTGAACGGAATTGAGATAGCAGTAGAACGCAAGAAAATAAAGAACTTGCATTTGGCGGTTTATCCTCCAGATGCTCGTGTTCACGTGTCTTCACCCGAATATCTTGATGACAATGATATTCGTTCGTTTATTATCTCAAAATGGGAATGGATTGAAGAAAAGCGAAAGGAAGTGCTTGAACAAGCAAGGCAAACCGAACGTAATTATGTGACTGGTGAGACATACTACCATTTTGGGCAACGTTACCGTCTTCGTGTTGAGGAAAAATCGAGATGTAGTCATACAATTACCAAACAGGGTGATTGGTTAATAATGACAGTCCAACCAGGGACGACCACTGAACATCGTGCAGAGGTGCTAAGAGAATGGCAAAGGAGAGAATTAAAGTCATTGTTGTCCGAGATGGTTGCTGAATGGACCAATAAAATGGAAGAACCCGATGTCACATGGGAGGTCAAATTAATGCGTTCACAATGGGGGAGTTGCATCAACAAGAAAAGGCATCTGATCTTCAATTTGGAACTTGCAAGGGTTCCGCGTTCCTGTATTGAATATGTTGTGGCACATGAATTGACCCATTTGAAGGTCAAGAATCACAATAAAATGTTTGAAGCTATTTTAACGCACTATCTCCCTCAATGGAAGTTGAGGAGAAAGGAATTGAATGACTTTATTGCGTTACCGATTACGGGTGATACTGTGGGAGGAAAATCAAAAGAATAATAGTGGATAGGGTGATGTCGTGTTTAAAAAGGTGTGATTTTTAATAGATTTTGTTTTCCAATAATAATGTTTATGAACAGAATTATCCTCATTGGCAACGGCTTCGATTTGGCGCATGGCTTGAAAACCAGCTATGCGGATTTTATTGATTGGTATTGGGAAGAGTGGGGAAAACGATTGCGTAGTGACACAGACAAATTGGTGGAAGATCATTTTTATTCGTTCAAGTTAAATAATAATGTCCGCGCAGCTGGATGGTATCTCGTATGGCCGTATTGTGTTAAAATGAATCCGGCACAACCATGGACAAACAAAGAATTAGTTGCTATAGCACAACAACATGAAGAATTATGTACTTTTATCAGCAAAAGCAGGTTTTTTGAAAAGATTTGTGAGCATCTACAAGCAAAAAAATGGGTTGACATCGAAGATGTGTATTATTATTTTTTGAAAATAAGCGAAAATCCCAAGTGGATTAATAATGATTTAGAATTCATCAAGGATAAACTTGTTGAATATCTGAGTTCTTTGCAGGATGTTCCTGTTAATCATAAGATCAAAGATCAGATTTTGGGACTAATAGAAAAAGAAGATGTTGCAATCGGTTCTATGGGTAAATGGGATGATGTCAATTTGCCCGATAACATTATGCTGCTGAATTTTAATTATACAAATACGGCTGACAAGTATTTGCCAAAATTGGACAAATATACCGTAAATCATATTCACGGAACAATCTCAAATCCTGAAAGTGTGATTTTTGGCTATGGAGACGAAAAAGATGATGAATATGAGGTTTTAATGAAGAAAAACGACAACGAATATTTGCGTCACATCAAATCATTTAGGTATCTTGATGCTTCCAATTATCGTAAAATGCTTGCTTTCATTGAATCAGCACCTTATCAGCTCTGTATAATGGGCCATTCTTGCGGTGTGTCCGACCGCACATTACTATCTACTCTTTTTGAACATGATAATTGTGTTTCCATCAAGCCATATTATCATAAGAAAGATGACGGCACAGACAATTATAGGGAGATTGTATTCAACATAGCCCGAAACTTCAAGGATCCGAGTATGATGCGTGCTCGAGTTGTAGAAAAGGAACGGTGTGAACCATTGGGGAAGGTGAGGAAAGGATAAGATAATTATGTCTCATAACCCCAAATTGAAAATCGAATCATCCTTATAATGAATCCGGCCCTTGAAAATGCCATATAAGCCGGCGATACCGGTTTTGTTGTTGCTTTTTTTGCTTTTGTTTTTCCTGACTTCGTCATTGCGTACCCCAGAAGTTATCGTCAAAGAGTTTTTCAATGGGTTTGTGACGTTTCATGACCATTGTTCTGGAGAGTATTTGTCCGTTGAGAGGCAGTCGAACTTGTATAGTTGT
>Ga0208297_1000909_pt1 | contig 40130 bp, 42 predicted proteins | sample LMS_cellobiose_e_FD_187367 | JGI IMG/M metagenome (GOLD analysis project Ga0208297, IMG submission 187367) | Rumen-fistulated moose microbial communities from Alaska, USA - LMS_cellobiose_enrichment (SPAdes) (version 2) | ecosystem: Host-associated > Mammals > Digestive system > Stomach > Rumen... | reverse complement strand
CGCGGAAGCGGAGCAGGATGTTGAACTGCCGGACTTCTCTGGGCGACGCACCTCAGTGGAGGGATGGATCGGAGAGACTCTCTTCGTTTGCGTCGAAACGGGCGAGCCGATCCGCACAGTGGAAGATTGGAAAAAAAAGCATGGTACGCACACTCATACGATTTATAAGCTGTCTTTTGACAAATAAAGATGGGTGATCGGCAACCGTACCTCGACGGCAGTCTCGGCGCAGAACACCAAAACGGAGTACGCCTTCAACCGCGCGAATCTCGTCACGTCCGCCGAGCATAAGCAACTGGTGAACGATGCGTGGGTGACGTTGTCCAGCGAAGCCTGCACGTACTACGTGAACGGCGATCTGCGCACGCGGGCGACGACGGAGGGCGGCGTAACGACGACCACGACGTACACCTACGACAAGGCGGGCCGCCTGACGCAGGAGGTGACCGGCACGGCGACGATCTCCTACGTCTATGACGCCCGCGGCAACCGCACGTTCCACAAGACCAACAAAAGGCCGCTCTATGAGCGGCCATTTTCTTATGTGTAAAGTGTTCTTATGCTTTCTCTGTGGTTTTTCGTATGTTCCGTCAGATTTCTTTCTGTTTGCTCTTGACAAACCGTTCCATTCTGTGTATAATGAATCCATACAGAACAACTGTTCTTTCTGCCGCGGGTGCCATGCGGAGAATAATGAAATGCGGAACCTCCCTGGACGTCACAGATTATCTCTGTGTGGTGAAATACAGGAACGTAACAGATATCAGCATCCCGCTAAAGATACTGAAGCTTAACGGCGAAAGTTCCTATTTGATGACATATACGCAATACGGATTACGGATTATAAATGAGGGAGATAGGCATAATAATCTGAGGTGAAAAGGATGATGAATGCTTTTTTTGAAAGATCTTTATTTTTTTGACCCCCTCACTTGTTCCCACTGGGAAGGGCACTTTTGGGGGGTTCTGCGAAAAAATTTCTCTCTTCACTTGTTCGGACTGGGAAACCTGTTTTTTTCGGGTGTTTTATGAAAACTTCTCCCTCTACTTGTTCCCACTGGGAGACACCTTTTGCTCGGGTGCTTTTCAAAGATTTCTGCGTGAAAACGAAAAAGCCACGCACCGGTTAGGTACGTGGCTCAAACTGCCGGACCGGCAAAAGTCGGATTTTATATCCGAAAATCATCAAATCCGGTTGAAAATTGGCGAGAACTCTGCTATAATATCCTTGTCATTTTATATACTCTGACCAAGGAGGGTGAAACATGGCTGTAAGCTATAAAAAGCTCTGGAAGCTGCTCATTGATAAAGATATGAAAAAGAGCGACCTTGAGCGTGAAGCCAAGATCACTCATTACGCATTAAGCAAGCTTTCTCAGGGTAAGGACGTCTCCACCGAAGTCTTAGGCAAGATCTGCGAGACGCTCGACTGCACGATAGACGACATCATGGAATTCGTGCCGGAGGAAGAAAAATAACGGCTTTCCGAGGAAAAGAAAGCCGATCAATCAGACTGAAAGGGAACGGGCAACACGTCCTAAGGGGGATTTGTTGCTTCTGTCTATAAACGGAGGAGACATAGATGGCGGATATCAGAAATGACCGGGAGCGTGAAGAACTCCACAAAGCAATATGGAGCATTGCTGACGATCTTCGTGGCAGCGTGGACGGCTGGGACTTCAAGCAGTACGTGCTTGGCGTTATGTTCTACCGTTACATTTCCGAAAACCTTACCAACTATATCAATGAAGGTGAGCTCGCCGCCGGTGATGCTCAGTTTGATTATACCAAAATGAAAGACTCAGACGCTGAAGGAGCCCGTGCCGGATTGGTACAGGAAAAGGGCTTCTTCATTCTGCCGTCTGAGCTTTTTTGCAATGTCCGGGCAAGAGCAAAGGATGACGAAAACCTCAACGAAACGCTGGAGCGGGTCTTTAACAACATCGAAGATTCCGCTAAAGGAAGCGAGAGCGAAGATGATTTTGCCGGTTTGTTCGATGATCTGGACGTGAATTCCAACAAGCTGGGGGCCACTGTTGCCAAACGCAATGAAAAGCTGGTCAAGCTCCTAAACGGTGTCGCAGATATGAAGCTGCGCTATAAGGACAACACCATCGACGCTTTCGGTGACGCCTACGAATACCTTATGAGCATGTACGCCTCCAACGCAGGAAAATCCGGGGGCGAGTTTTTCACACCGCAGGAGGTGTCCGAGCTCCTGACCCGTATCGCTGTCGTGGGAAAAACAGAGGTCAATAAGGTCTACGATCCCGCTTGCGGTTCCGGCTCACTGCTTCTCAAAGCGGCAAGGATTCTCGGCAAAGAAAATATCCGGCAAGGTTTCTTCGGGCAGGAGATCAACCTGACCACCTATAACCTCTGCCGCATCAATATGTTTCTCCATGATATTTGCTACGACAAGTTCAATATTGCCAATGAGGACACTCTCATCAGCCCCCAGCACTGGGACGAGGAGCCCTTTGAAGTCATCGTCTCCAATCCGCCATACTCCATCAAATGGGCGGGAGATGAGAATCCGCTTCTGATCAACGACCCCCGTTTTTCCCCGGCGGGTGTTCTGGCACCGAGATCCAAGGCAGACCTTGCCTTTATAATGCATAGCCTGTCATGGCTCGCCACCAACGGCACTGCGGCCATTGTCTGCTTCCCCGGCATCATGTACCGTGGCGGCGCCGAAAAGAAGATTCGTAACTATCTGGTGGACAACAACTTTATCGATTGCATCATCCAACTGCCCTCTAACCTGTTCTATGGAACGTCTATCGCTACCTGCATCATGGTGCTGAAAAAGAACAAGGCGGATAACAAGTTGCTGTTCATCGATGCTTCCGGCGAATGCGTGAAGGTGACGAACAATAATCGGCTGACGGAGGAAAACATCACTGCTATCGTGAACGAGTTTGCTTCCCGGGAAGAAAAGCCTCACTTCGCTCATCTGGCAGAGTATGACGAAGTGGTGGAGAATGACTACAATCTGTCTGTGTCCACCTATGTTGAGGCGGAGGATACCCGGGAGCGGGTGGATATCAAGAAACTCAATACGGAGATAGAGGAAATAGTCGCACGTGAAGCGACCCTCCGAGCTGAAATTGATGCTATCATCAAGGAAATTGAGGGATAATATGGGACTATCAGAGTACATCAATATCGTTGTATCAGTGGTATCTGTCGCAATTGCTACTGTGGCACTCATCCAAACTCATCGACAAATTGCTTTAAGCAATAAACAACAGCTTTTTGAGCGTCGCATGGAACGCTATATTGAAATAAACACATTACTGCGACTGCTTAAGGACAACATTATTTATCTTAAAGATGACAGTTCGTTTTACCATACGAACGATTTGATTTTTACATGGCTTACCAATTGTTCCGAATTGGCAGATATGGGGGCTGCTTTGGCTAATCCTCTTCAAGCAGACAAACAAAAGCAATTGCTAACGATTCATGAGCGCTTGAAAAAGTCAGCCGTAGAAATTAAAATGATATTCTCAAAAGACTTGGGAAAAACTGTGGGCAATTTTGTCGATGTGTATGCAGATCTGCTTAAGGAAATGTATCAAATGCAAGTCTTCATTTCTAAGTCAGAAGAAAACAGAGAGAAGTTTAATAGAGTGCCGACACTCGAAGAGTATGAAAAGTCATGTAAAGACATGGCAAATGGTTTAGGACTTTTTAAGAATCGAGACAGAATCTTAGAGCTTTATGATATGATTGAAAAGAGAAACTATCTGGGCGAAATGGAAGAAAAGCTTCGGCTTGTAAGGTGATCAAAATGAACAAACTTGAAGAGCTCATTAAAGAGCACTGCCCCGATGGTGTTGAATACAAAAAACTATCCAAGGTTGCTTCAGTTGAAAGAGGAAATAGAGTTGTTCGTGAGCAGCTACCCAAAGAAGGAAAGTATCTTGTATTCCAGAACAGTTTAATCCCATTGGGATTCTATAATCAATGCAATTACAAAGCAAATACCACATATGTAATTGGAGCGGGAGCGGCTGGCGATATCGGATTTAGCAAGAATGATTTTTGGGCTGCAGACGACTGCTTTCCAATTGTCTGCTCATCGGCTTTGAATGATAGATATGCTTATCATTATTTACTCTCGAAGCAACAGATAATTTACGGGAAAGTGCGCAGAGGAAGTATTCCAAGGTTATCCCGTCAGATTATTGAGGATATTGAAATCCCTGTACCTCCCATAGAGGTGCAGGCTGAAATTGTCAAGATTCTTGACAATTATACGGAGCTTACAGCGGAGCTTACAGCGGAGCTTACAGCGGAGCTTACAGCGAGACAAAAACAGTATGAGTATTATCGAGATCTTCTCTTGACCTTCTCCGATGTGGATAATTCACAGAATGTTCATGTAGAGACAGAGAGCCGGGCGGTCAGATGGCTGACCGTGGGTGAATTGTGCGATATTAGTCGAGGAAGAGTTATCTCCAAAATGGATATTCAAGAGCACAATGGACCCTATCCAGTGTACTCTTCACAGACCGAAAGCAATGGAATACTGGGGTATATTTCAAGTTTCGATTATTGTGGAGAGTATTTGACATGGACTACAGACGGTGCAAATGCGGGTACGGTGTTTTATCGTCAAGGTAATTTCAACATCACAAATGTTTGCGGATTGCTAAAGCCGAGAACCGACTTGATCGACATTCGATACCTGTATTTTGCATTGAGCGTTCTGGCGAAAAAACATGTTAGCAGCGGTATGGGTAACCCAAAACTGATGAGCAATGTTATGAGCAGAATAAGAGTTCCCGTACCAAGCATAAAAGAGCAAAAGGAAATCGCTGCTTTGTTGGATCGGTTTGAGGCCATTTGTAATGACATGAACGCCGGAATACCGGCTGAGGTCGAAGCTCGCAAAAAACAGTATGAATACTATCGAGGCAAACTGTTGACGTTTAAGGAGGCAGTATAGTGGACCCCCAGGAATACATTCAGCATTGGAATTATTATTGCTCATTAGCCGCAAGGTTTGATGGAACCAAGGACTATGTGTACCATGGATTTCGTCAAAACGAAGGCAGTAGTTATCCAATGATTCATGGTGATGTTTATTCTGATATTTTTAAGCAGATTATCATTTTATCTGCGTCTGAATTTGAAATCATAGCTAAAGCAATTTGCCAAGCCAAAGGGGAAAAAGCGAGGAATATCAAAAACATTACAAATATCCTTCTAAAACACTTCCCCAATTTACCAAAGACTGAAATCATGACGCCATTCTGTACGGCTACACCTCTGGAGGATTGGCGTGTTGAAGAAGACAAAGTGGTCGGCTTGGATTGGTGGAAAGCATACAATTCGCTAAAGCATAATGAGACTGATTCATATAGGAAAGCGACGCTGGAAAATGCTTTCTTGTCTGTTGCAACGCTTTATATTTTGAATCTTTACTTGATGTATATTCTTTTTGGCTCGTTAGCTATGGCATACAATCTTCCGCCAGTTTATTTTAGAAGTAAGTATACTGCCTACCCAGTCAATTCTGGAGAAGGTTCCCTCCCGGATTGGGGAAATAAATCACCGTTTGAAAAAGCTGCCGAGAATTACCCTGACTTATTCAAAATGCAATAGCCAAGTTACAGTATGGAGGCCTTGACCATGTCGTATTTCAACATTGTCGCTGAAACGAATGAAAATACAGTCCTTACGGAGTATACGCCTGTAACCAAACGTTCCGACGCTTATCAGAGCGAGGCTGCGTTGGAGGCGGAGTTTATCCGTCTGCTTACAGAGCAGGGATATGAGTATCTTCCTATCCACAGCGAGGAGGACTTGGTACTCAATCTGCGCCGGCAGCTGGAAAAGCTCAACAACTATGTTTTCTCGGACAGTGAGTGGAAACAGTTCTTTTCGGACTGTGTTGCCAACAAAAATGAAGGCATCGCAGAAAAGACCCGCAAGATCCAGGAGGATTACGTGCAGGTCCTCCACCGTGACAATGGGACGACCAAGAACATCTCCCTCATCGATAAGAAGAACGTCCATAACAACAGCGTGCAGGTGATCAATCAGTATGTCATAGGACAGGATGCCGGAGCGAAGCATGATAACCGTTATGACGTGACGGTGTTGTTCAACGGACTTCCCCTCGTGCATATCGAACTGAAGCGCCGGGGCGTTGCGATCCGTGAGGCATTCAATCAGATCAACCGCTATCAGCGGGACAGCTTTTGGGCAGGGAGCGGACTGTATGAGTACGTGCAGATCTTTGTGATCTCCAACGGCACGAATACCAAGTATTACTCCAACTCCACCCGCTATAACGCTATCAAGGATGCATCTTCCGGAAAAGTCAAAAAGGAAAAGACCAGCAACAGCTTTGAGTTTACCTCTTTCTGGGCGGACGCCAACAACCGGGTGATCCCCGACCTGATCGACTTTACCAAAACGTTCTTTGCCAAGCATACGATCCTGAATATCCTGACGAAGTATTGCGTCTTTACTTCGGAAAGCATGCTCATGGTCATGCGGCCTTATCAGATCACGGCGACCGAGCGGATACTGAACCGCATTGAGATCGCCAATAACTATAAGAAATACGGTTCCACCGCCGGAGGCGGGTATATCTGGCATACTACGGGCTCCGGTAAAACATTAACAAGCTTCAAAACCGCCCGGCTTGCTTCCAATTTACCCTATATAGACAAAGTGCTTTTCGTGGTCGACCGCAAGGATCTCGACTATCAAACCATGAAGGAATATGACCGTTTTGAGAAGGGGGCAGCCAACAGCAACACATCAACAGCAGTGCTCAAGCGTCAGCTTGAGGACGATAACTGTCGGATCATCATTACCACCATTCAAAAACTATCTACCTTCGTGAACAAGAATAAGGGGCACGAGGTTTATCAAAAGCATATCGTGATCGTCTTCGACGAGTGCCATCGCAGTCAGTTTGGTGATATGCACACCGCTATCGTCAAAAACTTTAGGAAGTATCATATCTTTGGCTTTACGGGTACACCTATTTTTGCGGCCAATACGGGTGCTGTGCGGAATCCGAAAATGTTTACAACTGAACAAACCTTCGGAGATCAACTGCACACCTATACTATCGTCGACGCCATCAACGACAAAAACGTGCTGCCCTTCCGTGTGGACTACATTAAAACCATGGATGTGGAGCCGGATATCGACGATAAAGCCGTATGGGATATCGACCGTGAAAAGGCATTCATGGCGCCCGAGCGCATTGAGTTGGTGACAAAGTATATCCTTGAGCACTTCGATCAGAAAACTTATCGGGGTGATAAATCTTACGCCTTCAATGTGCTGACCAATATCTCCGAAGTTGCCTCTGCAAAAAGCGGAGCAGTTGAAGAAATCAAACAAAAGCAGCGTGTCAGCGGTTTCAATTCCATTTTTGCGGTGGCCTCTGTGCCGATGGCAAAACTGTATTATGCGGAGTTCAAGCGTCAGATGGAAGCCGATCCGACAAAAAGATTACGGGTCGCTACGATCTACAGCTACGGAGCAAACGAGGAAGAGACAGACGGGATTCTTGATGAGGAGAACCCCGAGGACACCTCTGCTCTGGATCAGAGTTCCCGGGATTTCCTGGATGCGGCCATCCGGGACTACAATGAAATGTTCCACACCAATTACAGCACGGACGGCGACAGGTTCCAGAACTATTACAAGGATGTCTCCCTTCGCATGAAGAACAAGGAACTGGATCTGCTGATCGTGGTCAATATGTTCCTGACGGGATTCGACGCCACCACGCTGAATACCCTGTGGGTGGATAAGAACCTGAAAATGCACGGCCTGATTCAGGCGTTTTCCCGCACGAATCGGATTCTGAACTCAATCAAGACCTTTGGCAATATTGTCTGCTTCCGCAATCTGCAGCGGCGGGTCGATGACGCCATTTCTTTGTTTGGCGATAAGAACGCTTCCGGTATCGTGCTTCTCAAGAGCTTTAAGGATTACTACTACGGTTATACCGATTCGAAGGATGTGCTGCATCCCGGTTATGCGGATATGATCGAGGCGTTGACGACCAAATTCCCGCTTTCTGAGCCTCAGATTATCGGGGAGCAAAATCAGAAGGACTTTATCGCTCTGTTCGGTGCTATCCTGCGGATGAGAAATCTCCTTCTGTCCTTCGATGAGTTTGCCGGAAAAGAGATTCTTTCTGAGCGTGACTTGCAGGACTATCTTGGCCGTTATCAGGACCTGCGGGATGAGTGGAAGCGCAGACGTGAGGATAAGCAAAAGGAAGACATTACCGAGGATATCGTCTTCGAAATTGAACTGATAAAGCAGATCGAAATCAATATTGACTATATCCTGCTGCTGGTCAAAAAGTATCATGATTCTCACTGCGAGGATAAAGAGGTTCTCATTGATATTCGCAAGGCAATGGACGCCAGCCCTGAACTTCGCAGCAAAAAGGCGCTTATTGAAACCTTTATTGCCGGGATCAACGATGTGGATGATGTGCTCACCGAATGGCGGAGCTTCGTTGTCGAGCAGAAAGAAAAAGAACTTGCGTCCATCATGGCAGAGGAAAACCTCAAGCCGGAGGAAACTCGCAAGTACGTAGAGAACGCTTTCCGTGACGGAGAAATCAAAACGACGGGCACGGATATCGACAAGCTTATGCCGCCGGTATCACGCTTCGGAGGCGGCAACCGGGCTGAGAAGAAACAGACGATCATTGAAAAGCTGCTGGCGTTCTTTGATAAGTACTTTGGAATTGTGTAAGTTAACTATTGTCAATGCAAGTTACTCGTATTTTTCGAATAGCAGCAAGTGATTAAGGAGTATCATATATGTTCAAAGACAAGGCGCATAACATAAGGATGCTAAAAGGAGCATATAGAAAACTTAAAAGTTATTATTACTACAATAAGAACTTCCTATTAATGCGCAAGATAATAGCTGACTTTGAGTGGGACCATGTCAAGATGGAAAACAGTTTTTCTGAGATGGCAGAAGCCATTTGCCATCCTTTGTCTGTTGCATCTAAATCTTATTTTGATACTCTTCTTAACGCAATCAAGTTTTTTGTCATTCCTAAAAAATTTGATACTCTAATTGCCCAGCCAAATATGCCGGTGTCGAACACTATTCAACGTGACAAGAAAATGAAAACGGTCAACTTCTTTATTGATGCTCCGATAGAGCTCTATATTTTCGATACTTTGTGGACTATTTTCGTTGCAAAAATGGACAAGGATAAGCAGATACTTTCCTTTGATGTATATGGAAACACAATTAACAAGTCTGCATTGTTTGGCGAAGGTGATCAAATTGCATTCGATAGCAGAGTCCTTTTCAATCGCTATTTTGAAAAGTACACCGATTGGCGAAATAATGCTTTTCGGGCTATGGAAAAGAACTATGACCGTGGAAAAGATACGGTACTGATTTCCCTAGATATAAGGTCATATTTCTATTCTGTTGCTTTTAGCTTTAATAAGCTGGGTAACTATTATGAGGACCACGAGCTTCTGAAAAAAATTCGTCCTCTCACTCGATTTATAGAGAGTGTGTATGACCGCTACTTAAGAACAATTTTGCCATATCGAAAAGATCTTATACACTTACGAAAGAAAGAATATCCTCTGCCAATTGGCTTATTTAGCTCAATGGTACTTGCAAATATCTATTTAAACAAGTTTGATGCAATGGCAAGAACAATTACTGGCATACAATACTATGGAAGATATGTTGATGACATTTTGCTCGTTGTAAGAAAGAGCCTTGCTTCTGACGAGACAAATCAGAAAATATTAGAAGATCTTTTGGTAAAACCCGGGGTGTTTAGGAAAGCGGGGGCGTTATATGCTTTTGGAGGATACAGATCTCTATATGTACAACCCGAAAAGATTAAAATAATCTACTTGGACCATACCGAGTCGAGAGCCCTAATTGATATCTACAATAATACGATTCGTGTTATTCCGAGCCAAATGGATCCGCTGCCTTCCTCTCAGTTGGAATTAACCAATTTTGATGAAGTGGCATATAGCATTGAGAACTTTGAAAAAGAGAACAAAATACGTGATATTGGCTTTTTAGGCGTTGATTCTTTTAGTGTTGGTAGATTTTTTTCTGCTTTACCTCGAAGATATGCTCACATTAATACTTTTGGAGGGGATATCGGAAAAGAAATAGAGCGTCAAATAGCTCAAATTGAAAAGTTCTTCACAGGCAGTCAAACAATAGAGTATTATTCAAACTGGCTGAACTATATGTATTTCCTAGTAATTACTAGGAGACATAAGCAACTACGTTTATTTGTTTCATGGGCGAAGAAGCAAATACAATCGTTAACGCACACATCTTTGGATAAAGAAACATTTAACCTCGTAAAGAGCATCAATAAGATGGCAAAGGATACTCTTTTGGTTCATCTGGATATCTGCTTAGAAATAGCCCTGTCATTGGATGTAGACATTGCCCAGAAGCATTTTAATACTCACTTTTCCTCAGTAGAAAAATATATATGTTCAAACATGTTTGAACATAGTTTCGTTGCCTTCCCGCTTGCCAATTATCTTGATTATTCGAACTATGTCTCTTTCAGCAAAATGAAGCTCTCTGAACTCGGAAAGAATCCCGAGGACATTACAAAAGCTTTCAAGTTTATTTGGTCTCCTAGATTCATACATTACGATGAATTATTGTTGTTGCTCTTCTACTATTTCCATTCAAATAATAAGAGAGGCATTCGCTTTAATTATATAAAAGAAAGGCTGCCGGAGAAATTTGCCACCATCAATCATTTGGGCTATGTGCCTTTCGAGATAATTAGCGATCAAATCTTTAATAATGAAGACTATTCCTTTGAAAGAATTGAAATGCCCTCTGCAAAGACTATCCAGCCTCAAATAGTAAATGTTGCGGTAGGAAGTATCAATATCACGGAACAAAAGTGTATTCAAGGTTATGAGCGATGGACCAACATAACAATTAAAGACAAAGAACTGTTATTTGGTATTCTACAAGAGACTTACTCCTGTTTTAGCAACAAAGAACGAGGAACAATGATTCTTGTGCTGCCAGAATTGTGTTATCCTTTCTACTGGATCAATGATCTGGTTAGATTTGCTAAGCGTGCGCAAATTGCAATTGTTACAGGGCTACAGTATTTGGGCGATGAGTCGGATCAAAAATATAACTATATAGCAACAATTCTTCCTTTTAAGAGTGGCTCAAAGGGGTATCGCAATGCTTTTGTACATATAAGAGAAAAAAATGACTATTCGCCAATTGAATTTGAATCACTTGCAAAGCAGGGGGCATTTTGTAGAAACAGAACTACTGCTGAATACCAAGTGTTTTATTGGAAGGGTATACGTCTCACGCCGATTGACTGCTTTGAGTTAACCGATATTATGGCACGTGCTATTCTTAAGGGGAATAGTGACATTATCGCTGCTGCTGTCTTTAATCCTGATACAACATATTTCTCCAATATAATAGACTCTGCGGTTAGGGATCTGCACGCATTTATTGTTCAAGCGAATACTTCTCATCTAGGCGATTCACGTGTTACCGGGCCATATGATAGAGATAGCAAAGATGTTTTCAAAATTAAGGGTGGAGACAATGATCATGTCGTAATAGGCGCCATAGAGTTTAGAAAACTCAAGCAATTTCAAGATAGTTATTTCGATCTACAGAGGAAGAAATTACAAAGCATCGAGAAAGAAAGGAAAAAAAAGAATCCGAAATACACTGCTAAGAAGAAAGAAAGGCCTGATATTAAACCTCTTCCTGCACGATTTAAGAACAAGTGATTTGTTTTAGCAAATCGTGGCGACCCCGAGATAGGGGTAGTCGGAAGTGCTCTTTGTGACAAAGAACTTTTGCATCAACTATCAATTGAAATAGTCTCGTTGTTCACAACCTCCATTACTCTCGTCCTAATCCCATTCATCCTCCGTACCCACTCCATAGGATCCTCTGCCTTGAGCTGCTCGGTGACGCCTTCAGAGGAGGCATAGTCTTTGACTAGCCGAAGAAAAAGATCGTTGGCTTGTTCTTCGACGTCGGCAAGATGGGAGCGGAGCTGACCGCTTGTCTTCAGGTTGGTATAGAGGATGGGATGATGTTCCCGGAGATAGCGCAACCTGCGCTGGCCCCACACGCCAATGGGACGCTTTTCTTCGGGTGATAATTTGAGATCCGGCAGGAAATAATCGCCCTGCTGGGTAAAGGTGCCGCCCATCTGTTCAAACAATGATTTCATAGCAAAACCTCCTTTGCACGTTTATTGTACAAAGGAGGTTTTGTTTCGTCCAATGTGCGATTTGCCGGATCGCACGGTAATAATCTATCCTTCTAAGAAGCTCTCAAAGGGGGCTTCGTCGCTCAGAAAGGTATCCATCATAAACCGTGCGCCGAGGCGGAAGCCGGTGATGAAGGTGTTCAGCTCGCATTCGCCCATGAACTCGGCGTAGGCGTTGCAGAAGCGTAGAAACAGCTCCTTGTTCTCGCCGGCGAGCTGTTCCGTGAGCTTTTCTTCCAGAGCGTTCAGAGAGTCGGAAACCTTCTTAACGGGGCTTTTCGGGCGGTAGCCACGGGCCTGTGGGTCGATGTTGCCGTAGTACATCTCCTCAATGAAGTTCGCCATCACTCCGCACCTCCTTCGCCGTTCAGGAGCGCCCTGCACTGATCCCAACCGGGGAAGTTTTTCAGCGTCTGAACGTGCCACGGGGTTTTGCGGGTGATGGTGCGGAACGGGACGGAGCAGAAAAACTCCACCAGATAGAACTTCGGGATCAGGTAGATGGAGCCCTTGCGGAAAGCTTTCAGATACCCACGCCGGATCCAGTTGTTCACCGAGGACACAGCGTAGCCGGTGAGGGCTTCGACGTCCTTGGCGGTCATGACGTCTGTCTGTTTGGCAAGCAGCTCTTCTCCACCTGATAGAACGACCGGGAAAAACGTTGGATGGACAGAAGACTATGACTGTAAAAAACCAGGATACCGGCATGGATATCATTGTCTTCTAACTAATGCTGATCATACTGCGTTTCCGGTAATCGACTTGAAAAAAGCCAGAAGGAGACCTTTTCCATGCACAAGAATTACTTCTCAATATCTGTTGACACTGAAGAGAACCTCTGATTTCGGCTTTCGGCAGGTCATTTGCTTCCAGTAGAAACCATCTCTTCCAATTAGCACTCATTTTTAGCATCGAGATGTCGCCCATAAGCTACATCTCGATTTTTTTGAAAATTTCCTCTTGACAAGCGGTCTGAGGTTGAGTATAATATTTACACTGATACGAACATTAGTTCTGTTCGTGGGTCAGAAAACAATTTTACTCAGGAGGTACAGCAGCTATGAGAACATATAACGCAGAAACGATCAAAAAGATCGAGACCTTCATTGACCGCTTTACAGATGAGCGCGGGTACTCTCCTACGTTGCAGGAGATCGCGGATGCCGTCGGCATCGCCAAAACAACCGCTTACACGTATGTTACCAAAATGTGTGAGGATGGTTTACTGAACAGTTCCGGAGTTCGCAGCCTGACTTCCGCTAAATTCCGCTCACCAACCGTAACGGTTCCCGTCCTCGGTGCCGTTGCATGTGGCATTTCCAAGTTTTCCGAGGATAACATCAAGGAGTATGTCCGTCTTCCTCAGTCTTTGTACGGATCCGGGAACTATTTCATTCTTCCTGCATGCGGCGAGTCCATGATCGGGGCAGGCATCCATGACGGAGATCTCGTACTGGTAAGACAGCAGGACAGCGCCGATGAAGGACAGATCGTCGTCGCGCTCATCGGCGAGGAAGCCACCCTGAAGAGGTTCTATCCGGAACCGAAGAAGCATCGGATCCGGCTACATCCTGAGAATTCAGCAATGGAGGACATCTTTGTCTCGGAGTGTGAAATTCAGGGAATTGCGGTCAAGGTTCTGGGAAATCTGAACTGAGCAGAGGCTCTAAGAGATACAATGGAAAAAAATAGAACCTACTTCTGCATCGACATGAAATCCTTCTACGCTTCCGTCGAATGCGCGGAGCGGAGATACAATCCCTTCGAGACGGATCTTGTCGTTGCAGACGTCACCCGGGGCAAAAATGCCCTGTGTCTGGCAATCACGCCTCACATGAAGTCGCTCGGGATCAAGAACCGATGCCGGCTTTCCGAGATCCCGAAAACAGTCCGATATGAGATAGCGCCGCCGAGGATGGCGCTTTATATAGAGTATGCCGCGAACATATATTCGCTCTATCTGGACTACATGGACCCTCAGGACATCCATGTGTACTCTATCGACGAGTCGTTTCTGGACGTCACGGATTATCTTCGCCTGTACGGGAAAACGCCGGAAGAGTTCGCCAAGTTCCTGATGAACGAGATTGCGAACCGGTATCATATCCCATCCACAGCCGGCATCGGGACGAATCTGTACCTGTCCAAGATCGCGCTGGACATCACGGCCAAGCACGCCAAAGACCATATTGGTATTCTGGATGAGGAGACCTATCGGGCGACGCTGTGGGAACACCAGCCCATTACGGACTTCTGGATGGTTGCAGGCGGAACAGCCCGAAGGCTGGAACGATACGGCGTATATAATATGAAGGGAATCACGATGCTTCCCACAGACGTCGTATACCGTGCGTTCGGGAAGAACGCCGAGCTGCTCATAGATCACGCATGGGGACGCGAATCGTGCCTCATCTCGGACATCAAAGGATACCACGGCAAAAGCAAGTCGGTTTCATTCTCCCAGATTCTCCCCCGCGACTACCGTTTTGCAGAGGCGCAGCTTGTGATGCACGAGATGGTTCAGAACGGGGCGGAAGAACTCATGAGAAGAAAGGTGATTACAAACAGGATCAGCATGTACGTGGGGTACACTCACGACGAACGTGCGCCGTCCAAAGGTTCAACCCGCATGACGGTAACCACCAACCTCGCTTCGTTCATTCTTACTGCCGCCATGGAGCTGTTCGACAGGATTGCGGACAGGCACACACTGATTCGGCATCTCGGTATCTCCTTCGACAATGTATGCGACGAGGGCTGCGAGGGATACGATCTATTCACAGACTTTGACGCCGTGGAGAAGGAACGGGCGGTTCAAGAAACCAAGCTGGAAATCCAGAACAGATTCGGGAAGAACGCGGTACTGACCGGTATGAACTATATGCCTGGCGGTACACAGCGTGAACGGAACGGTTTCATCGGAGGACACAGAGCCGGATATGATGACAAGACAGGAACGGGCTAAGCAATTCATGGCCTTTGATGCTCTGAAAGGATTGCAGGAAGCGCTGCGTGACCGCGAGGAACGGCATCTTCGTGTGCAGAAAGCAGACCTCTCCGATGAGATCGTGGAACGCAACTCCAGAGTCATCTGCAAGCTCAGGCGAGGTATGAAGGCGGAAATATCCTGTTACTCCGCGTTTCATAATGTAGTCAAACGCGGAATCGTCACAGACGTAAATATCACTCTCAAATTTCTTAAGCTCGAGGATGAAAAGATCTGGTTTGACGATATCTACGCCATCCGTATTACTGATTATTAATCAATGGAGGATAATACTATGAAGACGTACAACATTACATGCCCGATTTGCGGTACTGTCAATCACAATCTTCTACTTGATGAGACAGACGGCTGGATGGAATGTGAAAAATGCCAATCCCAAACAATGCAGATGTCGTTCCCGCTTAACAATCTGATCACGATCCCGCTTTTCACCTCTGAACAGTTGGCCAGACTCGTGAAAGCCCGCCGCAAACTGACTGTATGAACCAAGGAGTCAGTTTACAATGGCAGGAAAGGGTGAATGGACAGCGATTCGATGGTATTGCTGCAACTGTGGAACTCTTGTGATCGGCTTTCAAAGCAGTAACGGAACCATAAAAGCTGAGTGCGATAGATGCAGGTCATGCATGGTCCGAAGATATAAGACAAAAGGACACGATATTATCGACATTTTCGCTCCTCAAGGCATGATTCGTATTTAGCAGCAGAGAATAGTACAACTGAATACTTCTGGCGTAACGACGGGCTGGCAGTGAAACATCATAAGACCAGTTCCAGGTCTACGACAAACTTGTCTTGAAAGACGCGCACCACGACGGGCTGGCAGTGAAACACCGTAAGACCAGTTCCAGGTCACTTGCGGTCGCAGCTACACAAAGTTTTGTGCCGCTGGCAAGGCAGATCTCCGAGAAAGATCGGGGTTCTGTTTTGCCGGCGGTTTTTTATTGCCAAACCGGAAGGAGTGTTATAGCATGCATCACTGGACCAATCTGACACACAGGGGAAAGGTCATCTGCGGCTGGCTGTGTTTTGTTTCAGCGTATCCGTAACCATCATCACCCGATCCACTAACACAAGTAACGCCGGAACAACAGCATTATGAATTAAGGAGATAGTATTAATGGGTTTCAAAGCAGATTCTGATTACAGCATCAACAAGAAAACAGAAGATATCGTATATGTTTACGCGGACGGTGAGTCCGACAGATATATCAAAGAGAAGGACACCACCGGAATGCCGACCGGAAGAATACTGCTGAAACACAGAAGCAGCAATGGCATAGAGACCATACGAGTTCTTTCCAAATCTGAAATGACCGTTGAACAGTTCGACCAGGTGAAAGCGTTCTCGGACGCCAACTACCATGAAATTGATAAAGGAGATATAAGATATCAAAAATACACAGTCCCGCTCAATGCTGTCAGCGACAGTGTTATGCTCGATTTTCAGGATTCAGCGGAAGATGAATTCTTTAAAGCACAAGAAACAGATGAAGCGGATGACCCCCGGACAATGGAGAATGCGCTCGACATTCTGGACGCATGCATGACCCAAAAGCAGAAAAAGAGGTTCGTCGCCTATTACTATGAAGGCAAAACACAAGATGAAATTGCAGCCGAGGAAGGGACCTTACGTACCGCGATCGAAGCATCTCTGGAGCTCGCGAAAAAAAATTTGAGGCTTTTTTTGCGAAAAAACCGAATTATACTGTCAAAATGGCCTCCAAAAAGATGATTAGTGAGGGGACAACAAAAACAGCTCCCCGAGATCATTGAAAACTGAATACACCTTCAGCAGATACGTTGCCGTTATTGCCGGCATAGCCGGTAAGCAACGCCTCCCAGGCGAGGCCCCCAAAGGCGGGGCTTTCCCTCTTGGGAAGGATTCCGGAGCAGTTCTCCGGAAGAGCGATGACAGATAACGGTGATAATGATACTTCCGTAGCGTGAGCGCGGTCCGCGGAGTACCCGGGGATGGTGAAAGTCCAATGAGAACGGTTCACTGCCGTTCGTCTGCTGAAAGCCCTTGCCGGGGTAATAAGGAAAATACGGCATAAAGCAAAACGATAAAAGGATAGCGGCAGTCCGCTGCCGCTATCCAAGTACATATGAAGAAAGGATAACGCTGTCTATGGCCAATGCGGTAATCGAGAAAGAAAAAATGAATGCCGAATACAGAAAGCTGGGTATGACAGATAAGCAGATCAGGAGGATCAGATCCATTTTCGATCAGAATCGCAGCACCATCCGTAACCAGATCAGCCATAAGTCCGGCGTCAAGGCATTCAGACGATATATCACTCAAGCAGAAAGGAGTAGGTACAGTTATAAATGAGCAACATGAATACATGCCTGCTTTGCGGAAAGCAGATTCCTGAAGGATCGAATTTCTGTCCTCCCTGCCAGGAACGGTTCAGGGAAAACAAATACCGTCTGCTGGCCATCCTCACCGACAGAGTCCAACGGGGAGACGTATACTTCGCAGATCTTGATCCGGCAGTAGGGAGCGAAACCGGAGGAGTGCGTCCCGTCGTTATTCTGCAAAACAACGACGGCAACAGCTACGGACCGACAGTGATTGCGGCAGTTACGACCCGTGCCAGAAAACAGCCGAACCCGTCCCATGTGTTTTTGGGAGCCGAAAGCGGTGGACTGACCGCCGATACGACAATCCTTCTCGAGCAGGTCCGCACTCTGGACAGGCAGCGCCTCCGTCAGTATCTCGGACACATAGATGATGACGTGATGAACCGGATCAACCTCGCCGCCATTCACAGTCTCGGACTTGTTGAGTACACAAAGAAGCAGGGGTGAATCAATGATATATAAAAACGAACAGCACGAGGTGCGTTACAGAAAAGCCGTACTCCGCAAGGGGAAGACGCATTCGAGAAGATTTCTCGCAGCCGTCTATCTTCTGACGTCTCAGAAGGAACTGTGGGATCGCGCCCGTTACGCCGTGAGTAATGAAAAAATCGAATTCAATGAGATCTCCCGCAGCAACATAAGATTACCGGCGCTTCTGATCCTGCTCGCCGCACGGGACCTCTATGAAGGGCGCAAACACATTCACCTGACAGACATCGGGGATCAGTACCTGATTACCGATTGGGAATTCATGCTCATCATCGAAGCGGCCATGATTTCCCGTGAAGGATACGGCTGGATCAGGAAGACAGATGAAAGGACGAGGTAAAATATGGTATCTGAAAAAGCCAGGAAGAACGCAGGGTATCTTCAGATTCTGTTTCGCCTGAAGAAAATGAGAGACAGAAAGGTCATCACAAACGAGGAGTACGAAAAGGCGCAGGCATACTACAGGCAGTTGACGGGAGCTGACGTCGTTCTGGCCGGCTGATCTCCTCCATGTTCGATCAGTCATCACCAAACACGAAAAAGGTCTGCACCGTGCAGCGGTGCAGACCTCAATAAACTCCGCCAGCTCATATCTCATACAATGAATCGCCAGAAATACAGTCGAACTCCTCAGGTACCGATTCAAACCCGGAAGCGGATACAAAGCCGATTTTGCCGACTCTCAAGCCCTGGATCATTTTGACCTGATCCTTCTCCTTTTCCATTTCACTCTTTGAGAGCGGATGCAGATAGTATTTGACCTCGTAGATATCAAAAGCATTCCTGCGTTCAAGCACCACGTCAAACTCACCGTTTGTTCTGGTAACACTGTCGTCGTAATAGTAGGTGCCGATATGAGATACGCCTCTCAGTTTACGGGACTGAACAAGGAGCGAGAAATAGGTGCGGCAAATCTCCTCAAAGCGGCGTGAGATGAATGTGACAAGAGCTTTTTCAATGTATTCCTCAAAAAAGGCCTCTGCACCGAGTACCTGCAGCGCGCTTTTATTCTTGTACACAAAAGCGTAGTAGAAGCGCAGAAGGTTATCGTTTATCTCATAGGCGCACTTCTTGTTATCATCAGGCTTGTTGATCGGGGACGTCTTTGCGATGATCTCCATACGAAGAAGGGAGGACAACTGCTTGGACAGCAGTCCGTTGTTCTTCATACCAAGCTTGCTTTCAATCTCACTGTACTTTTGCCTGCGGTTGGAAATCGCATAAAAGATACGTTCCGCACCGATTGCGTTCGTGAAATCGGATATCAGAAGCTGCTCGGCATAATGATACACAGGCGAAGAAGCATTGAGGATCGTTGTGATGATATTCTCTTTCAGCGATTTATCGGGATCAAGAAATTCGTTTATATACGGGGAGCCGCCGAAAACCGAGTAAAAGGCGATCTTGTCGTATGCAGGTTTGTCAGGGTAGAATGCAGCTGCCTCGGAATAGTTCAGCTCTTTGAGCTGAATGGTTTGAGAAAAACGTCCGTAAAGCGCATTCTTTTCCTCAAGCATGTCTTTCATCATTCCGACATGGGATCCGGAGATGAACAGGCGGATATTGCTGAGATGATTATCAATGATGGACTGGAAAACGGAATCGACAGTTTCGGGTCTGGAAAGGATTTTCAGATACGGATATTCGTCGATCACGATGTTGAAGGTTCCGTCAAGCGTATTCAGATAAGCAAAAACATCCGGGAAAGAGCGGAACGACAGCGGAACGGCAAGGATTTTCGTCCGTACAAGCTCCGTGACGAAGCCCTCGATATTGTCTTCCATTGTCGACTTGATGCACTCGTAATAAACGGTCTTGTCCGGGCTTCCTTCCAGAGCATGTGTGATCAGTGTGGTTTTGCCAACCTTGCGTTTCCCGTAAATCATGATGCTTCCGCTCTTCTTTGAAAGGAGTCCTTGAATAAGAGCAAGTTCTTTTTCACGCGCGATAAACATCCGAAGCCCCCCTTTTTAATGAATTCATTTTCACTGATTTGTAATTCATTATAGCACCGCTTTCACGGTTTGTCAAGAACAAAACAGGAAACTGTCCGGATGCCTTTAAAAGATGTCCGGCAAATAAGAAAAAGTTATCAGTAAGTTATCAATTCGGGGCGGATTCTGGCTGGACTTGCGGGATTTTCCGAATATAATGTGTGTTGCCGGACATGGAAGGAGGTGCGTCAATGGCTACGATCACGCGAATTGATCCTCAGGCGTTTCAACAGGTCGGGAAACGCAGAGTTGCCGCCTATTGCCGCGTCTCCTCCAACTCCGCCGATCAGCTGAACTCCTACGCCCGGCAGATCCGGGTTTACACGGACCTGATTACCAGCCGAAGCGACTGGTCGCTCGTCGAGGTATTCGCTGATGAAGGCATCACCGGAACCTCGGCAAAAAAGAGGCCGGATTTTCTCCGGATGATCCGGATGTGCGAGCTGAAACAGATTGACCTGATCATTACCAAGTCGGTATCCCGGTTTGCGCGGAACGTCAAAGAAGCCCTCGCCTATGTACGAAAGCTCAAGGTTCTGGGCGTCTCCGTGATGTTCGAGAAGGAAGGGATCAACACGCAGTCCATGGCGGACGAGATGCTGCTGAACACCTTCTCTGCGCTTGCCCAGGAAGAATCGATGGCGATATCGCAGAACCTGAAGCTCGCCAACCGGAAACGGATGGAAGACGGCGACTACATAAACGCCAGCGTTCCCTACGGGTTTACGAGGCTCGAAGGACGTATCATCCCCTATGCCCCGGAAGCGGAAACCGTCCGGCTGATCTTCAGTCTCTACCTGAGCGGATGCTCGACTGCCTCGATCGCCAAAGAGTTGGACAGGCGCGGAATTCCGACCCGAAGCGGCCTGAACCACTGGAAAGCCACAAGGATCGGATATATCCTCTCAAACGAAAAGTACGTCGGCGATTCTCTGTTCCAGAAGTCCTATACCACTGAGTTCCCTTTCAAAAGGAAGAAGAACCGGGGAGAAGAGGACATGTTCTTCTCAGAGAACACGCATGATCCCATCATATCCCGCGAGGAATACGATGCGGTACAGCGGCTTCTGGATCAGCGCAGAGAAAAAAGCGCGAGGCAAACAGAGATTACCGATTATCCCTTTACGGGAAAGATACATTGTGCGGAATGCGGAGCACTCATCCGCCGCCATGTGGTTCGCGGACGTGAACGCTGGTGCTGTGCCGTCCATATCGAGAACAGCTCGAAATGCAGTGCGCACTACGTCCAGACAGAGAGAATCGAGAGTGGATTCATCACCATGGTGAACAACCTCCGCTTTGGCAGCGACGTACTCGCAGCAACGGAAAATGCTCTTGTCCGCGCCATTCAGCAGTACCGCGTTCATGACGAAGGATCACGGGAAATCAGTAAGGAACTCGCCGATCTGAACGGTCAGCTCCTTATGCTCGAACAGTTATACGGTAAGAACTACATTCCCATTGACGTGTATCAGGCAAAATCAAGGGAGATTGCGGCAAGGGTGGAAGAACTCAAAGCGTCAAAGAGCATCACATCCGGTGCAAAGCTGGACGAGGCGCTGAAGAACGTCCGGCAGCTGAAGGAATACATTGAAGAGATTGAAGACCCGATCAGTACCTTTGACGCAGATCTGTTCGGTAAAATTGTTCTCTCGGGAAGCCTGAGCGCAAGTGACCTTCTCACACTGGATTTCATAGGCGGCATCCGATTCACAGAACACATATAAGGGGAAACACACATGGCACAGAAACGGATAATCCCGTTCGGTTATACGGTACGGAACGGAAGAACGGTCATAGATCCCGATGAAGCGGAATGCATTCGTGAGATCTTCAATGACTACATAAACGGAGCATCCCTTAAAGAAATTGCAGAGAGACTGACCGCAAACCGTGTCCCGTTTACCGTTAAAAACTGCTGCTGGGGAAAGGCGCGGGTAGCGAGAATCATAGAAAACGCCGGATATGCCGGAAGCGGTGATTATGATCCGATTATCGGCGAAGAAGTCTATGAACTTGCTCTCGAGTGTAAAAGAGCGAGGCAGACTAGGTGTTCCGCCGGCTTCTCCCGCGAGATTGACCTCATCCGTCCCCATGTGAAATGCGAAAAGTGCGGTCATCCCATGGTGAGAAGAATCGCAAACAACTGCCGAATCCGGGAAGCATGGTTATGTCAAAACCCGGAATGCGGGGCAACGATACGCATCGGCGACGCGGACCTAATCGAGAGAATCCGTATCCTTATGAACCGGATCATCGATAACGCGAGCCTGATGATCCCCCGACCTAAGGAAAAGAAGAATAAGGATTCCGCGTTCACACGGCTTCGGAATGAAATCGATCAGGAAACAGCCGCCGGTTCGCCGGACGAAGACCGGATTCTGGAACTGATCAGCCAGGCGGCTGCCATAGAATACCGGGAGAACAACGGTCGGGAAGCCGTAATTGCCCGGCTCGCCAGACAGCGGGTCTCCATGATGCTCCCGCAAGAGCAATTCAATGAATCCTATTTCAGTGAACTCGTGAAAACCGTCCTGCTCAGAGAATCCGGCACAGTTCGGATCATCACGGTCACGGATGCAGAAATACCGGAAGGAGAAAACGAAACGTGAGCGCCACAGTAATCCCGAAAAAAACAGTCATTCCCATCGAAGCGCAGAAATCTCTGGTCGTTGACAAGGAAAAATACCGTCAGAAGCGAGTCGCCGCGTACTGCCGTGTTTCCACAGGCTCGGAAGAACAGCTGACAAGCTACAAGACACAGATGAAGGTCTACACGGAGATGATCGCCGAGAACAAGGATTGGGAACTTGCCGGGATTTACGCCGACGAAGGAATCTCCGGGACACGAGCGGACAAACGTCCGCAGTTCAAGAAAATGATCAACGACTGTCTGAGCGGTAAGATTGATAAGATCATTACAAAATCGGTCTCCCGTTTCGCCAGGAACACGGTCGAGTGTCTTGAATATGTCCGGATGTTAAAAGCAAGAGGAATCGGGATCTACTTCGAGGAACAGAACATCGATACGCTGAAGACAGACAGTGAACTGTACCTGATTATCTACGCGGGCTTCGCGCAGTCTGAGTCGGAAAGCATGTCCAAGAATATCACCTGGGCGTTCCGGAAAAATTTCGAGAACGGGAAATGTCCGTTCTCCTACAGGAACTTCCTCGGTTACAAACGGGGCGAAAACGGTGAGCCGGTAATCGTTCCGGAAGAAGCCGAAGTAGTCCGGGAGATATACAGCCAATACCTTGCCGGAAAAACGCTGCAGCAGATCGCGGATGAGATGAAAAGCAGAAATTACCAGTTTGAGGGAAAGAAATTCACCTTTCAAAGAACTATGGTCAGCAGCATTCTCCGGAACGAACGGTATACAGGCGATATGGTTCTTCAGAAGACCGTCTCCGTAGACTGCATTACCAAAACCAGAAAGCGGAATCAGGGCGAAGCGCCCATGTATCTGGTCCAGAACAACCATCCTGCCATCATCAGCCGGGAGGTGTTCCACCGGGCTCAGGAGGAGCATGCCCGCCGAAAGGCACTATCCCCGCAGTCGAAGAAAAACAGTGGATTTGTCGGAAAGTATTCCAAGTACGCGCTGTCTGAAATTATGATCTGCGGAGAATGCGGAAGCAGAATGCGAAGATGCACCTGGGTACGAAGCGGATACAAAAAGATTATGTGGAGATGCATTAACAGACTGGAAAACGGGACCAGGTACTGTCAGGACTCATTCAGTACCGATGAGGTACCGCTCCAGGCGGCAATTGTGCGGGCTTTGCGGCAGTTTTGCGCGGAAGACGAAAACACATACCTCACCCTGATGAGGGCTACCCTGAGCGAGGCTTTGGGGTTGAGCGTGGACTCAACAGAGGCGGATCTTCTTCAAAGGAGAATTGACGCGCTGAACAGCCGAATGATGGAGCTGGTTGGTGAAAGCGTCCGAAACGGAGAAAGCTTTGACACATGTGAAAATGAATTCAAGGAGATTAACGCACAGATCAGTCAATTGAAAGGAAGAATCGCTGCCATTCAGGAAAACAAGTTAGGCGACCGGGAATCGAAACAGAAAATGAAGAAAATCGAGGAAATCCTGAATGAACGCATCGAGAACGCCGATGTGTACGATGACACGATCGTCCGCCAGATGATCGAGTGCATTAAGGTGTTCCGGGACGGGCATATCACAGTATACTTCGGTGGTGGAACGACAGTTGAGGAACACATCTGATCCATATTCCTGATAATATACGACACGATTCATTGCCCGTTGATTCATAAGCTTCAATGCCGTTTCCTTAATGCTCCTCTGCCGTCTGACCGCTCCTGTTCTTCCCCCCTCTTTTATACCGTTTTATCATCCGTCAAGAATCGTGATTGGGGTCAGAAGATGGCTGCAATCCGGGAGTGCGCCACGGAACTGTAATCTTACAAAACAAAAAACAGGAGGAGGCCCAAAACGGTTGTGTTATAAGGCTTTTCAGGCTTCTGGTTAAACGAGGTGAGGTTGCAGTATAGCTGAATACTGCAACGTTAAAACAGGACCGGTTTACAGTTTGAAAACCGGAGTTTACCAATAGTAATCCGAAAGGCGGTATAATACTGGCCGTGAAAACAGAATCATGCTGATTATGATCGGAACAAGACTCAAAGAGCTGCGGGAGAGGAAAAAACTACAACAGGATCAGGTTGCTAAACTTCTCTCTGTAAACAAGAGCGCAATCTCATTATATGAAAGTGGGATGCGTCAGCCGTCTCTGGACATGCTGATCGCATATGCCCGCCTTTTCAAAGTCAGTACGGATTATTTGCTCGGCGTTTCCGAGATGCGTTCTTTAGATGTTGCCGGTCTGACAGAACAGCAGATTACCGTTATTGAAGAATTGATATCGATCCTGTTACAAGCGAATCAATACCCCCTTCAGAACGATAAGACTCGGAGATAATGATGAAACAGAACGGTGCTTTCTGTACAAGTCGTTTCTTGAGATTATACCCAGGTATGAGATAGAAACAGGTATCCGGAACGGTTTGTCCATGTGACCGGGGAGTTGTAATGAGCAATACTGTTGAGGTCTCAATCGAAGTCGATGAAAGCGTTCTTATGCTTTCTCTGTGGTTTTTCGTATGTTCCGTCAGATTTCTTTCTGTTTGCTCTTGACAAACCGTTCCATTCTGTGTATAATGAATCTATACAGAACAACTGTTCTTTCTGCCGCGGATGCCATGCGGAGAATAATGAAATGCGGAACCTCCCTGGACGTCACAGATTATCGCCGTGTGGTGAAATACAGGAACGCAACAGATATCAGCATCCCGCTAAAGATACTGAAGCTTAACGGCGAAAAGTTCCTATTTGATGACATATACGCAATACGGATTACGGATTATAAATGAGGGAGATAGGCATAATAATCTGAGGTGAAAAGGATGATGAATCGAATACGATCTGCCGCAATTTGTTGCACACGTCGATCATACGCTCAAGCACAACCGCGACGTTCTTGCCATCATCGACGGATACCGGGAGTATGCCGGACGGGCGTTCCGGGAGGAGCTCGAGATCACGGCGGCAGATATGCGCTCCGGAAGTTACGAAGCGGCTTTGACAAGACTGGAAGCCCGCGTAGGTTCCTCCATGCTGTCCGATGTGGTGCGATGCCTGATCGGTGTGCTGCACGGAGACAACACGGAGATGGCAATCAATCTTGCAAGAGCAGTGGCAAAAAGATAAAAAACTATGACCCCGGCAGAGATGTCGAGGTCATAGTGGTGTGGTGATTGTTAATGGTCAGAACCCTGAAGATTTCCGTTGCCGTCATGATATACTATAGTTAGGGCACTGCCGCGCGAAGATCCGACGCGGTCAGCCTTCTTTGAACATCCGAACGATCTGACTCAGCTTCGGGACTTTGCCGCGGTAGAGAGACATCATGCGATAGACCCGCCCCGCGATCAGGATGAAGAGGACCGAGAGCAGCAGGATCACCGCGAGCGAAGCAAGTCCGACGCCGAGGCTCACCGATCCGAGAAGGACCCGGCTCGGCGTGATGAGGATCGCGGTGAACGGGAAGAGATCGAACCACTTCGCGCCCGCCGCCATCTCTCCGCTCAGAAATCCCGCGCGGATCGTCACGAGCATGCTGACGACGAGAAGGATCGAGAAAATGCTGAGCGTCCCCGAGAGCTCCTCGGGCTTCGAGGCGAAAGACGCGCAGATCGCGGCGAGGCAGCAGTAGAGGAAGAATCCGGCGGCGATGATGAACGCGGCGACGAGCACCTCCGGCCAGGCGAACATCTTCGTCACACTGCCGAGATAATCGATGAGGCGCAGGATGCCCATCGTCGAATCCGGGTTGATCGTCTTCACAAAGAAGGTCCCCGCCGCAAATCCGCCGACGAGAGAGAGAACCCACACGCCGAACTGGACGAGCGCGGCGGTCCATTCCGCGAGCACCTTGCCGAAGATCATGCTCTCCGGCTTGACCGCAGCGAGGAAGGTGTCCATCAGCTTCGAGGTCTTCTCCAAAATCACGCTGTTCGCCGCGCTCTGACCGTAGTACAGAACGAGGAAGTATAAGAGCATGATGTTGACGTAGGGCAGGATCATGACGGCGACCGACCGCAGGCTCTCGTTCTCCCGTTCCTCTTCGCTCAGAAGCTCGTCGAGATCCGGTCCCTCAAAACTCATAAAGAAGGGCTTGGCAGCCTGTGCGGCCTTTTCCGCCGGGAGACCTTTCCCGTTCGCCGCAAGGCCCGGGATCGCCTGCGCCGTGAGATCCGCCGCGAGCTCTGCCGCGTCGGGGGCGAGGGGGGATCCCTCGGGGACGATACAGATGGCTTCGTAATACCCGTCGGCTTCCCGGAACAAAAGGATCAGCGTTCCTTCCCTCCCCTGTGCCGCGGCGTTTGCCGCCTCTGCGGTCTCAGCCGGGGAGAAGCGGACCCCTTCGAGTCCCGGTACCTCCGCGCCCTCGAAGAGATCGTACCCGAGAGCGGCGGCGGTCTCGTTGATGTAGAGGATCTCCGTGATCCCGTCCGCCCGGATCTCCTCCTCCGTGCCGTCGTCGGGGGGAAGATCTCCTTCATCCGTCCACGGGACCGTTTCCGTATCCCCCTGACGGCTGAGTTCCGTCAGCGTCATCGCCGCGGCGGGCACGAGGAAGAACAGGATCGCCACGGCGACCGTCAGGATCCGCACGGCGGGGATCTTCAGCTGCTGCGTCAGGGTGAAAACGAAAACTTCTTTCAGCCTCTTCATCTCCGTTCCTCCTTCCGTTTGCCCGCCATTGCGAGGATCCTGCCGAAGCCGAGACGTTTTCCGTTATACATGATGAGCGTGCTGTATACCTGCGCGCTCAGCCAGATAAGGAAGAAGATGCATCCGATCTGAAGCACCCACGACAGGGCGACCGTTCCGAAGCCGATGCGTCCCGCCATGAACTGGAGCGGAGCCATAAACATCGAGAGGACCGGCAGCACGCAGAATACGCGCAGCGCGGCTCCGTCCGCCAGGGGGAGGAGAAGAGAGGTCATGTAACCGAGCATAACGAGGAGTACGCAGGCGGACATCGCGTTCCCGCTCTCCTCCATATGGGAGCAGCCCGCGCCGCAAAGCCCGCCGAGCAGTCCGAACGCAAGGCAGCCGAGCACACCCGTCACAAGGATCACGGCGAGGCTCGCCGCATCCGGGTGCATATCGAGCAGAGCGGTGACGGCGCCCGGAGCGGCCGAGAGATCGAGGAAACGGGAGGATACGGCGTAGGAGGCGAGCATCCCGCCGAAGAGCACGATCATGTAGATCAGAACGAACAAGAGCGTCGCCAGGACCTTGCCGAGAAGCAGGGCGGCGGGGCGGACGCTCACCATCAGAAGATCCACCAGCTTGGACTGCTTCTCCTCGATCACGGCGCGCACGACGTAGCCGACCGAATAGAGACAGAACATCATGAGGACGACGGAATACCCGATCTGCAGTCCGAAGCGGGAGTCGTCGTAACCGTCTTCCCCGCCGCTGAACTCCCAGTATACTTCCGCCGATCCGTTGAACTCTTCGTAACTTATCCCGCGGGGCGCGATCCCCTCGCTGATGAGGGCGATCTCCCCCTCCCCGAGACCGATCTGCTCCATCCGCGCGCGGCTTGCGGCGTCGTACGCCGCGGAACCGATGACGTAGACGGAATTCAGCACGCTTTGATCCGCATTCTTCCAGGTGACGGTGAGCGTGACGGCTTCGTCGTTTTCATCGAGGATCAGACCGAGCGCCGCCTCGTCCTCCGGGAGCTCGCCGAAGCGGAGGGTGATCTCCGTCGGAGCCGCCGCTTCCCGGAGCGCGTCCTCGAGCCCCGGCAGCTCTATTTCCGTCCGGTTGTCGAGGTAGACGGCGATCTTTTGTATCACGCCGGACGAGCCGCCGCTTATGAGCGTCATGACGGGCAGAGCTCCCACCGCAAAAAGGAGCGCGATCAGGAGCGACACGATCGTGGCGCGCGATTTGATCAGTTCGAGGAAGGTGAAGCGAAAGACCTGCCCCGTCCCCCGGAACTGCGATTCAAGTTTCGTCAGCATCGTTCGCTTCACCCACCTTTTCAACGAAGATCTCGTGCAGGGAGGGTTCTCTCAGATCGAAGGTCACGACGGAGATCCCTGCCCCGATGAGGGAGGACAGAAGCGCGTTCGCCTGCGCCTCTCCTTTCACCTTGATCTGGTATTCCCATTCCTTCTCGCTCAGGATCTCCGCTCCGGACGCGCGGATGCAGTCCGCGGCGTCGCCCTCGCACTTGAGGTGCAGGTTGACGCGCCCGCGGCTTTTCTTGATCTCGTTGAGATTGCCCTGCAGAATGGTCTTCGAACGGTCGAGGATGGTGATCTCGGTGCAGAATTCCTCGACGGTCGGCATCTGATGGCTGGACATGATGAGGTATTTGCCGCGGGCGATCTCCTCGCGGATGACGTCGCGGATAAGATCGGTGTTGACGGGATCGAGACCGGAGAGCGGCTCGTCGAGGATGATGAGTTCCGGGTCGGAGAGCAGGGACGCCATGAACTGGATCTTCTGCTGGTTCCCCTTCGAGAGCTGATCGGCGAGTTTCGGCTTTTCCCGCTTTCTCCCGAGCGCGGGAACGGATCGTTTCCCGTTTCCGGAGAGCGCGGCGGACTCGTTCGGATACAGGTATTCCTCGACTTTGAGGCGCTCGGCAAGAGAACGGATGCACTTCTTGGCTTCCTCCTTCCCGACGCCGCGGAGAGCCGCGAAATAGAGGAGCTGATCCATCAGCGCGTATTTCGGATAGAGCCCGCGCTCCTCGGCGAGATAGCCGATATTGCAGTTGTCGGCGGTGAGAGGGCTGCCGTTCCAGAGGACCTCTCCTCCGTCCTTTGCGAGCATGCCGAGCATCATGCGGATGGAGGTCGTTTTCCCCGCCCCGTTCGTTCCGAGCAGCGCGTAGACGCCGGGACCCTCCATCGAGAAGCTGAGGTCTTCGAGAACGACCTTGTCTCCGTATTTTTTATGCAGATGGGATACCTGGAAACTCATGGCACGACTCCTTTTTGAAATGGAATATTTCAGGCATTGTCTTCGGACAGAACGCGGGGACGGTCCGCCTCATTTCAGTCCCGGATCGGAGACCTTCAGGCAGTCCTTCACGGGGACGGGCCGGGAAAGAGACGCAAAGGGCGCAAAGACGCTCTCGCAGAAGATCCGCGCCGCGGACATAAGGTTTTCCAAAAGAGGGATGTTGACGGTGTACCCGGCAAGTTCCACCTTGATGACCCAGCTGTCGTCCTTGAACTTGACGGAGGGATCCAGCCCGCCGATGGGATTGATCGGCGTCGACACGCCCATGACCTTGTCGTAGATCCAGGCGCCGCCCAGCCCCAAGGTCTCGGAGACGTATTTGGCCGCCATATCCACCGAATCGAACTCGCTGCCGTCGGGGACCTTGCTCGCAAGGTAATCCATGATCTTTTTCAGCGTGCCCTTGGATTTCGCCGCGTAGTCCTTGAAGGCGTCTCCCACCATGCTCTTGAAATAGGTCATCGACAAGTCGCTGCCGGCGGCCACAAGAGACTTGTAGATGTCGCGCGCTTCTTCCTCGCCGCAGTAATAGTGCTTGAGGAAGGAGATGAACATGAATCCGGCCACCGCGTAGCCCAGTTTTTGGGGCGTCGGCGGCGTCTCTCCGGTAAGGACGCCTCCGATGGTGCTCTCGATGCCCTGGAGGATGGCGGCGTAGAAGTGTTCGCTGCCGTAATCGACCGGCACGCCGTCGATCAGGGCGCCGATATAGGTCCCGGCAAATTCCGCCCACATATCCTTGAGCGGCGACGCGAACGCCTCTACCACCGGGCCACCGCCGTATACCTCGATCAGGTAGGAGAAAGCCTGGTCGCCGAACCACTTGATGACGTTGGCCGCCATCTCGAGCCTGCCGATCTGCCGATCCAGCTCCATGTACTCCCGGTGCTCTTTTGAGTAATAGTCCACGGCGTCCCGAAGGATCATGCGGCGGACCATCTGGAGCTCGTTGGCGGAGCGGAGCCGGGGGTTCCGCAAGAGCGCCCGGATCATGGGATCGCTGGGCAGGCCGAAGCGCTCCACCGTCCGGCGGAGTTTCCGGAACTCGTCCTCCCAGGTGTCGGGAGGCGTCGGCACGTCGCCCTCGACGGCCAGCGGCAGGACGCCCTCCGCCGACACCGCGCCGCCCGTCGCCCGGAGGAGCAGCTCCACCATGTAGGGGCCGTCCTCCTGGGGCAGCGTGTGGTGCGGATAGATGGCGCAGAGCGGGTCCCCCTTGTTCAGATCGTAGCGGAAGTTCTCGGTGATGACGGCGCCGTACTCCTCGGCCCCGTACGTCGCCGCGACGGTCAGCTCCAGCCCGGAGTTGTCGACGATCCGCGCGCGGCCGGTCTGAGCGTCTCTGACCGCCACGAACAGATCGAAGCTCGTCGGCGGGATCTTCGCGTCCAGCCCCTCGGCCTCCGCGCCGAGAGTATCCACGCGGAGACGGCGGTCCGCGGTGAGCTGCTCGTCCCGCACGCCCACCGAAAGGCCCTCCGGGTAGAGCTCGATATAGATATCGCCGCGGGCTTCCTCGCCGTCCGCGAACTCCGCCCGGACGGTCAGATGCCGCTGCGCCTTCTCCCGGAAGATATCCGGCATATCCGGCGCCGCGGTGCGGTTTTTCAGCTCGGCGCGGTACGTGTATATCCGCTCCGCCGGACGGATCTCCCATCCGATATCCCCGTCGCCGACGATCTCGAGCCTGACGGGCTCCTCCGCTGCGTCCTCCAGATAGAACGTGACCGGGTATACGGCGCCGTCCCCCAGGATCATATCGACCGCCGCGTCGGCGTCGAGCTTCCAGGTGCCCTCGCCGCTCTCCTGCGGGAAGCGGAGATACGGCCTGCCGCAGAGGCGGAAGATCACGCTGTTTTGGAAAGTACCGCCCTCGCCCGCGAAGGTGAAGGTCAGCGTCCCCTCGTCCGGGGCGTCCTCCGGCGCCTGCACGGTCGCCTCCATGTATCTCCCCGCCAACCGGGCGCCGATGAGCGTCATCCCGGACGCGGAGGCGGTGATCGCGGCGGTCAGAGCGGCGTTGTCCGTCTCCGCGCCGGACGGATCGCACTCCGCCATCCGGGCGCGGACCGTGACGGCTTTGCCGCCCTTCCGTATCGCGTCTCCGAAATCCTTGGAGACGTACATTTTGTATTTCTTCTTCTTTTCCTGCTCGTCCCGGTCCTTGTCGCCGAGCGCCGCGGCGGCGCCGACTGCGGCGGCGCCCGCCCCGCCCACGCCGATGACGATCACGGCGGGGATCGACACGCCGCCGTCCTCACCGGACTCCGCCTCGGCATACTGTTCGACAGACTCGTACACGGGCGCGGTGTCCGCCCGTGTCTCCTCTGCCGCTTCGGTATCCGTGACTGCGGCCGACGCCCGGTCGTCCACGGGATCCTGCCAGGTCAGCGAGAGGAAGGAGCGGTCCTTCGCGTACGACAGCGCCAGATCCAGCGCCAGAAACTGCTGATAGCGCGGCAGCTGCTCGTTGTACAGAGGCTCGTATTCATCCTTTTCCGCGTCTCTCTCTATGTCCGCACAGAATCGCGCCGACTGATAATACGTGACGTAAAAGAACACGCCCGGCAGCTCGGGGAAGAAGAAGTAGGAGGTGACCTCCTTCACGTCGCGGTAATCTTTATAGAAGCCACGGTTGGGCTGTAACTCGCCCTGATACGTGAACGTGCTCTCATGCTCCTCTTCATGGGTATAACTGCCGTGAGCCACGACGAGACAGCCGTTGTCCCGCGGTATCAGCTCCACGGGCTTCCCGGCCTGGTTCTCCAGCCCGGGATAGAGGCCGAAGGACAAGAGCCTGCTTCTCAGATAGCTCTCCTCCGCGCAGACGGCCATCTTCTTCTCCGCCTCGGCGGCGACGGCCTCGTCCATGGTCTGTCCCTCCGGCACCGCGCAGACGCCGATCTCCTTGAGCTCAGCGGTGTACGTGACGGACATGGCGTTCGCGAACCGCCAGCCGTACTGCTCGTACTGGTAGTCCTGCCGGAACCCGTGCTTTTCCTCTATCCCCATGGCGCTGTCACGGACGGCGTCGGAGCTGAACCAGTTGAAGAAGCCCACGGGATCGGCGTAGACCACGTTGGCCTTCTGTGAGTAAAGGGTCTTAGAGCCCTGATTATACGTATACGTCACAACGTACTCGAAGGCGGGCTTTGAGGGGTCGTACGTCGCCCCGTATCCGGTGACGTTGGTGACCATTCTGTAATCCATCTTATAGCCCGGCATCTCCGACGCCGGAAAAGCCTCTGCGGCCGACGCCGCCGCAGTCAGCGCAAACGACAGGATCATAAGTACCGCCAATACCGCCGGCGATCGCAGCAATCTTTTCATCTTGCTTTTCCCTTCTCTTTCTTTTTTCCGACAACGAGAGCGCCGAACAGGATCGCCTCTCCTGTTATCGTACCATTTCTGGATGATTATTACAAAAGATACTTTGAAATGATCCGCTGCCTTCGAATACGGATACAATACTATTTTACCCTATAACGCCGGAAAAATCAAGATTATAATTAAGGCAATACCGCACAGAAAATCAGCGGAAGCTATAGAGAATTGTCGGTAGCTATGGTATAATGTATTCATGAACAATAAGCAGATCAGTTTGTCCGCGTTCAGTGATGAACTGACAAACGTACGGACGAAGAAGAAAGAATTTCTTGAGCAGATAGACCGGATAGTGCCATGGGGAGAATGGGCAGCCATACCAGTTCAATTCCGGACAGGCCTTCATTCGACAAGAAGGTTCGCGCCGCGATCCGGCGAGATGCGCGCAAGGAAAAACTGAAAAAGATTTTGAAGCCATTTGGAAAGGCCGCCAAAGTCGTGGGAATAGTGCTCGTGACTGTGATCGTCGTTGTTTTTACAATGATGATGGCGATCCGCCCGATCCGTACTGCTGTATGGGATGCAGTGGTCGAATGGTATGAGGAATGCGGTTCCGTCTCGCTGCCCGAGAAAACCGAGTGCAGTGTTCTTCAATACTATTTCGAGCCATGAGCAAAGGAGGTTTTTGTTATCTCAAGCATTACAATCAAGGCTGCAAGGTTAATGGATATGCTGCCTGAAACCGACAAAGCAATTGCTTATGAGTTTATAAAAAAGTTGGTTCTTGCCTGGGATCCCGATTTTACTAAAGTAACAAAGGAAGAGGCCAAGGCAATCGAGGCTGCAGAAAACAGCGGTTTTGTTGATGCAGATGTAATCGACTGGGAGAATATTGGAACAGATAATAAATGAATTGAATGACGTTGATCTGCATGCCCCATGATATTGTTTTCTATGCAAGGTACAACTGACCCCATGCCAAATTGGCACTTATTTTGTTTTCGATTGATGCCAATTCTGCACTTTCTCTCTTGGCAATATGGTGCCATTGTGGTATACTATCCGCGAGGTGATCGTATGTCGTTGAAACAGCTGAGAGCGGAAAAAGGACTCACACAAATCCGCTGTGCAGAATACCTTCAAATCCCACTGCGAACTTATAAACGTTACGAAGCAGACGAAAACAAGGTGAGTCCGATCAAGATTCGTTATATTGTTGATCGGCTGAATGAATATGGCTTGATTGATGAGGAGCATGGCAAATTAACCATTGATCATATCAAAGAAATCTGTCAGGAAGTTTTTTCAGGATATGATGCCGAGTATTGTTATCTTTTTGGATCTTATGCCAGAGGAACTGAAACAGAGAAAAGCGACATTGATCTCCTTGTCGCCATGCCCATTGAAGGATTGAAATTCTTTGAACTTCTCGAAACACTTCGTGAAAGGCTAAAGAAAAAAATCGATCTTTTGGATCTGAATCAGCTTAACAACAATCCGGTTCTTATTCATGAAATCCTGAAGGATGGCATCAAAATCTATGGATAACATAAAAACGACAGTTATTATCTTGGGAGAATCAAAGCGGATTTGAAGTTTGTGATGGATCACACACAAGGAAAGACGAAAGATGATCTGGAAATAAGATCCTGTACTTGTTGATTCGATTCTATTTCGGATCATTCAGATCGCTGAAAGCAACAGCAAACTGACCGATGCCTTCAAAAACGAACATAAAGAGGTTCCCTGGCTGGCCATCAAAGGAATGCGAAACATAATCGTACATAATTACGGTTCTGTCGATCTGTCCGTGATTTTTGATACGGTATCCAAGGGAATCCCAGAAATGTATGAAAAACTGCAAGCCGTCTAACACTTACGAGTATAAAGGCAATAACAGTTCATTTTAGCGCCGTTTTTTCGATATGAAGCGGATGGAAGCCGATCTAAATAGTCCGTTCGCCGGGTCTAAATTGTCCGTTTGCTATGATCAAAAATAAGCAGGATCACCCTGCTTAGGTCTAAATTGTACTGAAAGGTCAAACAGAAGAAGAGAGCCATAGGCTCTCTTCTTCTGTTTGACAGAGTACGCCGGGATTCGAGACCACTCACGGCGCGTGCGCCGTGATACGGTTTTGCGCTGGGACGGCGAGCGGCGCCGCTGAAGCCTGCGCAAAACCATGGTCCGAAGTCTCCCACCAAGCCTCATTGTCAAAATAGATGTGGCCAAGAAAACCGGTGCTTTTCGCCGGTTTTCTTCGTTTTTCGCCGTTTTTCTCGATTTTTCAAAAATCGATTTTTGCGTGCATTCTGTAGATACAAAATGCCGTTTTCGGGGTGTGGGGTGGATTCGGACGTGAGAAACGCTCTTTTGAGGCGATTTTCGAGCCGGTTTTGGCTCAAATTCCGCTCTTTCTGACCCTCCTAAATTGTAAACTTTCTGTGTCAAAGGGACATTCTAAAAAAATACAATCACTATGGTGCCAAGGCCGGCTGAATGAACAATTCAGCCGGTTTTTTTATTCTCATTTTTCAAAAGAAAGGACCACACCATGCAGACTCAAATCAGCTGCAGGTTTCGGTAAAGCCAACCGATACCCCGCCGACCTGGATCTGCACATGCAGTTGATTTCGCTTGACGATTGTGAACATTTTGTAAAATCACATCACAATTTAACTGCATATACTAAGTGTATATACAGATTATTTAATAGGTTCCAGTTTGCCTGTACAATATAACAAAAAGGAAGCTGGAGGCTAATCAGAGTATGGATGTGAATTACAAAGAGATTGGGGAACGCATTCGTACCCTTCGAATAGAAAAAGGATGGACACAAAGGAAGCTTGCCGACAAAATCGATATGACGACAACCCACGTGAGTCACATCGAGAATGGAACGACAAAACTGGGTCTGCCCACCATAATTGAAATCGCCAACGCCCTGAACACAACGGTGGATCACCTCCTGTGTGACAGCATCGTTCAGTCCGGCACGGAGTACACGCTTGAATTTGCGCAGCTGATTTCCGATTGCTCGCCGCTTGAGATCCGTTATCTTACAGAAATATGCAAAGCAGCGCTTGATGCGCTGCGGCACGCAGAAGAAACAAAAAAGAACTTTATGGGGGAATCGATTTGCTGACCGTGTATCTTGCCGTTTTGGACAACGAAACGGATCGTGCCAAAATAGAGTTATTATACAAATCATATTACCACTTCATGATTGCGTCAGCTATGCGGTGTGTCCATGATGAACATGTCGCGCAGGACATTGTCCATCAATGCATTCTGCGGCTCATAAGACACCTGGAAGCCATAGATCTGAATAAGCCGCTGATTACGAAGAGCTATCTGTTCGTAACAGTCAAAAATGCTGCCACCGACCATTTGCGCCGCGAAGGAAAACGGCCGGCCAGCAATCCGGACAGCACAGAGTCCTCTCAGGTTGATCCGTCGCCCTCCCCGGTAGAAGTGTTGATCAGCAATGAAGGATACGATTTTCTGGTTCAATGCATCGACTCTTTGAGCGACACCTACAAAGACGTCCTGCGCTTAAAGTACATAAACAAGCTCAAAGAGTCCGAAATCGCAGAGGCGCTGGGCTTGTCGGCAAAGACTGTAAGTGTTCGAATCGTCCGCGGCAAGCAGATATTGCAGAAGAAAATCAGAGAGAGCAAATACTATGAAGAATAAGAAACTCAACGAAGACCTGTTTGAGGTCATGCTGGAAAGTGCCGTTACGGATTCGTTCCGCCGCGAAATGGAACAACTGGATAAAGAAAGTCAGTCCTATCTGCATCTGCAGCCGACAGAGGCACAAAAGAAAAGCGAGTGGCAGGCTTACAAAAAGGCCGTAAGGAAAAAGGCCAGGGCGGCAGTCGTTCTGCGCCGGGCTGCCGTGGCAGTGCTGATCCTGTTCAGCGTCGGCAGCGTACTGATGCTTTCTGTGCCGACGGTCCGTGCCGAGGTGTTTGGCGCGATCTCCGGGTTCTTCGGGAAATATATAATGGTTCATTTCTCGGACGAACCAGATGAGATAGAATTAGGCGAATACACACTAGCGTATCTGCCAGAGGGGTATTCTTTGGCTGACAGCAAAGAATTAAGTCTGCAAAGCGCTTATACGTTCACGAACGGCTCTGATACATTTTTAATACAGCACACGAAAAGCAGCTTGACAGACATCTATTTTGATAATGAAAACTCCAAAGTACAAACGTTGGAGATAAACGGCGATTCGGCTTATATGGTGCTCCCGGAGAGTGAAGAGGATGAAACAGTTCTAATTTGGGGCAATGAAGAAGTGGCCTTTTACCTGACTGGTAACCTTTCTTCCAAGGAAATGATTCGAGTTGCCAAGAGCATAAGAAAACAATCTTAACTCGTGTAGTAAAAGACCTCCTTTTACCGTCTTATAAGTGAAGCCCCAAAAAGGAGGAATAAAAAATGAAAAAAAGGCTTATTCTCGGCATCTTGGCAATCGCACTGTGCACAGCAATGGTAGTTTCCACCGGCGCACAAACAATGTGGACAAACACCAAAGCAGTCGTTCTTGCGCACGGGTATTCGGATGGTGGAGCTGCTTGCTTGTTGACAATTCAAGCCAAAACTGGTGCAACAGTCACAAATGTTGATATTCGGCTGGATCAAATAGGAGGAACAATTCCTGTCAACATTGCATCATGGGATGATCTATACTCTGGGAATCTATTCGTTTTTTCTGATTTCGTATCAGATGTTGAACCCTATAACTACTACAGACTCTCATTTACAGCCGAAGTCTGGCTTAACGGAACGGTTGAATACCTTAATTTGTACAAGGACGTATATTACACAGAAGATACACGCAGCTCCTCTTCCTGGATACAGACGAATTGACGCATCCGGAAGCATGTCCCATTGGATGCGCTGCTTTTGGTAACAAAGCAAAATCACAAGCCCTGCCTGAAGGAACTTCAGGCAGGGCTTGTGTATTTCAGGAAAGTAATGCGGGAATCCGGACAATCCTGGATACAGATTCAGCCCCAGCGGATCGTCGCGGTTGGCGTTGCTCCAACTATCCTGCTGTGTGAACCGTCCCGTGTTGGGATTATAATACCTTGCTCTGAGATAATACGTCCCGGATTCGGTATCGAAGTACTGCCCGGCATAGCGGAAAGCATTCCCGTCCAGCGGGTCTGGATTCTGCTGTACCCCGTATGCGTCGTATTGGTAGTTCCACGTCAGCGTGCCAATCAGTTTCACGACGTCGCCGTGCGTGTTGTACAGATACGCCTGGCCGACGGAGTCGCTCACCAGTATTATAGCATAGAAGTACGTCTTTGTCGAGGTGTTGGTGAATTCATGAACCAGATTTCCGTCCGCCCAGACAAAGTTGGGAGCCAACATATCATAACAAGAAGCTTTAGATCATGGCTTGCCCGCAACTAGGATTCTTATATCATCCACTCCATAGTTGTACGCATCGATTGTAATTGAACAATTGCAATGCCGCTTTGTGTTATAGAATACAAAATAGTATTTTCCCGCGTCTCCGTCAAAGATCAATAGCGGATTCGTGTCGGGAACGATTCCCATCTCCTCTCTCATTCCCGTCATTCTGAGAATTGCACGCATAGCTTGTATATCATCACGTTTCGGTGCTTCCGTGCGGGATAGGGAATGACCGAAAAAGCCATTGCTTATGTACTTCTTTCCACTGTAATCAACACTGCTGTATCGCTCCGGCACATCTTCGTCTGTCATGGTTCTCCAATCCAGCGCGATAACATTTGGTACATGATATTTCCAATACTGATACCCACACAGCACGCACAGGGTACACGCCAGCACAATTGTCGTCCAGAAAAATGGATTTTTGATGTATTTCTTCATTCAAAGCCTCCTTAAGGATAGAATTCATAATAGTCTTGATACTCCCATGTAACTGGATCAGACGCAAACCCTGTCGCTACACGGTGCTGTTTTTCATAGTTATCTAAATATGTTGCCTTATATAAATATCCCCACTGAGTTACCACATAAGTATTCACTTTTCGGTTTTTCCATCGTCGAGCTATACGGAGATCGCTATCAGAAAAACCATTTTGACTTGTTGCATGAACCTCATTTTCTTGCGCATCGTATCCAGAAATAATATCCCATTTATACGCCCCATGTGTATGAATCTGTGCTTTTTCAATATGTTTATACTTGATTTTTTTCCCTTTATCTGCATCCTCCTCTTCATAATATGCTCCCGGCACACGAGATACGCGCACGGAATCCTCACTGCCAGTAATTGGCTCAGAGTAGGTATAATAAGAATCAATTACATTCTCTTTCTCCCCCCAATACGGGATTTTTAAGAAACCAATTTGGTAATATTTTATTCCCCATTCTGGTTCATACTTGATTACCTGATATATTGCCGATCCGTATTCAACATCTTCCTCGATAGATAGTCCATTGTACTCCGTTGCAAAATCTATCGCGGCTGCGTCTACGGTCTCAAAGCGATCACCCGGTTTTTGTCCCCACGGATCGAAGTACCTCACCGGATTCCCGTTGCAGTAGCAATACAGATTCAGTCCCAGCGGATCGCCGCGATTCGCGTTCGCCCACGCATCCTGCTGCGTGAACCGCCCCGTGTTGGGATTATAATACCTCGCTCTAAGATAATACGTCCCACTCTCGGTATCGAAGTACTGCCCGGCATACCGGAAGGCGTTTCCGTCCAGCGGATCGGGATTTTTTTGCACGCCGTAGGCGTCGTAGGTGTAGTTCCACGTGAGCGTGCCGATGAGGCGGATCACGTCGCCATGCGTGTTATACAGATACGCCTGCCCGGCGGAATCGCTCACCAGTATTATAGCATAGAAATACGTCTTTGTCGAGGTGTTGGTGTACTCATGCACCAGATTTCCGCCCGCCCAGACGAAATTCGTCGTCGCTCCGTTGTTTTACTTTTTCTTTCGGGGAAAAGTCTGTTTTCCCCTTTACCAAAAAGACGCTCACTTGGGCGCCATTACTACAGGATTTCTGATTTTCTCCCAACCGAATTCCAATGTCCGCCTTGTAGGGGCTTCTTCAGA
>Ga0208297_1000907_pt1 | contig 40231 bp, 30 predicted proteins | sample LMS_cellobiose_e_FD_187367 | JGI IMG/M metagenome (GOLD analysis project Ga0208297, IMG submission 187367) | Rumen-fistulated moose microbial communities from Alaska, USA - LMS_cellobiose_enrichment (SPAdes) (version 2) | ecosystem: Host-associated > Mammals > Digestive system > Stomach > Rumen... | reverse complement strand
TTATTTGATGACAATAGCAATTGCTCCTTTGTTTTTTGTGGGGACAAAAAATTAAGGAGCACTTTTACAATTTTATTTTTATAATTTTTGGGTAAAAACAGAATTTAGAGGATTTCTACAGAGCCATATTTTTTCTTTATTATGTACAATAATAGGGATATGATGCTTCCCACTACTGCAAGAATGACACCGCTAACTATTGGATGTTCCAGTATAGATTTTCTGGAACTAATATCTTCAATCGTTAGTGGGAAGTTAGACGATGTGCTGGGCCTAAAGTTATTATCGCCTTTATATCTTGCTATTATCGAATGATTGCCTTTTGAAAGTGATGAAGTTTCCAGAATTGCCTGTCCGTTACTTAAAGTTTTAGTTCCTATGGGAGTAGCTCCTTCCATGAAAGTGACTGTACCTGAAGGCTTTTCTGCAACTTTAGACGTTGCAGTAACTGTAGCAGTAAGCGCTCTTGATCCCCAGGCTGAAGATTGACTTGGTGAAAGAGAAAGATCTAACGTTGTCCTGGTTTCTACTCTGGATCCCGGAACAGAACCTATAAACTGGCCCAAGCCAGATGGACAAGTTCCTACAGAAATTGGCTGACCGATTACCTTTTTAGTTTCGGTGTCAATTATAGAGACAGTGTCGCTGCCGGAATTTGTCACGTATACCTTTGTTCCATTCTTGTTGACTGCAACTCCATAAGGTGCCTCTCCTACACCAACCGTCTTTATAACACTGTTTGTTGCTGTATCAATTACAGAGACAGTATTGCTGCCGGTGTTCGCTACATATACCTTTGATCCTTCCGGGGTGATTGCAACTCCGCGAGGATCAGTTCCTACATGTATATCGGAAACCTCGTTAGTTGATAAATCAACTGCACGAATTTTTTCATTCAATAACTTCGCTACATATGCTTTTTGTTCGTACGGATAGACTGCAACTCCAGAAGGTTTGCCTGGTCTGCCTTCTTCTACGTTTATCGATGTGACCTCTTCGGTGGCCGTATCAATTATAGAAACATTGCGTCCGGGAAAATCGTCGTTACCAAAATTAGTCACATATACTTTAGTTCCATCAAGGCTGACTGCAACTCCCACAGGAACATTTCCTACAGGTATCGTGGAGATAACAGTGTCAGTTGTTGTGTTAATCACGGAGACAGTATTACTTTTCTCATTCGGTACATATGCATATTCGGCGGACAAGTCATTTTGTGTAGCGGCTACTAACCCAGTAGACGAAAAAATAATTAAAAGCAAGAGAAGAGTTGTTGAAGCCAAAGTCAGTGAATACGCTTTGTTCCTCTTTCCCATTTATCACACCTTAAAATGCATAAATTTAGTATACATTTTAAAATCATAACTTCATAAACTCATAATTTCAGTTTAATATCTAAATTTTTTAACGCTTTTTGAATCGGAGATTGTAAAGTTTATGGATTTTAAGATAACTTATTCAGGGACACATGTGAATTTAATCATCTTTTAAACATTCAGGTGTCAGTTCTCTGTTTTTCAGTTAACTATTTAAATTAGAATCATTTGTATAATAATGTAATGATATATCTAAGAATATATAAATCTAAACAATAATTATATATAATTACAAGTAGTTTTTTAAAGGATCTCGGTAATCAAAAGTGGAACTGGATGACTCTTTGAAAAATAAAAAATGACCAACTACTTTTCATTTATTTTCAACAATTTCTTAGCTTATTAAAAAATAAAAAAACTAATTTCAAAAAATATTAAATGAGTCCTCTAGAATACAGACTTCAATTTCCTTCACTGTTTTTACTAACAGTAAACACGATATTCTTAAAACTTGCAAGTGAGGCTTCCAGATTCCCTATTGTTTCATTGCAAGAACATGAGGATTCAGATTGCAAAGTCAACCAATCTTTTGTCTTTAAGCCAGAAGAGGCCCTGACTCGTTTAACCACGTAAGTTCTATAGTATAATAAAAACCTATAATATAAAAATCAAGATTTCACTTTTCGAGGTGTATTTTACATGAAGGCCTACGTAATGCACTTTAATGAGGTCGACAGGACAAATCTGCTTGAGGTTGGGGGTAAAGGCGCTAATCTGGGAGAATTAAGCAAGGCAGGACTTCCTGTCCCTTCTGGATTTTGCATTACAACATGGGCTTACCGTGATTTTATTGCAGCAAGCAATGAGATGGACAGATTCCTGGATTTGCTTGACCGGTCAAAACCGGATCAACCGGATGAAATAAGAAAACTGGGAAAGGTGATAAGGGATCACTTACTGGCTATTCCCATACCCCTAACAATTAAATCATCTATCATTGATGCATGGAAAACACTGGGGGAAGAACAGGCATATGCAGTTCGATCCAGCGCCACAGCCGAAGATTTGCCAACTGCCTCTTTTGCCGGCCAGCAGGAAACCTATTTGAATGTGAAAGGAGCAGGTCAACTGTTACAGGCTGTGAAAAAATGCTGGAGTTCGTTATTTACCGACAGGGCAATTATTTACCGTATTATAAATGGATTTGATCATCGTTCTGTGTATTTGTCCGTTGTGGTGCAGCAAATGATATTTCCGGATGTTTCCGGGCTTATGTTTACCGTGGATCCTGTTAGCGGACACAGGAATACTATTTCCATTGATGCCAGCTTTGGATTGGGTGAGGCTGTAGTCTCAGGAATCATTTCCACCGACTCTTATCAGGTCCGCACAGGTCAGATTGTCAAAAAGCAAATTGCGGAAAAGAAGAAAGCTATTTATCCGGTCGCAGAAGGGGGAACAGTAGTTCAGGAACTTGCTCCTGAACTTCAAAACAAACAGGCTCTGTCTGATGATAAAATTTTGGAGCTGGCCCAAATCGGTCAAAGGATAGAAAAGCACTACTGCTCGGAACAGGACATTGAGTGGTGTCTGGCAGGTAACAGGTTGTATATCTTACAAAGCCGTCCTATTACCTCGCTTTATCCAGTTCCTAAAGTGTACGATAACAAATTTCATATTTTTTTATCTGTTGCGCACATGCAAATGATGACAGACGCCATGAGACCTATGGGGGTTTCTGTCTTTCAGGAAATACTTCCCTATTGGAAGGATTCAGAATTCTCTCCGAATCCAGTGATGGTGGAAGCGGGAGGAAGGCTTTTTTTTGACGTTACCCTTTTTTTACATAATAAATTTCTTCGTAGATTTTTTATCTGGCGAACTAAGATTCTGGACGAATTAATGGGTGATGCTCTGGAGAGAATACTGAAAAGTGAGACCTTTCAACAGGAGATTGAGTCAAACCAGGGCACAATGAAGCAGGTATTTAAATTTTTCAGACCAGTATTTCCACTCTATCTAAAGGGTATTCCCGTTATTATTAACAATTTATTCTTCCTTAATCCTTCAGGAATTATTGAGCGAGCTACAACCCCTGTAGAACCGATTATTCATAAGCATAGGTATTACATTATGCAGGTGTCTGGGACAGAGCGGATTATAAGAGTCCGTGAAAGTATTGGGAAATTATTGGATGAAATAATTACCAGCATGATGTACATACCCTTATCACTAATTGTTCTGCCAATGGCAAGCCGCCTGACCAAGCGATGGTTGGGTGAAGACCTTGATATTGACACGCTTAGTAAATCCCCACCTGGAGATGTGACCGGTGAGATGGGGTTAATGATTGGGGATCTGGCTGACACAGCACGAAAACATCCTGAAGTCGTAGATTATCTGGAAAGAGCGAAAGACAGCACTTTTTATGAGGGGCTCAGTGAAGTAAAAGGTGGAGATGTGTTCAGGGCTGAGCTAGACAGGTTCATGGAGCTATATGGCATGCGCTGCCCAGGTGAAATCGATATATCAAACACCCGATGGTGGGAAGCCCCTACAATGCTTGTCCCGTCCATTATAACCCACATAAAAAGCAACGCTCCTGGAGAACACCGGAAACGGTTCAGGCAGGGCAGGAAGGAAGCGCAGGAAGCTATACAGAGAATCCTGGAACGCATTAGCAATACTCCCACCGGAAACCTCAAAGCAAGAATTATGTCCAGACTTCTTTCAATTTATCGAAATTCTACAGGTTTACGCGAATATCCCAAGTATATCATTATTCGATTTTTTGACATCTATAGGCAGGCCATCCTTGCAGAGGCACGAGTTTTGCATCAGAGAGGAATTCTGGAGAAGGAAGAAGATGTGTTCTATCTGTATCTCGATGAGCTGATTGCATTGTTAGAAAACCGTTTTAGTGAGGATTTGAGGCATCTTATAGACTCCCGTAAAAGAGCCCACACGCTGTATGAAAAGATGACTCCTCCCCGGGTTATGACCAGTGAAGGGGAAGTTATCACGGGTGTAAGGAGCGATGTTGAAGCCCCGAAAGGCGCTTTAATCGGTACCCCCGTTTCTGCCGGTGTTGCAGAGGGGTACGTAAAGGTTGTCCTCACACCTGAAGATGCAAAGCTTAACAAAGGGGATATATTAGTGGCTCCTTTTACTGATCCGGGCTGGACTCCCCTATTTTATTCAATTCAAGCTCTGGTAGTGGAGATTGGCGGTATGATGACGCACGGATCTGTAATTGCGCGGGAGTACGGTATTCCTGCTGTTGTTGGCATAGAAAATGCTACCAGAATATTGAAGGATGGGCAGTATGTCCGTGTTGATGGTACGAGGGGATTTGTAGAGGTTCTGAAGTGAAAAGAAAGGTTAAACGGCGTTCTCTATTGAGTATAAGAGACTAACAGGATTATTAATTTAAAATCATTTTAAAAGTTTTTAAATTCGCTCTAAAACTCTTTTGTTTATTGTTCTCTTTGCTATTTTCCTGCCCTTGGCTATTTCTCGAAAATTTCCAGCATATCCTGCCATTAAAATTTGATTTAGAGCGATATTTGAAATTATATTTATGAATTGCTTTCTGACAGTCTCAAACCTATACCCATTATATCTATTTCTCTCTCTTACTGGATGATTTTGTCTGTATGATCCGTTCCTGCTTTGCATCTCGTCTTAAAGCAATTTTTGATATCGGATTGAGGTTTGTAATTTCAGTTCATAGTTAAAATCTATGTAAACAGGTTAGATAATGTTTTATCTGGAAAAATATATAATACCTATTTAGTCTCTTAACTGATCTATCACAGAATTGGTTGAGTAACTAGTCCAAGTTTGGATCAATGTGATTTCAGTCAGATGATCCAGATCTTATTACAGAACCTGAAAGATATCCGAACTGGAGACTGTACATTAACTTTTAAAAATAACGCTACTTGGGGGTAGATAAATGAAAAATAAGGGGAAGCTATGTTCAACAGCTTTAGCTTCAGCATTCCTGGTTTTTGTTTTTTTGATTTTGATCTCAGCTTTAGCTTCAGCGGGTCAAGTTACAAAAATTGGCACAGGATACGATCCTGCTGTCTATGGTAATGAGGTAGTATGGACAAATGGGGTTGTTATTCATCTATACAGCCTGACCGACGGAACAGACACTGTAATTAGCTCTTCTGGAGCATCCAGTCCAGATATTTACGAAAACAAAGTAGTGTGGCATGATATGAGTAGCGGAACACCAAAGCTTGCTGTGTACGATATTCCTACAGCTACAAAAACTTACATAACGCAGAATGTAGACCAATATAGCAAACCTGCTATTTACGGCGACAGAATAGTCTGGAGTGCAAATGATAGCGTGTATCTGATGGATATGTCTACGTCCACGCAGACTGTGATCGGAAACGGTAGTAATCCCGACATATATGACACAAAAGTGGTATATTATTCATATTTCGAAGATCCAGAAGCAGATATAACTGTCAGAATGTATGACATCAATACGAAGGAAAAAGTAACTGTAGCTTCATATGGTTATCCAAATATACCTCGTATATGGGGTTCTAAAGTCATCTGGTCTGATGTGTATAACCATCAGGGTTATCTCGTGATGCACGATATGGCAGCAAATAAAACCATAGATGTCACACATCCACTTGACACCGATCCAGATGGAAATGAATACGGCGCCAGTACAGGGACATACATTGCCATACATGATGACAAAATTGTATATAACAAATGTATTGATGATTACGAAGGCAAACCTGGAGTATATTTATATAATATAACTGAAGGACAAAGTACACTGATATATGGCTACTCTGATGACGTTTATACGACACCAGAAGTATACAATAACACTATTGTATGGGGGATGGACAAGAATTACGTTGATAGTGCAGAAAACAATGATATCTATTTATACAATCTTTCATACAACCTTTCAGAGTAACCTGAAAATCTCATACTAAGGTGAGTGGTGGAAATCCACCACAATATTTTACTGGAAAATATCTTTGTTTTGGATTTGGCAAAAGGATAAAAAAGTAGAATATCTTTAATATTCTAGCAAAAAAAATATCGAAATATTCTTTAATCCTAAGACATATGCGGAATCTCTTTTTTAATTCTCATTTTCTCCATTGATCGTAGCCATAATCTCCTTGAGACATTATCAGTTTTTGAGTGCTTTTAATATGTCATTTGATTAAATAATTGTCTAATTATGTCTTTTAGCAATCTAATGAGAAATTTAAACTGATAACGGCATATAGGTTCGCAATTTTCATCCTTGTAAAGTGAAAATATTTCTCTTATTACTATGGAAATGTCTATCGACAGGAATTCTGTTAATTTTGTCTCAAAACAATTCCATATTTTTTAAAACATCTAAAACGAAAAGATGAGAAAAGTAGTAGATGAGAAAAGCAGTAAAAGAAGAGAAACGATGTCTATAAGCTTTAAATTTGATTAAAAGAGAGAATAATGGGTTCACAAGGTTTGATCTGCAGCAATGAAGTATATTACGGGATCAGTTTTCAGGCTGTCCTGAATTTGCTTTATCTCGCAGTTTACGCCATAAATGAAGTATATTAAGGGACTGGTGTTCAAACCGCCACATTTGCTTCATTTTATGCTTACGCGCCAATGAAGTTTATTACGGGATCAGATTTTACTCTGTCCTGAATTTGGTCCACTTCGCAGTAAAAGCACCAATGAAGTAGATTTTGGGATAGGTTTTCAAGCCGTCCTGAATTTACTCCACCTTATAGCTACGCGTCAATGAAGTACAATATTCGGTATCAGCTTTCAGACTGTCCTGCATTTGCTTCATTTTGAGCTTATGCGTCAATGAAGTAGATTTCGAGATCGGTTTTCAAGCCGTCTTGAATTTGCTTCATTTTAAGCTCGTACGTCAATGAAGCTCATTGCGGAATCAGGTTTTTCTCTGTCCTGAATTTGCTTCATTTTACAGCTCGATTCCTTGTGAACAATATATAATATGTAACTTCCTGTATATAAGACTGGTGGTATAATTACCAAGAGTAATATTGGAAATTCGTTTTTTTGTTAAGTCTGCCTGTAAATCATCAACCAAAACTATCAGTCATATACTCTGCCATAAGCATGTACATCAAATGCTTCACTTAAAGAAGGAACAAAAATCTCAAAGATATAGAGAAATAGTATTAATTTTGATATCTTCACCCAGTAATTTAACGGTCACAAGCGCATAAATGAATATTTTAAAAAAGATAGGCTACTTCAGTATTGCCTGTGACTTTTACCCTGACTACCTGTTTCCTCTCCATCAAAACCACTTACCCGAGGACAGGTCACTGACAAAAAGGAGTATTTCCATACTGATCTTGTCATGCCTCCTTGCTTTCCAGTTCTTTAATTTCCTTTTCTATTCTGGAACACTCATCTTTGAGTTCTAAAAGCTTTTTCTGCAGTTCTTCCCTTTTTAGTCTTGCTTTATCCCGATTCTCCCAGAAAATGGTCGCTAATTCCGATTGGTTTTCTTCATCCATATGTATCACCATGTGAAATATGGACCATTCTGGATATATAGGCAATGAATTTATCCATTTATTTTTATTATGTTATTTGAATAATTGGATGCCTCGGCAAAAACCCAACAACTGGAATCTAGTATATCATCTGTACATTTTGGCTGGGTCGGATAGTAAGTTATGAGCTGGCTTGAAAGGACACAGAACGTCTGGATGAGTATTGACTACAGCCTGTCAACTGAATATCACCTCTATCAACTAAATATCATTTCTATAATCTTCTTTCTTTCAAAAAATGTTACTTTCAAAAAAATACTTGTTGTTTCAGATCAAGTATATATAACTGTATAAATTATGAACATAAGTTCTTTGAGACTTTATATAATTGAAAGTTATGAATCAGTGGTATCCAATGAATTATATAAGAAAAACTTGCCCAATTTGCAGGAATGAATTTATCGTCCTGAGAGATGTGGAAGAAAAAGCTATCTACTGCACTCTTGAATGCTTTTTAAATGCTCAGGATCACTTGAAAAAGGATTGAGTTTCTTCTGCACCTGAGGCTTCTAAACTCTCTTAGAGCACGTATTAATATTCAAACTATTACTGCAACTGGAAGACTATCAACGTACCTTTAATTCATATTTTAAATTCATATCTTAAACTGAAGGAAGGATATTCATATCCCTCTGCAAACTGCTTTCCCAGGGGTTTCCCCTCAGTTTTCTACAGATTTTCACCCAGCTTTCCATCTAACTTTTTTCCCAACCTCTACCAATCAATTCTTTATTCCATTCTCACGCCGCCAGTGCCTCATTTAATTCACTTATAACTGTATTCATCTCGTCTCCGAAAAGCTGGTACATTCTGCCGCGCCCGCCAAGGGTATCAAAGGGATTGTAATCAAGGTCATCTATTTCCAGATGGAAACTGGTTGCAACATAATCTCTTATCATACGGAGCCAGTTCATCTGGTCCTCATTGAATTTCAGGGTTCCGGCTTGCTTCTTAAATACCCAATCCTGGAAGTTCCGGTTTACTGTCTGGTCGAAAGAGGTCAGTACAGGGTCGATCTCGGTTACCCTGCGGATCAGGGTAACCAGAGCCGTGAGTTCGTTTTTCGGGGAATTGCTGTTCACCTTCTCCAGCCGCTCATAAGCCTGCCATACGTCGAGAGGGGTAAAGAGAGGCTTTTCAGGGTTAATCAAAATTCAACTGCATGTCCTTAGTTTTTTTTACTTATTCTCTTCTCAGAACATATATCAGCATTAATCCCATTACCAGGCTTGCCGCCCCAAATCCGGGTATATTCCGAATGAGCTCGGACGCAGGCTCAGGCGTGGGCTGAGGGCTTTGGTCTCTGACATGAATAGGAAGGTTGAGAGCGTGGTCTTCTGCATCTGCTTTGTTATCCCCAAAGTAATAGACTATCCTGCCTGTGACATTGAAATCCCCAACCTGATTGGCTGCAATCCTCACTTCAATGTCCCTTCCTTTGCCGGGTTCGATCTCGTACGTGGTCGTGTACTGTCCCGCACCGGACTCAACAAACTCTGTGGAAGAGACGCTCATGCCTGACGGAGGGATAATAATAGCCTGGACATGCATGGTAGGCTTTGTAATGAGATTCACTGCCGAAAGCTTGAGCAGGATATCTTCTCCTTTAAGAACCTCGGTTTTTTCCCCGTGAAGGTTCACACTTGCAGAAGAGGTTTCCGGCTTTTCCTCTGGTGTGTCTTCGGGCTGTTCCGGTTGCGTATTTCCAACATTTTCAGCAGATCCGCTATTGTAATAATTGTTTACAATAGTTGTATGTGTACTGGTTTGTGTGCTGGTTTCTGTGTTATTATAGTAGTTATTCACAGTATTCGTCTGTGTGTTTCCGGTCTTGACAGCTTCTGCGTTTTCCTGTGACCCTGCTGGTGTATTCCCAGGTTCTCCTATCTCATCGGTTTCGGATTCAGATATCGGGATAGAACCTATAAACTGCCCGAAAGCTTTAGGAAGATTTCCTGCGCTCACCGTGGATGTAACCGTATTTGTTGCTGTATCAATCACAGAAACCGTATTGTCGTGGTCGTTAGCCACATATAGTTTTGTTCCATCCGGGTTTACTGCAACTCCATAAGGGCTTTTTCCAACATTCACTGTAGCTATAACGCTGTCTGTGGCTGTATCAATTACAGAAACCGTGTTGCTGTCCATGTTTGCCACATACGCCCTTGTTCCGTCGGGGTCTACTGCAATTCCGGTAGGGCGTGTTCCGACAGGGATTGTTGCTATAACCGTGCTGGCTGTAGTGTCAATTACCGAGACATTGCCTGTGCTTCCGCTCGTTACATAGACCTTCGTTCCCGCGATTGCAACTCCACCCGGGTTTTGATTTTCTATATTTATGGTGGTTGCAACAGTATCTGTAGCTGTATCAATTACGGAAACAGTTCTGTCGTTGTCGTTCGTCACATATGCTTTTGATCCTGCGACTGCAACTCCAAAAGGACGAACTCCCACATTCACAGTAGCTTTAACCTTTTTTGTAACCGTATCAATTACGGAAACAGTATTGCCTCCGTAATTTGTGATATATACCTTTTTTCCATCCTGGGTGACCGCAACTCCATGAGGTTTGGCTCCCACGCTCACAGTCGCTGTGACAGTGTTTGTTGCTGTATCAATTACTGAGACAGTGTTACTGCCAAGGTTAGCCACATATACCTCTGTTCCATCCGGTGAGACTGCAACCCCTTCAGGGCGGCTTTCTACGTTTACTGTGGCTGTAACAGTGTTTGTGGCTGTATCAATTACAGAGACAGTGTCGCTGCCTCCGTTTGTAATATATGCATACACCTCATCCTGAGAGGTGCTCTGTGCGGCGGCTGCCGATGTGGTAAGTGAGATTATACATAAAAACATTAGAATGGCTGTTGATGCTAAAGTTATTGGGTTTGTTTTTTCTTTCTTTTTCATTGTCTTTTCATCCCTTCCCTTACAATATTTTCAAAAAATATATTATAAATAGCTAAATTTTTTAACCAACTTTTAAATTTTTTCTTTTTAATCTGAAATCACTGAGAATTTCTGAAACTTAAGAGGATTTTCCAGGGACAAAAGCCAGATTAAAGAGATTCCTCGTAAAAATCCCGGATATTCCGAAATATTGTCAGAATTATATCTTAGGAGAAATTCCCAGGGCATAAACGGTTTAAAATGTTACCGGAAATGAGGAAAAAATTTTGAATTTTATCTGAGTCCTATGGCAGGCTTTTAAAAAAGGAGATTAATTCGTGAGTTTGAACTATCTTAACAGTACTATTCAATGATACAAGCAGTGGCGGAAAGCAAGCGTCCTGGTACCGGGATTTCGGAGATGGAACCAATTCAAAACATGCCTGAATATAGTCACACATTTACTGACCCTGGTCTTTATAATGTCACTTTAATGATAAAGAATATTGCAGGCAGTATTAAGGTAAAAAAGCCAAATTATGTTAAAGTTATGCCTTAAAAGTAATAAGAAATTTCTTATTTTTTAGTATTTTTCCTTAATTACATTCTAAATAACGTCCAACAAGTAGCAGAGATTAGAAGATATTTTACTTGTATAATAATATAATATGTACTCATTATAACTTGTTTGATATTTTCCAATTAATTCGAAATTTAATATAAATTCACACGAATATTATATTATTTGCTTAATTTATGTTAATATGATAGCGTGTGAAAATATACAAATTACGTAAAATCATGTAGATTTTATAAAATCACACAGATTATATGAGCTGCAACTTAATTTGGAAGATATCGTTATCTGGGGGTAAATAAGTGAAAGATAAGGGGAAATTATATTCGGTAACTTTAACTTTAACAATTTTCTTTTTTCTGTTTTCAATTTTATTTTCAACCGTAGCGTCAGCGGCGCAGGCGACGAGGATTGGTAATGGGACTGATCCTGCTGTTCATGGGAACAAAGTGGTATGGACAGACAACGGTGTTATCCACGTTTATGACCTGACCGCCAGAACAGACACTGCTGTTGACTCTTCTGCAGCATCTCATCCAGCTATCTATGAAAATAAAATAGTGTGGCATGATATGAGTAGCGGGACACCAAAGCTTGCTGTGTACGATATTCCGACAGCTACAAAAACTTACATAACACAGAATGTAGACCAATATAGCAAACCTACTATTTACGGCGACAGAATCGTGTGGAGTGCGGATTACAACGAAACCAGCTACAATTATAATGTATACATGTGGGATATATCAACCTCTACACTAACTAAAATTGCGGAGGGTAATGATCCTGATATATACGAGACCAAGATAGCGTATGGTTATGATGATGACTATGGGCGAAACATTGTTGTTTATGATATTAATACTAAGGAGACCATAAATGTACACCATTCCAGTCAGGTATTCAGTCCGCATATATACGGTAATAAAGTGATATGGTCAGACTTCCATAACAGAGACGGATATATCCAGATGTATGACCTTGATACTAAAAAAATTGTAGACGTTACCAGCGACACTACAGGCAATACTTTATATGGAACTGATGCTGTTGATGCTGGAGCTGACACTGGCACTCACCCCAATATAAATGGTGACAAAATCGTATATTCAAAATCCGGTGATGACCAGTTTGGTTATGCGGGAGTATATGTTTATGACATTCCTTCTGCAAAAAGCACTCCAATTGATATTTATCCAAAGGGAACTCACACAACACCAGACGTGTATGGCAACATAGTTGTTTGGGGGTTTGACTCTGCCTTCGGTTCTGGTATCAGCAGTACAGACATCTATTTATGTGACCTTACAACAGAATTTGAAATACCGACAATATCGACAGCAACTTTTACTGCAAACATAACATCCGGTGCAGCACCTTTGGATGTTTTATTTACTGCAACTGGAATTGATATTGAGTCAGCCTCATGGCTCTGGGATTTTGGGGACGGAACTAATTCAGAACGTGCTATGGATGTCACGCACACATTTACAAATCCCGGAACATATGATATTACTCTAAAAGTAACCGGTGAGACAGGCAACGTTTCTATAGAAAAACGGGGTTATATAAGGGTCACAGATTCAGTTATTCCGGACTCTGGAATTCCAATTGCAAATTTCAGTAGCAATGTCACAAAGGGTTATGCTCCTCTGGCTGTGCAGTTCAGTGATACTTCCCAGAATGCAGTTTCAAGGGTGTGGGACTTCAATAACGATGGAATACCTGACTCCGATAATCCCAATCCCGTTTATGTGTATACAGCCCCGGGAACATACCTTGTAAACCTGACAATATACAATGCAAACGGAGTTTCCTCAATGGGTACTACAATAACTGTACTGGAAAGCAGTTCCAGCAGTGATAGCAACTCAAACAGTGATGGAAATAGTGGAGGAAGCAAAAAGAGCGGAGGTAGCAGCCGTGGCGGCGGTGGCGGCGGTTCTCCTGAACCTGCAAAAAATGTTGAAGTAAAGGAACTTTCTCAGGCTTACATTAAAAGCGGGAAACCTGTAAAGTTTGAATTCGCAAAGAACGCAACCTGTGTTATGTATGTGAGTTTTGATGCGAAAAAAACTCTGGGCAAAACTACAACCATTGCCGAACAACTCAAAGGGAAGTCAGCCCTCGTCTCTGAATTGCCTTCAGGAGAAGTGTACAAATCCTTTAATATATGGATTGGGAGTGGCGGAGCAGCCACCTCAAAGAATATAGAAAACCAGACTGTCTGCTTCAAAGTCGAAAAAGCCTGGGTACAGGATAAAAAAATTGATCCGGATTCCATTACCCTTAACGGATATGTCGAGAAAAAATGGAAGCAACTTCCAGTAGAACCATCAGGAAAAGATGATAAATTTCTGTATTTCGCAGCAAAAGCTCCTGGTGTTTCTTCTTTTGCAATAACCGGCAATGCAGAAGGGGCCTCTGAGGAAGTTGTGACAGAAACACAGCTTGGCATGGACGATGAAAATACTAATAAAAATCTAAATAATGATTTGAAAACTGAACAAAAAGGCATCCCGAGTACACCCGGATTTGCAGCGATCCTGGGAATTTTCTGTATCCTCGGTTTATTCCTTTATATACGGAAATAAAAAAGAATTACCAAAATCAATGTGGAAATACCGGATGAGAAGGCTTACCTCTCACTTTCTCATCCCACTTTTTTTTCTATATTTTATCTCTTTTTACTAATTTCACACAAGCCCCCTGAAGATAATTCTTGAAGTCACTGTAGAGACTGCAAATATTGCAATAGAAACCGGAAGCATGCAGGCAAGATCATATTTCAACTGTGCCCGGTCGCCTCCGTATTCTACCGAACCTGCAAAACGGGTAAGGATGGCGCTGATCAGGACAATATAAACCCCTATTGCGAGCAGGAAATGATCCGGGGAAATGGACTGGGAAAAAGCTGCCTGCCCGATTTCGACAGGCATACCGGATAGGTCAGCAGGGACCCGGTTTACCCTTTCGGCTACCTGGCTGAGGATTTTTGTAATAACCTCGGAAAGGGCAAGGGTAATCCCTGCAATAAGAGGCGCAAAAATCACTGCGGTTGAGCGCATGGTTGAAGTGACGTCATAAAGTGAGCGCCGGATTCGTTCCTCCACTTCACCAAGCTCTTTCAAATGGTCTGCAAGCTTTATAATCGAAGCGCCTGCAGCTTCATGATTTTTATGGACGCTTTCCGTAAAAAGAAGCATTGTATTCCTGATTCTTTCCGAATATATGTGCCTGAAGGCTCCGAAATCCGGATCAAAAATCGCAGCTTTGAGATTCGTCCTCATGCTGAGCAGGTTCATTGAGATTTCCTCGAAGGCTTCCCCGATTTTTGAACCATCCATAGTCCGCGCAGTGTGGGCAAAAGCTTCTTCAGGGGCTTTACCTTCAGAAATCCTGCGCCCGAGCACGAAAAGGGAATCTGCAAACTCCTGTTCCATCATTTTTATCCTGTCTCTTATTTTCTTATAAGGGACAGCCGAGAAGTACAGGTAAACCGAGACCGCTGCCGTTCCGCCTATAATGAGCGGGAGGGTGGGTGGAAGATACCCTTCAAGGGGTGCGGTTGCGACAATTCCTCCCGGATTTCCGAATCTCAGCAAAATATATCCAAGAGGAGCTATAAGGAAGAGTACCAGGATTGAAAGCATTAAAGCAAAGCGCTTTTTCTGCTTTATATTCGCAAGTTCAGGGTGAAAATCCGGAATTTGCCTGGGAATAAATGCAACAGGTCTTTGCATTAGAATGTATTCGGAGTAAAGGGCTGCAAGCGCCGGAAAAATCAGGTCATAGAGGAAGATCAGGTCTATTATTTCAGGTTTCATCCCAACGACTGTGACCGCAGGCAGGAGAGCCACCAGGGCAAGCGGGATCAGAATGAAGATAGAGTAAAGAATATAACTCGGGGTCTTGAGTTTTGCTGCAAAAATATCCATTAAGTTTTCTGTGCCTTCGAGGCTTATATCCAGGGCGCGGTTCAGGGTTATAACCCTCTGTGCTTCGTCAGGCTCGGCTGTTGAGCTTTTAATAAGATGGAGAGAACGCTTGAAATATTCGCTGTTCCTTCCCCACAGGTCGGCAAAAGAAAGAAGAGCATCGTCCATGCTGCTGTATATTCTGAGGTTCAGGTCCCAGGCAAGTTTTTTCAGGTCCTTTGCAAGCGGCCTCTCGGAATTCCTGGCTGCAAAAAGTACGGCATGTTCCAGGTTGGGAACGAGTTTCATTGACATAACTATATAGCTCAGGATTTCAGGAATGTCTCCGAGCGAGGATATTTTCATAAATCCTGCCTTTATCTTCACGTATTCGCTAAGGTAACAGAGTGCGATCAGGGGAATTACAAGGGTCAGTGTCCCCATTATATAAAGTGTTCTGGCATCAAAACTCCTTGACAGGAGCAGGAAAAGATCTATTCCGACGAGCAGGATAAGGGTTGCAAAGGTTCCTACATAGGAAAAGAGTACAGTCTCAAAAGCTTCAAGGTCAAAACCGGTAAACCGAAGAGCATCCCTGTACTCCTGGCTGACGCTCTTTTCACATTGCCTGCGGAAGGCAACGGGGTCAGGAACAGCCCAGATCCATTGCTTTGTTGTGCTTTTGCAGGCTCGCACATACCAGTTGCTTTCTCCGGCCATGTTTCTCCCTCGGATATTTATTTTCCTGTATCCAGATCTTTCCCAGCAAATTTCTCAAACCAGGCTTCCCATTGCCTGTAAAGGTTTTCCAGATCATTCCCAATGCCGGTTTCCCAATCGTTTGCAGACTCATTTGCATATTCGTTTCCGTATATCGTGCTCTTCTTCATTGACTCTGCAAGCAGCCAGAATATATTGTTTGCCTGGCTGACAGCTTCAGCTTCTAGCAAAAAAGGTTTCTTCATCCCTTCGGTTGCAATTTTTTCTTTTATTCTTGTCCGAAGCTCTATATCTTTCAAAGCCCTATCTATGGAAATTCCCCACCTTCTGGCAATTTTTTCTATAAGTTCGGACTGCCCCTGCTCCAGGGCTTTTCCTGCAAGCAGGCAGTCCTGAGTGGCATCGTAAACCATTATATCCGTAAAGATATCCGATGGCTCCGGGTTTTCAATTACAGCGCCTGTAACTTCTGCGATTCGGCTCACCCGCTTTAGTTTTTTCATGCTCCCTTCAAGCCTTATGGTTGAGCAAATAACTATGGCATCCGTAGCTTTGAAAGAAGCCGGGGGAACCCCCAGGGTGTGGACTATTCTCTCATATACGTTTTCCATGGATGAGCCGTGAATAGTCCCTATAACCGAATTTCCGGCTTTTCCTATCTGCATGGCTTCGTAAAGCACTTTAACTTCTGACCCTCGGATTTCTCCCAGAACAAGGGCGGAATTCCCAAGGCGGAGAGCCGCTCGAAGTGCGGTTTCAGGGCTCATCTCAGCTCCTGATTTCAGGACCGAGGACTGCGAACTCATGCTCTGAACCTTCCATCCCAGACTCTGGAGTTTTTCTATAGGGAGTTCGTGTGTGTCTTCAATTGTCAGAATCCTGTATTTCTGCGGAATTTCAAGCAGCATGGCTGACAGCAGGGAGGTTTTTCCGGCTCCGACTTCTCCTGCGACCAGGACTGAAGCCTGCCCGTCCATGAGGAAACTTAAAAACCCGGCTGCATATGGAGAAATCGAACCCGTATTGATCAGTTTAGGCAGGGTCCAGGGAGAGAGGGAATGCTTTCGGAAGGCATAAGCAAGCCCGCTTGCACTGAGAGGGTCTCCAATTACTGAGACTCTTACCCCAAAAGCCTCAAGATTAAGTTCAAGCACAGGAACCGCCTCTCCAAACGGTCTGCCACTAATGATCCTGAACCTGGATACCAGGGCATCAAGATCCTCCTGCGAGAGAAAAACATTACTTATGCATTCCTCTCCATCCAGCACAACATGGACAGGGTTTTTATCGGCAGGGGCATTGATATAAACGTCCGTAATTCTTGAATCGGAGAGCAAGTCTTCAACTATCCCGAGCCCGTTTGTATACCTTGCAAGCAGGTCGGCATAGCTTTCAAGTTCTTCAGGATCGCAAGCTTCCTCGCTGGCGAGCAATTCTTCTTCCAGAAGCGTTTTCGCCATGCGCCTGAAGTATTCCCTTGCAACCACGGGATCTGTAAAAGCAATATCTTTTGGCCTGTGCTGGATCATCCGCATCCGGATTTTCTCAAGCAGCCTGAGTTCTTCCTCCCTGAGATTGTACTCAGGCGGCCGGATCATGTAAAGTTTTTCCGGTCTGTCAGTGTACTGGTAAATTGAAACTTCAAGCTTCCTCCCTTCCCTGCCGTTGATATCGTAGCACTCGAGAAATTCGGTGTTCTCAGGCGCATCCGCATAAACTCTTGAACTGGAAAAAGGCGGCCTTACATGCGGCTTGATCCCACTTTCGTAGTCGAAAACCTCATCTGTGAAACTTTTACTCTTCTTATGCTTTTCTCTTCGTCTAGCAGGCTCCAAAAATGGAAGATACCTGGATATTTCTGCCAGGGTAACTTCCCCTGATTTATCTTTTATCAGGTCTCCTGCTATCTTTCTCATCGTCTTTCCAGTTCCTTTATCAGAACTGTCTACCGATGCGGTTGGAGAATTTCGAATTTCGGGTTTTTTAAGCACAGGAATTTCAGGAAAACAGGATAATTTTTCATCAATTTCGTTAAGCATATGATAAAAATGCTCATAACAAGGTTCACAAACAGACAGAGCCTTAGATCCTCTTTCTGAAATCTTATCTGAACTTCTTTTCAGTTTTTTGCCTTGAATAAAATTTTTTATTTCCAACTTGGCTTTTAGAGGATCGACTTCCACGGTTTCAGCAAAAGAAGCAATTATTTTTTTTCTTTCCAGTTCACAGTTTTTCCTTTCAGGCAAAGTACAGCTTCCCGGAACTTTCTCTGCACTTTTGTACGCTTTAATTGTTTCATCAAAACCTGCGAGAGCATAAAGTGTTGACAGGGCTTGCCCTTCGTAGTCTCGCTCATAAAGTCTTGAGAGTACCAGGCAGTCAGCCTTAACCTCTTTTTGTAGAATTCTAAAAATATTTTTTCTACAATATATATCATTAAGTGAAGATTCCGCTTCACATTCCCTGCAATTAACAGCAATGGTTTTCCGAGTTTTTGTCTGCTTTATCCGGTAAGGGCATATTTCCTCTTCATTTTTATCCATTATGGAGAGTCCACCATAATTAAGGTCATTGATGGCATCCTGAAGTTTTGCTTTTATGTTCAAGTTTGAGCCCCCATTTCCCAGCTAACTTCAGAATTTATCTTTGAATGTATTAAACATTTTCGACAGATGTCGGAGACTCTAGTAAGCGCAGGCAGGAGAACCATCAGAGCAAGCGGGATAAGAATGAAAATAGAGTAATGTGTTTGAAAACATTTACATGTTTATATGAAAATAATGTAAAAGTAATATTATGTAGACCAATCAGCTGGGATCTACAATCATCTGGAGCAGGTTTAGCTGTTTCTTCCTGTTCTCTCAAGCAAGGGAGGGTTTGTTTCACCCGCCCATCTACCTCTTTTCTAAATAGTTAGGAATAATTCTTTAAATCATTAGTGCTGAGTATAATTGACTAATAAAAAAATTTAAGTAACTTTAAACCAATAATACATTGGCGTTTTCATCATAAACGTCTGAATTTTTGCATCTGACGGCTAGGCTAAATGCCTGCTCGTTCCCCAAACTGGCAGGTATATTTTTCATTCTGGCTATCTATTGTACATCGAGCTGTTCATATTCACCTCTGATTCTTTACTTATAGAGTTCATAAAATGATTGTGTTAGTGCTATTATTTTCTCAATTTTATTTAAATAGATGACACCGTTTTATTACTTTAGGAACGGGAACATATTCTCATTATTCTGTTAACCAACCCGTAACATACGCCACCAAACACATACGCCACCAAGCCCGTTCCGAAAAACGGCTCTCAGCGTCTAGCTATCAAACTTATTAGTCTCATAGGTCACTTTTTTGGTATTTTCTCTTCCTTTTTGTCTGAAAGGCCGCTCTCCTGCGTCGAGCGTGACAAGAACGACACAGTGTGACGAATGACGTTGTACAGGTCAGAATTTAGGATTTCTAATCATGAACTTTTTTAGTATCAATACTCAAAAACATCTTCAATCAAAGGCTCTGCAAGTTTCAGCACATCTTCTTTAAAAGCGCATATATCCTCTAAAACCGCAGAACTCTTTCCCCTTAAAAGTTCCTGTTTTATTTTCTTGCCCAGAATATCATCATTTCCTGCTGTCAGCCTCAGCACAACCGAACCCGGATAAAATTCAGTCTGGCAAGCGACTTCATCGCAGTCCCCGTCCGTGATTCCGAGAATAGGAATTCCTAACCTGAAAAGAATATCTCCCGCTATATCAGTGGTATCATCTCCGACTGTAACGGCAAGTTCGGCACTGGTTGTCAGTTCGAAGGTACGTTCTGCTATATGGTCTATAAGTACAACCTTTCCGGGCACAACTTTTCCAGCTCCGGCTCTGGAAATGCATCCTGATTTTCGGGCACAGGCGCTTTGTTTCCTGGCGTCTGGCAGTAAGGAGGTGCTTCTCCGGATATCCCCACTTTTTATCCAGGCGCTGGCAAGGTCTACAGGATCTCTTTTTTCATAATTATGGAGCTTCTCAAGCCCATGCTCTTTTATTTCTCCGCCTTCGATTGCGGTAATAAAGCCGTTTTCGGAGATTATCCTGATTTTCGAAGATAGGGCTTTTCCAATTACGATTCCGTTTACAAAGATATTTTCGCCGGGAAGAACGCCTGAGATCTCGCGGATTACTTGGGTTTTCCTGGTTTTCGGGCAGTTTTCTATGAAAACTGAATTATGAAAAGGCAGGGGTTTCTCTACAGGAATACCAAGGGTTTCGGAGAGTTTTTCGATGCAGTTTTCGGCTTTTTTATTCAGGGGGATTATTCTCCCAAAGGAACAGCCGGGGCTCTCGATCTGGATTACTGGTTTCTTTTCACGGTCTTTCAGGCGAGAAGCAACCTTTGACCCGAAAATTTTGCCAGTTTCGAAAGTTTTTCCCCGGTTTAGGAGGCAAATAAGGTCTGCTGTTTCAAAAGAAGCTTCTATGCAGGCACTAGGCTTGAGATGCCGGGTTATATCTATAATTTTTTCGAGCCCTGTATCAAGGACGGCTGTTCTTCCCATAGTTCCGCCAAGCTCTGCTTTTACCTCGCCGAGACGGGAAATTTTTTCTAAAACTAATTTTGCTTCCCCAGAGTCGATAACCTCGGGCCCGCGGATCACAACGCTGATTTTCATCCTATGCCTAACTTTTATTGAAAGTTACATATTAATATAACTTTTTTTTGTAAACCATCCAATTATTATCGAAATTCAAAAATATCTGGTTATCATCGAAAATTACATTACGCATTATTACGTTTTAATAAAAAATGACTGACTGTGAGGGAAAGAAATGGCTGGCATAAAAATCACCTGGCTCGGGCATTCGGCTTTTTTATTGGAAGCTGAAAAGAGATTGCTAATCGACCCTTTTATTTCAGGAAATCCACTGGCCCCATGTACTCCTAAAGAACTGAACCCCGACGTAATAGCCGTAACTCACGGGCATCACGATCATCTCGGAGATACGATAGAAATCGGGAAACGAACCGGGTGCAGGATAATTTCCATTCACGAGGTTGCAAACTATATCAAATCCAAAGGAGTTTTTGCAGAAGGCATGAATAAAGGCGGCACAATGCACGTTGAAGGCATAAAGCTAACTATGACCAATGCGCTCCACTCCTCCTCAATCGATGCTTCCGGCTTCAGTTTCGACGGCGGCTCTCCAGCAGGCTTCATTATACAGATCAACAGACGTACCGTCTACCACGCCGGAGACACCGGGGTTTTCGGCGACATGCAGCTTATAGGCGAACTCTACGAACCTGAAATAGCCCTCCTGCCCATAGGTGGTCATTTCACAATGGGCATAAAAGAAGCCGTAAAAGCTGTAGAACTCATCCGCCCCAAAATCGCAATCCCCATGCACTATAATACCTTCGATGTAATCAGCCAGGACCCTCTTGAATTCCAGCAGTCCGTTGAATCAAAAACCAGCACAAAAGTGATTATAATGAAGCCAGGTGAGTCAATCGAACTTTAAACTTAATATATTTCTTTTCTAGTTTTATCTCTTTTTAGCTAACTAATTATGATTTTTTTACTTCTTGTATAGTCATCTTGAGCGGAGCGCAGCATATCGAAAAGGGCTCCGTCCTCCAGAGCCTGGACTCGGCTTCCGAGACTGGACTTGGGGAGCAAAACAAACCCATCACCCCAAAGCGGAACTCGGGATGGGAAAACTATTAAAATAACAAATATATTTTAAAATAATAATTATATTATTAAATAATAAATATATTATTAAAATACAAATCTAATTTTAATTGCAAGTTTTGCTTGGAGTTTGAAGCCAGATTTAAATTTAATTCTCATTGTTTACCTATATGATTTTATATAATTAGTACGAAGACATCGGAATGATCATGACTGAGAATATAAAAACGATTTCACTCGCGTTTGGAAATGGAATTTATGAGTTGAGTATACCTGAGAAAAACATGTCAAGTATCATCCAGCCTTCGGAATCAGAAATAAAGGAAGATCCTTTCTCTTTGGTCAAAAAAGCCCTTGAAAATCCTATAAACAGTAAAAGGCTTTCTGAGATTGTGAACCCTGATTCCAGGGTTGCAATTATAGTCAGTGATGTTACAAGACCAACTCCGACTGAAAAAATTCTCCCTCCTCTGCTCGAAGAGCTTTATCTTGGAGGAGCAAAAGATGAGAATATCACTATTGTCTTTGCCCTCGGGCTCCATCGCTTACAGACTGAAGAAGAGTGCCGCCAGCTTGTAGGGGAGGAAATCTATGAAAAAATTAGATGCATCCAGCATGACAGGAAGAGGTGCAGGCATCTTGGAGAAACGAGTTTTGGAACGCCTGTTGAAGTTTTCGAAGAAGTAGTCGACTCTGATGTTATTATAAGCACAGGCACAGTGGAATTTCACTATTATGCAGGGTATGGAGGAGGAGGGAAATCTATCCTTCCAGGGGTCAGTTCGGAAAAATCCATACTCTCGTTCCACAGCTTTTACAGCAAACTCTTTGAAGGGGATCCCCTCTCAGGCAGAGCCGACAGCCCGGCAAGACAGAATATAGAGGAAGCTGCAAGGATTGCAGATCTTGATTTCATCTTGAATGTTGTAATAAACAGCAAAAAAGAGATTGTTGCTGCCGTCGCAGGCAATTTCATCGAAGCCCACAGGAAAGGTGCAGAATACGTTGATGCCATGTATAAAGTGCCCGTAGAGCCTGCGGATGCAGTCGTTGTTTCCTGCGGTGGTTTTCCAAAAGATATCAATCTTTACCAGGCAATAAAATCGCTTGAACACGCCATTCCTGCCGTAAAAGAAGGAGGCTCGATTATCCTGGTAGCCGAATGTGCAGAAGGAATTGGAAACAAAGTTTACGAATGCTGGAACAGGGAATGCAGGGGTCCTGAAGAGGCAGTTGAACGTTTCAAAAATTGTTTTGAGTTCGGCGGACACAAAGCTGCTATTGTCGGGAGGGCTGCAAAAGATTTCAAGCTCTACCTTGTCTCAAAGCTTCCCGATGCAGAAAGTGAAAAAGCCTTTTTCATGCCCGTAAAAAGCATAGAAGAAGCACTAGAGAATGTATTTTCCGAAAATTCCGATGCTAAAGTCCACATCATGCCTGAGGGAGGGTGGACTTTACCTGTAAAGCGGAAAAAAGGATTATAAATAAAAATAAAATTGTGAGCTGCCTTTGAAGTTATTATAGTTCTTTTTATACCTGTTTATCCTTATTATTTTACAACAAAGAAAAATGGTATCAAGATAAAGCATCGGCATAACCATGACTGCAAACATAAAAAAAATACCACTTTCTTTCGGAAGCACGGGAGTTGAGTTTGAAATTCCGGAAAGAAACCTTGCAAGTGTAATTTTACCTTTGGAACCTGAAATAAAGGAAGATCCTTTCTCTTTGGTCAAAAAAGCCCTTGAAAATCCTATAAACAGTAAAAGGCTTTCTGAGATTGTGAACCCTGATTCCAGGGTTGTAATTATAGTCAGTGATATTACAAGACCAACTCCGACTGAAAAAATTCTCCCCCCTCTGCTCGAAGAACTTTATTTTGGAGGGGCAAAAGATGAGAATATCACTATTGTCTTTGCCCTCGGGCTCCATCGCTTACAGACTGAAGAAGAGTGCCGTCAGCTTGTAGGGGAGGAGATCTTTGAAAAAATTAGATGCATCCAGCATGACAGGAAAAGGTGCAGGTATCTTGGAGAAACGAGTTTTGGAACGCCTGTTGAAGTTTTCGAAGAAGTAGTCAACTCTGATGTCATTATAAGCACAGGCACAGTGGAATTTCACTATTATGCAGGGTATGGAGGAGGAGGGAAATCCATCCTTCCAGGGGTCAGTTCGGAAAAATCCATACTTTCTTATCATAGTTTTTACAGCAGACTCTTTGAAGGTGACCCTCTCTCAGGTAGAGCCGATAATCCGGCAAGGCAGAATATAGAGGAAGCTGCAAGGATCGCAGGTCTTGATTTTATCCTTAACGTTATACTTGACAGTAAAAAAAGAATAGTTGCTGCTGTTGCCGGAGACTTTATAAAAGCTCACAGGAAAGGAACCGAGATTGTGGATTCTATGTATAAGGTACCTGTAGATCCTGCAGATGCGGTTGTTGTTTCTTGCGGGGGGTTTCCGAAGGATATTAACCTCTTCCAGGCTACAAAATCCCTTGAAAATGCAGTTTTTGCTGTGAAAAAAGGAGGGTCAATAGTGCTTGTAGCCGAATGTGCTGAAGGAATCGGGGACAGTATATATGAGCGCTGGAGTAGAGAATGCAAGACTCCCGATGAGGCGGTACAAAAATTCAGAAAATGTTTTGAGTTCGGCGGACATAAAGCTGCCACTGTAGGAAGGGCTGCAAAAGATTTCAAACTTTACCTTGTCTCAAAGCTTCCAGAAACTGAGAGCAGAAGTGCCTTCTTTATTCCTGTTACAAGTGTAGAAGAAGCGCTTGAAAACATTATTTCCGAAAACCCGAAGGCTAAAATCCATGTTATGCCCAATGGTGGGTGGACTTTACCTGTAATGAAATAAAAAGGTGACATAAAGGAAGAGGACTATAAAAGAAAATAGCCCCAAAATAATACAGTTATATAAAGAACTATAAATACAGTTATATAAAGAACTATAAAAAGGCAATTAAAATGCCATATAATACTGCAAACACAAAAACAATATCACTGGCTTTTGGAAACATGGCACTTGAACTGGATATTCCGAAACGAAATATGTCCAGTATTATTCTGCCCTCTGAACCTGAAAAAAAGGAGAGTGGAGATTTTTTAATTAAAAAAGCCCTTGAAAATCCTATAAAAAGCAAAAGGCTTTCTGAGATTGTAAACCCTGATTCGAAGGTTGCAATTATAGTCAGTGATGTTACAAGACCAACTCCTACTGAAAAAATTCTCCCTCCTCTGCTCGAAGAGCTTTATCTTGGAGGAGCAAAAGATGAGAATATCACTATTGTCTTTGCCCTTGGGCTCCATCGAAACCAGACTGAAGAAGAATCCAGAAGACTGGTCGGAGAAGATATTCACAGGAAAATCCGCTGCATCCAGCACGATACCAGCAGATGCAGACGCATTGGCATAACCTCACGAGGAACCCCGATTGAAATCTTTGAAAATGTTCTGGATGCAGATCTTGTTATAGGTACTGGAAGCATTGAATTCCATTATTACGCAGGGTACAGCGGAGGAGCGAAGTCTGTGCTGCCTGGCGTAAGCTCGAAAGAGGCAGTAATAGCAAACCACAAAATGATGATTGAGGAGAAGGCTGTTTCCGGAAGGGTCGATGGTCCTGTGCGGCAGGACATGGAAGAAGCTGCAAAAATTGCCGGTCTTGACTTTATTCTGAATGTGGTGCTTGACAGTAAAAAAGAAATCGTTGCTGCCGTTGCCGGTGATTTTATCGAGGCTCACAGGAAAGGTGTAGAGGTTGTGGATTCCATGTATAAGGTGCCTGTAGAGCCCGCAGATGCAGTTATAGTTTCCTGCGGAGGTTTCCCGAAAGATATCAACCTTTTCCAGGCAAGTAAAGCCCTTGACAATGCAACCCAGGCTGTGAAAGCAGGCGGCTCCATTATCCTTGTGGCTGAATGTGCCGAGGGAATTGGAAATCAGGTGTATGAATGCTGGAACAGGGAATGTCGGAGCCCTGATGATGCAATCGAGCGTTTCAAACAATGTTTCGAGTTCGGTGGGCACAAGACTGCAATAATTGCTAAAATTTCAAAAAAATTTAAGCTTTATCTGGTTTCAAGACTCCAGGATGAACAAATAAGATCTGCCTTCTTCACTCCGATGCCAAGTGTAAATAATGCCTTATCCGCGGTGCTCTCAGAAAACCCTGATGCAAAAATCCACCTTATGCCGCATGGGGGGCAGACGCTGCCGGTCAGAAAAGAAAGAAAAAGAAAATAAAAAAGCTAATTAATGAAGTATAAAAAATGAAATTGAAAGTAGAAATAAAACATGTAAAGGTGGAGGCAGGGTTGCAGGCTTAAACGCCTACTGAATCTGCTGCACCACTTGTTGCTTTTTCTGAGTTTTCTTCCTTCTCATCTTCAAACCTGAACCTGAAAACTTTCTTCAGGAATTCGGGTGAAAGTTGGGGTGTCATAAGGCTTACAACAACCAGGGCAATCAAAGATAGTGGAGTTGCGATCATGATCGGGTCTACAAGAGGCCAGGTGCCTGTAAGTAAGGTTTCCTTGCCGAAGATCGCCTGGCAGATTCCTAGAGGTACAGCTTCTTTTGCATGCACGAAAGTCAGCCAGAAGAGGCTGCTTAAAGACCCTATTACCAGGCTTGCAGTTGCTCCGGCTTTTGTTGTGCGCTTCCAGAAAAGTGCTCCGATAAACAGGGGCAGGAAAGCGGACGTGCATAAGCCCATGAACATCGCAGTCGCTCTGGCGATAATGCTTCCGGGAAGGATGTATGCCAGAATTACTGCTACAAGAATGGTAAAGGCAATTCCAATTTTTGTAACGTGGACTGTTGCTCTGGATTTGCCTTTCATTATACTCTGCTGGTATACATCGTACCCTATTGCCGTGCCCATTGTATGGAACTGGGCTGCTGCCGTAGACATTGCGGCTGAAAGCAGGCAGAGCATAAAGAGCGTAACAAACATTTCAGGCATTGCATGGTTGAGGAAAGCAGGCATTATAAGATCGGTATTCCCGTCCGGAACCGCCTGAAGCGCGATCACGCCCATGTTTCTGTAGAAATATACGTTGGAAAGTGCCCCTATAGCGTATGCAACTCCTACCATCATAAGGAGGAAAGGACCTCCCACAGCAACTGCTCTTTTCAGGGAGCGGTCGTCTTTTACAGTCATGAACCTGACTGCAAGCTGTGGCTGTGCAAGTACTCCTATTCCCACACCCATTATAATTGTGGAAACCATTGTCCACCAGATAGGGGAGCCAAAAGCTGGCATTGAAGTCCAGCCCTGGTGTCCCTGGGCCACAAGGGCAGGAGGTACAAGGTTTGCCATATCTGTAAGAGCCTGGTGGGCTTCGGTAACTCCTCCAAGCATGCTGTAAGTGTAAATAAGCAGGAAACCCATTCCAAACAACATCAGGATAGCCTGCATGGCATCCACGTACATTACTGAGAGAAGTCCGCCTTTAATCACATAAGAGGCAATGATAATAGTGAATATTACAAGAGCAATGTTATAATTAAGCCCAAGGGTTGTCTCAAGGAATCTTCCGGCACCTATGATAACGCTTGATGCGTAGAGGGGCATGAAGATTCCGATCAGAAGTCCGGAAAATGCCTGAATGAACTTTGACTGGAAACGCTTTCCAATAAACTCAGGATAGGTTATAGCTCCCAGATTGAGTCCCATGCGCCGGGTCCGGGGCCCAAAAATCACGAAGGCGATGAAGATCCCGAAAAAGATGTTCATAAACACGAGCCATAAGAGTCCCATTCCTAGGGACGCAGCTACTCCACCGAATCCTATAATTGCAGAGGTGCTGATAAATGCAGCTCCGTAGGAGAGCGCCATAATTGCAGGATGCACCCCCCGACCGGCGAGCATATACCCTTCGGTCTTGGAGTTCTTCCTGTATCCAAGGTAAGCGACATAGAAAGTAGCCCCAAGATATACGATAAGAAAGGGGATAAGAACTGAAATACTGACTGCCATGATGAGATCATTCCAGAATAATTCTAATACTGTTTTTCTCAGGTTTTTTCAAAAATCCGATTTAACCTGAGCTTTTAGATCAATCTCAATTCTGTCTCCAGTTTTATTGATCCTGGGTCGCTACCTTTTTAGCGCTGCTCTTTACCATCTGTTTCTCGTCTCCGCCTCTCCAGTGGTAGGCTCCATAAACCAGGCACAAGAGTGCACTTAATATACTGGCAAGATATCCAAGCCAGATAAATGGATCATTTATTCCGAGCATCTATAGCACCTTCCTGAAAATTTCCTGATGACATCAACTTGATAATAGCTAACATGACACTTGTTAGCATTGTACATTAATGCTTTTTGTTATTTAAATATATTGAGTAAAGAAAATTACGGTATAAAGTGACATCGTAAATTATAGCATATCAACAGGTTCTATCATCTAATCATTGAACTCGCAGGCTGGAATGAGCGGTAAATCTATGCTTGGATAAAAACCAGTATTCTGAATCTAACAGATCTTAATTACAAGTCTTAATAAACCATCATATCATGGTTGGATAAATATATCAGAAAAATCACAATGGGAGATGGAAATTACTGAACAATCCTTAAAGGACCCATTCCTTTTAAAAATCGAAAATTAACCCCTGAAGGGGTTAGTTCTTTCTTCTTAACCTGATTCTCTGAATTTCTTTGACTCTTCTTTTACTTAAAACAGCACTCGGTGATCTCTCCACTGAGATTTTCCCTGAGCATACCAATAGCTTCGTTGTACTCATCGGTCTGGCCGAGTACCCACATAAGTTTAACCAGGGCGGTCTCGGGCAGGGTATCTTCGCCTTCGATTGCACCGGCTTTCAGTATATCACGCCCCGTATCATAAACGCGGTCGCAAACTCTGCCATTAAGGCACTGGGATGTTACTACAACAGGTATCTTTGAATCGGTGGCTTTCTGGATAAGGGGAACCCACTTAGTAGAGACGTGCCCGAGACCTGTACCTTCAAGAACCAGTCCTTTGTATCCGCCTTTGATATAATAGTCAAGAATATCAGGGTCGGCATCCGGTGTAAATTTAACAAGGGCACATTTAGGCTCCATGCCTGGCTTAAATTTGAGAGGTTTCTCTCCACGTTTGGTATAATTAGTGAAAGTTTTTATTTCCCCTGTATTATAATCCACAGTTCCTATAGGAAGGGAATTTATGGACTTGAAAGCATCCCTGCGGGAAGTATGCATTTTCCTGACTTTGGTTCCACGGTGGATCTCACAGTAGTCGTCCGAGGTTGTTCCATGCATGACAACCGAAACCTCAGCAATATCGCTTATTGCAACACGGGTTGCACAGATTGCATTCATGGCACTATCACTGCTGGGACGGTCTGCACTTCTCTGGGAACCTACTAGGACAATGGGTACAGGTGTCTCTATCATGAAGGAGAGGGCAGCAGCCGTGTACATCATGGTGTCTGTCCCGTGGGTTACAATTATACCATCAGCACCGTCTTTGATTTCTTCTACGATTGCGCAGGCAAGTTTTTCCCAGGTTCCGGCATCCATATTCTCTGAGAGGATACTTGAGATTACCCTGCCTTTAAAATCGGCTATCTCTTTAAGTTCAGGGATAGCTGCAAGAATATCATCAGCTGTAAACTGTGATGTTACTGCACCTGTCCGATAGTCGATTTTGCTAGCAATAGTTCCTCCTGTGGAAAGAATAGTAACCTTCGGAAGCTTTTTTCCAGGCTTTTTGATTTCCTCTACTGCCCTAGATTCTTTCGCGCCGTTTTCTCCTCCGTTTGTGCTTTCTCCATTATCTTCCAGAAGTGTTACCTTTACCCTGTCTGTGGAAAATCCGGCATTATAACCGCTGTTCATTTTTATTGTTATATATCCTTCCATAGACGGCATTATTCTGCCTTCGTATACAGTGCCGTTCTTTTCAATACGTACCCTGTCGCCCTGTTTGAATTCCATAAATAATCCCTTGCGATAATTTTTGAAATGCTGCATAAATAATCGGTATTTTGCGTAATACAGAGTATTATGTGGTACTAAAAGATCAAAGTAATATTAATACTGAGTGTATTATGAACTCGAATTAGTAACTTATTATTGATGACCAGTATTGATATTGAGTTTGCTTATTCAAGGTTCAAGTTTTCCTGTACTCATTAACGACTGCAAGCAGGTTCTCAAAAGCTGAATCTGTGACATCTCGCAGGGTTGCAATTTCTTGCCTGTTAAGTTCGAGTTCAGTACGCCTTTTTGAGAGATAACTCTGCATCTCTTCGGGAGCAGGTCCCCCAACAATATTTCTTCGCTTTACGTTCGATATTGGGTTAAGGGCTTCTTTTACCATCTTTTCCGTGAGCCCACGGCTTGAAAGCGATTCACCCAGCACAATTTCGGCTACAGAATCTATCTTTTCCAGAGTGGGCCTTTCCATTTCCCTTGCAAGCATGCCTACGATCTGGTGGGCAGTCCTGAAAGGAATTCCGGTTTCCCGGACAAAGGTATCTGCAAGTTCGGTAGCTGTCGTAAAACCTGTGACTGATTGGGCAGCAAGCACTTCAGTACGGATTTTCATGGTTTTTATTATTCCTTCCATGATCCTTACTGAAGCCCTTACCGTTTCTACAGACCGCCAGATATTCGGGGTTGCTTCCTGCAGGTCACGGTTGTAACTCAGGGGAAGCCCCTTGCAGATCGTAATCAGGGACATAAGTGCTCCCACGGCTACTCCTGTTTTCCCGCGCATAAGTTCGGCGGTATCCGGGTTTTTCTTCTGCGGCATAATCGAGGAGGTAGAAGCGTACATATCGTCCAGTTCTATGAAATTAAATTCGGAAGAGGACCAGATTACAAGCTCTTCTGCCATGCGGCTCAGGTTTATCATGAGATTTGTAAAGCCTGAGGCGCATTCAATAAGAAAGTCCCGGCTGCTGACCGCATCCATTGAGTTCTCAAGCAGACCTGCAAAGCCTAGGAGTTCCTGGGTTCTTCTCCTGTTCAGGTTAAAACCAGTGGAAGCAAAAGCTGCAGCCCCGAGCGGGCAGAGATTTACTCTTGAATAAGCGTCCTGAACTCTGTCGAAATCTCTGCCAAGAGCAGCTTCGTGGGCGCAGAGGTGATGGGCAAGCGTTGTCGGCTGGGCATGCTGCAGGTGAGTGAAACCAGGCATGAGCGTATCAGTATGTTTTCCTGCAAGGGTTAGAAGGGTTTGCCTCAGCTCGTGGATTTCTTCAAGCAGCCCTGTCAGTTCCTCCCTTAGCACGAGCCTGATGCAGGTTGCAACCTCATCGTTTCTTGAACGTCCCGAGTGCATCCTGCCTCCTACATCTTCCCCAACCAGATCGATGAGCTTCGACTCAAGAGATATATGAATGTCTTCATAGCTGAAATCGAGCTTCTCCATTCCTTCTTCCCTGATTTTCAAAAGCCCGTTAAGGATTTTGCTGCAGTCTTCCCGGTTTATAATGCCCTGCTCTTTCAGCATTACCGTGTGGGCAAGATCCACTGCTATATCAGCATCAAATATCCACCTGTCAGCTTCCATAGAGGATGTATAACGTAAGATTTCCTCATCCTGGGAGGCTTCCAGCCTGCCTCTGCGTAAAATGTTGCTCATAGGGTTTCCTCTTTCTGGTTCTTGTGAAATTAATCGGTAAGAGTACAATTTCTTTAGGAGTAACAATGTTTGGGAATTTGTTTCAACGCCTGTAAGTAATAATTTCTGATTCGATATTATCTAGGAATCTAATTCATGATTTAATGTGAAATTTAGTGAGGGACTTAATGTAAAATTCAATATTATATTTAGTGTAAGTTTTGTAGCGTGGTATTAATTCTAACGCTTAAATATGAATCGGTTTCCCGGAGTTCTCATGAGGTTAATGATAGCAGGCGGACAGTACCTGGTAAATACTTTTTTTCTTCCGGTATCCCAAAAAGCTAACCGTGAGGAAAGCGTTAAATTCACTTAATGTCCGTGGTTTCGAAATATAACCGGATCTCAGTGGTTTATGACATCATAGAATTGCCTGTAGAGCTTCTCCTTTACGGCAGGTGGAGAGAAGAAGCCTTCTCAAACCTGAGCGGCAAGGTTCTGGAAGTCGGGGTGGGCACAGGAAGGAATCTTAAATATTATCCGGCAGGCTGTTCGGTAATCGGAATAGATAACAGCGCAGGGATGCTTGAAAAAGCCCGGAAGAAGGCAAGAGGCATGAGAAATATTACTCTTTATCTTATGGATGCTGAGCACCTTGAATTTCCAGATGATAGCTTTGATTATGTGGTTACGACTTTTGTCCTCTGTTCAGTTCCTGATCCTGTGAAGGCTCTTAAAGAGATGAGACGAGTCCTCAAGCCTTCAGGAGAGCTGATAGCCCTTGAGCATATGCGGAGCAGCAACTCGTTTATTGCCAGCATTGAGGATTTGATCAATCCGATAATGTTCTTCTTTATAGGGGATGATATGACCCGAGATACGATCAGAAACATAGAAAAAGCCGGCTTCACCATTAAGGAAGCAAAAAACCTTGCTTTTCAGGATGTTTTTAAGAAGATCAGGGCAAAACCCTGAGAATGCTTCCGGACAGAAGATAAAGCTGGCTAATTAATTCTTTAATACTAAGACCTGGTGGAAAATAATCCGACTTCAAAAAGATTAAAATTACTTATATAAAGTTCGTCAAAAAATATCACATATAAAGATATATCTTCCATTAATTTAGCCTTCCGCAAATTAGCAGCTTAATCAATAGCTTAATCTGGCAGCTACTGCAAAGATTATTATCTTATAGCAGGCAGGTTTCTTCTTGCTCTCTGGGGGGCTTGATTGACAAAAATCAAATGCTATCGGAGCCAGTGCTGAATTCTGGAGGTTTTGGGAAACGTTGCGCAGGAAAATATCACGGAACTTCCATATTACGAAACTTCCGGATTCCAGATCCATGTTTCAGTATCTAAATTTCAGCAAAGCATCCGAGTTCAGCAGGGATCAGATTTTCAGTAAATAGAAGGGGTGGATAATATGCCGTTAAAGCAATATGGTGTGCTCAAGGGAAAGGCCACGGACACAAGGAATGGCGAGGGACGGAACCCTCATTTCCAGGTGAAAATAGCTGATAATGATCTTTTCCGAATAGCTATCAATGTCAAATCCCAGGTCGAGCCTTCGACTCTGCTCTACTATGTTGACGAAAATTTCAGCCATCCTATCCTGAGAGACCTGGTTACTTTACCCTTTGGCTTTCAGGAACTGGAAAGCAAACCCGGTGGAATGGCGCTCGATTTTATTCGAGGGAACCTTTTCGATACTACCCAGATGAAAGTGCTACCACATGATCTTCCCGGACCTGACAATGACCTGAATGAACTCTTACAAAAATATGTAAGGAAAGCTATTGCAATGGAAAACAGTGAGACTTACGCCTTTGGCGAACGGTGGGGACCAGAAGATAAGCGTGACTCCTATTTCAGTTTCAAACCTGGAAATGGAATCCATGATATACACATGAACCAGGGGAATAGCAAAAAGTGGGAAAAAGATGACGGTGTGTGGCAGGACGGCGGCATAATATTCCATTATCCGGATGAGAACCGATGGACAGCTGTTTTCCTGGCTTTCCAGTCCCAGTCCTTCCACACCGACGACGTTACAGGCCATGCAATTCCAGGAGCTATCGACAAACGCGTGCGCATAATTGCTGCTCTGGTAAACCCGGCAGGGGATTCTGAGAAGAGCGTTACCATCCTTAATGCCATGCCTGAGCCGGTTGTACTTGATGGGTGGAAGCTGGCTGACAGGGAAAAGAAAAAACTGAGCCTGACAGGAACCTTGGAACCAGGTTCTGCCGCGAAAATACTGGTTTCGGAAGGAGATTTCAAACTGCCCAAAAAAGGAGGCAATATAACCCTGCTTGATGACAAAGGTTTGAAAGTGGACGGGGTTAACTATACAGAGCAGGATGCCTCAAGAAAAGGCTGGACTATAGTTTTCTAAGTCCATTTCATCTCTTTTCGATCTATTTTTTATTTTTCTCTCGTTTTCCATCTTTTCTATTTTGCTTCCGAACGAATACATGAATTACACATTATATAATTAGACAGCTCCCATTATACGACAATTCTCCCTGCATATCCAGAAAAGCTAACCGTGAGGAAAGCGTAAATTTGTTTAATGTCTGTGGTCTCAAAGTATAACCGAATCGCACCCATATATGAGCTGATAGACCTGCCTCTGGAGCTTTTCTTTTTCCGGAAATGGAGAAAGGAAGCTCTTTCAAACCTGAGTGGGAAAGTTCTGGATGTCGGGGTTGGCACGGGAAGAAACCTGATGTATTATCCAGCAGGCTGCCGGGTGATAGGGATCGATAAAAGCGAAAAAATGCTCAAGCGAGCTCAGGAAAAAGCGAAAGCCATGATAAACGTCACTCTTTATCCTATGGATGCCGAGCAGCTTGATTTCCCGGATAACAGCTTCGATTACGTAGTAACGACTTTCGTGCTCTGCACAATCCCTGACCCTGTAAAAGCTCTTAAGGAAATGAGACGTGTTTTAAAACCATCCGGGGAACTGATATCCCTTGAACACGTACACAGTAGTTACCCTTTTATTGATTTTACGGAACATTTGATTAATCCGGTTCTCTTTTTCCTGCTTGGAGATCATACTACACGAGATACTGCGAGGAATATCGAAAAAGCCGGGTTCACGATTAAGGAAGAGAAAAGACTGGCTTTTAAGGATGTTTTCAGAAAGATTCGAGCGAAGCCATAGTTTTAAATCTGGCATATGTGAAACAAAAGATAGACTTCTGGGCTTTAACTGACGCCGTACAGTGCAGCTCCAAGTGCTCCCGTTATCTGCGGTTCAGGAGGTACATAGAGTGTGGTTCCCAGCTCTTTTTCTAGAAATACCTTAATCCCGGCGTTTTTTGCCACACCTCCTACGAAAGCCAGGTTCTGCTTTAATCCAATCTGTCGCGCCATAACTGCAACTCTTCTGGCTATGCTTTCGATTAGTCCAGCAGCAATATCCTCTTTTTTAAAGCCTCTTGCTCGGAGAGATATAACCTCGGATTCGGCAAATACAGTACACATGCTTGTTATACTGGCGGGTTTTTCTGAAGCTAACGCCAGGGGCCCCAATTCCTCTAAAGGAACCTCAAGAGCCTTTGCAGTGTACTCTAAGAATTTACCTGTGCCAGCCGCGCACTTGTCGTTCATTAAAAAATCAGTCACTCTGCCATCGTTAACCAGAATAACCTTGCTATCCTGACCTCCAATGTCAATAATTCCGCTGACATCAGGATAAAGGTAGTGAACACCCATTGCATGAGCAGTAATTTCGCTTATGGTTTTGTCGGCAAATTTTATGCTATTCCTTCCATATCCGGTCGCATACACTCCGCTCACAGAATTTCTATCAATTCCTGCATCAGTAAGCACTATTTTATATGCATTTTCTGCGGCGGATAACAAATCGAATGTGGTTGGTAATACCACGCTGGCGACTATCTTAACATCGTTAAGAAGGACGGCTTTTGTAGTGGCTGAACCTGAATCTATTCCTGCTGAGATCACGAAAGCATCTCCATAAAAGCGTCTACCCGAAGTCCGATCTGTTCGATATCCGAACTGCTGTAGTCAGTCTCGATAGAAAGCATTGGTATCCCTGCTTTCTTCAGCGCCTGCTGTACCTTATACTTCTCGATGTTATAGCCATGGCAGAACTGCAGAGTATAATACACCACACCATCGACTTTAAAATCTCTTGCAAGCTCCAGAATATTATCTATACGTCTATAGTTGGGCGTCATACAGGAGCAGGGTATTTTGAGGTAGCGCTCAGCCAGTGCAGTCATCGGATCTTTGTTTTCATCAACCAGGTCCCAGAAAGATCTTGTGCCTGTACAGCTTTCCTCCACAACTATAACGCCGCCCCTGTTCTCTATTATTTCCGACACTTTTGTGTTGCCGCCAGCCATCGGACAACCGGATATCATTATTCTGGGCTTCTGCGGCAAATCCACCTTAACATGTTCCGCTTCGTTGATGAGCATGAGAAGAGATTTTCTAAATTCCTCAGGCGAGAGGAAGTACTGTTTCTGCATTATCTTCAGGACATCAAGACCACTGATCAGTGGAGGGTCTGCTTTTCTCAGGTCATAGAGCCTGTGAAGCAGTTGTCTTGTCTCGTTCAGGGATTTTATTTCCTTTTTTAACTGCTCATCAGTGACCTTATTACCAGTCAACTGTTCCATTACGCCCTTGAATCTGTTAAGTTCTCCCAAAAAATATTTTATGGCTTCCGTGCTATCAGGTCTCTGTGGGAGATCGAGTACATAGGTAGGGATATAATCTCCCAGTAATTCGTACATCTTTTTTTTACTATCACATGTATTCTCGGCGACGATCATATCTACAAGGCTGAAATGAGAGCAAGATTTTACACCAGAGCAGCCGTCATTAACAATTGATCCAAAGGAAGATTTGACAAGAGGACAGATGTTTCTTGGCAAGTACTGCTCTGCTATGGCTACGGTATCGTTTTTACCCCCACAGAGAATAACACGGTCAGCACCCGCTGCAAAGATGATCTCATCAGGCACAAACAGGCATAAAGTCCCAGCTATCTTCTTTCCGGCTTTTTTTTCCTGTGCTATCTGGCAAATTCGCGAGCTATACGAATTTTTGATGTGATCAAGACTTTCAAAACGCAGGGTCATCTCAATAAGATACTTGCAACGGATACATTAAATCATTTTCCTGATTCTGGAATGTGATTCTGATTTTCCGCATGTGGAAAATGGATAATGAGCAATTAGCAAAATTTATATCGTTGTCGAAAGGCAAAAATGATGAGAAATATTTTGACTTATTCCTCGAAGCTTTGAATAATAAAACTGAAGGCAAGGAGTATAAAATAAGCGAACTTCCAAGCAATCTAGCACAGGAACTTGAGAAATTTAAGATAGACACAACAACAGTTGCTGAATCGTGAGTTTAATTAAATTATTAAATTTACTTTCACCTTAATAAATCATTATAATTACTCCTGTGATCCCAATCATAACGAACAGCCTTAGAACCTGAGAAATCAGGATGGTTTTCATCCCTATCCTGGGACCGAAAATTCCCACGTAATGCGGGATATAGATTCTCAGGGTTCCGAGGCTTGTTATAATATTGCCTACCAGCAGGACAATTATGACTTCAAGGCCGCTTAAAATTCCCTGGTCCATGAGGCTTGCTGCGAGCGTGTAGGCTGCGAGGTGGCTTACAAAGAGGGCTGCAATTACCGGGAGCCCTTCCACAGGCACAGGCAAGTACTCAGAAATCGGCTTGAGAAGCGAACCGAGGGAATCAAACACTCCCAGGTCTGTCAGGATAAAAACCAGGACTGTTACGGGCACCATCACTTTGAAAATTCTGGTTATAGTTTTCTTTGAGGTTTTCAGGCTTTCTTTAAAGGCTATTTTTAATTCCGGAATTTCTTTCTTCTCAAACTCCTCGAAATGTACTCTTTCTCCTTTAAGCAGGAAATGACCGGCGATAAGTACTATCAGGGTTTTTACAAGACCTACGAGAGTTATCAGTCCCACGTAGATAATCCCGGTTGTGCCAAGAAAGGGCACAAGTATCGGAATAAGGGTTCTCCAGTGCATGACAATGGCGGGAAAGGAATTCAGGACCGAAGCTATTACCAGTTCGTCTTCTTTTATCATTCCTCCGTCGTACATGCTTTTAAGCGAAGCATTGGCTGAAGATGTGGATGCAAAAGCTGTAAGGAAGCCTACTCCGCATTCTTTTCTGAGGTGGGCATAGTTTGTGATCGGGCTTACCAGAAAATCAAATTTATAGAACCAGCCGAGGCTTACAAGAAGTTCTGCAAGGATAACCCCCAGGATTATTGAGGGGCCTGTTTTTAGAAGATACTCAGCCGAGTCCACAAAAGCGTCTAGTAACATTTGATATTATTCTTGTAACAAGCTTTATTAATTTTTCTAAAATATTTAATAAAAACTTTCAATAATTAATTCAATCTATACACCCTCAATCGACAAGGTCTAAATGATAATCTTAGACTGATGAATTTTCAACCAGCTAATTCTTCAAGCGATGAAGCAGTATCTCAATTTTATCCAGTTCTTCAAAAACCCATCTGGCAACCTTAAAGAAAATTCTCTTAAGCAATAATGAACAATTAATAAATGGATGCTGGAAAAAACAAAGCGGTACCTTGAGGTTACCAGAGTTTTTTTAAAGTACAATCTTATTCCTGAACTTTACCGAGATTTACGCACAAACTACATTTCGAATCCCGATTGTGCCTGTGCTTTTGATCTCGAAATCAGACATACGGCTGTAAAGCTCAGGCAGGCTTTCGAAGAGCTTGGGCCGACTTTCATCAAAATTGGACAGACAATGAGCAAGCGACCTGACCTTGTCCCGCAGCCCTATGTCATAGAAATGGCAAACCTTCAGGACAAGGTTAAGCCGCTGCCATTTGAAGAGATGGCTGAATCCCTTGATCTTGCCTGCGTTTGTGAATACCAAACGCTTGCAGAGCGAAACCGGAAAAAGACGGAAGAGGAGCTTAAGGCTTCACGGGAGAGAAAAGCAAAAGCTTTTATTGAAATCTTTGACAGCTTTGACCCGGAACCGATTGCCAGCGGCTCGATTGCACAGGTTTACAAAGGGGTTTTGAAAGGCAAACCGGTTGCCGTCAAGATTCTCCGCCCAAACCTCATTGACATTATAAACATTGACCTTTCTATTCTGGATGATTTCAAGCCTGTAATGCGAAAAGTGCTTGGATTGGGGGGCAATTTCGATATTGATGCCTTCTTACTGGAGATTCGGGAGATGCTTACCCGCGAGGTCGACTTGAGAACTGAAGCCATCAATATGCGGCGTTTTGAAGACAATTTCAAGAACGCGAAAAATGTATCTGTACCCAAAGTTTATCCGGATTATTGTTCAGCCAATGTCCTTACAATGGAATACATCCACGGAACCCAGATTAAAGACATAATTAATATGCCTGTGTCTCAAAGCAAGAAATCGGAATATACACGTACCATCACCAGAAGTTACCTAAAGCAGGTCTATATCGATGGCTTTTACCATGCTGACCCTCATGGGGGCAATATGCTGGTTCAGGAAAACGATACCATAGCCTTTATCGATTTCGGGGCTGTGGGCAGTATCGATAAAGAGCTTCAGAAGCACATGCTGGAGTTTTACTATGCCATCCACAACAGGGACGTGGAAGGGGCAACCCAGGGTTTCCTGAAAATTGGGGGTGCGAATGCACGGGAAGTTGACATCCGCAGGCTCAGGAAGGATATGGATAGCCTGATTGCAAACCAGAACTATGGGCTTGAAGGCAGACAAAGCGACAATTACGCAAAGCTCGGTCTGAAATATAATATCCGACTGCCCGGGGAATTTTCTACCCTGCAGAGAGCAATCCTGCTTATAGAAGGGGTCTGCCTGGAACTGGATCCGAGATACAATATTAAAACTATTGCAATTCCCGTTCTTATGGATGCTTATAAAAAGCTTAATGAGCGGAAAGGGCATGCTATCCACATCGAATTTTCCACTGAACCTGTGGACGAAAAGGCTGAAATAAGGGCAACAATTCGGGAAGTTGCCGATAAATTGGAAGAAATGGGGGATAGATTCCTTTCTTTAAAGCAGGAAGAAAGCAGGAAAACGGTCTTTTGGAAAGAACTCTACCTTGCTGTCCTGCTTATTATCTCAGCCTTTATCCTGTTAAATGGTGGTACTTTTTCCTGGGTTGGGTTGGCTGGAATCGGAGCGTCTGTCCTGATAGTCCTTATTGCTACAATTCGGGGAGATTGAGAATATATTTAATCTGTAAAGGGCTGGGTGAGCAAAAATCCCATTATAATAAAAACCTGTGAAACACAAAAACAGAAATAGGTAAAATAAACCTTAAATTCAATTCAAACCATGTAATAATATAAAAATGGGGATTAAAAAATTACAGGTAAAAGATTACAGGTAAAAGATTACAGGTAAAAAATCCAGAACTTACTAACGGGGGGATTGAATCTCTGACACAGGAGACCTTAAAAATTGAGGGGATGGAGTGCAATCACTGCATCTTAAGGGTTGGGAGAACTATTGCTTCCGTGCAGGGTGTAACTGTAGTTGATGTAAATCCGAAAACAAAAGAAGCTGTTGTGGAATTCGAGGAGACCAGAACCGACCTGGAAGAAATCAAGGCTGCCGTGCGGGAAGCAGGGTACGAGCCTTTATAATTCTGTTTCTCTCTTTTCTTTATTTCCTGGTGTGCTTAACTAATCTCAAGGTGCAGACAATAAATGGATTTACTCCGATATTCTGCATGCACATGCAATCAGTTACATCTCTCCTTTTCAATAACATTAGTATTTTTGGTTTTGGTAATTAAATATAGTTATATATTATGATCACCTATATTATTGCATGGATTGCCCAAGATGTAAGAGTTCCAATCATAAAAAGAACGGTATAGTTGATGGACGTCAACGCTACAAATGCCA